>Ga0209211_10011291_pt1 | contig 11445 bp, 10 predicted proteins | sample RifGroA2_FD_183992 | JGI IMG/M metagenome (GOLD analysis project Ga0209211, IMG submission 183992) | Groundwater microbial communities from Rifle, Colorado, USA - Groundwater A2 (SPAdes) (version 2) | ecosystem: Environmental > Aquatic > Deep subsurface > Groundwater | place: Rifle, Colorado...
ATACAACGGATGAGCCAAAAGAGGCTGTGACTGTGGTCTCAGCCTCTTCAAAGAGAGTGATGGAAATAAGAAAAAGAAATGAGCTTACAGGCTACGCTCTGGTAGCGGCTTCGGCCATTACATTTTCCGCGAAGGGCATATTCGCCAAGCTCCTGTACAGGTACGGCATCGACCCGGTAACGCTGCTGGCGTTGAGGTTTGCCATGTCAATGCCGCTTTTCTGGGCGGCGGTCCTGTTTTTCCCTTCGGAGCGGGTCTCGTGGAGAGATATTTTTTTCGTGGGCTTAAGCGGGCTTCTCGGCCTTTACCTGGCGGCCCTGGCTGACTTCTACGGCCTGTTGTACATAGACGCCTCCCTTGAGCGGGTAATACTTTACGCCTACCCGGCTTTTGTCGTCGTCTGGACTACTCTGTTTTTCAAGGAGCCGATGACCAGGCGGAAGCTCTTCTCGCTGGGGCTCACATACCTGGGGCTCGCGCTCGTGATGAAGCTGTTCCAGGGCGTGGAAAGGGCGCAGATGATAGGCGCTGTGCTTGTGCTCTTCTCGGCTGTCATCTATTCGCTCAGCTATATTTTTACGGAAGTCTTTTCGAGAAAGGTCTCGGGCGTGAAGATGTCGGCGTACGCGACGACGGCGGCGGCGTTCGCGTTCCTGGGGACATGGGGCGGCAAAACAGGGACCCTGCCCACGGAGACCGGGGCATGGTGGCTGTTGGCCGCGCTGGCGGTCGTATCGACTTTTGTGCCGGTGCTTACGATAAACCTGGGGATTAAAAGGATAGGAGCCAGCAGGGCCGCCATCGGAAGCTTCATAGGCCCTGTGTCAACGGCCGTGCTCGCATGGGCAGTGTTGGGAGAGAGCCTTGAGCCGGTGCAGCTTGCCGGAATGGCTCTGGTCATGGCCGGTGTGCTTGTTGTCTCTTTCGAGCGGAGGGTGAAACCCGCGGATGAGTAGCTGAGTCAGTCCCTCGCGTGCGCCGCGGTTTCGCTTTTGATGATATGGACGCCGAGCTTCTTATCCTCTCCGCCGATATGGTTTATGAGCCAGTCGACTACAAGCTGCTGTACTTTGACGACGAGCACGGCTGTCGCTCCAGTAGCGAACTCATGCCTCAAAGCGGCTACGGCCTCGATGAAACCGGTATGCTCCCGGAGGTGCTCCATCGCATGGGGAAAATCGTACTTGCTCATCGCCTGCTCTTCGGCGTCGAAATGCACTACAATATAGCTGTCAAGGAACCTGAAGACGCGGTCCAGTTCGTCTTTCCCCATGCCGACGCTCATGGCGTCCAGCAGGCCGTTGACCCTTTTGAACAGCTCCTTGTGATGCCTGTCCTGCCACTCCACTCCGGTGGAAAGGTTCCTGCTCCATTCGATCGCCATATACCGTCCCCTCCGATACGAATCCGGCCCTGGAAGGAAAGCCGGGCGCTGCAACCGAATCTACTTCAGGGGCCTATCGTATCTTTCTCACGCCCTCGACGGTCTTGAGGAACTCGCCTAACTTCTTATCCGGGCCGCAGATATGGTTCAACAGCCAGTCCACAACCTGCCTTTGCACCTTAATGACAAGGCCCGTTGAAGCCCCTTTTCCAAACTCTTCCCTGAGCGCGGCAATGTCCTCGATGAAGTGCGTGTGCTCTGCCGTATGCATGAACGCGCCAGGGTAGGCGTGCTTGCTCATGGCCTGCTCCTCGGCCTCGAAATGATAGACGATATATTCATCGAGGAACTTGAAAAGGGAGCCCACCTCTTCCTTGCCCTGCCCGAGGGTCATGGCGTCAAGAAGGCGGCTTATCTTATTGAACAGCTCCTTATGGTGCTTATCCTGCCATTCTATGCCGGTCGACAGGTTTGCCGTCCACTCTATCCCCATGTAAAAAACCCCTCAGGCGGTTGGGAAGCCCGGATCAATTTCGTTACGCTGTCAAAAAACGAGAAGCGAAGGGCAAAAGCAACCCTGTGCTTTTGATTTGGAAAGAGAATCGCTTGGCCGCTCTCTCGCGATGACAAACAATCAAATTTACCTTTGGTTATTTTAACAGGAAAAAACAGTTTGTGGGAAGAAAAAAGGAAACGCGCCGGAAAAACTAAATGGGCAGTTTAAGGTCGTGCCCGGGACCTTCTAGGGCAACCCTCACTACAGTGAGCCACCCTGGGGATCGCGTATCTTTTCATTTTTCTCCACCCCCTCCGGCTTGGTTTATTCAGCCCCCTCAAGGGCCGGTTCGCTTTCCATGTCCTCCATTTCACCGGAGTCCATGGCCAGCATGTCTTTCAGCATCTTTTTCTGATCCGGGTTGAGGACCTTCTTGAAATCCTCGAGGCTCCTTATTCCCAGCATCATCATATCAGTCTTTTTCTGGACGAGTTCGTTGACCTTCGCCCTTACCTTGTCGAGATTGACCGGGTCAGCGGCAAGAAGCTCATGCAGCTCTATGTGGGCCACCTTGACATCAGCCGCGGCCCTTACGGCCTTTTTCCTGAAGTCAGAGTGTATGGCGTCGGCCTTTGCCTTCTGCTCCGGCGTCAGGTTCATAGCCTTTATCGCCATCATTATTTTACCATACACAGGGCCGCCGTACATATCCATTTGACCACCCATGCCCATCATGGACTTGCCGGGGTGCCTGTGCATCTTGCCCATCCCGTCCATCTGGCCGTGGCCCGGGCATTGTCCGCCCATCTGAGGGCTCGATTTGCCCATGGGGCAATCCGCCCCCATGCCTTGGGCGTGCATCGGGCACTCGGCCCCGCCCGCCCCGCCCATTGACATCATCCCCATTCCCTGCCCCATGCCTTGACCCATGCCCATGCCCATGCCCATCTGGGTGCGCCCCGTCATCACTGCCGGCGGCATCGGCTCAAGGGTGACATTTATCTCTTCCGTGACTCCTGCCCTGTTCACCTCGAGGGCGACCGTGGAGCCGACCCCTGATTCCTGTATCCTCGAGATGAAGTCGCTTGCTCCTTCGATGTCGCGGCCATTGAGCCTGACGATGATATCGCCCATATTGACCCCGGCCTCATCAGCCGGGCTGCCGTCGGCAACATCGGCAACAAGCACCCCCCTGGGGTCGCTTATGCCCATCTGTCGCGCGATCCTTTCATTGACTTCCTGGATGGTCACGCCAAGCCAGGGGCGCATCGATTCCTGCTGTGATGATGGCGGCTCCTGAAGTGAAGGGGCCGGGGACTGCTGCTGAGCTGAAACAGGCATGGCGAAAAGGAAAAAGGCGGCGAGCAGATAGAGGCTTGTAAGCACCGTGTTCGAGACTTTCATCGCAACCTCCTGGGACAGGGGCTTGCCCTGTATTTTTCAGAACCGGACTGCGTATGGTACGAACAAGCTGTTTGAAACTCAATTTTTTGAGGCTTAAATACTCTTGCGGGGAATGAGGCGTACTCTTTTATGTACCGCCTCGATTACCAATGACACTGACAACAACGCAGATGTTGGTTTTTCAGGCTGTTCAAAAAGCCCCGCTGCCGGACTGCGAAGAGAGCGGGGAACGCGGCATACTCTTTATGTACGCCGCAATGCCGAGCGACGCTGACAACAAAGCAGATGAGGTTTTTTGAAGCTCCCCTCGGCAAGCCACGGGGAGCTTCGAAACCTAATGAAGGTTTCGTTTTTTATTCGCTCGCTTGACCCCGCGAAAAGCTGCGGGGATTCGCTCGCTATGAGTTTTCAACAGCCTGAGTTATGAGGGCAACAGCCTGCTCTCTATCCATCTCCTTAAAATCTTCCAGGGCTTTGACTTCACCTTCCCGAGTACCCACTCGTGGAAACTGGCGCAGTCTTCCTCGCCCCTGATGACATCGTAGAACTTAAGCATGATATCCGGGTCCTTTTCGAGGATGCTGTACCAGAGCCTCGGGTGATTGTACACAAGGTCAGAGAGCTTTCCCGCGGCTTTGAACTCCGGATGTATCTCTTTTTCAAGCCACTGCTGGTAGGCCCCCAGTTCCCTTGCGCCTCCGATAGTATCTATTATAACAGAAGCAGCGGCTTTGGCTGTGCGGATGGCATAGTATATGCCCTCGCCAAGGAAAGGGTCGACCAGGTGGCCGGTATCGCCGATGACAATTACCCGGCCCTTTACCGAAGGGGCAGCGCCGTCATAATATATCGGCACTGTCCAGCCCATCTTCCGGCTCAGGTCCAGGCCCTTCAGGGCCTCGTGGGTATTGACGAATTCGTTGAAATAGTCCTTTATCCTGCCCCCGACCTTCAGAGCGTCTCCGGCTATGCCTACCGAAAGGTAGTTCTCCTTCGGGAATATCCAGCCGTAGCCGTATGGGACGCTGCCGAAGTCGATGAAGAGCTTTTCCGAATATCCCCGCGCGCTTTTCGGGAGCGGCACCTCGGCGGTAATGGAAACGGCCGCCTCCTTCGGGTTCAGGCCGAAAAGCTCCCTGCCGACAAAACCGGACGAGCCGTCAGCGCCGACCAGTACCTTAGCTTCGAAGTCCCTGCCGTCAGCAAGCAAGACCTTGACCGACGGGCCGTTGTCAACAGCCTTTACCGCGCGCACGCCTTCTATTGTCTCCGCCCCCGCCTCCTTTGCCTTGGAAAGAAGGAGGGCGTCGAAGGTGTCCCTCATTACATTGTAGCCCACCGGCCTGTCCGACATAATGTCCATGGTCCGGCCGGACTTGTATGTGTAGGTCGCGCCCTTTACCCGCTCCTCGATCGCGCTCGATATGTCGAAATCGAGGATGCGCTCTATCTTCGTGGAGATGCACCCGCCGCAGGACTTGTATCTCGGGAACTTCTCCTTGTCTATGCCGAGCACACGAAGCCCGGCTCCCGCGAGGTCGCGGGCAGCGGTCGACCCGGCTGGGCCCAGGCCGACGACGATAGCGTCGTACATTTTACTCGCTCTCCTTCTCCACGCTGAATTCCATCTCACCGCACCAGAAGCCGGTCTTGTTCAGGGATTCGTACTCCCACCTCAGCACCTTCAAATGCCCTTTTTCCATCTCAAGGAGCTTTGTGAGACAGACCTTTTCAGCGGGCGTCGTGGCATCCTTGAGCAGATCGGCATAGAAATCCACGGCCGCCATCTCGGTCTCGATGGCTATCTGCACGGCGTTCGTGTCGGACTGGTTGGTTGAAAGCCTCTTCAGGAGTTCGTTTTCTTTCGGGAAAGGTATCTGCCCGGACAACGCTATGGCAAAGCCCTGCGAAAGAGCCTCTTCGTAGCTTATCCAGCCGAGCCCGTTCTTCAAAGATTCGGCTATCTTGCCGACTACGACTATGTGGGCGAGCTCGTCCTTGGCCAGGCTCGAAAAAACGGTCCTACCCTTCGGGTCCTCGACAAGCGCCGCTGCCGTAGTGTAGAAATGATAGCCCGTTATCTCTGTATTATATGCGGTGCCGAGTTCCTGGAGAATCTTGTCCTGGGCCATTTTCCCCTCCCAAATATTTTATTATGAGCCTTGCCTACTTTTTGATCTTCTCGGCGTCGTGCTTCTTCTCGACCGCCTCGCCCCTTATTTTGTCCTCGCAGGCGTGGCAGATGGTCATGTCGGAAGGCTTGCCGCAGATCGAGCAGACATGCTTTTTTTCCTTGTTGTCCTTGTTGTCGGTACCTGGCATGAAAATCCCCCCTCATCTATAATTTTTCGGTAATATTTTACAATTAACATATCACGGCAAATATTACAACGAAGACACGAATATCAGGGAAGTTTGAGGCTACGGGTCTTATCCTTGAAGGAAAAACCCCTGAGCCTGGGCCTTTCCATCCCCTTATGCTGGACGAGCACCTTGAATGTGTCTCCCATCCCGCCGGGTGAGATGAGCGCGCCAAGAGCCCTGTTGAAGTTGACCTCGTCCACGCCCTCCACGCCGAGGGAGGCAGGCGTCTTGAGCTCTTCTAAAATGCCGAGGCCGAGAAGGAAATTCTTCTGTGTGGTGAACCCGGTAACCGGCAGCCCGGCATCCATGCCATCCATCGCGAGAGTCGTGAAATCGACATGGCTGGTTATGTCCTGCTCGCCTATATTGGCGAACGGGTTGTCGTTCAGGGTATGGCGGAAATGGCAATGCAGGCTCCCCCTCCTTTCGGGGGAGTAAAGCTCCCTTGCGGGAGCTCCGTAGTCAATAGTCACGGCAAAGCCCCTGGAAAAAAGGGCAGAGGCTTTCCTTATCCACCTTCCGGCCTCCAGGTTCACCTCTGTTGTCATGCCCTCGAACGGCTCTACTCCTGCCCTCTGGAAATAGCCTGCCAGGGCCGCATCTGACAAAGACCCCTCCTTCTCGAAAAAGGACTCGCCGTTAAAGTCAACGAAGAGCTCTTTGAGTTCGCCGCCGGTAAACTTCACCCTGTGCACGGGAAAGCTGTCGATAAGCTCGTTCGAGATGACAAAGGCGGCGTGGGCGGGCTTCAGTTCATCTAGGCTCCTGTGCCAGGAGACCTTTTCCGGCATCGCCGCTTCGGGCGGCCCCCCCAGCTCTACGAGCTTCACTGCCAAGGCGTCGTAAAGGCCGGGGCAAGCGCCTTTGACATATTCGAGCATGCCCATGGAAAGCCACCCTCTTCCCGCGCCCGCCTCGACAAGCTCAAAAGAAGAAGGCGAGCCAAGGAGCTCCCAGCACTCGGCCAATTGCCTCCCAAGAGTCCTCGCGAAAACAGGGCTTACATCAAGGCTGGTTATGTAGTCGCCCCCAGGGCCCCAGGTCTGCCTGCCGGAGGTATAATAGCCGCCTTGAGGGGCGTACAGGGCGGCCTCCATGAACCCGGTAAAAGGTATCGGCCCGCTTTCGGCTATGCGGCGGGCTATCGCGTCACCCGCATGGCCCCGCCTGTGCTGCCCGGCGCGGCTTTGCGCACGGCGGCTTTCAGGCATTTACAACGACCTCGACAAACGCGTCGCTCGGCGCGTAGCACACGGGACACGCATCAGGCGGATATTCGCCCACATGAACATAGCCGCACTCAACGCATTTCCATTTCTTTGTCATCTTACAAATTCCCCTTTTTATTTTCCTCTGCCGAGCGCGGTTTCGAACGCGTCCGCATGGCCTTCTTCCTGCATGAGTATCTGTTCGAGAAGGAGCCTTGTCGTGGAATCTCCGAGCTCGTCGCAGAGCTTGATATGTTTCCTGTAGCGCTCTATTGCCCCGTTCTCAAGGCCCAGGTCCTGGGATATCATCTCACGGAGCTCCCCGCCCCTGCTTACGCCTGAGGGCTTGTACACGGGCACGCCCCCAAGGTAGACTATTCTTTCGGCGAGGGACTCGGCGTGCCTCATCTCGTCCATGGCGGTACTCTTGAAAAGCTCCAGAATAGGCGGGCTCTCCAGGCCTTCTCCTTCGTAATGGTGGCCCATGTACTGTATTATCGCCGTAAGCTCGGCCACCCTGTCCTCGTTCAATGCCTCTATTATCTTCTTTCTCGCATCTTCGCTCAGTTTTGCACCCATCTTCCACCTCCGCATGTAATAGTTTTTTTAGACACGAGCCTCGACTTCATGGCGGAAGGACTGATTTTAACCCGCCTCCTCCCGCCTTTCAACATCAAATAGCCTGAAGGCGCACAGGCTTCATTATATCTTAAAAACGCTGGATTGTCAGGCCGTCAAGCCCCCGGAACGCTTACCGTCCAGCCTTGACTTTAAATGGAAAGGTGGTTAACTCGAATTATGTGACTGACCGTCCCAAAAGGTCCTTAAGACAAGCGCCGCATGGTCCCCTTAAGGGGCGGCCCCGACCGCATTATAAAAGGAGGGAGGGTGCCATGAGCGTAGCGTATAAACCCGAGTTTCCGTTCCCATCCGCTGAAGCGTTTGGAAAGCCAGGGACCGAACCCCGATGGTCGAGAGCCTCCAAGCACGGCGTAGGCACTGCCCTGAGCGTCTTGTCAAAGGTCTGGTTCACGATAGAAAGCGGCATTATAACCGAGGTCTATTACCCCACCGTCGGGGTCGCGAACACACGGGACCTGAAGTTTCTCATAACAGACGGCAAAACCTTCTTTGACGAGGAAGGCAAAGACACGGAAATAACCGCCTTCGAATACATCCACGAAAAAGCCCCGGCCTACCTCGTGACACATACCGCGAAATCCGGCCTCTACAGCATCACAAAGCGCATAGTAACAGACCCCCAGGCAAACACGCTGGTCGTGAACTGCGCCTTCAAAGCCCTGCACGGCGTCGCCTCAGACTTCCGGCTCTACGCCCTCCTTGCCCCGCACATAAAGAACATGGGTTTCGAAAACTCCGGCAGGGCGGCCGTATATGAAAAAAAGAGCTACCTTATAGCCTGGCGGGAGGACATTGCCGCGGCCCTTGCCTCGGACCACCCGTTCATCAAGGTCTCCGCAGGTTTTTCAGGCTCATCGGACGGCTGGCACGACCTTCGCGACAACCTCGACATGAACTGGTTTTTCGAGAGGGCCGAAGGCGGGAACATAGCATTGACCGGCGAGATACAGCCCGGCGAATTCACCCTTGCCCTCGGCTTCGGGAAAGACGAGGTGGAAGCAGTGCTCCAGGCCGAAAAAAGCCTTTCAAGGGATTATCATTCGATAGAAAGAGAATACATACGCGGCTGGAGAAGGTACATAAACAGCCTGGACAACCTCGGCAGGCTCTCGCCTGACAAGGGCAGAAGGTTCTGGACGAGCGCGATGGTGCTGAAGACCCACGAGGACAAGACCTTCCCAGGCGGGATCATAGCATCGCTCTCGATACCCTGGGGGGAGGCAAAGGGCGACAACGAGGCAGAAGGCTACCATCTTGTCTGGCCCAGGGACCTGTGCAAGACCGCCTTCGCCTTCATGGCCATGGGGGACGGGGCCACGGCCCTTTCCATACTCCAGTACCTTCAGTCAACTCAGACAGACTCCGGCAGCTGGCCGCAGAACATGCATATTGACGGCTCGATTCGCTGGCCCTTCGTGCAGCTCGACCAGGTCGCCCTTCCTGTCATACTCGCGTGGAGGCTCCGGGGGATGGGCATGACCAAAAACGACTTCTACCCTATGGTAAAAAAAGCCGCCGCTTACATAGCCACGAACGGCCCTGTTACGCGCCAGGACAGATGGGAAGAGCGCACCGGCCTGTCACCCGCTACTCTCGGAGCACAGATAACGGCCCTCGTATGCGCGGCCCACTGGGCCCGGGAGATGGGCGAGGTGAAAGAGGCAGACCATCTGCTGTCCACGGCAGACTACTGGCAGACCAGGCTCGAGGAATGGACATTCAGAGAATGCGACTGCATGGAAGGCATAGCAGGCCATTACATGCAGATAGTGGGCGAGATGCCAGAGACACTGGACCCGGAAAACCGGGTCTACCACGCCGTCGTGTTCAACAGGAACAGGCCAGCGGACAGGCCCCATCACCAGGGCGCGATCGTGGACGCGGGCTTTCTCGACCTCGTGAGATACGGCGTCAGGAGCGCGAGAGATACCCGTATACTGGATTCGCTGAAATCAGTTGACAACCTCCTCAGGTTCGAGAGCCACGGCAAGGTTGCCTTTTACAGGTACAACTTCGACGGCTACGGCGAAAAAGAGGACGGCTCCCCGTTCGATGGCTCGGGCGTTGGAAGGCCCTGGCCTCTGCTTACGGGGGAGCGGGCCATATACGAGGCGACGGCCGAAGTCACGCCTGAAGAGTACCTCGACTCTCTCGAGTCATTTGCAAATGACGGCTTCATGTTCCCGGAGCAGATATGGGACGCCGACAGCATACCCGAAAAAAGGCTGCAAAAGGGTAAAGGGACCGGCTCCGCCACGCCGCTGGTCTGGGCTCACGCCGAGTACATAAAGGCGCTTCGCACCATAAAAGACGCGTGGGGATGCGACCTCGTGGACGAGGTAAAGGCACGGTACATAGACAAGCTTACGAAACTCAAGATGACCGCATGGAAAAAGAACAAGCTCATATCATCAGCCCAGGCAGACGAGACGGTGCGGATAATATGCTTCGAGCCCGCCAATATCCTGTGGACCTCTGACAACTGGACCTCTCGAAGCGAACAGCAGATAAACGACACCGGCCTCGGGATATGGCACCTTGACTTCCCGCCCGGCACATTCGCGAGCGGCTCTGTCCTTGCGTTCACTTTCCACTACCCTGAAAAGGGCGGATGGGAAGGCGCGAACTACGAGATAACGATATACTGAAGAAGCTTTGAGAGAACCTTTTTATAAAAAGGTTCTCTCAAACTCTCTCCAAAAATTTTAAGTTCTTCCTTAGAAAACCCCCATAAATGGGGGTTTTCTAAGGAACTGAAAATATTTAAAGTGGGTCTGGGCAAACATTCTACAGAAAGTCTCCTTCAAAAGACTTCTTCAATAGACAGCTACCGGAGGGCAGGATGAACAGATGTCTCGCCAGAAAAATAATCGAAGCGCACATCGTCTCCGGAAAATGGGAGCCGGGCGCGGAGGTAGCGATAAGGATAGACCATACGCTTACCCAGGACGCTACCGGCACACTCGTCTTCCTTGAGTTCGAATCGCTCGGACTGGACTCGGTCAAAACAGAGCTTTCCGCGAGCTATATTGACCACAACATCCTCCAGACCGACTACAGGAACGCCGACGACCACAGATTTTTAATGACTTCGGCCCTGAAGTTCGGGGTCTACTACTCTCCCCCGGGAAACGGAGTTTCGCACCCTGTGCACATGGAACGGTTCGGCGCGCCCGGCAAGACCCTTCTCGGCGCGGACTCGCATACCTGCACGGCAGGCGCGCTCGGCATGCTGGCCATAGGCACGGGCGGGCTGGATGTCGCCCTCGCCATGGCAGGCGAGCCTTTTTTCCTCAAGGTGCCCAAAGTCATGGGAGTGAAACTCACTAAAAAACTCAAGCCGTGGGTCTCGTCAAAAGACGTCATTCTGGAGATGCTCCGCCGCCATACCGTAAAAGGCGGAGTCGGAAAGATAATCGAGTACTGGGGCCCCGGCGTCAAGACCCTCTCGGCAACCGACAGGGCGACTATTGCCAACATGGGCGCGGAATTGGGGGCGACAGCGACTGTTTTCCCGTCGGATGAGATGACAAGGGACTTTCTCGAACGCCACGGAAGGGTGAAGGACTGGCTGCCTCTTGAGGCCGACCCGAATGCCGTCTATGACGAAGAGGACGAAATTGACCTGTCCACGCTCGTGCCTCTTATCGCCTGCCCGAGCTCTCCAGACAATGTCAAGCGGGTAAGTGAAATCGAAGGCACGAAAGTTGCGCAGGTAATAGTAGGCTCTTCGGTGAACTTTTCTTACCGGGACCTCATGATAGTGTGCAAGGCCTTAAGGGGAAAGACCGCCTACCCCGGAGTGAGCCTCGAGATAAACCCGGGCAGCAGGTCTGTGCTTGAAAATATCGACCGCGCTGGCGGGACAACGCTTCTGAACCACTCGGGCGCGCGGGTCCATCAATCAGGCTGTCTCGGGTGCATCGGCATGGGGCAGGAGAGCTCGG
>Ga0209211_10011293_pt1 | contig 11443 bp, 13 predicted proteins | sample RifGroA2_FD_183992 | JGI IMG/M metagenome (GOLD analysis project Ga0209211, IMG submission 183992) | Groundwater microbial communities from Rifle, Colorado, USA - Groundwater A2 (SPAdes) (version 2) | ecosystem: Environmental > Aquatic > Deep subsurface > Groundwater | place: Rifle, Colorado...
TCATTTGTAGTGCTTGTTTTTCTGACCTTCGACAGCATGTCGCAAATCACGGTTGGCACCAAACGGGTGCCGGCCTACTCGGCGATCAACCACCGCATCGAATACCAGTTCGACGAGAGGCGTCATGTGCAGGCGCCGGTCATCGGCGCCGAGGAACCGCTGTTCGGCAAGAGACTCACCGAGCAGGAAGCGGAGGCTCTGGTGGGAAAAGGCAAGCTGACCATGCAGGCGAAGAACTGCATGGGCTGCCATACGCTCTTGGGAAACGGCGCGTATTACGCACCCGATCTGACCAAGGCGTGGCTGGATCCATTCTGGGGTTCGCGGCAGGTGCGCGAGGAACTGATGGTCGAGTTCATCAAGGATCCTTCCGACAAGCTGCATAACAGCCTGGGCAGGCGCATGCCCAAACTGGGGGTGACCGACGAAGAGGCGCGCGCGATCGTGGCGTTCCTGAAATGGATGTCCACCATCGACACCAATGGTTTCCCGTATAACTTCAAACCACTCGATCAGGAGGGCTGACATGACTGCGCTCGGGACTATCGATAGTGCCAACCTGAATGGCGGCCAGAAGCTGGCGGTGAAGTATTTTTCCGTCGCTGCGATCCTGTTCGGCGCCCAGATTGCGTTCGGCCTGCTGGCCGGACTGCAATACCTGATACCGGATTTCCTATACGGTGTGCTGGATTTTTCGATCAACCGCATGGTGCACATCAATGCGATGGTGGTGTGGATGCTGTTCGGCTTCATCGGTTCGGTCTATTGGCTGCTGGAGGACGAGTCCGGCATTCCGGTTGTCGGGCTGAAGCTGGGGAACCTGATCTTCTGGATATTCACCGCGGCGGTGGCCGTGGTGGTGGCGGTTTACCTGCTGGTGCAGGTGGGGCCCGGCGAGCAGAGCACGATCTGGCTGATCACCGAGGGCCGCGAGTATATCGAGGCGCCGCGCTGGGCGGATATCGGCATCGTGGTTTGCCTGCTGGTTTTTTTCTTCAATGCGGCTGCCACTTTCAGCAAAGGCAAATGGACCGGTATCGGCGGGGTATTGGTGCTGGATTTGATCGCCCTGTTCGGTATCTATATGGCGGGCATGTTCTACACCACCAACATTTCCGTGGACCAATACTGGTGGTGGTGGGTGATCCATTTGTGGGTGGAAGCGACTTGGGAAGTGCTGGTGGGCGGCCTCATGGCCTACGGGCTGATGACCGTGCTCGGGGCGCGCCGCAAGATTGTGGAAACCTGGCTGTATATCGAAGTGGCGCTGATGTTCGGCTCCGGCATTCTCGGCCTCGGGCACCATTACTTCTGGATCGGCACGCCGGAATACTGGCTGTCCATCGGCGGCTTCTTTTCGGCGCTGGAGCCCGTGCCGCTGGTGGCCATGGTGGTGCATGCGGTGTTCGATTCCGGCGTGCATAAGTTCGATTCCGGCGTGCATAAGATGCGCAGCAGCAACCACCCGGCGATGGGCTGGCTGATCGCGCACGCCTTCGGCAATTTTTTTGGTGCGGGCGTGTGGGGCTTCATGCATACCCTGCCGCAAATCAACCTGTACACCCACGGCACGCAATGGTCGGCTTCGCACGGCCATCTGGCGTTCTTCGGCGCCTACGCCACCATCAACATCGCGTTCTTCTATATCGCTATCCAGAAATGGCGCGGCAATGTCTGGATGAGCGGCGGCCTGGCCGGCGGGTGGAAGTGGAAATGGTCGATGGTGTTGCTGAATCTCGGTATGGTCGGTATGACCATGGGCATGCTGGTCGCCGGCTACGAACAATCCCAGATCGAGCGCGCCATCGAAGGCTCCACTTGGGCCGGCTACTTCGCTGCGCAGGCGCACCCGTGGTTCCAGCAGGGCATGTTCTGGCGGATGATTTTCGGCGGGATGTTCGCGGCGGGCTATGCGCTGCTGATGCTGGACCTGCTGACCATCGGCAGGCGTGAAACGCGCCCCGCGCTAAAGCCATCGGCAGACGAATGATCCTGAAAACCCCAGTCAGCCACAGATTGACACGGATAAACACGGATAAAACATCGCATTCTGTGCGGTTGGCATCTCACCTGGTTGGTGCAACCCATTGTTCATCCGTGTCAATCCGTGTTCATCCGTGGCTCAATCGCATTTTTCAGGGCAATTTCGCAGATGGCTGCTAGGCGATCCATATTCCTTCCACCCGCACCCGCATGCCGTCCTCCCGCTTGGCCAAGGCATTGACCAGTCCCGAGTGCCGCGACTGCAGCACGCACAGGCGCGGGAAAAAGAAATAGCGCCGGCCGATCTGCAGCTCCTGGCGCGCATGCCTGACGATGCCCTCGTAGGCGATGATATGGTAATGGCCGATCTCCCTGCCGCGCTCGCGCGCAGCCATCGGGCCGACGATGCACCAGACGATGACGCCGCCAAGGCATTGACCAGTCCCGAGTGGCGCGACTGCAGTACGCACATGCGCGGGAAAAAGAAATAGCGCCGGCCGATTTGCAGCTCCTGGCGGGCATGCCTGACGATGCCCTCATAGGCGATGATATGGTAGTGGCCGATCTCCCGGCCGCGCTCCCGCGCAGCCATCGGGCCGACGATGCACCAGACGATGACGCCGTTCAGGTAGTCCGGCTCTTCGACCACCACCCCCACATGCGTCACGGGACAGCCGGTCATCACCGGGCGCCCGTAAAGCACATCGCCCTTCTTGACGGCGAGGCGCTCGACATTTAACGGATTGAGCGGCACGATAGTCTCGCGCGGCCCGGGATCTTCGAGTAGGGAGGTGGGAGGAATAGGATAGTTAAACAAACCAAAAAACGCCCGAAAACCCACATAAACACTAAGAGAACGAAGAATAACAAAAAATCCTGATTTCCGGATGGATGTGGGGGAAAAGTGGGGGGAAAAGTGGGAGAATTTATGGATTAATTAGCGGGAAATTACCCCTTGAAGTACGGAATTAATCCCACTTTAAATACCATTTATTCAATCATCGAACGCGATTTAAAATAGTTCTGAGATAATCGCCCGCAACATTATCAATCAACGCCTGATCTGATGGAGGCAACCCGACCAACGGACGGGCAGGAAGCCCCGGATGGTTTACTCTCTTGCGGTACAGGCCACCGAATTTAAGCGCCTTGGCCTTTTTTGGGGTGATCGTGTAAGGCTTGGTGCCGGAATGGTGCCATGCAGCGCGCATTGATTCAGTTGCACCATCAAAATCAAGCATCAAAGTATCGCCGTGTACCTGATATTGGAAGCTTTGAAGCATCCGGCCAGATTTCGCCAATATGCCACCCTTGCGACTTTCCAAAAGGGTCATAGGAGCGAGTTCTTTCCATTTTGAACCATCAGGCGCAAGCCCCGCGTTGTGGCGATCACGGTTCACGCGCAGCAGGGATTCGCCGATGCTGCCGAGCAGCATTTCTGGATGTGCAATTTCATGGCGCGCAGCTGCAAGGGCGCGCTGCAAATGAACTGCTTGAAATTCCATCTCGAAGAGCATATAGTTTCTCCCGTGGTGAGGTCAGACTGCGTTTCGGCGCTACTGCACAGTATCCGATCCACAGCAGACGCGGCTCCTAAAAAGGCCGCGTTTACTTTTTGTATACCAGTTTGCCATCGCGCTGCTTATCAAAGTATGCCTCCCGTAGCGCCTCGTTTTTCTGGCTTGCCATGAATGTTGTCGAGCCTGTCCAGCCGGTTCGGCCCCATTCAAAAACGCAGACTGCAAATTCTCCGGTTCCCTCGACATCAAAAGCCTTTAAATAGCGACGCTTCAAGCGCCAGCGGCCTTTTTCTTTAGAATCCTGAACCCATGCCCACCATATCTCATCAGGCTCGATCAGCGTCATAGCCAGTAAATTCACATAGCGCAGCCGGTCGGCCTTATCAGGTTTGGCCAACCATTTGAACTCACCGGCTCCATCCTGGAATAGCGCCTTGGTGATCGCCACGGCCACGCCTGATGCATCCGTGAACGCCACACCTTGCTCCATACTTGCGCCGAATATGTCGAGAAAATCCGCCGCTGCCACTTCCGGCGCGGTGTGGGCTGGAAGAATCACATCAGCGGGAATCTTGGTTGGATTGGGGCGCGGCGGCGGAGTGAAGCTGGTCGGCCACGGCTTCCCACGCTCTTTAAGTACAGCGTCGTAGCCTTGCAGCGGCGGCACGGTGTGCGGCTCAAGCCATGCCTTGCCGGGGTTGTAGGCGAAGCCGGGATCAATACCCTTCGGAACACGTACGGTGCGAGGGTTGCTGCCGAGCTTTCCGACCACGCGGTCTTCCCACTCAATTGGCGGAGCCGTATCCGGGCCGGTTTTTCCGGATTTATCCCACTCCTGCTTTGCCTCGAACCGCGAAAGCGAATCGACCCGGCACTTGCAGCCCCAACCATTCTGAGGCATGTGGGTATTCCACCAAGCATCATCAGCGGGCAGGATCAGGCCATCCCAAGCCTTGTGTGTCAGCCGTGGATGCTCGATGCTGGTATGCCGGTACTGCCAATAAGGCCGAAACTCTTTGAGCGCAACCATCTGCTTGTAGCGCCCGGCGTTGTAGGCTTGCGTTATGTTTGTGTCATAAATGACACGGCTGCGCCAGCCGGGTGTGCCGTTATGCGCCCAGCCGTGCTTGGCTACGATCTCATCGAAGCGGGTGCGGAATTCGTCGTAGCCGCCGCCTTCCCATTTGGCCTTTTGAATCGCGTTGTAGAAGTCTTCGACCAAAGCATCGTGAGACGCTCCGGCCACCACAAAGGCATGGCTGTGCTGTTCCTGCCAAATGTCCGTCCAGCCGGACGTTGGCAGCTTGATTTTGTTGCGATAGAAGTCAATCGCCTGGCTGAATTGAAACTCGGCCATTATTCACCGCCATCCACATCCGCCCGCCCGGCCAAATGAGCAGCAGCCGTGCCTTGCGCGATAGATTCCGCCCAGGCTTTATCAACCGATGCACTCAATGCTTCGATGTTGGCCAGCGCATCCTCGAAGCTGCCGGCCTCGGCCACGGCAGCGGCGATATGTTGAAATAAGGCCTGCTCGTGCGGCGCGCACAGTTCTGCGAGTTGTGTGGCGTAAGCATCGGTTACATCGCCATCCTTGACCTGTTTCACCAGCGCGGCCAGCCGTACCAGCGCCGTATCGGCAGTGGTCGGCTTGTCGGCCTTGGTGCCAGGCGCAAGCAGCAGCTTCGCGCCTTTTTCCGCGCGCGGGATTTGCGTCACCTTGTGGGCATACTCCACGTCGATCTCCATGCCCATCGCCGCGCCATCGTTGAGCACCTTGACCATCTTTCCTTGGTCTACCGACTCTTCGGTGTCGTAGCGGAATACCGGCATGCGGTCTTCCGCGAACATACCGTTGATCAGCGCAATCGGGCGCACCAACTGGTTGTTCATGGTCGGCGCGATCTGGCGCACGTCGTGCAGCAGGATTTCGCGGCGTACTTTGTCGTAGATCATGATGCGCGCTTCGGACTTGGTTTTGCCGTCCAGTTCGCCGCCCAGGATCGCCTGCGATTGCTTTTCTTCCCAGTACGCCGTCGCGTTCAGGAAATCATCGACCTTGCCCGCTTGCGCCTGGATGAAGTCGATGGACATGGTGCTGGGCACCACGCCCGCGCCATCGTTGCCGATGTTGCGCACCGCGCGCAGAAGCTGGTCGCGCTGCTCTTTACCGATGCCAGCAGGATATTTGCCCAGACGAAGCGGCAGGCCGTACACCTCAAGGAAGCGTTGCATGTCGCGGATGTTGTAAGCCTTGTAGGCATACGTCCAGGCCAGCACGCGGAATAATGCCGACTGCTCGATGTAACCGGACTTCGCGCGGTGTTCGTGCACCACCCAGCCACCCTCACGCAGCGGCTCCGGCATACCCATTTTCACGTACATCAGCGCGCCGGTATTGCGGTCTGTCTGAAACATGCGCTGCGGCACGAAATTAAGCGCACGCGGCACCCACTCACTACCCGTTTTCCAGTCGATTTCCAACGCAGTTAAGCCTTTGCCGATGGCATCGGTCAGGTCGTATTGCGCATCCTCGAACCGGGGGATTTTGATGAGCATGTCGGAAAGTTCTTTCGTCCTGTCCAGCTCGGACTGGTTAGCATCCTCCAGCGGGTGCAGTTGCCAGCCCAGCCCGGTCACGGCACGGCGGCGCATGGCTAGCTTGGAAAAGATGTGCGGGTCTTGCTCTTCGACCAGCTCGTACAGCTCGGCCTGCTGGGTGATGAAGCCCTGATCGGCGGCGGCAAAGGCACTGGCCAGCCGCGAAGGATCGAGGGTAGTCACCGACAGATAGTTAAGATCACCGCTCGACCCTGATCGTGCGCCATCGGCCTGTAGTTTATTCAAACCCACAAATTTAGCCGCCTTTGAGAGAGCGGCGCTAACCCGGTTTTTAATCATCATCGTCCCAATCATCGTTATTGCTACTACTGCTACGGCGGCTGGTGCTGCGCGATTGACTGCGCGAACGTGCCGCCGAGGTGTATTCCCATTCGCCGCCGAACTCGAAGGCCAGCGTTTTGAGCATTTCCAGCGCATCCGGGCCGTCATCGTGATCGGCCTCCGGGTAGAACATCAACTGCTCATTCAGCGTGGTGTGGTTGCGGTGCGATCGGATCAAGCCGTTGGCGACATGGGGCTGCGTGCTCATGATGCGCAGGTTCTTGTCGGTCGATGGGCTGACCGGCACACCGGGGAACGCGATACCGCGTAGCGCCGCCCGCTTGATGATCTCCGTGTACAGGAACGCCTGAAACTGGATCGTCTCGATTCCCCAGGCCACACAGGCATATTCGGCTTGCAGGTCGATCAGGCGAGTGATGATGAGATCGGGGACGCGGCGGCAGATATCCGCCTCAACCACATCCAGCACCATCGTCTTGCGGTTGAGACCGCCGACCAGAATGGCCGAAGGGTCGCGAGCCGTGCCCTGCTTGCCCAATGATGGGTCGCAAGCCCCAAAAAATACCCAATCTGAAAGATGGTTGACCCAGAACTGCAACCCCTTGAACGGTGCATCTTCGTCGTTACCCGCCTCGTTCTGATATTCCTGGTTGAACGATTCGTGGTTGGTGGCACGGATACACATCAGGCGATACAGCGGGCGCACCTCTGGCCATGAAACTACCGCACCGGCATCCAACGCCGCCTTGTTGGCCTCATAGAACGCGAGCGCTTCAGCCTCAAAAGCCTCTTTCTCTTCATCGTCGCCGCTGCGAACAAATAGCGCTTCCCAGCGCTCCCACAGCGCCATGTTGTCCGGCCATTTCATGATGGCTTTGAACACTCTGCGCCGCCAGCCTGGCGCGCGTGCCACGCGGTTGATCGCCGCGTCGTAGTGCAGCGACGTGCCGACCCAGAACACATCCATGCCGCCTTGCGGTGGAGCAAGGCCGAGCACGGCGGAAAGAACGAATTTCTGTATCTTGTCGCGTTGTTTCTTGTCTTTTACGTTTTCATCGTTTTCCAGATCGTCAAGGAAGATCAGGTCTGGCCGGTACGGGCCATGCTTCATCCCGCGCAGCTTCTTGCCGGTACCACCGATGCGAATCTTGATGTTGTTCACGGTGATCGCCGTAGTGGCCTGCCACACGCGGCCTTGGCCGCACGCTTCGGGAAAGTCCATCGCTAGGCGCGGGTTGGTGTCCAGCTCGGCCTTGATCGACTCCAGCATTTCGGCGGCCTGTTCCTCCGTGTTCATGATGATGCCGATCATGTGCTTGCGCGACTTGGCCGAGAGCATCAATTTAACGAAGCCGTGCGCATCGATATGCGCTGCGCGGCAAATGCTCCAAAGGCTACAAAGCTGCGTTTCATAGGTGGACTTCGCTTCACCGCGCGGCGCTTCGTGTACCTCGCGGCCATCGGTTGGGCCGTCGATTACCTCCGGCAGCCGCTTGAATGCAAAGCGCTGGAACAGCGAGAAATGAGGCGTGGGAACATAGTGCGGAAAATAGGTCTGGCAAAAGAACTCGAAATCGTTCCAGGCGCGCTCACGCCGCGCCTTGCTGGCCGCTGGATCGGTGGGAAATGCAGAGCACTCCAGCTCGATCTGGTTGCGGATGTCTTCGCCCAGCTTGGCAAGCTCGATCTCGAACTCACGCCAGCTGCCGATTTCCTTGATTTCGTGTTCCGACTCACGCATACCGCTTTCCAAGGATGCCGCCGACCTCTTCAAAGTGCGGTTGCAGCGCCTTCAAAGCTGCCGGGTCTTTAAGCCGTAGATGATCGGCCATCGTCTTCAACGTATCCAGCGCGACAGACAGCCCGGAAAATTCGGGATTGATGCGCGCAAACGCCTTGCTGAATTTGGAATAGGCATCGGCCAGTTGGGCTAATAGTTGCGCCTTTGCGGCTGCGGGAATTTTGGCGTTTTCCAGTTCGCGGGTGGTGGTGATCACCTGGCGCGCGAAGTCTTCGACCAACTGTTGGTTGAGGTCGTCGATACCCGCGCCGCTGATCTTGTAGGCCGCGCGCGCCGCGTCCCAGCAATCGCCTTTCTTCTTGGCCGATGCTTTCCAGTCGCGCGCCGTGTCGTAGCTCACGCCGCAGGATACGGCAGCGCCATTGAGGGGCAGGCCTTCAATGTAGAGTTTGCGCACCTCATCGCGCTTTTCTTGGGGGTGGGCCATCCGTTACATCCGCTTAACGATTTCGACCAGAGCCGCCGCCAGCGCGCCGCCCACGCCGCCACCCACTGCGCTGAGTTTGGCGACCTTTTCGATCATCTTCTTGTCTTCCTGTTCCAGCGCGGTGACGCGCGTGCCGAGACCCTTAAACTTCTCGTTCACGCTCCCTTCTAGCCCGTCGATACGCTTATTGATAGATTTGCCCTGGTCGGCAATCTGTTTGGTCAGGTTATCTTCGATCCGATCCATCCGCGCATTCGAGGCCTTATCCAGCCGATCGATATCCTTGCGAATATCTTCAATTCTGGCCGTCAGGCCGGTGTGCATCGCTTCCACCGAGCCGGTCAGTTGCCCGATGCTGTGCATGATCTGAGCGTTGCTCACTTCGTTGTTGTTATCGCCGAGTGCCATTATTATTTCCCTTGTGTGCGGTCCGCTTTGATGATGTCCTGGCATCGGCCAAGCTGTTTAACTACTTCGTCTGACTCAGAGGCGAGTCCGACAAGAAATTCAGAAGCCTCGACAGAAAGTTCGGTTCGCGCTTCACCATCACGTCCGCAGGCGGTGAAGGCAACTTCGGAGGCTGCACCTCCATAGGCACCGAGGCGGGTGGCAACGGGGATGCGCAGCCGGAAAGTGCCGTCACGAAGGCCAGCAATAACGCGATCTTTTTCAGTTTTGACATGCTTTAAATCCTCTTGATATTTGGATGAAATAACGGCCAGCGCATCGGCTGCATCGTGTTCTTGCTGCCGGTATTTTTCTTCGAGCAATTTGATCTTCGCGTTGGCCGACCGCAGCTCGGTGGTCTCGCGCGCCAGCCATACCGCGCGCTCGGCCTGCTCGCCGCGCCCAAACTGCTGCTGGCCGTAGGCGTAGATGAAAAGAATCGTGGCAAAACCCCACAACAGCGCGACCAGCAACTTTGCCCAGGGTGGCATCAGGTTCATGTTTGCACCCCCCGGCCCCAGCCCAAATAGCGCGGCTGCAACACGATCAGGATGCGGTGCGGATAGCCCAGATTCTCCGGGCAAAAGCTGACGTTGCGGCGCGCCTTGCCGCAGGCGCTGTCCACCGTCTGCCGATCCAGCGCGGGGCGAACGGTCGCGGCTTCCTTCTGCCAGTGGCCGAGACCGCCGTTGTAGGCGCGCAGCGCGGCCCACAGCCGGTCAAATTCAGAAGGGCCGCGCACCCGCTCATACAGCCAACGGTCGTAGCCCACCAGAGAGCGCATCGCCCACACCGGATTGGTCGGCAGGCATTCTTCGGTAGAGAGGTTGTTGAGGTCGCACCACCACTGCGCCGTGGCAGGCATGAATTGCGCCATCCCCTTCGCGCCAACATGAGAGACGGCCTGCGGGTTCCAGCCGCTCTCCTGGTGAATCTGTGCGGCGAAGGCGGCGACCGGTGCATCCAGCCCCCAGGTGGCATGTGCGGTGCGGGTGAGGTCGCGCTGATAGCGCAACGCTTCGCGCGGTATGCTTGGGTCGGCATAGGCAAGACCGAACGCCAACCACATCAACAGCGGAAAAAAGATCACGAACCACAATGCCAGGCGGGCAACCTTGCGCGGGAATCTCATCACGCACCCAGCCCAACAGCCAGCATGGCGCAACCTACGATGATGGCGCGACGCAGCATAGCTCCTGCAAACGTCAGCCTATAGCCCATTACCACCGGACAATCGGCATCGCCTTTTATTTGTGGAGCCTCATGATAGTTCGGGTTGACCAGATACCCGTCCGGATGCGCATAGGGGAACAGCGCGCAGTCAAGCCAATAACCGGCTACGCCTGCCGTGCTGAGCAGAGAGAGCTTGTACAACGTGACGGGAAGCTGCTGCGGGGACAGCAGCATGATGGAAAGCAGCAGTACAACGGTAACGGCAATGGTTCCGGCGAGGCGGGGCAGTTTCATGGCGCAAGCTCCAGGTCAAGTGATGACGGGAGCTTACGCGGGCGCGCGGAGGGTTATTAGTCGGGAAACGTTTCCCGCATGAAACACAGGAAAGGGAAATGATGAAATGTGCGCCTCAACACGGGAGGCGCATCATGAACTGGTTAAATCAGTTTCAAACCCAGCACGAAATGGCATTCAATGCAGCCAGCGCGATACCGGCGCACCAGGCTGAGGAAATTCGTCTGCGGATCGAGGCTTTGCAGGAAAAGGGAGTTTCATCCCGTGCAGCATGTAGATCATTGCGGCGCATGGTATCGAAGTATCGGGCAGCGATTCCGGGATAGTCATAAAGGCGGAGTTTTTAGCCGCCTCGTTTGCACTGGCGACTACCAGCGCCTGAAGGTGGCGCTCCATCATAACCCGCCAAACCCCGGCAGGAAGCTCAGCCCAAGCAGCGGGGCCATGCACCACAAAGCCTTCAACGGCATTATCCGCATCGGCCTCATAGCGAGGCTCGTAGGGTAGCCGCCCAACATCGCCCAGATGCGGGCGAAACAGATCATTCAGCGGCCACAGCGCCGCAACAACATCCATGCCTGAGAGAGTGCGGGGCCGTCCCCATTCGTCTGGCATCTTGTTCAACGTGGCCGCGATGTAGGTCATCAGGAGTTGCTGGGTAGATTCTTTCATGATCGTCTCTCATGGTTGATGGTTATTTGCACATATCTAGAGCGTTCTGATACTTGTCTTTGCTCACCCAGTGTCCAGTGTTGAGCACTTCGCTTATGCCATTCGCAAGGTTAAAAGAGGCCAGTACGCAGTAACGCAACGGCGAGTTGTTAATTTCTGCGCGCTTGGCTGCATCAAGATCGTTGTACTCATTGATGATCTTTGTGGTTGGATCGAGCAGGG
>Ga0209211_10011295_pt1 | contig 11441 bp, 10 predicted proteins | sample RifGroA2_FD_183992 | JGI IMG/M metagenome (GOLD analysis project Ga0209211, IMG submission 183992) | Groundwater microbial communities from Rifle, Colorado, USA - Groundwater A2 (SPAdes) (version 2) | ecosystem: Environmental > Aquatic > Deep subsurface > Groundwater | place: Rifle, Colorado...
GCCGTTGCCGGTTACCTCGACGGCATCCGTTACGGCATCTACGGCAAGTACAGCCCGTTCGGCAACTACTCGGTCGCCAGCCTGACCTCGATGACCACCCAGTACGACCGCGCAGCCAACGCCATCGCCTACATCTCGCCGTCCTTCAGCGGCTTCACCGTGATCCTGGCCACCGCCACCAACACCCAGGGCGCCGAAGGCAGCCTGAATGCCGTCCACTCGCCGATGACCGCGACCACCACGGGCAACAACGGTGACGACCGTCTGCTGTCGGCCAACCTGATCTACGCCAACGGCCCGCTGAGCATCGATCTCGACTATGAAACCACCCGGGCCGTCGGTTACGACAATTCCCGCCTCTACGTTGCCACCGCCGGCGCTTCCTACGACTTCGGCGTAGTCAAGGTCAGCGGCGTCTATGACGTCATCAAGGGCGATGTGAACTCGTTCATCGGCGGCAACACGACCTTCGCTACCGCTGCCTTCGGTCTGGCGGCCAACCAGAAGTATGATCGTCGCAACTGGTTCATCGGCGCCACCGTGCCGGTCGGCAAGTTCTCCGTGCTCGGCATGTTCGGCCAGGTCAAGGACAAGACCCTGACCGACCGCGATGCCTGGAAGATCGGCCTCGGCGCACGCTACGCCCTGTCCAAGCGTACCGAACTGTACGCTGACTACGCGCACATCAAGAACGACACCAATGCGGCCTACACCATCAACCCGATGGGCAACAGCTCCGGTACCAGCGCCGGCATCAACGGCCTGGCCATCGGTATGAAGCACTCGTTCTAAATCGCTGATTTGCCCGGACGGTTCGCTTTTCCATTGAAGCGTCCAGGCAACGAACTCTTGCGTCAGATGTTTTCTGTACATCTGTTTGGGACGTCCCACGGGGCGTCCCATTTTTTTCTGGTTTTCCTGTTGCTGCTCGGGATTTCCCTGCCAACGGTCGCAGACGACGCCGTCGTCGTCACGGTGAGCAATTCCGATTTCCGGACCGCCCACGACGGGCTGATCGAAGCTATCGAGAGCGAAGGCCTAGTGGTCGGCAGCATCCTGCCGTTTCGCGACATGCTGGCCCGCACCGCTGTCGGCGGCAGCGCGATTCCTTACGGCGAAGCGGAAATCATCCAGTTCTGCAGCAGCCTGCTGGCCGCCGAGTTGGTCCGCGAAGACCCTCGGCAATTGACGCTATGCCCGCTGTCCATTGCCCTGTATTCATTGGTAGGAAAGCCGACCGAGATCCACTTGGCGTATCGTTCGCCTGGCGGCTCGACGGCAGGCCGGCAGCGTGCCGAATCGTTGTTACAGAGGATTGTCCTGCGCGCAGCGGAACTAGCCCGCCTGCGCTGGTAGAAGCCTCGCTCAGGAGGCGCGGTGGTTCATCAGGGCTTTCAGCCCGTTCACGTTCAGGATGCGAATGTGTTTCTGCTGAACGGCGATATGGCCTTCTTCCTGGAAGCGGGAGAAAGCGCGAGACACCGTTTCGAGCTTGAGGCCGAGGTAGCTGCCGATTTCCTCGCGCGTCATTCGCAGGTAAAACTCGGCGTGCGAAAAGCCGCGCGCCGTGAAGCGCTGTGACAGATTGAGCAGGAAGGCAGCCAGTCGTTCCTCGGCGCGCATCGTGCCAAGCAACATCATGACGCCGTGGTCGCGGACGATTTCCCGGCTCATCACCTTGTGGAAATGATGCTGCAGCGTGTGGATCTCCCGCGACAGGCCTTCCAGGCGCGAGAACGGAATGGCGCAAATCTCGCTGTCTTCGAGCGCGATGGCATTGCAGGTGTGGTGTTCGGTACTGATGCCATCGAGGCCGAGCAATTCGCCGGCCATCTGGAAGCCGGTTACCTGGTCGCGTCCATCTTCAAGCAGCACATCGGTCTTGAAGAAGCCGCTGCGAATCGCATAGATGGCATCAAAAACTTCGCCGGCACGGTAGAGGTGGTCGCCGCGCTTGATCCGACGGCGGGTCGATACCAGATCATCAAGACGTTCCAGTTCTTCGAGGCTGAGACCGTACGGCAGGCACAGTTCGCGCAGGTTACAATTGGAACAGGCTGTCTTGATAACAGACAGCGTGACTTCCTGATTTAACGGGTGTGTTTGAGCCATTCGCAACCTGCATTCGCTTGATCCAAGTCAACCATAAAATCGAACCTTCCGAACATAATCAGACCTACTTTTAGTGGCTGGCCTAATGAATTTCGCAACTGAAAACCTCGTATTCGATCCCCAGATCATCCGCCGTTTTGATGTCAACGGCCCCCGTTACACGTCTTATCCGACGGCCGATCGCTTTGTCGAGGCCTTCGATTCTGAGGCAGCGAAAGTCTGGCTTGGCAAACGGAATATCGGCGGCATAAGCCGACCTCTCTCATTATACTTCCACATACCTTTCTGTAACACTATTTGCTACTACTGCGCGTGTAACAAAATTATCACCAAGGATCACGGGCGTAGCGCGAAATATCTCCGGTATCTGGCAAAGGAGCTGGATATCCAGGCTGCGGCGCTGGAAGGTCGCGATGGTGAGCACGAAGTTATCCAGCTGCATTGGGGTGGCGGTACACCAACCTTCCTGTCGCACGATGAAATGCGCCAACTGATGGGTGAAACGCGCAAGCACTTCAAGCTGCTTGAAGGCGGCGAATACTCTATCGAAGTCGATCCGCGCAAGGTCGATACGGCGACCGTTGCGCTACTCGGCGAACTCGGCTTCAACCGGATGAGCGTTGGTGTCCAGGATTTCGATGAAAAAGTCCAGGTCGCTGTCAATCGCGTGCAGAGCGAGGAAGAAACCTACAGCGTGATCCGCGATGCACGGGCCAACGGTTTCAAATCGGTTTCTGTGGACCTGATCTACGGCTTGCCGCACCAGACTGTCATGGGTTTCAACCGGACCATCGAGCGGGTATTGGCGATGGATCCGGATCGCCTGTCGATCTACAACTACGCGCACATGCCGAGCATGTTCAAGCCGCAGCGCCGGATCAACGATGCCGATCTGCCGTCGGCCGATACCAAGTTGCAGATTCTGGCGCTGGCCATCAAGAAACTGACCGATGCAGGCTACGTTTTCATCGGCATGGACCACTTTGCCAAGCCCGATGATGAACTGGCTGTTGCTCAGCGCCAAGGCCGCCTGCACCGCAATTTTCAGGGCTATTCGACGTATGCCGACTGCGACATGCTGTCTTTCGGCATTTCGTCGATCAGCAAGGTCGGGCCGAGCTACTACCAGAATGTCAAGACCGCCGATGAGTACTACGATGCGCTCGATACTGGCTCCCTGCCGGTGTTCCGTGGCATCGAACTGACGGCTGACGACATTCTGCGTCGCTCCATCATCCAGGCCCTGATGTGCCATTTCGAATTGTCCATTGAAAGCATTGAAAGCGCTCACCTGATCGACTTCCGCGAGTATTTTGCAGCAGAGCTGGAAGACATGAAGGAAATGGAGCGGGCCGGGTTGCTCAAGATCGACCGCGAATGGATCACTGTCCTGCCGCCGGGACGTCTTCTGGTGCGCATCATTTCGATGGTCTTCGACCGCTATCTGCGGGCTGGTCGCCAGCGGGCGACTTACTCCAAAGTTATCTGAGCGGTGTGCAGCAATCAAAGCGGGCAGTTAAACTGCCCGCTTTGCTTTTGTTGATTCTGTTCGATGCCTGATTCCGGTTTTCTCGCACTTTTTCTTGTTGGTCTGCTCGGCGGGACCCATTGCGTCGGCATGTGTGGCGGCATTGTTGGCGCCTTGTCGATGGGCGTCACGGCGCGCTGGTCGATGCATTTCACCTACAACGGTGGGCGCATCCTGTCCTATGGCGTGGCCGGCGCCATTGCCGGGGCTCTCGGGGCGGCCAGCATGGGCCTGGAGGGGCAGGTTCCGGCCCGGCTGATTCTTTATTTCATTGCCAATCTGATGCTGGTGGCCCTTGGTCTTTACCTGCTCGGTGTAACGCGGGCGCTGGCTTTCACCGAACGTGCCGGACAAAAACTGTGGATCCATCTGCAACCGCTGACCCGGCGGTTTCTGCCGGCACGCAATGTTGGCCAGGCTTTTCCGCTTGGCCTGCTCTGGGGCTGGTTGCCTTGCGGTCTGGTCTATAGCGCGCTGGCCAGCGCGCTGACGGCAGGTTCGGCGACGCGTGGCGGCCTGATGATGCTGGCGTTTGGCCTCGGAACCCTACCTAATCTATTGTTGGCTGGCATCGTCCTGGCGCGACTGAACGAATTTGTCCGGCGGCCGGTCGTACGTACCCTGTCCGGCCTGTTGGTGCTAGGCTTTGGCCTATATGGATTCGTCGGCCTGATCTATTTGTCAGGCCAGCTTTAGTCGGGAAATGACATCATGAAAATCCTGTTGCCGGTTGATGGTTCCGAATGTTCCTTGCGCGCGGTTGATCACCTGATTACCCACGTCAGCTGGTTTCGCGACGTGCCGGAAATTCACCTGCTGCACGTCCATGCGCCGATTCCGATTGGTCGCGTGCAAGCCCATGTCGGCAAGGAAACGCTGCATGCCTATTATCTGGAAGAGGGACAGGAGCATCTGGCCGCGGCCCAGAAAAAGCTGGACGCGGCCGGGCGTTTTCATACGACGCACATTCACGTCGGCCAGCCAGCCGAGGTGATTGCCAGGGTGGCTGGCGATTTGGCCTGTGATCTGATCGTCATGGGGTCGCATGGCTGGGGCGGTATTGCCGGGCTGGTCATGGGGTCCGTGGCGAGCCGGACTTTGCATCTGGCGCCTTGTCCTGTTCTGCTGGTCAAATGACTGAGTCCGAAACGGGCCGGGTCGTCGAGTTTGCCATTGGTGGCATGACCTGCGCAGCCTGTTCGGCGCGCCTCGAGAAGGTACTCAACCGCCAGGCTGGCATGCAGGCCAACGTCAATCTGGCGGCCGAACGGGCGCGAGTTCGCCTTGCGGCCGGAGCTGATGAAGCTGCCGTGGTGGCGGCTGTCGCCAAGGCCGGTTTCAGTGCTGCAGTGGTCGACGGGCAAACGCGCGAACGTGAAAAAGCCGCCAAATTGCTGGTCTACCGCAGCGAAATCCGGCGGTTCTGGATTTCGGTGGCGCTGACCTTGCCGCTGGTCGGCCAGATGTTTTTCATGTTCGGCGAACACGGCCACATGAATGAATTGCCGCGCTGGTTCCAGCTGGCGTTGGCGACGCCCGTGCAGTTCTGGATCGGCTGGCGTTTCTACGATGGCGGCTTCAAATCCCTGCGTGGCGGCGGCGCCAATATGGATGTGCTGGTCGCGCTAGGGACCAGTATGGCTTGGGGCTTTTCGACGGTGGTGACGCTGTTCGGGCTCGATCAGCATGTCTATTTCGAAGGCGGGGCGGCGGTCATCACGCTGGTCCTGCTCGGCAAGTTGCTCGAAGCGCGGGCCAAGGCGCGGACGTCGGAGGCCATCGAGTCGCTGATCCGCCTGCAGCCAAAGACGGCGCGGGTTGAGCGGGATGGCCAGTGGATCGACATGCCGGTCGAAGCCCTGATGCCGGGCGATATTTTCCTCGTTCGTCCGGGTGAAAGCGTGCCGGTCGACGGCGAGCTTATCGATGGCGAATCGAGCGTCAACGAGGCAATGCTGACCGGTGAAAGCATGCCGGTGGGCAAGCGCGCCGGCGACAAGGTTTTTGCCGCGACGGCCAACGGCCAGGGCGCGATGCGTTGCCGGGCGACCGGTGTGGGCGAGCACACGCTGCTCGCCGGTATCATCCGCATGGTCGGCGAGGCGCAGGGGTCGAAGGCGCCGGTGCAGCGGCTGGCCGACCGGATTTCGGCGATTTTCGTGCCGACAGTGTGTGCCATTGCCCTCGTCACCTTTGCTGGCTGGTGGTGGTATTCCGGCGATTTTGCCGAGGCGCTGGTCAATGCCGTCGCCGTGCTGGTCATCGCCTGTCCGTGCGCGCTAGGCTTGGCGACGCCGACGGCGATCATGGTCGGCACCGGGCAGGGGGCGCGGGCCGGCATCTTGGTCAAGAACGCCGAGGCGCTTGAGCGGGCCGAGAAGATCACGGTGCTGGCGCTGGATAAAACCGGGACGCTGACCTGCGGTACACCGCAAGTCACCGATGTCGTGCCTTACGGCCTGACGCGCGAAGAGGTGCTCCGTCTGGCGGCGGCGCTCGAGGAGAATTCGGAGCATCCGCTGGCGCGGGCGATCGTTTCGGCGGCTGTTGCAGGCATTTCCACGGTCAACCGGGAAAAAGCCTCAAATTTCAAATCCCTGTCGGGGCATGGCGTCGAAGGCGATGTGGCCGGCCGGACCTTGCGCCTGGGTTCGCCGAGCTGGCTGAGGCTGGCTGCCGACCCGGCGGTGGGTGATTTGCAGCAGGCCGGCAAGACGGTGGTGGTGCTGGCCGAAGGCCAGACAACGCTGGCTTTGTTTGCCGTTGCCGATGCCTTGCGGCCGACCTCACGGGCGGCCGTCGAGCGGCTGCGCGAGCGCGGTATCCGGGTTGTCATGTTGACTGGCGATAATGCGGCAACGGCGGCGGCGATCGCCGCCGAGGCGGGCATTGGCGAGTTCCGGGCAGGTATTTTGCCGGGCGACAAGGCGGCGGCGATCAACGAATTGAAGTCCGGTGGCGGCTTGGTGGCCATGGTCGGCGATGGCATCAACGATGCGCCAGCGCTGGCGGCGGCTGATGTCAGCTTTGCCATTGGCGCCGGTTCCGACGCGGCGGTGGAGGCAGCGGATTTAACATTGATTCGCAGCGACCTGATGGGAGTTGTCGATGCAATCGACCTATCGGCGGCCACCTTGGGGAAAATCCGGCAAAATCTTTTCTTTGCCTTCATTTACAATGTGATGGGAATTCCGCTCGCGGCGCTGGGGTGGCTCAATCCAGTGGTGGCGGGGGCTGCCATGGCGATGAGTTCGGTGTCGGTTGTCTCCAACTCGCTACTTTTGAAGCGCTGGCGGCCGGGGCGCTAGAAGCAAGAACAAGGGGTTTCGATGACCACAGGGGTCGAAAGGATGTCAGTTTTGCAGGCGGCAGCCGGCGATGGCGTGGGCAATCCGCCGGCGCTGACGGAGCAGGAGGCGATGTTCCGGACGACGATGGAGGCGGCACAGGTCGGCATCTTCGTTCTGCAGGATCAGTGTTTCAAATACGTCAATCCCTATTTGACGCGCCTCTTTGGCTATTCCGCGGAGGAAATGGTCGGCCACATGGGGCCGCTCGATGTCGTTGTGCCCGAGCTGCATGCCTTTGTCATCGACCAGATGCAGGCCAGGGCCGCCGGAATCAGCGGGCATCATTACGAGATCACCGCGGTGCGCAAGGATGGCTCGGAGTTTCCAGCCATGGTCTTCGGTTCGCCGTCGGTATTTGATGGTCGCCCGGCATCGGTTGGAACCCTGCTCGATATTTCCTGGCAGAAGGCCGCCGAGCAGCGCATCCGCGAGTTGGCCGACTATGACGTGCTGACCGGATTGCCTAATCGCCGCCTGTTGCGCGAACGTTTTGTCCAGTTGCTGGCCGCGGCGGAACGGGACAAGACGGAAATCGCCGTCATCTTTCTCGACCTTGATCATTTCAAGCGGGTAAATGATTCGCTCGGCCACAGTGTCGGCGACGAACTTCTGGTCGAAGTGGCGCGTCGCCTCGACAGCGTGGTGCGGCGCATCGATACGCTGGCCCGCCTGGGCGGCGACGAGTTCATTTTTGCCATGCCGGGATTTCATACGGCGGCCGCGGCTGATGTGGCACGTCGCCTGATTGATGTCTTCACCCGGCCATTCGAGGTGGCGGGGCATGAACTGACGGTAACGCCGTCGCTGGGCATCAGCATCTATCCGCATGACGGGCAGGATCTCGAAACCCTGCTCAAGAACGCCGATACGGCGATGTACCGGGCCAAGGATATCGGGCGCAACACCTTCCAGTTCTACGCTACCGAGATGAACACGGCGACGCTCGACCGCCTGCTGATGGAAAGCAATCTGCGACGCGCCCTGGCACAGAACGAATTTGTGCTCCAGTACCAGCCACTGGTCAATCTGCGCACCGGCATGGTGATTGGTGTTGAGGCGCTGATCCGCTGGCAGCATCCGGAACTCGGCACGATCATGCCGGACAGCTTCATTCATGTCGCTGAAGAAACCGGCCTGATCAACCCGATTGGCGACTGGGTTCTCTGCGAAGCCTGCCGGCAGGCCAAGGCCTGGTGCGACGAGGGTTTGCCGTCGCTGGTCATGGCCGTCAACGTGGCGCCTGTTCAGTTCAGGCAGCCGGGATTTATCGAAATGGTGGCCGGCGCACTGGCCTCGTCAGGTCTCGAAGCCAGCTTGCTTGAACTGGAATTAACCGAACGCACTGTCATGCACGATGCCGACATCAATCTGGGTACGCTGTCGGCGCTCCATCGGATGGGGGTCGAATTGTCGCTCGATGATTTCGGGACCGGCTATTCATCGCTCGCCTATCTCAAGCGCTTCCCGGTCGGCAAGCTCAAGATCGACCGCTCCTTCGTCAATGATCTGGAAACCGATCCCGACGACTGGGCGATTGCCTCGACCATCGTCAGCATGGGGCGCAGCCTGCGCATGACGGTGCTGGCCGAAGGTGTCGAAACTGGCGAGCAGCTGGCGCAATTGCGTAAAATGGGCTGCGATATGGCGCAGGGCTATTATTTCAGTCGTCCGACATCGGCGGCTGGAATAGCCGAAATCCTTCGCGTTCAACCCTTCATGAACAGGTAAACGGCATGGAAAACACAGTTATCAAAGTAGGTGGCATGAGCTGCCAGGGCTGCGTCAAGAACATTACCGGCGTGCTCAGTGGCATGGCGGGTGTGGCCAGCGCCGAAGTCTCGCTCGAGGCGGGCGAGGCTAAAGTGGCATTCGATCCGCAGGCGGTAACCCGCGATGCACTGGTCAATGCCATTGAAGATGCAGGCTTCGACGCAGAATAAAAATCAAACAACAACAGTTTTTCGAGAGAACAGCCGTGCCAGAAGAAAAAATCAGATTGACCCAGCTTTCCCATGGCGGCGGCTGCGGCTGCAAGATCGCACCCGCCGTCTTGCAGCAGATTCTGGCCGGTGCTCCGTCGGGCATCATCCCGCCGCAACTGCTGGTCGGTACCGAGACCTGCGACGACGCAGCGGTTTATCAGATCAACGCCCAACAGGCGATCGTCGCGACGACCGATTTTTTCATGCCGATCGTGGACGATCCCTACGATTTTGGCCGTATCGCCGCTACCAACGCCATTTCCGATGTTTACGCCATGGGCGGCACGCCGCTCTTCGCGCTGGCCATTGTCGGCATGCCGGTCAATACACTGCCGCTGGAAACCATCGGCAAGATTCTGCAGGGCGGCGAAGCCGTCTGCCGTGCCGCCTGCATCCCGATTGCCGGCGGCCACACCATCGACTCGGTCGAGCCCATTTACGGGTTGGTTGCCATCGGTATCGTCAATCCGGCCCATCTCAAGCGCAACTCCGGCGCCAAGCCGGGCGACAAGCTGATCCTCGGCAAGCAGCTTGGCGTCGGCGTCTATAGCGCCGCGCTCAAGAAGGATCAACTCCACAGCAGCGACTACGATGCGATGGTCGAAACCACCACCCAATTGAACACGCCGGGGCCCATGCTGGCCTGTCTGGATGGCGTGCATGCCGTCACCGACGTCACCGGCTTCGGTCTGGCCGGGCATCTGCTGGAAGTCTGCAAGGGCAGCAATGTGCGCGCTACGGTGCATTACGCCGACCTGCCGCTGCTCGCCCGTGCCCGCGAGTTTGTCGATGCCGGTCATCTGACCGGCGCCTCTGGGCGCAACTGGGCCAGTTATGGTGCCAGCGTCAATCTCGCGGCGAACCTGGAAAGCGCCGCCAAAACCCTGGTCACCGACCCGCAAACCTCGGGCGGTCTGCTTGTTTCATGCACGGCCGAAACGGTGACGGAAGTGTTGTCACTGTTCCTGCAGCAGGGGTTCTCGCACGTTTCCGTGATCGGCGAAGTTAGCGAAGGCGAGCCGGGTATCGACGTTATTTGACGTGTCGGGTTGATGGGGCATTCGCGCCGGTGCGGGACGACAGATTTTTTCGCTATTTGCCTGACTTAACGACCTCGGCAATCGCCGCCGATTTCTCCAGCCGGATGTGGCGGGCTTGATGGCTCGCGTTTGGTCTGGCGGCGCTTTGACGAATCTTGCCGAGCCCGTCTTTTTCTGGCCCAGATCAGTACGCCGGTGATGCTCAGTGCGGCAATGGCCAGTCCGCACAGCGAGATCAGGATACGTCCCGGCAAGCCAGCGATACGGCCGGAATGCAGCGGGAACATCGCCTGCAGGAAAATGTCCCCAGCCGTGCCGGTGCCGGGAATGTCGCGGCCGAGCGGGGTGCCGGTCGCGGCATCGAAATGGAACCAGGGGTTGCCGAGGCCGACATCGCCATGGCTGGTGCCAGGTTCGAAGAAACCAATCGCATAAACGCCCGACAGGCGTTCGTGGAAGATGCCGCCGGCCGGCGCCGCGATGCCATGGCGCCGGGCTTCCTGTTCGGCGAGGGCGACGATTTCGTCCATTTTCATTTTTGGCCCGTTTTTCCGGTTGACCGTAGCATTCGCCGCAGCGGCAAAGGGCGACGGCGAGAGTTCGGAAAACCAGCCGACGACCGGCCGCATGACCTGTTCCTTGAGGTTCATGGAGACCGAGGTGATGGCCAGCATGAGGACCAGCAGGAAGAGCCAGACACCACCTGAGCGGTGCAGGTCGAAGTTCAGCCGATGGCCGCCGGCCTGCCAGCGGAAGGCGAAGGATTGCCGCCAGCTGTTGCGGCTGGGAAAGGAAATCCACAGTGCAAGCAAGGTGTCGAAGACCCAGACGAGGGCGACGATACCCATGAACAGTGTGCCGAGTTGCAGCCCGAAGGCATCCGGGATGTGCATGCTGTAGTGCAGCTTGTAGAGGAAAGGAAGCAGGTTTTCGCGGTCAAGCGAGACCTTGCCCCATTCCCGCCGGCCGAGTACCTCGCCGCTCACCGGATCAAGCGCGACCTGGTTGTAGCCGAGCGGGTAGGGCTGGCCGGTCGCCGGGTCGAGACGGGCATCGACGAAGACGCCGAAGGCATGCCCCGGCTCGACGGCGAGCGGCATGAAGCGGATTTGCAGGCGCGGTTCGGCGCTTTCCAGGCGGCTCGCCAGTTCGAGCGGCGAGAGGGGCTGGCCCCGTCCCGGCGCGTCGAACAGGTTCGGGTTCAGCCATTCGTCGAGTTCGTGGTCCCACGAGATGACGGCACCCGTCAGCCCGGAAACGCACAGGAAAAGAGCGGCGAACAGCCCGAACCAGCGATGCAGCAAGACAAGAAACGGACGCATCGGTCTTCCCCTGCTCAGTATTTCCAGTTGAGCGAGACGCTGAAGTTGCGCGGCGCGCCGTAATAGCTCTGGCTCCACATCAGGCTGGAAATACTGAGCAGGGGAAG
>Ga0209211_10011297_pt1 | contig 11439 bp, 5 predicted proteins | sample RifGroA2_FD_183992 | JGI IMG/M metagenome (GOLD analysis project Ga0209211, IMG submission 183992) | Groundwater microbial communities from Rifle, Colorado, USA - Groundwater A2 (SPAdes) (version 2) | ecosystem: Environmental > Aquatic > Deep subsurface > Groundwater | place: Rifle, Colorado...
GCGTGCGCATGACTGTTTTGCCGGCGCCGCCGCTCACGGGGGATCGCGCGATTCTGGAAGGGGCCGAAAATCCCGTTGTTTTTTATGCGGATCTTTCTCAATACAGGGGTGATTTTTTCAAATGGGGCTTTTTACAGGATGTCGAACGTGAAATCGCCCGGCAGCTAAAACATAATGATGCGGTAGGCCTCAGCGGGACTGTTTCAATCGGGACGGTGGAGTCACAGCTCAAGAACTGGATTGCCAAAAACGGGGGAGTTTTAGCTGAGACGGCGCGCTCCGAAATGCGCAGTGCGCCTAAGTTTGATGGCGCTATATCACAGGTTGAGTTATCCAGGGACGGTCAAACACTCCGGGTTCTTTACGCAGGGGAGCCAAATCCGAGAGAATTTGCACTCGTGAATCACTTCGACGCTTCTTTTTCGGTATCCCTATTCGCAAGTGATCCCGAGCATGTGCTGGTGCTTAAATCGATTCCGACGGCGATCGAGAAACATCACTCGAAGTCGGAGCAAATTTTCTTCGAGGATGTTTTGCGAAATGAGGGACTGGCCACCGCGATTTTAAACAAGCAAGGCTTTGAAGGGGTTTCGACTCTGCTTTGGCAGGGGAAACTGGAAGGCCGTGTTCCGGCGCTTTTGCTGGAGAGCGGCAAGGGGATAGACCTTTTTAAGTTTGGCAAGTATTTAAGCGTGCGCACGCGGCTCTCGCTGCTTATAAAGTATATAGAGCAGGTGCGCCTTGCTTTTGAAGCGGGCGTAGCGGTTCATGATCTGAAGCCGGAGAACGCGATTTCCATCCCGACTTCCACGGACCAGCGGGTTCAGCTGATTGATCTGGGCAATGCCAGTATTTTGTCAAGCCCCAATCCCAGAGCGATTCATTCGAGCACTTCACCTTTTGGTTTACCCGAGTCGACGCGCCAAGAGCTGGATTCTGTCTGGCATGAACTGAAGGAGCAGACGCCGCTGGATTGGGAGAATGCCATGGGTTTTCGTACTTTGAGCGATCTGATTATGAATTTTTTTATTTTCGGCATCGAGGATCCCGAGCTGCGCGGAGAGGACAGCCCTTTCTTGCAAAAGTTTCCGGAAAGCGCAAGGGCGCGTGCTCGCTTTCTGATGAGCGCAACGGCAGAACTTGAGGACGCGCGCACGTTTTCCGGATTTGACGAAAGGATCAGGCATTTACGCGAAGCGCACGCCCGGCTTAACGTCCAAAAGGAACTTGAGCTTTTTGAAGAGATTCTGACAGAACTTCGGGACTTGCTGCCGCAAGAAGAGGCCCGGGCGCTGCCTGCGCCTGCTGAGCCGGGCCGTGTTCAGCGGTTTGTCTCTTTTTTTCTGATACGGCCGTTGATTGCCAGCGCCAAGTTTTTCGAGCGGATTCGATCGAGATCGCAGGAGTCAACCCCTTATGGAATTTCTTGGGATCTTTTTTTATTCCATGGATTTCTGCGGTTGGTCTCACGGATTTTTTTCGCTGCCGCCATTTTGCTCAAGCATTGGATAGCGGCGCAGGCTGAGCTTTTTCCCCAGAACATGTCATTTAACTGGTTTACAGACACCGTTTGGATTTACAACAAATTGCGCCTGCCCTTTCCCGAATTGGAATTTGCCAACGCCGGCAATGCGGTCGTTCGTGATCAGGCGGTGGAGCATCTGCAAAGCCTTTTTGGCCGGCCCGAGTATTACTCGCATGCCGAGGCGGTGCAGGCTCTCGAAACCGTGGATCAACTTTACAATCAGCTTGACCGAAAACCGCCTAAACGGGTTCAGGAATATTTGGATCACCTGGCCGAGTTTCAAGGCGCGCGCGGCCGTAAGCCGGCCGTAAGATCCGAGAACCGCGGGCCGCAATTTATGCAGGAGCTGCGGGCCATGATCCTTGCCCCTTTGGAGGATCACGGACAGATTGAAGTCCTGTACTCGGCGCCGAACGAGGCGGAAGACCAACCGGGCAAAATCGTCATTGAGCGTCCCAGGCACGGCCGGCAGCCGCGGCGCGAGGATTTGACGTTTGAGATGACCCGCGAGGAAGCCGCTGATTTTTTCATGCATCTGCGCCTTTTAACCAAAGAGTACGACCGGCCGGGCCATTTTCCGCCGTATGGAGATTCGCTTGGCGGTAAATCCAGATATGGTTACATTCTTTATCGCGACACGCAGAACCAGAGAGTCGTTGAGCTGGGTGGCGAGCAGAGAGATGTTCCGCCCGAAGCGCTTGTGGAGGATTTGCAGGTGGAGCGGCCGCGTTATGCGGTTTTGGATGTGGAGGAGCGGCCGAACCGGGACTATCTGACCGGCTGGTTTAAATTGAAATGGCGCAATGTTTCTGATCAGGAGTACAAAAAACTGCTGCCGGAATTTTTGCAGGAAAAAGACTTATTAAGCCAGCTGCAGCTTGAAAGCCTGGCGGCCAGCTTAGTCCAACTTGAAGTCATCGAACTGCCCAGCATGAATGCCTTCAATCCTTTCGAAATCGAAAGCCAGGTTCGCGATGTTCTCAGGGCCGGCGGTGACTTTGCGAAGTCTGTATCGGCGAATGCAGACGAATTTTTTTCGGAATATCTGACGGGTTTGACGGGACGTGTTTTGCGCGAGCTTGAAAATTCAGGTGCACATATCCGCATGGATGAAAGCGTGGACGACCGCGCAGACAGGCTGATTCAGAATATGGCGCGTTTCTTTGCGTTTGTTCTGGATCGAACGTCTTTTGATCTGGATCTGCTGGCCGGGAGGTTTGCGGTGATGTTGCATAGCCTGGAAGTTCGCAAGCGGCGGGCCGATGATATTTTGCAGAGAGTGCACGCCGCCGGCGGAAAAGCTCAGGATCTGGAAAGCCTCGAGGATTTGGCCGCGATTGATTATCACAACAAATATTTTCCGGAGTCTGATGCGCATCGTCTGCTGCTGGTTCTGACGGATGAGAACGCTTTTAGAGAAGCTTTAGGTCCGGCGCAGATAAATTCGCGTGCCGGCGTGTGGTTCGAGAAACATCACTATCTTAGCCGGATGGCCCGGGGGCTTGTGACGATTCGTTCAGAAATGCGTCAGGAAGAGGGCAGTATTCAAGCGAATGCGCTCAAACAAATCCTGGAACAGGCCGTGCTTGAAAATCTGCGCGGCCTGCCGGATGCCCGCTCCATTTTAAATACGGTGCTCTCGGATCCTGCTTTCAGCGCCGAGGCCTTAAGCGTGCGGTTGGGCGCGGCGCGGCAAAGCGTGGATGTGTTTGCCCTGCTGGACCGGGTGCAATCCGCCGCCTTGCGGTATTACTTGCTCGGTATGGCCGGGGAAGACAGCGAGGTTTTGGGGGATCTGGGTATTCAGGCGGAGAACTTGCCGGTCATCCGGTACTTGCTTGATCCCGCTCACGCGGATTTGCTTGCCGCGGCCCTCCAAAAGAATTTTTCGGAATTGTCTGAACCGCCGGAATCAAACGGACTGGTGCTGGATGGAGAACTGATCGATGCCGGGATACCCGCGTTTCTTCAGCAGCTCGAGGAACCTGCCGCGGTGGTTTATACGGTGGGCACTGAAGGGCGTCTGCCGAAATTTCCGGCCGAAGTCAAACGGATCGGAGTCCGGCCGGGAAGCGCGCTTTCAGCCGGCATTCCGGGTATGCAGAATCCTTTTTTTGTGCTGGCGGCAGGACGTGATTTTAAAAGAACGAGTACGACAGCGGACGTTCAGGGTTTCCGGGTCAGCCAGGGGCTTTATCTGCAATCCGGCTTGAACGCGCCGCAATTTTTGAACGCTGTTTTACTGGCCCGCGAAATCGAGGAAATCCAGCGCCGTATTCAAGCGGAGATGCTGCGCCGCGGGGTTGACGGGGCATTGCCGGAATTCAGCGCGGCCATTTTCAAGACGGTGATGGGCTACCTTGATAAACTCGCCCAGGATGCGGATGTGCGCCGCGCCTTCCAATCCGCAGCGTAAGAAATCATTTTGAATAAGAACATGTCTTTCGCCACCGGAGGTTCGGCCGCTCCTGCGGCGGCCGACCTCCTGCGCTCTCGCTGTCCGTATCCGCCTTCGGCGGAACCTACTGACCATTCACTAACTAATGGATACAGTGGAAGCCCCAATTTAGGTCGGATGCAAGGCACGACGACGAAGACGTGTCCTCTGCGACACGTCGAGGAGAAGTAACGGCGCAGACGGCCTAAATTCGGGCTTCCCCTTCGGGGCTGGCCGCTTTTGGGCTGCGACTGCGTCGCTCGTACTTTGCGTAGTGCTCCGACTACGCCGGCGTCCTCGCTCCTTGTCTCGCTCCAAAATCGTCGCAGCCAATGTACCCATTAGTTAGTGAATGGTCAGTAGCTACGGACAGCTGCGAGAGCTGGCTACAGACATATTCTTATTCAAAATGATTTCCGCACATTCTGAATCGTCATGCGGCAATCGGCGCAAGGAAACGCGCCTCGATGATGGTTGCAGGCATTGGACGGTTGTGCCTTTAAACCGGCCCGTGAATTAAGTATTGTGTCCCCGAGTTCCGCGGGGGATAATTCCGCATGGTTAAAGACCGCCACCGATATTCCATCGCCGACGAAGAAGTCATCTCCAAACATTTTGCGCATGTCATCCGTCTGCTGCGTGAGGAGGAAAAACTCGAGCAGGGGCGTTTTGAAGAGGAGATGGAACGTACCAAGCCTGAGGATCAGGAAAAACGCGGCAAGGCCCTGCTGCGCCTTTCTCTTTTTGAGATGCATTACACGCCTGCGGGCCAGCGCCTGATCACGTTTGGATTTGCCAACGACCGCTGGCTGCCGCGCTACACGCTCGGCGTGGGGGATGTGGTGGCGTTGTCAGCTGTCGACGTGCCGCCGGCCGGGCGGCCCATCGGCACCGTCTACGAAAAGACCCGCAAGGAAATTACGGTGGCCTTCAACGTCAAAATCCCAAGCTGGGTGGGGCGAGCGAGCCAATATGCGCTGGCCAAGGCTGAAAATAAAACCACGTTTGACCGCATGTACGAAGCCGTCAAGACCGTGGGGCAGGCGCCGCACGGCCGGCTGGCGCATTTGCGCAATCTCAGTCTGGGGCTTAAGCGGCCCGGTCAGCGCGATGCGGTTCCGGAAAGTAAACTGAATTACTTCAATCCGGCGCTGAATGCTCAGCAGAAATGGGCTGTGTGCAAGGCCTTTGAGGCCGAAGAGGTGTTTCTTCTGCATGGCCCGCCCGGAACCGGGAAAACCAGCGTGCTGATCGAGATGATCCGGCAGGCGCATGCGCAGGGGCAAAGCGTGCTGGTTTCGGCGCCCAGCAATGCGGCCTGCGACCACGTGCTCGACTGCCTGGTGCGCGCGGGCGAGTCTGTGACGCGCCTGGGCCATCCGGCGCGTATGAAACCGGCGCTGCGCGATCACACGTTCAGTTTTCAGCTTGCGGCGCATCCGCTGGCTAAAATGATCGATGATCACAGCGCCAAGCTTGAACGCCTGCTCACGCAAAAGGAGCGCAAGGACGAGCGCGGTGCCTTGTCGCGTGAGGATTCCCGTGAACTTTGGGACGAAATCAATTTTTTACGCGATGATATCCGTAAACTGCGCGCGGAAATTTTTCAGCAGGTCTGGAAATCTTCCGACATCGTGGTGGCCACGCACACGGTTTGCGGCGACCCGCTGATCCGCGCCAAAACTTTTGACTGGGTCGTGATTGACGAGGCCACGCAGGCGATTGAACCGGCGACCTGGATTCCGGCCATGGCCGCGGGCAAACTGATTTTGGCCGGCGATCATTGCCAGCTGCCGCCGACGGTTTTTTCACCGCGGCGCGGACCGGACAGTTTTCATCACACGCTGTTTGAACGTTTTCACGAACATCTGGAGGCGGGCGCCAAGCTGCGGCTTGAAACACAGTACCGCATGCACGAAAAAATCATGGGGTTTTCTTCGCGCGAGTTTTATGAGGGCAAGTTGATTGCCGACGACAGCGCTAAAAACCGGGTGCTTGCCGATCTTCCCGGAGTGAAAGACTCGGAATTGACCCGTTTGCCGTTTGTATTTTTGGACACCGCCGGATTGGGCTACGAAGAAAATTTAGAGGAAGGCACGAGCAGCCGCACCAACGAGCAGGAAGCGCTGCTGGCCGTTAAACTGTACCGGCAATTGCTGGAGGCCGGTGTGCAGGCGGCGGACATTGCGCTGATCAGCCCCTACAGCGCGCAGGTGAAACTGCTGGCGAGTTTGATTTTACAGGAGCGCGACGATTCCGACAGCGCGGCCGTTGCTGAAATCAACAGCATTGATTCCTTTCAGGGCCGCGAAAAGGAAGCGGTGATTGTTTCGCTGGTGCGTTCCAACCTGACGGGTGAGATGGGCTTTTTAGCCGATACGCGCCGCATGAATGTGGCGTTGACGCGGGCCAAGCGCAAGCTGATTGTGATCGGGGACAGCGCGACGATTTCGAGCATTCCTTTTTATGAGGATTTTATCCGCTACGCCGAATCGGTCGAGGGCTATCTCAGTGCGTGGGAGTTTGCGCAGTAGCGGGGTGGGGCAGGTTCATCGTTTGTCCAGTCTGTGTGCCGATGGTTTCAAGCTGATCCCACACGCGCCGGAAAAGCTCCGTCTTGAAATGGCGCACCGGTTTTAAACCTTGCCGGGTTGCCGCGAAGAGCTGCCCCTCATTCAGCAATTTCTGCAAAAGCTCCCAGCCAAGTTGATCGCGTGGAATTATCGGAGCGGCATCCAGACCTTTCAGAAAATTCAAGATGCGAGTCGTGATGAAAAGCGTGTAAATATCCTCGCGGCTGAACTCCGGCGTTTCAATGGCCATGGCGGTCAGCCGTGATTTAAATACGGCCGTTTCGTCCGGCGCCGGGAAACCGGCGGCAATGGGAGAATTGGGGGTCAGATAAAACATCGAAGCCCCCAGCAAAACCGGCAGGCGCGCATTAAACACAAGCGTTTGAATCATCGATTCGAGCGTCTCGTTAGGCAGACCTAGAATTTGGTAGGAAACGATTTTGAATCCCAGCCGCGAAGCCTCCTCCACCACTTCAAGATACTTCTCAATCGTATGCGGGCGTTTGGTGGTTTCGCGTACCGTGGTGTCCGAGGACACCAGCGCGAGATTTAAATGCGTGAAGCCGGCCCGGCGCATCAGCTGAAGCAGTTCAGAGTCGAGCGATAAATACGAAATGCCGTTCATGGCGACAAACTGCACGTCTTTGCCGGGAAAAGCCTCGATCAAACCCAGACACAATTCTTTCATTTCATCGCGGTAATAAGTCAGGTTATCATCTTCAAAGTCAAAGACGCGCACGCCTTCTGTGTAGCGTTTTTTAATTTCCGTTAGCACCTGGGCCGGCGAGCGGCGCCGGAAACGCAGGCCGAAGGTCTGGTGTACGGAGCAAAACGTGCAGCGGTGTGGGCAGCTGCGCGAGGTGATGATAAAAGAAAGCGGTTTGCCTTCGTACAAGTACCGGCCGGTGCCCAACCCGGAGAAATCCGGTTCCGGAATTTCTTCAATGGGGTAGTTGTCTTCCACCGGATTAAAAATCATCTGACCGTCTTTTTTAAATCCAAGGCCCGGCACGGCTTCAAAAGCGTGTCCGTTTTGAAACGCCTTGAGCAGTTCGACGAGCGCTTTTTCCCCTTCACCTTTGATCACGAAATCCACGGCCGGATGCGCGAGCATTTGTTCAGGCATGGCCGAGACATGCGAGCCGCCGAGAAGCACGGGGACATTGAGCCGTGCTTTAATCATTTCCGCAGTGTGCAGGGCTTCACGAGAGTAGGGGGAGAAGAGGGCTGAGATGCCGACGAGATCCGGTTTCTCTCTCTCGACTTCCGCGGCGATGACGTCGAAAGGCGCGCCGAAATGAAAGTAATGATAGAACGTGGAAAACGGGCTTTTGTCGTGGTGTTCGTAATAAGGCTTGAGATAGCCGAACTCCGGAGGCAGTGGAATCGTCCGGCGGCCCCAGCCCTGATGATAGTCTTTCAGGACCACGTGAACACCCGGAAGATGCTTTTTGACAGCGGCTTTCAGGTAGCCGAGGCCGATGGGCTGCAGGCGGATGTCCGTTTCGTAGAAGTCCTGAACCGGCGGCTGGAGCAGCAGTAGTTTCATAGGCTTCATGCTAGCCCACGCAGGCGGCAGGGTCAAGCGAGGCTGCGCCGCTTTCTGAAATTACTTGGTCATTAGCCTAACGTCTGATAGATTCAACGCTTATGGTCAAATTTGAAGAAATCTTCAGTGCGTTTCTGGCGCACAAAAACCGCCTTAAAATGCTGAACGTCGCGACCTGCGATCTTGCCGGCAAACCCAACGCGGTGTCTAAAATGATTGTGGACGTAATCGCGCCGAATCACGTTTATTATCTCGATTACCCGTTTACGCATACTTATGCCAATTTGCAGGTGAATCCGCAGATTTCGATTTCTTTTATGGATGACACGAGTTTTACCGGTTATCGCCTGACGGGCAGGGCGCGTATCCTTAAAAGCGGCGCTGATTTTAAAAATGCGAAGAAGCAATGGGCGAAAAGGCTCATTCGTTATGAGGCCGACCGCATGATCCAGCGCATCACGGGGCATGCGTCCACGCGCGAAGCTGAAAATGCGCTGCCGGAAAATTTTTTCATTGTTAAAGTCACGGCTACGGAGGGGGCGGTGATCAAGGCCGACCGCGCGCTGCGTGCCGTGCATGGGCTGGCGCCGCAGTCGGATACGCCTGCCGCCGCCCGGAAGACCGCATGACAATCCACGATTACACCTGCCCGGTATGCAGCGAGAAATTCTCGCGGGATCTTGTGCGCTACCTCAGCCACATCAAACAGGAACTTTCCGTGAAAATCCGCGAGAATTACCCCGAATGGGACGACAAGCAGGGCATGTGCCAGGACTGCCATTCCTACTGGGGCAGCTGGTTTGACCGCATTAAGTAACGCCCGTCTGGAGATTTGATGATTCAAAGTATGCGTGAATGTGTTCTGGACCTTGAGAAGTACGGACAGCTCATTCGTATTCCCCAGGAAGTCGATCCCGAACTTGAAATGGCCGAGATCCACCGCCGCGTTTTTCAGGCAGGCGGACCCGCCCTTTTTTATGAACGTGTCAAAGGCAGCCCCTTTCCCGCCGTATCCAATCTCTTCGGCACTCCGGACCGCGGCCGTTTGATTCTGCGCCATACTCTCGAAAACGTTAAAAAACTGGTGCGTCTTAAAGCCGAGCCCGCTGAGTTTTTCAAACATCCGACTGATTTCTTTGGGGCCGCGCGGGCCGCATGCAATGCGCTGCCGCTGAAGGTCTCCTCCGGGCCGGCGCTTTTTGGCGAAACAAAAATGGGTTTGCTGCCCCAGATCAAGTGCTGGCCTAAAGACGGGGGCGCGTTTATCCTTTTGCCGCAGGTTTTTACCGAGCATCCGGATCATCCCGGTATTTTGCACTCCAACCTCGGCATGTACCGTATTCAAATGTCTGGAAATCGCTATGAGCCGGACCGCCAGATCGGACTGCATTATCAGATCCGCCGCGACATCGGCATTCATCATGCGGCCGCGATTAAAAAAGGGCAGCCGCTCAAAGTGAGCGTTTTTGTCGGGGGGCCGCCGGCGCATACTTTTGCCGCAGTGATGTATCTGCCCGAAGGCCTTTCCGAATTGAGTTTTGCCGGGGCGCTTGCCGGCCGCAATTTCCGTTACGCGCGCAAAGACGGGCATGTGATTTCAACCGACGCGGATTTCGTGATTACAGGCACCGTGGAGCCCGGCGTGACTTTGCCGGAGGGGCCCTTTGGCGATCACCTGGGATATTACAGCCTTCAGCACGAGTTTCCGGTGATGCGCGTGGAAAAAGTTTATCACCGGCAGGATGCGATTTGGCCGTTTACGGTGGTGGGGCGGCCGCCGCAGGAAGATTCCACGTTTGGTCAATTGATTCAGGAAATTGCCGCGCCCATGCTGCCCAAAGAAATTCCGGGTGTGAAGTCGGTGCATGCGGTCGATGCTTCCGGCGTGCATCCGCTGATGCTGGCTATCGGGAGTGAACGCTACACGCCCTATGCCGAGTGCGGGCCACAAGAAGTTCTCACGCAGGCGCACGCGCTTTTGGGCTATGGTCCCTGCTCGCTGGCCAAGTATTTATGGATTGCGGCCGGAGAGGATGAACCGCTTTTAAAGGTGCATGATATCGCCGCTTTTTTGCGGCATGTGCTTCAGCGCGTGGATTGGCGGCGCGACTTGCATTTTCAGACGAGCACGACGATGGATACGCTGGATTATTCGGGTACGGGACTGAACCGTGGTTCCAAAGTGATTATCGCGGCGGCAGGCTTAAAAAAACGCGAGCTGGCTTCTTCCGTTCCGGATAAACTGCGCTTACCGGAGGGGCTGGAGAATCCGCGCGTTGCGCTTCCCGGCGTACTGGTGATTCAGGCGCCGGCTTTCCGCAGTTACGCCGCAGCGCCTGCGGAACTGTCCATTTACGCCAAACAGCTGGAGTCGCAAGCGCTGGAAGGTTTTCCGCTCATGGTCATTACGGATGACAGCGATTTTTCGGCCAAGACACTGAATAATTTTCTTTGGGTGACTTTTACGCGTTCTAATCCGTCGCATGATATTTACGGTGTGCGCAGTTTTAATGAGTTTAAACATTGGGGCTGTGAAGGTTCACTGATCATTGACGCCCGCTTAAAACCTCACCACGCTTCGCCGCTTGAAGAAGATCCTGCCGTATCGCGCCCCGCAGCTCCTCCGCCGTCACGGTGGCGGTGCCGCGCTTCATGACGACGAGGCCGCCGGCGTAGTTGGCGAGCCGCGCGGCCTCGTAACCGACGCCAAGACGCCAAGACGCCAACCGAGCGAGCGCGCAGCGCTCGCGAGGTCATGAGCGGTCGCACAGCGACCAGCGAACTAAGAGGCCAAGTGCCCCAGAACAGTTTCGGCAGCCGCGCGACGCTCAGGGTCGCCGACCGTTCCTACACCATCTTCCGGCTCGACGCCGTCGCGCAGGCCGGGTTCCGGCTCGAGCGGCTGCCGTTCTCGCTGCGGATCCTGCTCGAGAACCTGCTGCGCACCGAAGACGGCAGCGCCGTCAAGCGCGCCGACATCGAGGCGTTGGCGGGCTGGAATGCCGCCGCGGCGCCGGCGCACGAAATCGCGTTCATGCCCGCACGCGTGCTCATGCAGGACTTCACCGGCGTGCCCGCCATCGTGGACCTGGCGTCGATGCGCGACGCGATGCGGCAGTTAGGCGGCGACCCGGCGAAGATCAACCCGCTGCTGCCCGCCGAGCTGGTGATCGACCACTCGGTGCAGGTGGACGCCTTCGGCACGCGCCTGGCGTTCGCGCAGAACGCCGAGCTGGAATTCGAGCGCAACCAGGAGCGCTACGCGTTCCTGCGCTGGGGCCAGAAGGCGTTCAAGAACTTCAGCGTGGTGCCGCCGGACACCGGCATCGTGCACCAGGTGAACCTCGAGTACCTG
>Ga0209211_10011298_pt1 | contig 11437 bp, 12 predicted proteins | sample RifGroA2_FD_183992 | JGI IMG/M metagenome (GOLD analysis project Ga0209211, IMG submission 183992) | Groundwater microbial communities from Rifle, Colorado, USA - Groundwater A2 (SPAdes) (version 2) | ecosystem: Environmental > Aquatic > Deep subsurface > Groundwater | place: Rifle, Colorado...
TCCTGGCGCCAAGGTGCTGGTGCACCCCGAGTCACCCGCCGAAGTGGTGATGCTGGCTGACGCCGTGGGGTCTACCTCAGGCATCCTCAAGGCAGCCCATGAGATGGACGCGAAAGTGTTCATTGTGGCCACCGACAACGGCATGATGCACAAGCTGCGCACCCTTAATCCCGGTAAGCTGTTTCTGGAGGCCCCGACCTCAGGCAACAGCGCCACTTGCAAGAGCTGTGCCCATTGCCCCTGGATGGCCATGAACAGCTTGGCAGACGTGGCCCGTGTGCTGGAGTCTGGGGCTAATGAGGTGCAGGTTGACTCTGCCATCATCCCCCGGGCCCGGCTGCCGATTGACCGTATGTTGGCGTTTACCTCGGCGCTTAAAGGTGGTCATGATGCGGGTAGCCTGGTACCCAATATCGGGGCCGCCTGAGGCTATTGGTGTTCTGTAGGGCCGTTTGTAGGGTCGACTTCAGTCGACCTGGCGGGTTGAAACCCGCCCCACAAAGACAATGGTGGGTTTAATTCGCCCTACAAAGCGGGTAGCGTTACAGCCCTGCACCTGGTTTTGCAACTCGCCAAACCCTTCATTGGCGCTAGCATTCATGATTGAACCTAGATTCGGCAGTTGGACGCGCCCGAGTGAGCTGTCATGGGGTGCACTGGCAAGGCGCGACGACGCGGCTGGCTCCTGCCAGCAAGGAGAAGCAACGCCGCCAGGGCGCTCCAGGTAGCGCTCTCACCCAACTGGTGAACTTGATCGGAGCAAAAAAATTCAATCATTTCATGATCTTATTGAGATTCCAAAGCGGTCAACTGCGGAATCTAGGTTGAAGCCTGTCTTGACTGCCACGAATCCCGCTTCGTCAACGTCGCGACGCTGACACTGCAATGCCGCCCACGATCAGCACAAAGGCCAGCGCGTGGTAGAGATGTGGCACCTCCCCTAAAAAGGCGGCAGACAACACGGCGGTGAACAAGGGCGTCAGGTTGATAAAAAAACCGGCCACCGACGGTCCAGCACGTGCCACCCCTGCGCCATAGGCCCGGTAAGCAAGCAGGGCGGGGCCAATGGCAATGAACAGCAAGGCCAGCGCCAGACCCCAGCTCAACTCCAGCCGCCCCAAGCCTAATGACCATTCCGCGCCTGCCAACAGGCCCGACCAGACCAGCCCGAAGGCAATTTGCGCCAGCAAAAAGGCGGCCCAGTCCCGTTTGATCTCGTTCGGCTCGGTAGTTGGGTGGGCCAACATCCAGCTGTAATACGCCCAGGCGGCAGACGCCAGCAAGATGTAGACGTCACCCGGCACCAGACGCACCTGTAACAACACGTCCAACTGCCCCCGGCTCAACACCAGCAACACGCCGCTGATCGACATCAGCGCGCCCAGCCACTGTTTGCCCGAGATCCGGATGCCAAAAAACACGCGGCCCATCAGTAGCATCCAGACCGGCGTGCTGGCGCCAACCAGTGTCACGTTGATCGGGGTGGAGGTGTTGAGCGCCAGGTAAAGCAGTGCGTTGTAGCCGCCAATACTCAGCAGCCCCAGCACGGTAAAACGCTGCCAACTGGGCCACAGGCTGCTGCCCCGGCGCAGTACCGGCGCGGCCAGCGGCAACAACAGGACAAAGGCAATGGCCCAGCGCAACAGGTTGAGCGTCATGGGCGAGGCCAGCGGGGCAACCAGGCGCCCCACCACGGCGTTGCCTGCCCAGAAGATGGGCGGCAGGGTCAGCAGCATGATGGTGCTGGGGCTGAGTTTGGCGTGCATAGGGCAAGACTGTAACAAGGCTTGGGGTAATGCCTGATGCCCTTGCGACAGCTTTTGCGGCCAAATCATGGCAACATCTTCCCAAAGCAACTTTTCAGGAATTCAGACAATGACAACAACTTCATCACGCGCCATTCGTATTGACCAACATGGCGGGCCTGAGCAGCTCAAACTGGTGACCGTCACCGTAGGTGAGCCCGGTCTCGGAGAGATTCGTATCCGTCACCATGCGGTGGGGCTCAACTTTATTGATGTCTACCAGCGCAGCGGCCTCTACCCCATGACGCTGCCGCAGCAGCTCGGCATGGAAGCCGCTGGCGTGGTGGAAGCGGTGGGCGAGGGCGTGACGCATCTGCAGGTGGGAGACCGCGCCGCCTACGCCAGCCAGCCACCGGGCAGCTACTGCGAGCTGCGCGTGATGCCGGCCAAATGTGTCTGCAAGCTGCCCGACGCCATCTCTTTTGAGACTGGCGCGGCCATGATGCTAAAGGGTCTGACCGCGCAGTATTTGCTCAAAAAGACACAACCCCAGGGTGGTTTGCAGCCTGGCGACTTTGTGCTGTTTCACGCCGCAGCGGGTGGTGTTGGTCTGATTGCCTGCCAATGGGCCCGGGCCATGGGCCTGCAGCTGATCGGTACCGCAGGGTCGGATGCCAAATGTGCGCTGGCCAAAGCCAATGGCGCGGCGTTTGTCATCAACTACAGCACCGAGGACTTTTCAGCGCGGGTCAAGGAAATCACCGGTGGCAAAGGTGTCAAGGTGGTGTATGACTCGGTGGGCAAGGACACCTGGGACAAGTCGCTCGACTGCCTGGCTCCGTTTGGCCTGATGGCCAGTTTTGGCAATGCCTCGGGGCCGGTGGCGCCGTTTGCGCCCGGCCTGCTCGGGCCCAAAGGCTCACTGTACCTGACCCGGCAAACCCTGTTCACCCACATCGCGACCCGCGAAAGTACCCAGGCCATGGCCGACGATTTGTTTGAAGCCGTGACCAGCGGCAAGGTGCAGATTCACATCGACCAACGCTACAAGCTGGAAGACGTGCAGCAGGCGCACCGCGACCTGGAGGCCCGCAAGACCACAGGTTGCAGCATTTTGACCTTGTAGGGCTTAACGCCCGCGTCGCACCCGCAGCAGTTCGTCCAGGATCAGGCAGGCGGCGCCGATGCTGATGGCGCTGTCAGCCACATTGAAGGCCGGAAAGTGCCAGCCGAGCCAGTGAAAGTCCAGAAAGTCCACCACATAGCCGTATAACACGCGGTCAATCACGTTGCCCACGGCGCCGCCCAGAATACTGGCGATGGCAAAGGCGAACAGTGTTTGACCGGCATGTTTTTTGAGCATCCACACCATCAACAAGGCAGCCCCAATACCAATGGCGGTAAAGAACCAGCGCTGCCAGCCGCCGGCGCTGGCCAGAAAAGAGAAGGCCGCGCCGCTGTTGTGCACCCGCACAATGTTGAACAACGTGGTCACCTGGGTGCTGTCACCCAACTGGTAATAGCCCAGAATCAGCACCTTGGTGAACTGGTCGGCAATCAGCAGCAGCATGGCCCAGCCGAGCCAGGCCAGCAGGCTGACCCCGGCGGGAGTGAACGGTTTGCGCGCCATCAAGCCACCGTACGGGTTTCCCCCGCGCCAAACAGGTTGCTGGTGCAGCGGCCACACAGGGTCGGGTGGGCGCTGTCTGCGCCGACATCGTCACGGTAATGCCAGCAGCGCTCGCACTTGGTGTCGGTTGAGGGGCGGACCTGGATGGACAGGGCGTCACCCGCGAGCAGGTCCATGGCGGAGGTGATGAAAACAAACTTCAGGTCGTCACCCAGGCTGGCCAGTAGCGCGTGATCAGCCGGGCCCACCGTTAACGCCACCTTGGCTTGCAGTGAAGAGCCCAGCTGGCCGTCGGCACGCAGAACTTCAATTTCCTTGTTGACCGCGTCGCGAAGCTCGCGAACACGCGCCCACTTGACCAGCAGGCTGGCATCTGCATTGGCCAGGCTCACATAGCTGTCCATGAAAATGGAGTCGCGCGTGGCGGCAGGTGTCTTGCCCGCGGCGCCCAGCACAGCCCAGGCTTCTTCGGCGGTAAAGCTCAAGAACGGTGCCATCCAGCGCAGCATGGCTTGTGTGATTTGCCACAGCGCTGTTTGCGCACTGCGCCGCGCCAGTGATTTGGGCGCGGTGGTGTAGAGCCGGTCTTTCAGCACGTCGAGGTAGAACGAACCCAGGTCTTCACTGCAATAAATCTGCAGCTTGGCCACCACCGGGTGGAATTCATAGACTTCAAAATGCGCCAGGATGTCGGCTTGTAATTGTGTTGCACGGCTTAGGGCGTAGCGGTCGATTTCCAGCATCTGGTCCAGCGGCACGGTGTCCATAGCCGGGTCGAAGTCGCTGACATTGGCCAGCAAGAATTTGAGCGTGTTGCGGATGCGTCGGTAGGTGTCGACCACACGCGCCAGGATCTTGTCGTCGCCGGCAATGTCGCCCGAATAGTCGCTGGCCGCGACCCACAAGCGGATGATTTCGGCGCCGAGCTTCTTGCTGGTTTCTTGTGGGTCGACGCCGTTGCCGGCGCTTTTGCTCATCTTGTGGCCCTTGCTGTCCACGGTAAAGCCGTGCGTCAGGATGCCTTTGTAGGGTGCGCGGCCGTACATGGCGCAGGCGGTGAGCAGACTGGAGTGGAACCAGCCGCGGTGCTGGTCATGGCCCTCCAGGTACAGATCAGTCTCGGGGCCTTGCGTGTGGCCGCTGCCGGGGTGCGAGCCCTTGAGCACCGTGGTGTGGGTGGTGCCGGAGTCGAACCAGACTTCCAGAATGTCGCTGCTCTTGGTGTAGTGGGGCGCATCCATGGCGCAGCCCACGCGCGCCAGAATCTCCTCCGTGCTGGCCTTGCTCCAGGCCTCAATGCCACTGGCCTCGACTATGTCGGCGGCCAGGTCCAGAATTTCCATGGTGCGCGGGTGCAATTCGCCTGAATCCTTGTGCAGGAAAAAGGGCAGCGGCACGCCCCAGCTGCGCTGGCGGCTGATGCACCAGTCGGGCCGGCCGGCGATCATGTCGCGCAGGCGCACCTTGCCATTCTCGGGATAAAACGCGGTGTTTTCAATCGCTTCCAGTGCAATCTTGCGCAGCGACTGGGGCGCCTTGTCTTTGGTGAAGACACCCTCACCATCGTCCATACGGATGAACCACTGCGCGGCTGCGCGGTAGATCACCGGCGTTTTGTGGCGCCAGCAATGCGGGTAACTGTGCACGATATCGCAGGTAGCAAACAGGCGGCCGGCATCGCGCAGGGTGTCGATGATGACCGGGCAAGCTTTCCAGATGTGCTGACCGCCAAACAGCGGGAAGTCAGCGGCATAAGCGCCGTTGCCTTGCACCGGGTTCAGGATGTCGTCATAGGCCATGCCATGCGCGACGCAACTGTTGAAGTCTTCCACGCCGTAGGCCGGTGCCGAGTGCACGATGCCGGTGCCGTCAGACGCGCTGACGTAGTCGGCCAGGTAGATCGGGCTCAAGCGGTCAAAACCGGCATCAACGGCGCTGAGCGGGTGCTTGAAGTGGATGCCGCCCAGGGCTTTGCCATTGACTGTTGCCAGCACCGTGCCGGTCAGGCCAAAACGCTCCAGACAGGTGGTGACCAGGTCCTGGGCCAGCACCAGCAGGCCGCGTTCGGTGTCCACCAGGGCGTAGGTCAATTCGGGGTGGGCGTTGAGCGCCTGGTTGGCCGGAATGGTCCAGGCAGTGGTGGTCCAGATGACGGCAAAAGCGTCTTTGGTGAGTGTTTCCAAGCCAAAGGCACCGGCCAGTTTGGCCGGTTCGGCGCATAAAAAGCCCACATCAAGGGTCTGCGATTTCTTGTCGGCGTATTCAATCTCGAACTCGGCCAGAGACGAGCCACAGTCAAAACACCAGTACACGGGTTTGAGGCCGCGGTAGACGAAACCGCGCTCGATCACGCGTTTGAAGGCGCGAATTTCGTCCGCCTCGTTCTTGAAGTCCATGGTACGGTAGGGATGGTCCCAGTCGCCCAGTACACCCAGGCGCTTGAAGTCTTCACGCTGCAGGTCGATTTGTTCGGTGGCGTAGGCGCGGCTTTTGGCCTGCATGTCGTCGCGCGCGAGTTTGCGGCCAAACTTCTTTTCAATTGCGTTTTCGATCGGCAGGCCATGGCAGTCCCAGCCCGGGATGTAGGCTGCGTCCAGGCCCTTGAGCTGGCGCGCCTTGACGATCATGTCTTTCAGGATCTTGTTGACCGCGTGGCCCATGTGGATCTGGCCGTTGGCGTAGGGCGGGCCGTCGTGCAGCACAAATTTGGGCGCACCCTGACGCGCATCGCGCAGCTTTTGGTACAGGCCCAGGTCTTGCCATTGTTTGACCCATTGCGGTTCACGTTTGGGCAGGTCGCCGCGCATCGGAAACGGGGTGTCGGGCAGGTTCAGGGTGCTGCGGTAATCAGCTTTTCCGGCAGTGCCGACGGCATCAGGTGTCTTAGTGGTCATGGTGGCGCAAAGTAGCAAAGTAGGCACGGGCGCGCTCGCAGTCCTGACGGATGCCAGCGGTCAAAGCGTCCAGGGAGTCGTATTTGAGTTCGTCGTGCAGTTTGTGGAGAAGTTCCACGCGCACGATTTTACCGTAGGCTCCCTCAAGCCCCAGGTGATCAGGCCAGTCCAGGCAATGGGTTTCCAGCAGCACGCGCCCGCCATTCACATCGTTTGGGTCAAGCGACGGGCGAATGCCCAAATTGGCGACGCCCATCAAGGGGGTGTCGGCCAAGCCATGCACCAGCACCGCAAAGATGCCGCTGGCGGCCGGCTTCCAGTGGGAAAAGCGCTGGTTCAGGGTTTTGAAGCCCAGGCTGCGACCCAGTTTACGGCCATGCACGACATGGCCCGAGATGCGGTAGGGGTGACCCATCAAGCGGGTGGCATCGGCCATGCGGCCTTGGGACAGCGCCTCGCGCACGGCCGAGCTGGAAACCCGCAGGCCATGCACCTCGTAGCTGTTCATGCGGGCCACATCAAAGCCCTGCTTCAAGCCCGCGGCATCGAGCATGGCGTAGTCGCCGGTGCGGCGCTGGCCAAACCGGAAGTCGTCGCCAACCAGCACATACCTGGCGCCCAGCCCTTGTATCAAGACCTCGTTAATGAAGGCTTGCGGTGACAGGTTGGCCAGCCGTGCATCAAAAGGCAGCACCACCGTCTGGTCGACGCCGCTGTGGGCCAGATCAAGCAGCTTGTCGCGCAGGGTGCCCACACGGGCCGGTGCCAGCGACGGGTTGTGGGTGAGTGCGGCAAAAAAGTCGCGCGGATGTGGCTCGAAGGTCAGCGCGCAACTGGGCACACCGCGTTGCTGCGCTTCTCCCTTGAGCAAGGAGAGCATGGCCTGGTGACCGCGGTGTACGCCGTCAAAGTTGCCAATTGTCAAAGCGCACGTCGGCGCGATGTCTGGATGCTTGAAGCCCCGAAAAATCTTCATGATTTGTTATAGCTTTGATAGCGTTATGCGCATGTTCTCAAAGCGCTTGGAGTCAATTTGACATATAAAGGGAGTATATTGTGTCCGAGATGCTAGCCTGGAATACTTTGCCGACATCATTTGTGCAGTAGCGCCAGGTTCGGATTGCGTACTTTTCAGGAGTCGTGTTTTGAAAGTCTTGAAGCTGTCAGCCCAGGGGTTGCCCCAATCGTGGATTTCGCTTGAACAAGCGGTCATTCATTACGCTGCGGAGGAAGTGCGCTGGGAAATGGGTGGCCAGGTGGCGGTGTTTCATGGCGGGCACAACGCCCGCACGGGCCTGCAGTCCATCATTACCGTGTCGAGCATCATTGGCACCAAGGGTGTGCCCGGCATCAACCCGTTCGGGCTCAAACCCGGCCTGACCAACAGCAAACTGTTTGCCCGCGACCGCAAGCTGTGTGCTTATTGCGGCGCTCAGTTTGATGAAGCTGAGTTAACGCGTGAGCACATCATTCCGTTTGCGCAAAAAGGCATTGACACCTGGATGAACGTGGTCACGGCCTGCCGCCCCTGCAATCACCGCAAAAGCCATCGCACGCCCGAGCAAGCGCACATGCCGCTGCTCTACACCCCTTACGTGCCCAGCCTGTGGGAAGACTTTATCTTGGGTAACCGTCGTATCCTGGCGGATCAAATGGAGTTTTTGATGGCCCATGTGCCCAAGTCATCGCGTTTGATGGCTTGATCAGCTTTTTCGGTGCGGTTCGGTGTGTTGTGTTTGTGTTGTGGGTCTTTTGTAGGTTGGTAGGTCAGACTTCAGTCTGGCAAAACCCGGCGTGCGCCGGACAAAGGGAGTAAAACAATGAAAAAAAGGCAATTTTCCTGGCGCCTGACGCCCTTGTGTGTGCTGCTGGGCGGCGTCTGGGCGACCGGCGCCTGGGCAGCCCCTGCGCCCGTTGCGGCGCAAGCGCCCGTGCTGGCGGCGAATGCAGCCGCGCAGCCCGCGCTCATGCACGCCAAACTCTGGCCCTCTGGCCTGGACCCCAAGCCCTATTTGGTGAGTGAAAAACTCGACGGTGTGCGTGCCTTTTGGGACGGTCAGTACCTGCGCTTTCGCAGCGGTCTGCCGATTGCTGCCCCGGACTGGTTCACCGCTGGTCTTCCCAAAACACCACTCGATGGCGAGCTGTGGCTGGGCCGGGGCCGTTTTGACGAACTCTCCGGCACGGTACGTAAAAAGCTGCCGGTTGAGGCCGAATGGCGCCAGCTGCGCTACATGATCTTTGACCTGCCAGGTGCAACGGGTTCGTTTGCAGAACGTGCCCGACGCATCAATACACTGTTGACTGAGGCGCACCAGCCCTGGCTGCAGGCGGTGGCTCAAACACAGATTCCTAAGACAGCAGACTTGCAGGCCTTGCTGAAACAGACGGTGAAAGAAGGCGGCGAAGGCCTGGTGCTGCATCGCGCCAATGCCTTGTGGTCGCCCGGACGCAGCGATGCGCTGCGCAAGCTCAAACCCATGCCAGACGAAGAGGCCCGCGTCATCGCGCATCTGCCGGGTAAGGGGCGCCATGCCGGGCGCATGGGGGCCTTGCTGCTGGCCTTGCCCGATGGCCAGCAGTTTGCCCTGGGCACCGGTTTCAGCGACGCACAGCGCGCGGATCCGCCCCCGGTGGGCGCCGTCGTGACTTACCGTTACCGTGACCGCACCCCCAGGGGCTTGCCCCGGTTTGCCTCGTTCTTGCGGGTGCAGCCACAATAAGGCGCATGAGCAAAGCCTTTACCAAAGAAACAGACAACGAGGACGATGACGACGAGATTCGTTTGCCGCCGCTGCCCGCAGGGGGCAAAAATTACATCACGCCCCAGGGTTTTGCCACCCTGCGCCACGAACTCAAAACGCTGATTGACGTGACCCGTCCCAAGATGGTGGAGGTAGTGCACTGGGCGGCCAGCAATGGCGACCGGTCGGAAAACGCGGACTACCACTACGGCAAAAAGCGCTTGCGAGAAATTGACCGGCGCATCCGGTTCTTGATCAAGCGTCTTGAAATTGCCGAAGTGGCCGACCCCTCGCTGCACTTTGGCACCACCCAGGTCTTCTTTGGCGCCAGCGTCACGTATTCGGATGCCCAGGGCGAACTGCGCACCGTCAAAATCATGGGCATTGACGAAGCCAACAGCGCCCAGGGCGAAGTCAGCTGGATCTCGCCCATTGCACGCACGCTGCTCAAGGCAGAGGAGGGTGATGTGCTCAAGCTGGTCATGCCGGACCGGGTCGATGAAATTGAAGTCATCAAGGTGAGTTACCCGAGCCCCTGAGACGATGGCTTGCTGAACGACAGCCCGTCTACGGCTCATTGCTTGGCATGATTTTGACGGGACCATGAGAATTGTCATCGCCACGCTGATGGATCGAATTAGCGTGCAATATGTCTCGCTCACCTTCGGGCGGCATTCAGTCTTAACAACACCTCACAGGAGTTTGATCATGATCATCCGTACCACCCTCGCCGCCGTTATTTCTGCCGTGGCGCTGCTCACCGTGTCGGGTTGCGCCGTCGTGCGTGGGCAGGAAACTGTCGGCGCCTACGTTGACGATGCCACCATCACGACCCAGGTCAAGGCCCGTTTCCTGGAGGACCCGAACGTGGCAGGCACCTCCATCAGCGTCGAAACACTCAACGGCGTTGTGATGCTGTCCGGGTTTGCCAAGAATGCCACTGAAAAATCCACGGCCGAGAGCATTGCGCGCAAGGTCACCGGCGTGAAGTCAGTCAAGAACGAGATCGCCGTTCGGCCTTGAGCATTTTATTGCGCATTTGTAAATAGAGTATCCGTTCGGCGCTTGACGGGACGGCCTGCCGGCTTCGTCATTCGCCGATCATCGACATAAGGAGAAATATCATGCTTGAAACCATTGCCGTTATCTTGATCATCCTCTGGCTTCTGGGTTTGGTCACCTCATACACCGCGGGCGGGTTAATCCATGCCCTGCTGGTGATCGCAATCGTGGTGATCCTGATTCGCGTGATCCAGGGCCGACGCTTGTAGCGCGCCAGATAACAGGCACATTCGAAATGGATCCACACGCACACGCAGCGCCTCATGTTCCGGTTTCTGTGTTTGCTGGCCGGGATCGCTATGTTGGTTTTCTGTGGCGTGGCCAGCACCGACCCACCATCACGCGTTGCGCGGCTGGGCTATTTGACCGGTGTGGTCGGGTTTTCGCCAGGCGGCGAGAACGACTGGCTGCAGGTCACCCTGAATCGGCCGATGACCACGGGTGACCGGCTTTGGGTGGAAGCTGGTTCGCTGGCGGAGATCGAGATCGGCGGTGCCATGATCCGAATGAACGCTGGCACCGGCATTGCCATGCTTAATCTTGATGACCGGATCATTCAGCTGCAATTGACGCAAGGGGCGTTGATCGTCCGGGTGCGTCGTCTCGATCCCGGCAAGCTTATCGCTTCATGGGGACTGGCCTGCGCGACGTGAATGCCGCTTTCTTGATCCCTACCTGGAGTCCATGATGCTGAACCAAATCAATGGGGATGTCATCTGGTCCATCGTCCAGGGCGAGACCAGGCGCGGCAACAAACCTGCCACGGTGAATCGAACGCTGTCTACCCTGCGTGCTCTGCTGAGAATGGCGCGTGATGAATGGCAGTGGATCGATAGCTTTCCGAAGATTCGCATGCTGTCCGGTGAAGTCGAGCGGGATCGCTGGTTGTTGAAGGAAGAAGCAGAACGGTTGATCCGTGTCTGTCCGGCACACCTGGCGGCCCTGGTACGGTATGCCCAGGCAACAGGCTGTCGTGCGTCCGAGATCACGGGCTTGGAGTGGAGTCGGGTGGACCTGGATCGAAAGACTGCCTGGTTAAACCACACCAAGAATGGAACGCCTCGGGGAGTGCCGTTAAATGAAGATGCGATTGAAGTATTGAGGGAGCAGATTGGCAAGAGCTTGACGCATTGTTTTACCTACGAAGGTGAACCGATGCGTTGGCAGATTTCCAATACTGCATGGCATACCGCCCTGAAGACTGCTGGCATCAAGGACTTTAGGTTTCACGATCTGCGCCATACCTGGGCATCGTGGCATCGCCAGGCGGGAACGTCTTGTGATGAACTGAAAGACCTTGGCGGCTGGAAGTCGAGGGAGATGGTGGATCGGTATGCCAAGTATGGAACAGAACATCTGACC
>Ga0209211_10011300_pt1 | contig 11436 bp, 12 predicted proteins | sample RifGroA2_FD_183992 | JGI IMG/M metagenome (GOLD analysis project Ga0209211, IMG submission 183992) | Groundwater microbial communities from Rifle, Colorado, USA - Groundwater A2 (SPAdes) (version 2) | ecosystem: Environmental > Aquatic > Deep subsurface > Groundwater | place: Rifle, Colorado...
TTCGATAATTGACACACTTTATACTATTCTTGATAAGAATACATTTATCAAGAATATTCAAAGAAATGTTCATTTTTACGACGAACCTCTGTACTATTCTTATGCAGCTCAACTCGTTGACAAAATCAAATTACTAACAAATCAAGGGTATATATCTGATTGTGGAAGTTTTGTCGTTGGGGGGCTTTCATTAGTTTCAAAGGAAAATGCTTTAGTACGATGCCTTGGAGAGGCAGCAGAACGATCATGCCTGTATAGTTATTTGCCAAAAGAAATTCAAAAAATATCATTGAGTAAGCCTTACAATAACATGATTGATGTGCGCACTTTTCCAAATACTATTCAGAACGAATCCATAGGGGTGGTACAAGCAAAACAAATTAACACAAACGCCACTCGTTTAGTGCCGGCGCAACTAATCTACCTCAACTACAATAAACACTCCCATGAGGAATTGCTCGATTGTCCAGTTAGCTCAGGTGCAGCCTTTGGAACAAATCATCTCAAAACAATGCTCACCGGCATATATGAAGTAATTGAGCGCGATGCAATCATGCTTTCATATTTGACTCAGCGCACAAAATATCGTATTCATATCAAAAGCATTCCTTTTTTAAATATTTATGAGATCAATAAAAAACTTTCCCAATACCATTTGAAATGGTATCTATTTGATGTTCAAAATACCTTGTCTATTCCAACATATCTTTCTGTTCTCGTTGACAAAACAGGTGGAGGTCCTGCTATAACCGTTGGGTCAAAGACGGGATTTGATGCTGAGCAGTGCATGTTGGGAAGCGTAGAAGAGGCGCTGATGACTCGCGCATGGGGAAGACAATTAAGAGTAGATTCAATTTTGCATATCCTACATCCTATAAAGGAAGTTGCTATAAGAGAGGATCATTTATCTTACTGGTATGATACAAAAAAAATTAAAAAATTATCCTGGCTTCTCAAGCTTCCAGAAAAGCCCTTTATTGAAAATGTGGCATTTAAAAATATCGAAGCAGAATTTGATGCAGTGATGAATATTTGTCTATCTTGTGGATTTGAAGTATTCTCCGTCGATATTGCATCAAAAGTATTGAAAAATGCTGGATATTTTGTTTATAAAATACTTATTCCCGGTCTCCAATCGCTCTATTTTAATGAATCAACAAAAGATATGTTTATAAATAAAAATCGAGTATATTCTGTCAATGGCAAAATGTCTACTATTAATTCTATTCCGCACCCATTTTTATAAATGAAAAAAAAAATAAAACAACTATTAAATACACCAACAAATGCATGGGAGAAATTTATATATCTCACAGAAAATAAAATCGGCCCATCCTTTGCCAGAAATTTAGGAATAAAGGCAGCAAAAGGCGACATTATTACTTTCTTAGATAGCGATTGTATAGTTGAAAATAAATGGACAGATAATATTATTAAAAGTTTTATCAGACATAATAATAAGGTTGTTCAAGGAGTATCTAAGAATATACTTTATACGAAAAGTTTTTTTTCAATTTTGGACAAATACCAAAACGATTTATATGATCAGCTTAGAGTTATGGGTGAAACCGGAATAATAGATCCAAAAAATCTGTCTATATGGAGAAAAGATATCTTAATAAACAAATTATTATTCGACGAAAACATCCCACAATATGGGGAAGATCTAGATTTTTCCATACGACTTGATCCTATAAATTTTACAGTATTTATTAATGATAAAATTGCAGTAAAGCACCAAGTCTCAAGTTCTTTTCTCCATTACTTTTTAAGACGATATATGGCGGGGTTTGCTTCAGGACGGTTGGAACGAAAATGGAATTTGACCGAAAAACAAAAGCTTATCCCAAAAAACTGGAGAAATCAAAGAAATGTGTTTACAGACAAAGTTTCAAGAATCATAAAAAATAAGGCATTAAAAAAACACAGTATTATATCTCAAGCTTTTAATTTATTTATTTTTTCTGGAAAAATGGTTTTTAATTTAGGTAATTTCACAGGAAGATATTTATGATTATGAGTAGGTACCGCAATTTATTTAAAAAAATTATGAAATTTGATTTCAAAGAATTTTCATATCCTGAAAAACCACTATCTCAAAAGAAAATTGGATTTCGATTGGAGAAAATATTAAAGAATCTTAAGTCGAGAAATTTGGATCATAAGATAGGAGAACCTCATTTCTTTCCAAACCCTATAGCTGTCAGTTTCTGGTCAAAATTCCTGGCAAAAAGTCCAAACCAGCTAGGCAACTGGAGTATTAAAGGAGAAATTAAACTTCACGGAACACACGAAATAGAAAGAGAAGTAATTTATGACATGATTTCACTATTAAAAGGTGATCAAGAAGAATTAGAAGGATACATAACATCCGGAGCAACCGAAGGAAACATTTTCTCCGCTTGGATCGGAAGAAAAAGCCTGGAAAAGAATGTTTCTAAGGAGAGTATATGTCTGGTGAGGTCTGATTTAACTCATTATTCTATAACTAAAGCGGCTGACATCATTGGAGTTCCTGATTTTATTACTCCTTTGGATGAAAATAAGTGGAACATAAGTATAATTTTCTTTATAAAAACTATAATGGAATTATATAAAAAAGGATACAAAGGATTTCTTATCCCTTTTACGTTAGGATATACAGTAGGAGGAACTAATGACGATTATGAGGAAATCATAAAACAAATTCGGGCTTTAAAAAATAAATTTGATGATATTCACTTTTTCACTTGGATCGATGCAGCATTTTCCGGACTTACAATCCCGTTTCTAAAAGATAATTTTATGCCTTTTAGCAACCCCTTCATTCAGACGTTTATTCTGGACTTCCACAAAGTAGCCGGTGTACCATATCCTGCCGGACTTGTGCTATACAAAAAAAACCTCAGACAACTTATAGAAAAGGACATTCCGTATTTAAACAGAAAAGATAATACTTTATTGGGATCAAGGACAGCAGCTGCTCCTATTGCAATCTGGGCGACAATAAATTACATAGGAAAAAGAAACATGAAGAAAATTATTCAGGAATGTTTAAAACAAAAACAACAATTTTTGAAAACTGTTGAAAAAAGATTTAAATCTGTTAGGTCTATAACAGATGAAAATAGCACTCAAGCTGCCTTATTAATAAAAAATCCTCTACCACAAGATTTTTGCCGACGTTACGGCCTGACTTTAAACCATCAGAATATTAAAATTGGGGAAAAAAGCTTTAAAGCAAAATTGTACAAGCTATTTTTCCTGCCGAGATTTAAATAAGGATTAAAAAAATCAATTAAATATGTCACTTCAATTTACAGATAAAAATAATTTTCTTATAAGACTTAAGAAAAGAAAACTGGAAGATGTCAAAACTATCAAATTTATCGAAAAATTCCTTATTGAAAAAAGAGGATATATATATAAAAAGCCGTCAAAACTAAGCCCTGTAATATTATTAGTTTCCGGAGGTTTGGATTCAATTACATGTTGGGGAATATTAATGAGAGAATTCAAACTGAAAGTTTTTCCGCTTACTCTCGATAAAGGAGAAAAACGAAGAAGAAAAGAAGAATCGTCAATCACTTATTTTAGTGACTATTACCATAAGAAATTTCCTGATTTATACGTCAAACCTTTTCATCTTTCTACAAATCTTAAGGAGATAAGTATACCGATAGAAAAGGCAGAAAAGATTCTTCACGGAAAAGTAATGTTAGATAACATGAATCCTGATGGTAGCTTAAAATTAAACCTTTCCTTAGGATCATTTTCTTTGACTCCTTTTTATGCAATGCTTTATTCAAGATATCTTGAATTTACAAAAAATATAAAAATCAGGGATATTCTTTGTGCAGTCACGAAAGGAGATGATGTAATAAGTCAAACTTTTACCTCCCTACGTATGACCATGATGGCAATCTGTGTATTTACAGGCGAATACGACTGGCAATTCTCATCAGCAATCTTTGAAAAGGAAAGAGAACTGTTCTACTCAAAAGGAGACTTGGTAAAATGGGGGGAAAGATACGGCCTCAAACTGGAAAAAACATGGTCTTGTTATCGAAATGAAAAATACCAATGCGGAACTTGTATCGCTTGTATAGTAAGAAAAAAAGCTTTTATGGAAGCTTCAATTGTCGACCGTACTTCTTATCAAAACGAAGTAAGTAATACTATTAAAATAGTAAATAATAAAATAAACTCAAAGATTCAATATGTAAAAAATAAGATCTTGACCTCTTATTGATTAATACTTAGAATAATATTGTTACTAGTAATATTGAATGGCGGTGTTTGAATATGGTAAAAAAGAAAAAATACATCCCACCAAAAAGTAAAAAAATTAAACTTAAGGCTATCTTAGCTACATAATAATGTTAATCATCCGAAACACAGGTCTTTTTGCTAAAAAAATCAAGGAGAATTGGTTTATATTAAAAGAAAAAGATACTGAAGTCCAAGAATTAAACGAAATTGCGGGATATATCTGGGAAATGGCAGAAAAACCTGTTGATACGGATATAATTATTACTAAATTGACCAAGATATATGACGCGGATTTGAAAATTATTGAGACTGATGTAAATAATTTCGTAGAAAAATTTCTTAAGGAAGGTTATGTCAAACGACTGCACTATAAAAGCTCATAATTTATTATTTTAATTTAGTATTTCAAATACTTTCCCGATGAAATTATTTTCTCTCACCACCTCAAAGTCTTCATAATTTAAATTATCACCTTGAGTGATAAAAGTATTTTTTTTACCCTTATTTATTCTTTTTATTCTATGAATTAATACGTTAGAAAATGATTTATTATAAAAAGCAATAATATCTGATTTTTTTAGTGAATTATACTTAACTTTCTTAATCACAAGCTTATCACCTGGCTTAATGGTGGGCGACATACTCGAAGACAATGCCTCAATACAAAAAGAATAAGCATATGGCAATGAGGTAACAAAACTGATTAACGACGGCAAGTGATATTCCTTATTTATTTCATTTATGAACATAATCCTGTCACACACAGTCGTAAGCAACTTCATATTATGAGAGGTAACAATCACAGTCATTTCCCGCTTTAAATCATGAAGAATCTCTTCGCATTGAGCCTGAAATTCTGAGTCCCCTACAGAAAAAAGTTCATCCAGTAAAATAATATCAGGCTTTGCAGTCACTGCTATTGCAAAACCAAGCCTTGCTTTCATACCTGATGAATATTTTTTTACAGGAGTATCTATAAACTCGTGTATCCCTGAGATTGCTATTATTCTTTCTTCACAACTCAAAATCAGCTTCTTTGGCATTCCGAGAATTGAACTGAAAAGGTAAATATTTTCCCTCCCCGTAAGTTCCGGATGGAGACCTGCTCCGAGTTCTATTACAGGAGCAACTTTGCCAGAAACGGTAACATTTCCCAAATCAGGTTTGAGGATTCCCGCAATTAACTTTAATATTACCGATTTACCTGATCCGTTCGGACCATACAATCCGACAATTTCGTTAGGGAAGATAGAAAAAGATACATCTTTTAAAGAAGTGAAAACTTTCTTCTTTATAAACAGCTCCTTAAAACTGCTTTTAAAAGTGTTTTCTCTGTTTATAAGAAATGTTTTGGTGACTTTCTCAAATTTAATAACAGGTCGTCTTATCATTTTATATTACGTCGGCAAATCCGCTTTCGGTCTTTTGAAAGAATATTAAAGAGATTATCAACATAATAGATGATATCAGAACAACGAATAAAATTTCCTGAAAACTGAAAGCCTGGCCGAACAGTATTTTTCTGTAAAGTTCAATTAACAGTGATAGGGGATTAAAGAAAAGTAAAGTTTTTATTTTATTCGGAACTAAGCTGACCGGATAAATCACGGGAGTTAAATAAAAAAGAACTTGCAATATTATATCAATGCCATTCTGTATATCCCGGAAATAAACATTGAGTCCGGACGTGATTAAAGAGATGGCAATTTGTAAAATAATCTGAAAAAATATAAGGATGAGAAATATCAAAATGCTGAAAATATTTACAGGGACATTATTTATCACTATCAATACAACGAAAAAAATAATAAGATTAATACACAAATCTACCGATTTCGCCACATTTGCAGATATAACCAGCAATATTTTGGGGAAATTACTGTTTGCCACCAGTTCCCGATTTAGGGTAAGCGAGCGTGTTCCTGCTTGAACTGATTGAGTGAAAAAATTCCATGAAATAATTCCTATCATTGCAAAAAGATAATAGGGAACTCCTTCGGTATTTAGTTTTATAATTACAGAAAGTACATAGGCAGCTATCAAAGTCATCGATAAAGGATAAAAGACCACCCAAAATAAACCTAATAAAGAACCGCGATAACGTATTTTTATGTCTCTCAGGATAAAGTTTATCAGTAATTCCATTAACTGATGACTAGAACGTACTGGTTTTGACATTATGCACTTACCAAGACTTATTTTTCGAGGAATAATTATCTGGCAATTTTGAAATAAGTTTCTGTTTATAGAAATCATCTATAAAATCTGCTATATCTTGATTAACCTTTTTATAATCTACCTCATATTCCTGTATTATTTTATTTAATATTTCTTCAGTAGAAGTTTTTTTAGACAAATTGATCCAGATGAATTCTGCCATTTCATTAAGCCTGTGGAGCTTTCCTGAAATAGGATTATAAATGATAATCTCGCCGTTAATTTTTTTTGTAAACACTTTTGGATTTTGTTTATATTTTGTCATTTGTTATTTATTAAATTAATCAACAATTAGCTTAAGGAAGCTCGCACTTTTTCTAAAATATAATCTAAAGGATGGTATAGTGTCAACGAGATTTTGAGATTCAGCCAATAATAAAGAAAAATATTTTCCTTTATGAGGAGATTTGACATTTTCCAAACTGATAGAACTGAGAACTAGCGAAGAAAATTTGACCACAGCTTCTTTCTTATTTATTTCTTCAAGTTTGTCCGTATCGGATTTATTCAAAAAAAAGATAGATCGTAACTTAAATTTCTGAGCATTTGTTTTAACCGGATTCGTTTCGAAAAAAGGAGAACCGTGAAGCCAGTATTTTCCTGAATTTTTTGTTATAATTGAGAAGTCATCATTTAATACTTTCAAACCCTTCTTTTTTTTAACTAATTGTATTATCGTCGATTTACCAGCAGTTTGCTTTCCAGTGAATAAATAGGCGTTACTGGCATAAGAAAAAGCCGAGGAATGAACGAGGAAACCTCTTTTTGTAATTAGCAGATAATCTGAAAAGGCTGTTTTGAAATAAAAATTTACACGTTTGAAGAATCTGAGGCTATTTGGAATTGTAATTCTAATCAAATTCTCCTTCAGCTTATAATTAATGGCTTTTTCACGGCCTATCTTTAATATTACTTTTAACTCAAACTTTTTATCATGAGTCTCAAAGTATTTGAACTTTCTCCAAAAATAATTTACCCACTTTTTATTTGGAAAAGTGATAAGAATTTTTACTCCCCCGATGATAATATATTTATTTTCTTCAGCCACAGTAGTTTAATTTATCAGAACTGATTAAATAAATAGCTTTAGCTATGATATTTTTCTCCCATAATAACCATATTAAGTAAAAATTTCTTTTCTCGGCTTTTTTGGCATTCCGCCATTCTTTCAGATCAAACCCCTGGCCAATATCAAATTTGTTATTAAGAAGTTCCGCCAATCGTTGGGACAATGAACTTCTAATAGGACGTTCTATCTTCGTCCCATATACTTTATTACTCATTTTGAAAATATAATGAAAATAGTTCACTATATGAAATCTCTGAAGTAAAATAAGGAAATTACTCCATTTTATTCTCTTATTACTCAAAATTTGATCAAAATCATAGAGATGACGAAGACCCCTGCTTCTATTATGGAGAATAAAGTGAAGTAATAGATTTAACAGGTTATATTCGGGTAATGGATAGTAATAACCGTTTCTATTTCTTTTCGATGTTTCATATAGTTCTCGGGAAATTTGTTCTACGATTTCTTTCGGAAAGGGACTTATTTTCCCGAATGTGCTTTTGACTATATTTAAGTGAATATCTACAATACAGCCGTCTTTTCTGATAAATTCTCTTTCTCTCCCTGGGGAATTATATTTTACTTTGAAGCCTTTATTAAGAAAATAATTTTCAATAAAATTTAAATCTTCTTTTTTTACAAGCAAATCGAGATCAAGACTGACTCGAAATAGGGTATCAGTGGAATATTTTCTCCATAAGATATTCTTTTTAAGTACAACCATTTTTATATTCTGACAAATGTCTTTAGCTAACGTTCTGGAAAACTCTTCTATCCTCTCTCTGGAAAGGCAATTATTTCCGTGTGCAATCCCAAGATTGATTATAAAATTTTTGGACAGTCCTCTTTGGCATTTACTGCAGGATAGAATATGAGAAAAGGAAGTTGATATTTGATTCAGGACTATATATTTGATTATTTCTTGAGGACAGGAATTTACTAATATTTTTTCCTCGGAATCCAGATGACGGTGGGGGTTTATAATATGTTTTGTAAGTAAAAGTAACTGCTTATCATTCATTTGGGAAGGTTAAATAAATCTTAACAATAACTCACCAGCATATTATACTGTTAGCAAAGAAAGTATGCGTTTAGCTTATTTATTACAAACATTTCCCTGCCTTACAGAAACATTCGTATTAAACGAACTGCTAGAACTTGAAAAAGACGACGATTTTGAGATAACCGTATTTGCTTTGTTTAGAGATAAAGACTTAATTCAGCATAAAGTAAGAAAGCTTAAATCTCCTGTTATCTATATACCTGATTTTTCCTAAATCCGCCAGAGGATAAAAGAGAGATAGTTCATCGTGCTTTTGTCAGTTGCCCAAAACGACTAAATCACTTAAAATATACCATATGGCATATCTTTGGGACTATGACGAAAAGGAGCTGAAAAAAACTGAATCCGGCCGGATCAGAATACTGGAGCGGATCATAAACTACGGCCCTACCAAAAAAGGTGAAAAAATCAATTTGGAATTGGTCAAACAGTATTGGAATAAACTGGACCTGTATTTATCAAGACGCCTGCTTCTTGAGCTTTTATTATGGGGAAAATATCTATCCTCACCAAAAACCAGAGAGAAATTCTCGATCAAATAGCTACATACAGTTTTATTAAAGATAATTTCTATCTTACCGGTGGTACTGCACTTGCTGAATTTTATTTCAGCCACCGTTTTTCCGAAGATCTCGATTTTTTCACTGAAAAAAAATACGATACTCTTCTGATCTCAAATTATATAAGGGAATTGGGAAAATCCTTAAATTTTACTTTTGAATCCGAACTTATTGAGCATCTTTACCGTTTCAAACTCAAATTACCCGATAATGATCTTATAAAATTGGATTTTTCGTACTATCCCGGTAAAAGAGTAGAGAAGGGAAACTCTTATAAGGATCTGGCTATCGACAGTCTTATGGATATCGCTATCAATAAATTATCTACCATTCAACAGCGCGACCAGGTAAAAGATTATGTTGACCTATATTTTCTTCTTGAAAAATTAAGTCTTTGGGATCTGGTAGAAGGGGTGAAAATTAAATTCAGAATGGATATAGAACCATGGATCCTGGCCTCTGATATGATTTACTATGTAGAAAAATTTGAAACTCTTCCCAGGATGATAAAGCCCCTGACTCTAGACAAACTGAAGAAATTTTACCGGAAATTGGCGGTAGATCTCGGAAAAAAATCTGTCGAATAAATACATGCGTATTGCTTATTTTCTCCAAACTTTCCCCTGCCTCACTGAAACATTTGTTTTAAACGAACTGTTGGAACTGGAAAAGGATAAAAGGTTTGAGATAACTATTTTCTCTTTATTTTCTGATAATAAAATTATACAGCCTAAGTCAAAATGTCTTAAATCTCCGGTTACCTATATACCCGATTTTTCATCTATCCGCCAAACTTTTATTGATTATCCTGAATTAATTATAAAAAACCTATTAACCAAACCCATATCCACTATTAAATTATTTTTTCTCTCCTTAAAATTGTTTAAGGAAAAAAGGCTTCGAACATTTTATTCAGCTCTCTGGTTATCAGACGGGCTTAAGAAACGTAAAATAGAACATCTCCATGTGCATTTCCTTTTCTATAACTCTGATATTTCCTTACTTTTAAATATGTTTACGAAAATTCCAATCTCTTATACAGTACATGCACATATGACTAAACATCCACTAGATACGTTAAGGCTTAAATTGGGATTAGCTAAATTTATTATTACTATCGGAAATTATAACAAAAAAATACTGTTAGAATTATGCCCTTTTATAAAAAATAAGATACATATCATCAATTACGGAATTGATCTAAATGAATTCAAATACAACCCCCATTTTATGAATGCGGGTAGAAATATTTTGGCTGTAGGGAGACTAGTCTGGCATAAGGGGTTTGAAGACTTATTGATGGCTGCTAAAATATTGGGTGATGCAAAGTTCAAATTTATAATGACTATAATAGGGGATGGAGTATTAAAAGGAAGACTTCTTAAACTAAGAAAAAAATACGGATTGGAAAATAAAGTATTTTTGGCAGGATCTGTCACACATGACGATTTTAATAAATATTATAAGAGTGCTGATCTTTTCGTGCTTCCCTGCATATCTGATGAAAAGAATGATTCCGATGGTCTTCCTGTAAGTCTCCTGGAGGCAATGGCATACGGATTACCTGTAATTTCAACTGAAGTTGCTAATATTCCTGAAGCCATTTCCTCAAATGAGGGTATACTTGTGCCTGAAAAAAACCCGGCAGCCTTAGCAGAAGCTATCATGAAGTCTCTTTCTGAAAATAAAGAAATAATAAATAACAGAATCCAAAATGCAAGGAAAAAAATCGAAAAAGAATACAATATCGTGAACGAAACCCAAAAACTTAAAAAATTATTAAATTAATATAAATAAGTTGAAAAATATCAATAGTAGTAAATTATTCATTCCGGCTTTGTTTATATTCTATCTTATCTTCGTTTCCGTAACCCGTCTACGTTTCATTTTTATTGATTTACTTATTCTGTTGTTTTACTTATCTCATATATTCAAAGACAAAATGAAGGCCTTATTCATCATGCTTATCATAGCTCTACCATTTGAAAAAGGATTACTTTCCATCCATATACAGGGTAGTCTGCTCACTCTTTCTCTGCCGATTCTGACAATGATACCGCTCCTGATTTTGATTATAAAAGAAAACAAGATAAAAGAAGCATTTACTTATGAAAATATTTTCCTTCTCTTATATCTTATCTGGTCGCTGATCAGTCTTTTTTTTAACGCCAGTCAGGATTTTATGGGAAATATCATCTATATTCTCTTCCCGGGTTTTTTATTTCTTATTTCAAAAAACCTCTCTCGCGATAAATCTTTACGTAGTTTTATTACAG
>Ga0209211_10011301_pt1 | contig 11435 bp, 4 predicted proteins | sample RifGroA2_FD_183992 | JGI IMG/M metagenome (GOLD analysis project Ga0209211, IMG submission 183992) | Groundwater microbial communities from Rifle, Colorado, USA - Groundwater A2 (SPAdes) (version 2) | ecosystem: Environmental > Aquatic > Deep subsurface > Groundwater | place: Rifle, Colorado...
GAATTTTATGGATATCGACGGTGATCAAATAAGTTATACATCTACTACACCACCAACAATTTCTGTTGAGATTGATAATTTAACAGGCATTGCTCATCTATATTCTAATAAAAATTGGTTTGGCCTAACGAATGTAACTTTTACAGCTTATGATGATACTGAGAATACAACAAGTGAACCTGTAACAATAGTTGTCAATAAAATAGGTGATACAGCACCAAAGATATATCAAAATCCACAGAATAATGCGTTGGATACAGATGGTTATTTATTCTTAAGTTGCAATGTAAGTGATGATTATAATGTCGTTAATATTTCGTTATACACTAATATTTCAGGAAACTGGCAACTAAATCAGAGCCAACAAACATTTGGAGATGAATCAACTATTACTTTTAACATTACTGAATTAAGTGATGGCTCTTACAAATGGAACTGTCTTGCACATGATGATAATGGAAATTATAGTTGGGGAGAGAATAGGAGTGTGGATGTTGGGATAATGGCTGATATATCCTCTGATATTCCTCGTTTTATGGTAAATAATGTAAATATATCTAGCTATGTTCTAATAGGGTATAGTGGTTTTCTGAATAATACATTAAATTTAGGTAATTTAACAATATATGAATCTGATGGTGATGTTTATTTTAATGAAAATATATCAAATAGTAGCAGATATATTAGTGATGCTTTTACAATTCTTCCTAAATTAATTAACATAACACCTAATGATATTTTCGATGAAAATTTTACAATTAATAATTCTGAAATGCTAAACATAACATTAGATTATTATTATCAAGGGAAGAGTTATAAAACATTCACGAATACAACTATTAAAATAAAAGAATGTTGGTGGTGTGACTAATGAAAATAAACAAAACAATTTTGTTTGGAGCGATTATTGGGGCGTTGTATGGATTAATTGGGTTTTTATATGGGTTAGGTGGGCACATTTATGGATACTCATTGCCGAAACCATTGTTATTGTTTTTTATACCTCCTGCAGTATTTACTTTTCTTTTGATATCGATTTCATCAGCTATTTTAAAAGAGTTATTACCTTTTTGGGTTGTTGTTCCAATAATCTTGTTTGTAATTATGTTATTCTTTTCATTGATATGTATATTAATTAGTCTGTTTATAGTAAAATGTAAAAAAAGAAAAATAAAAAGTTGTTAAAATGAGCAAGATAATTAAAAAAGGAAATAGAATTTTATTGATAATTTTTATGATTATGCTACTTATCCCTTTAATTTCTGCAGCTGAATGGTATTATGGAACTATGCATGATCATACTGGATATAGTTCTGTTCCTGGATATGACGGTAGTTACTTTACTTATTCTGATAATTGTTGGATTGAATCAGCTACACTTTTAAATCCGATAGATACAGGTTATTCAATATTTGATCTAAAAGATCAAGCAAAATCATTGGGATCATCATGGCAGTCATATTCTGATCACAGTTATTGTTTGGATTCAACAGAACTAAATACAGTAAAAAATGATTGTAATACAGTTGATCAAGATGATTCAGATTTTACTTGTTTATCTGGTGAGGAGTTAAGTGTTAAAGAGGATGTTTCGGATGTTGAATGGTTTTGTGTCGCAGAAAAATATCACACAGCAGCACATTTAGGTGCAGTAGGTATTTCCGATTATGTAACACAAACTCCAAGCGATGTTTATTGCCCAAATGAAAAAGGTTCTCAAGAAGGAATAAACGCAATAAACTCTAACAACGGCGTTTCTATTATGCATCACCCCGAATCAAATGATTGGGATTTTGATAGTATTAATGAAGTCTATGGGGCAGATGGTATTGAAATATGGAATGGTGAATGGGAAAATGGGCTTACATGGAAAGCAAATAATGATGAGGTCATAGATTTATGGAAATCTTTTTTATTAGACGGCAAAAAATATTATGCTTATGGTGGAACAGATACTCATGGAAGTGCTACAACAATAAATTACAATGCTGCATACATGAGTTCATTAACACAATCAAACCTTAAAGATGCTTTAAAAAATGGAAAAAACACCGTCACCAACAATGGCCTTCTTTACATTGAACTAAAACATTCCTACAGTAATCAATGGTATATGCAAGGTTCTACTGTTGATGTATGTTATGGAGATAGCGATGTTGAGGTAAAAGCAACATATGAAGGAATTAATCATCCATGTAAGATTACTATTTACAAAGGTGTAAAAGATGATAACCAGGAATATCATCAGAATACAGGATTAGTATCTGGAGATGGTTCATGGTCTGTACAAGCTAAGAATGAAAATCTGATAAACATTGATTTTAAGGAGTTGATATTATGAAAATAAATAAAACTGTTTTAATTGGAGCGATTATTGGGGCGTTGTATGGTGCAATAGGATGGATTCTAGTTTATTTTCCTATAATCAGTATTTTCTTCCTACCTTCACATGCAACGTTTCATTTAATCGCATTAAAAATAATTGCACTGATTACAAAATCAGTTAGTGACACAAATCCTATAATCAGAACTGGGTTTGAGATACTTATTAATATAATTATATGGACCGTAATTGGCACATGTTCCAGTTTAATTTTTGACAGAACACGAAAAAATAGAAGGAGATTAGTTTATAGTGTTATAATAGTATTTATTTTTTTATTACTTATTTCATTATTAATCATGTTATTGACATGGCTATCAGACTATTTAGGGATTGGTGGAATTTGATAAGGATTCAATTAACAATGATCTTGAACACAATAAAACAAAGAGAACTACTATTCATTTTGTTTCTATTAGTATTCACTTTAAACAATACCCCCTCCACTTTTGCAGATAATTGGTATAAAGGTGACCTTCATGTTCACACCGAATTAAGCAGTAAAAATGGAAATTGTGACCAAGAATCTCTAAACTCAGTTGGATTTTCTATTGAACAGATAAGAACTCATTTACATAGTGCAGACTATGATGATGGAGGGATATGGATATCAATCACAGATCATAGCTATTGTTTAAATGCAAATGAATGGAATAATATTATTGTTCCTAATAGCCAGGCTAATTCTGGAACATTTTGGGATGAAAAATTCTTATTTATGCCAAGTGAAGAATTGAGTGTACAAGAAGATTCTTCTAGTTTAGGGGATGAAACGCTTTGCTACACTTTAAATAGCGATTGGGGAAGTGCTGGGCACCTAGGTGCACAAGGAATATCTTCTTTTATTGAGCAGGATGATACAGAATGGTGTCCTGAATGGCCAGATGCACAAGAGTCAATAATCAATGTTATTGAAGATAACGGAATTGCGATCATAAATCATCCATATGCAAAAGAGTGGGATTGGGAAAGTTTGGGCATACATGGTGGTGAAGCTACTACAGTAGGAGAAACAGGAATTGAGATTTGGAATGAAAACTTTGAAAGCGATGATCAAGAAACATTCAATTTATGGAAAGACCATTTATTGGATGGTGACAAAATCTATGCGTTTGGAGGAAGTGATTCACATGAGCCTAATACAGGTGTGCCTTTTTGGCCAATAACTGCAGAAATTGGTGATGTATGGAACTATGCAGATGTAGAAGGCACATTAACATCAAACAATTTAAAAGACGCGTTAAAGAATGGCCGCAACACAGTTTCCAACAACGGCCTTCTTTACATTGAATTAAAACATAAATACAGCAATAATCAATGGTACATGCAGGGCTCAACTGTTGATGTATGTTATGGAGATAGCGATGTTGAGGTAAAAGCAACATATGAAGGAATTAATCATCCATGTAAGATTACTATTTACAAAGGTGTAAAAGATGATGATCAGGAATATCATCAGAATACAGGATTAGTATCTGGAGATGGTTCATGGTCAGTAACCTTCCCAATAGACAGCACAAAAGATGCTTACGTCAGAGCAGAATGTATAAGCGATGATGGGCAATATAGAATTTATACAAACCCTGTTTTTATAGATGTTGATCAAACAGATAATGATGGGGATGGAGCTTGTTCCAGCTATGATGGTGATGATGACTATTCAGGTTCTTCACCGACATCAGATGAGATTTGTGATGGGTTTGATAATGATCAAGATGGACAAACTGATGAGGGTGGTGTTTGTGCATTTTGTCAGGGTGGAGAAATAACCTTACAAGGATGTAAGCAAAAAGGTGTTTGTGGTGGTAGTTATAAAAGTTGTGTAGACGGTCAATTTAGTGTATGTAATTATCCTTATATGTATGAATCTGAAGAAACAACATGTGATAATAAAGACAATGATTGTGATGGTAATGTTGATGAGGGTTGTAGTAATGAAGGATATAATTGTAATGGTGATGACAGTGACTTGGATTGTGAAGTGGCGACTTCAAAAGATGTATTAATGTATGACCCTAAAAGTGGTCTGAGCACTGCTTATCCATTGGTAGGTCCAAGTCTAGATGCATCACCAATATGTGGTTGGGATTATTGTTTTTCAAAAGAAGTGTATAGTGGTAAATTTGATTTAGGAGAAAGTGATTGTAGTGATGATAATTTAGATGCTCACTTAGATTGGGTATATGATGCAGATCTTAGTTTTTGGAATATTGAAGGGAAAAAACAATGTGATAATACACGATTATTTTTGTATAATCTTGATGAAGATGATTTAGATTATCCTGAGGCCAATGGTAAGGACTTAGGAAAGAAGTCTAATTGGGAATATATTGATAAACTTACTAATTGCTATGAGTATAAAAACACAAAAGATATTGGAACAGAGTTCGTTGTTTATACTCCTATTGAAGATGAAGATACAATCGCTTTGGCATGGTGGCCTGATAGTGATCAAAGTGAATGGTGGATAGCATTAAAAGAGTTGCGACCTGTAATTGATATAAATTATTGTAAACCTTGCTCTGATAAAGATAGTGACTCATTTAGTCCATCCAACTCTGATGATTGTGGTACAGACAATGATTGTGATGACAATAATGCTAATATATACCCAGAGAATAATAATCCTTTCTGTAATTGTGACTTTAGTGATGGTTATTTACCAAATCAAAATGAAGTAAATTGTGACAATTACGACGACGACTGTGACGGAACAATTGATGAAGGTTGTGATGACGACGGTGATAATGTTGTTGATGAGACCATGGGCGGTACAGATACAGATGATACCAATCCAAGTATAAATGAAAACATTCCTGAAGATTGCACAGATGGTATAGATAATGACGATGATGGACAATTAGATTGTGCTGACCTAGATTGCAACAACATGAAATGTGGTCTTTGTAAAATTTGTAGCAGTAACACTTGTTCAGGTACACCATCTGATGACGGTGCATGTGGAACAATTGATTGTAATTTATGGTATGAAAAAGCAGGTCAACAAGGTCCAACAAGTGTAGAAAATTGCTTTAATAAACAAGACTTAGAGACAAACAGATGTAATGGTTTTGGTGCATGCAAACAGCCAAACACTGCTTCTGCTTGTGCATCTCAGCCAAATGATAAAGTAAAATATACCTGTGGGAGTTGTAAATATATTGATGCAGGTTCTTGTACGGGAACAACATTGGGAACTTGCAGTAATTACGGTACATCAACACAATGCAGTACATCTTATCTATGTTCTGACTCGGCTGGAGGAGATAATAAATATGGATTAGGAGATTTAAAAGTTCCAAGTCTAGGATTTTGTGATGGTTCAGGTAGTTGTGATTATTCTTCTTCAACGCCTGTATGTAGCTATGCTTCTAATGTAGAAGGAACTGCTTATTCCTCAATTTGTACAAATGGACAATCTACTTGTATTAATTCGTGTACAGATACTTTGGATAATGATAATGACGAGAAAATAGACTGTGCTGACCCTGATTGTGGTTGTCCTGTAATTATAATTAGTATTAATGTTAATCCTTCTAATTCTTATACTGATGATATTTTGGACTGTATGTTTATGGTAAGTGGGCCAGAACCAATTGTTGTAGATGTGACTTGGTATAAGAACAATGAACCATGGAGTCAGGATAATGAAAATGATATACCCGTAGTTAGCGGTATAATAGCACATACAACAGATGTAGGGGATATAGAAGCTATTGATACAACCAAAGATGAAGGATGGAAATGTTCTGCAAATGCATATAGTCAAGCAACTACTCAAGAAAGTGGATGGGTAACTTCAGAAAATGTGATTATTCTTAATACACCACCAATATTTACTACAAGCGAAATTGTACTTAATTCTACTTTTGGAACTAATATGTCAAATGAAAGTTTGATTGTTTACCCTAAAAATTCTTTTGATATAGATAATGATCCAATAGAAAACATCACAAACTGGAAAGTAAATGGTATACCAGTCACAGTATTAAATTTACCATTAATTTCATCTAAAGTTAATGGTAATTATAATTGGACATATGATTTTAGCGGTTATCATAATGATGGAAAATTTATTGATAAACCCCATTATCTGAACAAAGGAATAATTAATGGCAGCTTTGAGTTTACAGATGCAAATGATGCTATTACTATACAAGATAGTAATACTTTAGATGTTGTTAATAACTATTCTATTGAAATATGGTTGAACTGGACAGGCGGAGTAGATGATACAGAATATATTATTAAAAAACCTGAAGCATATTATATTGCTATAAACAGCACAGATGGAATAGTGTTTGGCTTCTGGAATTCAACTGAATGGGTAGAAGTTGGTTACAGGTTCGGTATTCAAACAAATGTTTTAACACATATTATTGCAAGGTGGGACGGAACAGATAAAAAGTTATTTATAAATGGAACAGAACTTGCTTTTGATTATGAGCCTTCTTCTCCAGTAGCAAGTAATTATGACATTTATATTGGTCAAGATGAAAACGGAAATAATCAATTTAATGGAATAATTGATGAGATAAAAATTTATAACAGATCACTCTCACCTGAACAAATTAATAAAATTTACATGGATATTACAGCAGCAGAACCAACAACACCTTATGATACTTTTGTTAGTCAAGAAACAAAAGTAGGGGATGTATGGCAAGCGGAGGTTACGCCATATGATGGTAACGACACTGGCGGAATAATATTAAGTAATACATTAACTATTTTAGAAGTTTGTTATGAGCCATATGATAATATGTTCATTGGTTCAAACATTTACCTCTGTTCTGGAGTTTATAATATTACTGATAATGGAGACAAAGGTATTTTAATTCCAACATTTGATGATATAATAATTAGATGTGGTGGAACATGGATCAATGGTTCGCATAATGGTATTGGGTTACTTTCCAATTGGCAAGATAATATTACAATAACAGGTTGTACATTCTCTGATTATAATTATGGAGCATACCTTTATCAATCTAACAACTTTACATTTGAGAATAATAGTTTTTATTCAAATGAATTAAGTGGAATTTATATTAATACAAGTGATGAAACAAATATAACTAATAACACTTTTAAAGAAAATGAAAAAGGAATTAATATTATAACCACAAGTTCTGATAAGAATTTAATGTGGAAAAATCTCTTTTTTGGCAACACTACCCATAAGGATGGCATTTATAATATAGGGACATCATCTCTTTTTTGTAAAGAAGGAGTATATGGAAATTATTATGATTTTAGTGTGGGATATGTGAGGGTTTCTTCTGACGATTGTGGACCAACACCACATGCAAATATAACTCTTTATGATAAATCTGATATATATAATTGGTCATGGGGTGGCGCAACAGCAACATATAATAACTTGAGGGAAGCTATTTATAATACTCAAACAAATAGAACAATAAATGTAGCACATTATTCGGGAACTTATTATTCAAATGATAGTGATACTATAAGAGATAATATTACATTAAATTGTAATGGTACTATCTTTGATGGTAGAGCTAATGGAGAAATTGGTGTTAATTTCAACTCAGAGAAAGGTTGGATTATTAAGAATTGTACCTTCATAAGACAACTTCATGGTATCTATTTTGATGGTGGTTCACACAATAATTCTGTGGCTAACACATCTATTTCATCTAGCTCTTATTATGGTATTTATTTGAATGGTGATGAAAATAATGTAACTAATAATACTTTTTATAACAATACAAATGGTGGTGTGTATATTACTAATCTCGGTCAAAACAACAATGTATATAGTAACTTCTTCTTAGGAAATAATAATGATGGTACAAAAAATGAAGGGGTTAATACTAATTTATGCATAAACAATAATTATGGTAATTATTATAGTGAAAAAGTGCCTTATACTAATGTCCCATGGCAAGATTGTGGTCCCACCCCCAATGGAAATGTTAAAGTATACAAAAAATCAGAAAGGAATAATTTTACATGGGGTGGAGTTGTAGCAACATATATCAATCTTCAAGAAGCATTTTATAACACATATAACAGTTCATATAACAAAATTATTGTATTAGTGAATAGTGGACCTTACTATAATAATGATACAAATACAGTAAGAGATAATATTTATTTAGATTGTAATAAAAATACATTTGACGGTAGAGATGATGGTAAACTAATATATTTTAGGGGAGAAGGACACAATTTAATTAGAAATTGTACCGTACAGAATTATGATAGTGGACTATATCTCAATGGAACTAATTATAATTTAATTCATAATAATACTTTCTATTCAAATGATTTAGAAGGCGTTTATACAACTAGTAGTGATTATAATGAGATTATAAATAATAGCTTTACAGATAATGGACAAGAAGGTGTTGAAATAGGCGACGTTACAAGTAATGAAAATAAAATAGGGAGAAATACTTTTTCTGCGCCTAATTATTACAATACAAAAGGTGTAAATGACAAAGGAATAAGTACAAGTTTGTGTGAGGAAGTTGGAAATTATCATGGCACAAATATCTTAAATATGCCATCTAAAGATTGTGGACCTATCCCCAATGGAACACTTGTAGTTAATAAAAATGTGGAAAAAATAATTGATTGGGATGCTAATGTGGTTTTGAATAATCTTGGTGAAGGGATAAGAAATACAAATTTCGGAAGACAAGTTAATATTTCCAAAGAAAGTGGTCCATATAGTGAACAAACTGTCGCTTTTAGTAAAGATAATGTAACTCTCCATTGTCATGATGTAATATTGGATGGTCTTGATACATACCAAACAGGATTAATAATCATGTCTTCTAATGGGATTACAATCAAAAATTGCACTATCCAAAACTTTGATGAGGGCATATATATATTTGATTCTGATTACTCAAATATATTTAATTCAACATTCACTAGTATTAACTCCAAAGGGATACATCTATATGGTGATGTTCGTAATATTACTATAAAACACAATAATTTCTCTTTTAATAATCAATATGGTCTTTATATTTATGCAAACTATGCAGTTTCTTATGTTAATATAACAGAGAACCATTTTGAAGAAAATACAGACTATGCTATTTATGTAAATAGTAATTCTTTGAATACTAAAATATGGAGAAACAATTTTATTTATAATAATAATGGTGGGATAGAAGGACAAGCATATAATGATGAAGCAACAAGCTTAATTGATATAAATAACCTAGGCAATTATTGGACTGATTATGATGAAATAGGGGATGGATGCATTGATGATAACAGCGATGGTTTTTGCGATTCACCACAAACAAATATTACAGGTACAGGAGGAATAAGTGATAATTATCCTTATGTGAATAAGATTATTTTTGGGACTGGTTAAGCAAAATTCAAATAAAATCATAATTTTTATAAATTACATAGGGATAAGTTAATAATATTAAAAAATTATATAAAACAAACTAACACAAAAGAGGCTAATCATGGATTTTGACAGTATTCTGAAGGAAATGGAGAAAGAAAGGCAAAAGGCTTTTGAAATAAGAAAGAAAGAGGGTTCTAAAGACAAAGAAAAGCATGAAGATGAGCATAATGATAGTGAAGAAGATAGAGAAAACACTGAGCATGATGAAACAGAAGACAGAGAAGAGGAGCATGAAGATGTAGAGGAAGAAAAAGACGAAGATGAAGATTCTAAAAATGAAGAAACTGATCACCGTGAATCAGAAGAACAAGATGAAAGTGAAGAAAAAGATGATGAAGATGATGATGTAAAAGAAAAAAGAAGTGAAGAAGATACTGAAAAGGATGAAGAAGAACATGAAGAAATAGAGCATGTTGAATCAGAAGAACAAGAGGAAAAAGAAGAAAACTCTGAAGTAGTTGAAGAAAATAAAGAAGAAGTAGTAAAGGAAGAAGCAGAAACAACAGTGGAAACAATTGAGAGTATAACTGAAAAAACTAAAACCCAAAAAACAACACCATCACCAGTTAAACCAAAATTACAATCAATTAAATTGAACTTAAAACCAACTAATTCAAAAAATAAACAAAAAGATGTGATAAAAATGCCTGAAAAAATCAAAAAACCGCAAAACTTAAAAATAATTAAAACAACAAAAATAAAGAGAATTATAAAACAGCCTGCAAAGGTTGGCAAGAAAATAAAAATATCTGCTGCATCTTCGGCTGAACTCAAAAAACTGACAAAAGAGGTCATGAAGTTAAAAGAGAGCCTAAATAAATTGCTGAAAACACAGAAAGAAAAGGAGATGGAACAGTTAAGAAGAGAAAAGGAAAGAATAAATGAGGCAATGAAAAAAGAAAAGGAAAGGGGAATAAATGCTTTAGAAATGCATACTAAACTCAAAAAAGAGTTAGAAGAAGGTTTGGCAAAAGAAAGACAGACAATAGTAAACACAGTAACAAGTGAGTTAGGCGGGGCAAAAACTGAAATAAGAAAAGATATTTCCCACTTCAAAGAATTCCAGCCTGAAATATTATTTAATTCTATTCAAAAGCTGAATGAAAATATTACAGAAATGAATTCCTTGTTCAGGCTAGCTGCAGAACTTATGCAGAAACCTGATCCAATACAATCAAAGCTTAAAAAACTGTTTGACGAGAATGAAAAGATTGCGCAGGGTATTCTCGCTGTTTTAGACGCTGTTAATGAGATGAAACAAGTTGAAACAGCACAGGTGGAGGACATTAAGCGCATTGAAAATGAAATAAGGCTGCCATTAAGGAATATTGCTTCAAGAGCGCAAACAGAAGACATAGAAGCACCGTCTATACCTGCACCGCCTCCTGAATTTAGGGAGTCTAAATACTCAGTAGATTCTGAATCAGCAGAACCTTTCGGTTCGTTTGAAAAAGATGAAATAAGCAGAGAAATAAGTGAGATAAACAGAAGCGAGGCAAGAAGCGGAGCACCCATAGCACAATCAGATGAGGAAATTCCAATGCCGCCTGAAATGATGCCAATACCAACAGCAACAGGCGCGCCAATCTCTCCCGCATCATTTGGTCAACAAGCACCTGCGCAAAAACCAGCGCAGCCTGTACGATT
>Ga0209211_10011303_pt1 | contig 11433 bp, 12 predicted proteins | sample RifGroA2_FD_183992 | JGI IMG/M metagenome (GOLD analysis project Ga0209211, IMG submission 183992) | Groundwater microbial communities from Rifle, Colorado, USA - Groundwater A2 (SPAdes) (version 2) | ecosystem: Environmental > Aquatic > Deep subsurface > Groundwater | place: Rifle, Colorado...
TCATTCTCCATAAAAATTTAGAACATTCACTACGACTCACTGCACACCCAAACGCCCTGTTATTTAGCGAAAGACGCTTGCGGCATCGGCACTCTATCCACGTTTAAAAAAACCTGCAACAAATTTCTTGAATTTTTTTCGTGGAAATTGCAACACTCACGAAATCGGTTTTTCCCCGGCATACAACTGCATGATTGTTTCGCGCTCACGCACCGGATAAACAGCGCTGCCATCCACTATCACTTCGGCAGCACGCGGGCGAGTGTTGTAATTGGAGCTCATGCTCATCCCGTAGGCGCCTGCGGAGAGCACAGCCAGCAAGGATTGCGGCGCGATCGACAAGTTGCGCGCATGGCCGATAAAGTCGCTTGTCTCGCAAACCGGGCCGACTATTTCGTAGATTTGCGCGGCATGGCCTTCGCGCATGACCGGCAAAATCTCATGGTGCGCATCGTACAAGGCCGGACGCATCAGGTCGTTCATCGCCGCATCCACGATGGCGAAATTTTTTTCTTCGCCGTGCTTGAGGTATTCCACGCGCGTCAGCAACACGCCGGCATTGCCGACCAGCGCGCGCCCGGGTTCAAGGATCAATTTTTCACTGCGTCCGCGCAACACGTCCAGCAACGCGGCCACATAGTCCGCAATCGCCGGCGGTGTTTCATCGCGATAGCGAATGCCCAGGCCGCCGCCCAGATCGAGATGTTCCAGCCGGATGCCTTCGGCGGCCAGCGCATCCGCCAGCGCCAATATTTTTTCCGCTGCGGCGACGAACGGGCTGACCTCGGTGAGTTGCGAGCCGATGTGGCAATCCATGCCGGTGATGCGCAAGTTGGGCAGGTCGCGCGCCTCGCGGTATAGCGCAATCGCTTCACCGTATGCCACACCGAATTTGTTTTGCTTGAGTCCGGTGGAAATATAAGGATGGGTCTTCGCATCCACGTCAGGGTTGACGCGCAGGCTGACCGGCGCGACTTTGCCCATGCTTCCTGCGACCTCGTTAAGCCGCTCCAATTCGGCAGCAGATTCGACGTTGAAGCACAGAATGCCCGCCTCCAGCGCCATGCGCATTTCCGCGACGCTTTTGCCCACGCCGGAGAACACTATCTTGCGCGCATCGCCGCCCGCCGCCAGCACGCGCTGTAATTCGCCGCCGGACACGATGTCGAAGCCCGCGCCTAAACGCGCAAATATATTCAGGATCGCCAGATTGGAATTCGCCTTCACCGCATAGCAGATCAGATGGTCGCGCCCGTGCAGGGCATTGGCAAACTGGCTGTAACTATCGGTCAATGCGGCGCGCGAATACACATAACAGGGCGTGCCGAACCGCGCGGCAATATCCGCCAGCGGCACTTGCTCGACATGCAGCGAGTCGTTTAGATATTCAAAATAATCATTCATGGTTGGCTGCCTTGCTGGGAAGATGGCGGTGCGGAGGCGGGAAGCGTAAGCGGCCCCTTGTGGCCGCAGCCTTGCAACAGCAAAGTGAAAACCAGGATAATGGCCGGCCGCATTTCGCACCTCGATAAATTTAATGCATCGGATTATAAAGGCTGACCATGACTGAAAGCGAATTCAATCAACTGGCCGGTGCCGTGCTGGCGCGCATCGAAACGGCCATTGACCATTGTGGCGGCGATGTCGAGTGCAATCGCAGCGGCAACGTACTGGAAATCGAGTTCGACAACGGCCAGAAAATCATCATCAACCGGCACGATGTGAATCAGGAAATCTGGGTTGCCGCCAAGTCCGGCGGCTTCCATTACGCATGGCAGGACGGCGCATGGCACAGCCAGCGCGATAGCAGCGAATTATTCAGCAAACTTGCCGAGTTGTTTGCGGGGCAGGGCGAGGAGATTGTGTTTTAGGAAGTTTGTGAATTGCAGGAGTACGCCATGCGTGCGATTGCTCTTTACTGGCGGAACGGCTATCACCCCGTCATGGCATGATTTCAACATACTCATAGACTTCACAGTCGCGCAGCGTCTTGCGCACATCCAGCGACGCTTTTGCGTACCAGGCTTGCGGGTCGTGGCGGTCAATTTCTTTCCCCAGGAACCTCACCAGATCGCAGATCGGTTCGACGACATTATCGCGGTAGCGCTGGTCGCCTTTCACATAGGCAAGATAGAGGTTCTTCATGCAATTGCCACGGCACCACGGCTGCGCCTCGCATTGATCGCACGGCATGTCGGGGTGCGGCTGCAGCGGGCTGGGCTTGAGCCAGTTCGCGATCACGTCGCCCTGCAGCATCTCGGGCGCGTACATCATGTCGGGGCATGGGAAAATCTTGCCGTCCGGCATCACGTTGAGGATGTGTGTGGACACCCGGCACTGGGTCTTGCCGTGACACAGCTCGGCCGCCCGCGCCGGCAGCACCTTGTTGCGCACGATGCCCATGATCGGGATGATCGGGTACAGCTTGCCGCTGGAAAAAAACTTGTCCACCAGTTGCGTGATCACCACTTTTTTCTTCTCCATCGCGACGGGTGTGTAAGTGCCTTCCCCGGCGACGAACTGGAAATACACATAATCAAAAGTATTTGCCAGCTCATCCAGTTCATCGAACGTGGTTTCCTCACTGCTCCAGGTCACGCGCGCCGTAAAAGTACCCGCCAGCCGGCCGCGCACTGCCTCGGCATTCTTGACCACCTGGCGATAAATGCCGCGTCCGCGGAAGCCGTCGGTGATCTTCTCGCCGCCATCGATGGAAATCAGGATATTGGAGAGATTGGACAGCACGCTATCCGGCAAATTGTCCAGCAGCGTGCCGTTGGTCTGTAGCTGGAAACGGAAGGTTGGATAACGCGCCATGACCTCCCTGATGAAATCAAGATTCAGGGTCGGCTCGCCACCATAGAAGGTGACATAAACCTCGTGTTCGGAAAGATGCTTTCTGATAAAGGCATCCAGCACGTCAACGGTATAGGAAACCTTGCCCTGCGAACCGACCACCTCGCCCACGCCGAGCGAGCAATAGGTGCATTTCAGATTACACGTCAGCGTCGTCAGCAGTTGCAGCTCCACCCGGTTGCCTACGATGGGCGATACATTCGGGTCAGTTTCGGTAATCTCGGCGGAACGGGACGGGAGGGACGTGATTGGAGTGGACATAGATAAACTTTGCTTCGAACTTTGGAGTGTTACTCAAAAATGCAATTCAGGATCGCATGGGGCATGGAATGCGCGGGAATCGCAATGTCAGCGGTATCGCCCGATGAACGATTGCAGAAGAATAGTTTGCCCTTGTATTTTTCCGCGCAACCCGCACTGAAAAACGGTGCGGGCGATTATCCCAGATAGCGCATAAAAAATAAACGCCTGCTTGGCTACGTCGGAGAATTTGGAGCAGTGCGTGGAAAGGTCAGGGCAGTTTGCCTGCCGTGACCATACGGTTGAATAGGGTGTTGGGTGATAGCCAAATGACAATGTCGTCAAATTCGCCGTTTGCGGCAGCGCTGGGCGTAGGCATATGACTGATAAATACCCGATCATTATTCAAGCTGTTGCGGTTTGGATTTGCGAGCTCATCTATTCCCGTGCCTCCGTATCCGCCATTCCTGCCAGTAGAGTAAACGATAGCCGGTGTTGTGCCTGTTAGCTTGTTGGAAGCAGTTCCGGGTCCAATACAATAGGGTCCTGCCGTGACCATACGGTTGTAGAGGGTGTGAGGGGAGAGCCAGATGACGATGTCGTCGAATTCGTTGGGGCTCGCATTCAATAGGGTCCAATCATTCAATAGGGTCCAATAGTCCAATAGGGTCAGACTCGATTGATTTTGAATTGCTCAGATTTTCTATCTCCACCTTTCATGCTCGGCTCAACACACCTTTCTATTTGCTGTTGAATGCGTTGCTTAAAAAAACTGCTGCCCAACACCCACGCCTTATTGGTCGCATCCCTTATATCATCCACACTGCCCTCGGTGATGTGATGTTTGAATAGCTGGCGGTACGCAGCCTGGCGCGATTCAGCAGACCTGCCCAAGCGCAGATATTCAGTGTAGGGCGTCACCAAATTATCCGGCTTCCCCATTGCGTTGAAATGATAGCTGGACCAAGGATATTCAGACGGATGCGACACCATCCCGGCTCGCACTGGATTCAGCTCAATATAACGCATGCAAGTTAACAAATAGGTTTCGCTATCAATCAACGTCGCCTTATACCGCCCTTCCCACAGCGTCCCCGTGCGCTGATAGCTGTAATTGAAATACTGCACATAGTAGCGCCCCAGCATTTGCAATGTCTTGCTTAGACTTGCTTCGGCTTGTGGCGTGATGAGTAAATGGACATGATTCGTCATCAAAATATACGCATGAACCAGGCAGCCATGTTTGTCGCAGGCCAACTGCAATTTTTCAAGGTAAAACTGATAATCAGCATGGGCACAGAAAATATCACTGCGATTGTTGCCTCGCACAATCACATGCTGCGGCTGATCGGGGATGATGAATCTCGATAAGCGTGCCATAGCTGCCTCCTTAAAACAAGCGATGGGCAACTATACAGCAGGATCAATTGACAATCAATCGAGTCTGACCCCATTGATATTTAATTGCAGAAGAATAGTTTGCCCTTGTATTTTTCCGCGCAACCCGCACTGAAAAACGGTGCGGGCGATTATCCCAGATAGCGCATAAAAAATAAACGCCTGCTTGGCTACGTCGGAGAATTTGGAGCAGTGCATGGAAAGGTCAGGGCAGTTTGCCTGCCGCGACCATGCGGTTGTAGAGGATGTTGGGGGAGAGCCAGGTAACGATGTCATCGAACTCACCATTTGTTGCGCCTGAGGCTGCCGGTTCATGAAAAACGAAGGCGCGGTCTGCGGTTATGGGGGTTTGTGGGTTGGGATTGTGAGCCTCGTCGCCGCCAGCACCACCCGTGGCAGAGTTCTTGCCCAGGGAATAAATGACCACCACTGCATTATTGGTTGATGCGTTTCCCGCACAGTCGGCGCTGCCCGGTGTGGCGGTGGTCAGGCCGGTGCTGGTGGGGCAGACTCGCAGGTCCGGATTCAGCGAGATTCCAGAATTCCAGCGCGTTTTGATACCGTCAGTCGCGGTGAAATAGAAGTTGTTCGAGGTATCCTTGGTATTGGTGATTGCGTAACGGACAGGATTGCTCCAGGCGTCGAGCAACTGCCCCTGGGCATTGATCGGGGCGATGCCGAGTGTCATCGCCGGAACGAAACCGTCGTAGGGTTTCGCGCAGCGTCCGTGTGACTGGAGCGCCGTTGTTTCGATGCAGCCTACGGTGGTGGCACTCGTGCAAAAACTTTCTGTGCCGCCGGAAGCCGTGGAAGCGGGGCACGGCAGCCTGCCATTAGCCACCGCGAAACCGAGCAGAGCATCCTTCGTTTCTTCCAATGTTTTGCGTGTTTCATTCCTGCGCTGTTGTTCGATCTGGCTGCTTATCGTCGGTATCAACCCGGCCAACAGCAATCCGACAATCAATAACACCATGGCCATTTCGACCAGGGTAAAACCTCGCCCGAACCGCAGTATCGCGGGTTGCCTTGCCGGGACATGACGCCCGTCATTATGCCGATGAGCAGTCACAGCGAACCTCGTGGTATTGCGACAACGGTGTCGTTATAAACCGGAGTCTGCGCCTTGCCAGCCATACTGAAGACGTCGTCGTCATTGGTGTTTTCCTCGCTGTCCAGATAGTCATCCGCTTCCGCCGACGGGTAACCGGACTGCGGCGTGGCTTTAACCTCGGTGGCTACGAGCGGGATGCCGGTAGAGATCACTACAGCCGCGAGATCAGACAGATGGCTGGTGCTCAGCATGGCGCCGCTGCTGCAGCCGGGCATGGCAGCCGTGCAGCCTGCAGCTGCCGCAAAAAAGATCACCCGCTCCCACTGATTGTCCAGGAACCAGTCCGTCGGCGTTGGTGTCAGTGCGCCATTACCGGCTATCTGCATCGCGTCCAGCGAAATTGACGAGCGTACTTCTGCGGCGGTGCCGGTATTGATGCGCTCTCCGGTGCAGGTGCCGATACCCATGCCGCATTGACAGCGGCCCGGGAATCCGGATGAACTGCATGTTCCGGTGGCGGCGGTGAATTTGAAGTTCGAACGGTTGACGAGATCGACCGTTCCGCTGGAGTTGCAAATGTAAGCGAAATTTGGTGTCAAGCCGCTTCTCTGGAAGCGGCAGGACACCGGCAGCAGCCCGCGTCGCAGCCCGCTCGTGGGCGAGTTCGCGCCGAGCGTGGCCGCATACGGGAAGTAGCGCGACCCAGCAGCGGCAGAGCTGTTCGTGTAGAAATTCGTCAGCAGCTTTCGCGCCTCGGCAGCCATTCTTTTCTCAACCGTAGCCATGAGATCGGTCCGCGTGATGGCCAGTACCTGATCGTTGAATGTCTCGCTCACCGGGTAGCTCGCATAGACCGTGTCGCTGTCGGCGTTCGCGCCTTCCAGGTATTCGGCGATGTTGTTGCTCGGGCGGCCATTCTGACCGCTGAGCGGGGCATCTGGTGCGAAGATGATCGCGACGATGTTTGTTTTGTCTCCGAGCGTCAGTGGGTCTGCCCATGGATTTGGCGACACGCTGTTCAGCGGCCCAGCCGCAGGATTGTCCCTGAACGACGGCGAAAAGGCGTACCACAGTCGCTCTCCGTTTCCATCCCCGATGTCAGGCAATTCGAGGGTTTTCCAGGGAAATCTGCCGATATAGGAGGATGTGCAGTTTCCCGCAACGCCATTCACGATGCCATCGTTGTCCGTGTCCGGGCACGGCAGGCTACCCGGTCGGTTGTCGTCGGATACCGCACGGCCAATCAACGCCTCCTTAGCCTGCGCCAGCGCAGCGGCGGTCGTTCCCTGACGCGCAGTTTGCATTCTGGTTGTGCTAAGCGAGCCGACCAGCACTGTGGTGGCGCCCATCACCACAATCACCAGCATCACGAGCAGCACGGCGCCGCGCTGTCTGATTGAGGCTTGATGCCGGGTTCGAACCGGGCGCATGATTGCCTATTTTGCGGTGGCCGCCGGGCTGATTTGCACTTTCTGCCCGACCTTGACCCTGACCGGTTGTGATTGGCCGGGGATGGCGACCGGAACGCTTTCCGGCGCGCGTTCATCGCTTGCGCCGGCGATTTGCGGTACGCCGTTGATCCATACGGTGCGTTCGCCGCCGTATCTTTGCACAATGCCGCTGACGGTCAGGGAGTCGATGCTGCCTGCCGGATTATCGGCATTCGGCTGTTGGCCGCGTTCGAGTTGCGCGCGTTGTTGCGGGGTGAAAAACAGGCGGCCAAGTTCCTCCGCGTTAGCTGCGGCTGTGAGCAGCATGCCCGCCAGGGTTATCTTGATTACCGGGCGGATGAGCGTAGCATTAGCCGCTGTATATGTTATGCCATGCACATTTTTCATCCGCCGCATAAGGTTCAAGAACTCCGCCATAGCGCAGTGGATTAACCTTGTTCCCAGGGTAATCCGGCCACGCGCCATCCGCCCAGCGTATTGCGGTGCCCGTCCGCGCCTTTGTCGCCTTCGAAACCTTCCAGCACATTGTAGCAATCGTTATAACCGGCTTGCGTAGCGAAGGCCGCGGCAGCATTGGAGCGCACTCCGCTACGGCATATGAATATCACCAGCGCCTCCTTGTCTATCTGCTGCTCGAGCTGGGCAATGAAATGCGGATTGGGTTTCATGCCCGGATAGGTTGCCCATTCGATTTCCACGGCACCGGGCACGCGTCCCACCCAATCCAGCTCGGCGCGGGTACGCACATCCATCAGTTTGGCGCCGGGCGCGGCTTGCAGAATTTCATAAGCCTCGTCGGGATACAGCGCGCCCTCGTAGGACAGGTTCATTTCTTTGGCGCGCTGTTGCGCGGCTTGCAGAATGGCGGTAATTTTGCCCATGTTGCTTTTCCTTTTGAATGCAGAGGCGCGGCAGGCCGCGTCCCTCTCGCACGATGATAAATGTTATGCTGCACAGCGGAGGCACATACTAACTTAATCGACATGAAAAATCACACCCACGCTGCGCGTGATGTCTTTGAGCCTGTCAATACAGAACGCTTTGCCGCTGCGCAAAAATGTACTTGGGTCAGCGTCTGGGTTAACCTGCTGCTGACGCTGCTGCAACTGGTAGTGGGCTACTTCGGAAGATCACAGGCGCTGATTGCGGACGGGCTGCATTCCCTCTCCGATCTGCTGTCAGATTTTCTGGTGCTGTTCGCGAACCGGCAAAGCAACCGCCATGCCGATGCCGAACACCCCTACGGTCACGCGCGCATCGAAACCGCCGCCACGCTGCTGCTCGGTTCGGCGTTGACCGCTCTCGGAGTCGCGCTGCTGATTGCCGCCGGAATGCGGCTGCAGGACCCGCAAAACCTGCAGACCGTTCACCCTGCCACGTTCTGGATAGCACTGCTTACCCTGAGCGCCAAGGAGGGATTGTTTCGCTATCTGATGAGTGTAGCCAAACGCGTGCGCTCACAGTTGCTGGCAGCCAATGCGTGGCATTCGCGTTCCGACGCCGCCTCCTCGCTGGTGGTACTGGCGGGTATTGGCGGCAATTTGCTCGGTTTTACCTTTCTGGATTCGATCGCGGCAGCGGTGGTCGGAGTGATGATCGCGCACATGGGTGGCAAGCTGGCTCTGCAAGCCATGGCAGAACTCATTGATACCGGCCTGGATGCTGAAGAGGTCGGGAAAATCCGCCAAACCCTGCTCGGCACCCACGGTGTGTGCGGGTTGCACGAACTGCGCACACGCAAGATGGCCGACCATGCGCTGGTTGACGCGCATATCATGGTCGATCCCAAAATCAGCGTGTCGGAAGGACATTACATTGCCGAATCGGCACGCCAGGCCGTGCTTAACAAACATCATGTCATGGACGTGCTGGTACACATCGATCCGGAAGACGATATGCAAACCAGATCAAACGCACACCTGCCGGATCGCGGCAGCCTGCTGGCGCATCTGGCGGAACGACTGGGGAATTCAAATCTGGCCAACGATCGTGTGGTGTTGCATTATCTGGATGGCAGAGTGGACGCCGAGATATATCTTTCCGTCAATCGGCTATCTGAGGAAGAGGCCAGCACATTGCAGGAACGCTGCAATGAACTGGTGCGTGACGATGAATTATTTCGTGCCATACGTATTTATCAGGGCTATGCACAAGATTAGTGCACAATCGGCTGCGGTACGCCCAATTCTGGTGCAAATATTTTGCGCGCCATCTGACATGCTTATGGCACAATACCGTTCGGATGCAAATGAGAAATTGGCACGTTTCCTGCGTCTCGGGATTCCAGGTTTTGATAGTTCAATTTATTAATTGTTATTTTTGATTTCTGCGGGAGAAAATTATGTCGATGTCGGCAAATGATGTGTTGAAGATGATTAAAGACCACGATGTCAAGTTCGTGGATTTCCGTTTTACCGATACGCGCGGCAAGGAACAGCATGTCGGCGTGCCTGCCAAATATGTCGGCTTGGACAAGTTCGAGGACGGTCACGCGTTCGATGGTTCCTCCATCGCCGGCTGGAAAGGCATCCAGGCTTCGGACATGCTGCTGATGCCGGATCCGGCGACGGCCTACCTCGATCCGTTCATGGACGAAAATACCCTGGTGATTACCTGCGACGTGATCGAGCCGACCGACGGCAAGGGCTATGACCGCGATCCGCGTTCCATCGCGAAACGCGCCGAAGCCTATCTTAAATCCAGCGGCATCGGCGACACCGCCTACTTCGGCCCGGAACCGGAATTCTTCATTTTTGACTCGGTGAACTGGCATGTCGACATGTCCGGTTGCTCGCTGAAGATCAATTCGGAGGAAGCGGCATGGGCGACCGGCGAAAAATTCGACGGCGGCAACACCGGCCATCGCCCGATGGTCAAGGGCGGCTATTTCCCGGTTCCGCCGGTCGACAGCCTGAACGATATCCGCGCGGCGATGTGCCTGGCGCTGGAAGACATCGGCATCGAAGTCGAAGTGCATCACCACGAAGTGGCGACCGCCGGGCAGTGCGAAATCGGCACCAAATTTAACACGCTGGTGCGTCGTGCCGACCAGACGCAAGTGCTGAAATACGTGGTGCATAACGTCGCGCACCAGTACGGCAAGACCGCGACCTTCATGCCCAAGCCCATCGTCGGCGACAACGGCTCCGGCATGCATGTGCACCAGTCGATCTGGAAGGACGGCAAGAACCTGTTCGCCGGCAACGGCTACGCCGGCCTCTCCGAAACCGCGCTGTACTACATCGGCGGCATCATCAAGCACGCCAAAGCGTTGAATGCGATCTGCAATCCCGGCACCAATTCCTACAAGCGGCTGGTGCCGCATTACGAAGCGCCGGTCAAGCTGGCTTACTCGGCGAAAAACCGCTCCGCGTCGATCCGCATCCCGCATGTGACCAGCGACAAGGCGCGCCGCATCGAGACCCGTTTCCCGGATCCGACCGCGAACCCGTACCTGTGCTTCACGGCCTTGATGATGGCTGGCCTGGACGGCATCCAGAACAAGATCCACCCCGGCGACCCGGCCGACAAGAACTTGTACGACCTGCCGCCGGAAGAGGACGCAAAAATCCCGACCGTATGTGCCTCGCTGGATGAAGCGCTGGCGCACCTGGACAAGGATCGCGAATTCCTGACGCGCGGCGGCGTGTTCTCCAGCGACTTCATCGATGCGTTTATCACACTGAAGATGGAGGAGGTCAACCGCATCCGCATGACCACGCATCCGGTCGAGTTCGACATGTATTACAGCATTTAACTTTCTTGCGATAGCAAAGTGCGATACAGAACGGGGCTTACGCCCCGTTCTGTTTTTGAACTGCAAATGTTTGTCGGCGTCCGATGCTTGCCCTATACTTGCCCGTGCTTGGAGCCTATTTCAGGAGAATAAAAATGAAGCTGGGATACTTGCTTGCGATGATAATCCTCTGCCCGACGCTGGCGCAGGCGGATATCTACAAATCCGTCGATGAAGATGGCCATGTCACTTATTCCAGCACACCAATCAAGGGCGGCAAAAAAATTATTCTGGCGCCGTTGCCCACCATGGTTCCGCCGGCACGCTCGCGTTCTGCCGCTTCGCCTGAGGGTTTCCCGAAAGTAGATGGCGAAACCCAGAGGGGGCGTGATGACACGCGCCGCAAGATTCTGCAGGACGAGTTGAGCACGGAAGAGAAATTGCTTGAGGAAGCCAGGCAAAGCTTGCGGGAAGGCGAAGAAAACCCGGAAGTATTCAGGGGCAAGGATGGCAAGACTTACCGTAACACGGCGAAATATGAAGAAAAGATCAAAATGCTGAACGAGCGGGTGGGAATGCATCGGAAGAACATTGAAGCGCTCAATACCGAGTTATCAAAACTCAAGTAACCCACCAGGCTGGCATGTTTTCTGCTGCGCAAGAAGGTATGCCTGACTTTCCTTACATTACGCTCGAGTATC
>Ga0209211_10011307_pt1 | contig 11429 bp, 7 predicted proteins | sample RifGroA2_FD_183992 | JGI IMG/M metagenome (GOLD analysis project Ga0209211, IMG submission 183992) | Groundwater microbial communities from Rifle, Colorado, USA - Groundwater A2 (SPAdes) (version 2) | ecosystem: Environmental > Aquatic > Deep subsurface > Groundwater | place: Rifle, Colorado...
TCAACATGTTGCGCCTAAGTCTGGTAGTGGCTATTTATTTTTGGTTTGGTAGACAGGTCGGAGTAGTATTTCATGATTATTTTTCAAATCTGATGACCATAGCCTGGCTTTTTGTTTTCTGGCGGTTTAGTTATACTCATGTATTAGTAGAAAAGCCTACCAATGGTAGCTCAATTTGTGAAAATATTTGAGGGCACCTCGCGTACGAGTGGGTAATTTTAGCTTCGAGTGAATTCAGTTCTTCCCAGTAAAATTGTCATTCCCGTGAAAACGGGAATCTATTTATGAAGATCCCCGCCTTCGCGGGGATGACACGTATGAAGCTGTATTGGTAAAAACTGAATTCACTCTTAGCTTCCTCTTGACAAATTTTGCGACCTGAAGCAAATTATAAATAATTGAATAAAGTCCTGCGATGCAGGAAGCGTTGAAGGAGAAAGCCCCGATGTTAATTGGGATTTCGGCTCTTTTTACCTTCCGAACCAGCCAGTTGGCGGAGAAGCAATCTTCAAAGATCGCCACGGGTCGCGAAGTGTCGACCCTCGCGATGACGAACTACTGGGAAAAACTGAATTCACTCTCCACTTCGGATTGCAAACCAGGAGTTGGGGAGTATATAGTAGATATAGGTCTATGTTACGTAAAACTGCCAGTTTGATTGCCGGATTTTGGTTAGTGGTCAGCGCAGTGTTGTGGTTAAGCCAAGCCCAAATAGCTTGGGCTGCGAGTTGCGTCAGTGGAGTCAACACTCAAACTTTATTGGGTAAAACCTTGGTTCCGCTCACTGATTTAGGTCTTGGACTCTATCAAGGTTATCCGGGAGGGCTCTATCCCAACAGCCAAAACACGCGTCCGGGAAATTGGGAGACTGCCGGACAGCAAATCAAAGCCAATATTTACCCCAGGGATGCAAATGGCAACCGGGACGATGTTAACGGCAAAATCGTCTTGCTCACGATCGGGATGTCCAATGCCACCATGGAATCTTACGGTTGGCAAATGGCTTCAGGAGAGCCTTTGGAAAGCTTCAAGACCCAGGCCGAGCAGTCAGGATTACTAAGTGCCAAAGTCGTGATTATAGATGGAGCTGATGCGGGGGAGACCGCAGAATTGATCGCTAATCCGGCTTATACTTATTGGGATACAGCCAAGAACCGGGTGACGACGCAGGGGTATTCCCTAAACCAAGTTCAAGCAGTGTGGGTCAAGGAAGCTGTTAAACAACCAGCAGCCCAGTTTCCAGGTGAAACTTTTCCGGCTTCCGCTCAAAGGCTCGAGGGGTATTACGAGTCAATTGCCAGAAACATCAAAACCTATTTTCCCAATACCCAAACGGCTTACTATTCCAGCCGGATTTACGGCGGATATACAGTCACTGACCTCAATCCCGAGCCTTATGCTTACGAGTCAGGTTTTAGCGTCAAATGGTTGATTGAAAAACAAATGAACGGCACGGTTGCTAATAACTACAATAACTTAAACTGGGACGTAAATCGGGGAGCGGTAGTCGCGCCCTGGATAGCCTGGGGTCCGTATCTGTGGGCTGACGGGCTAAATCCCCGGAGTGACGGTTTAAAATGGGATTGTAACGACGTAGCCAACAATGCGCACAGCTGCGATGGCACCCATCCTTCACGCAATATTGATGCCACGACCGGAAGTACCTGTAGCGGGACAAGTGCCGATCCGACGGGCCAGATTGAAGGCGGAATCCACAAGGTTGGCCGCATTTTAGTGGATTTTTTCAAAACTGATACTGTGAGTTGCAGCTGGTTTTTAGGAAGTCCCGGCCAAAATTGTCTAAATCCGGCTTCGCCCTCGCCGCTGCCGTCGGGAGTGACCGGAGATGTAGATGGAAACGGCCAAGTCGAGAATGCGGATCTGATTTTAGTTTTAAATAGTTTGGAAAGTAGTGGTCTGTGTATGACTGGTGATTATAACTGTGATTTGAATGCGGATCAAAAAGTAAACATGATTGATGCAGCAGTGGTGATAAGCCATCTGATACCACCTGTAGCCTCGCCTTCCAGTTTTCCATCTCCGAGTATTGAACCAAGTCCGACACCCACAACTGACGCCGCTTTGCCTTTGGGGCCGTTTAATCCGCCTCAGGTTGAATATGGTTATCCGTTTACTGGCGGATTTTTGGATTTGAAAATAAGTACCGCTCTTGCCACCCTGGCTTCAGCCAAAGCCAGTAACATGCATGTGTTCGTTCACTTCACCGGTGGGAGAAGCAATTTCCAAACTTCAACTGGCGCCTTTGACCTCACCAAATGGAAAGCCCAACTTGACAACTGGAAGAGCTTGGTGCCGCAAATTCAAGCTTATGTTGATGATGGAACCATCACCGGTCACATGATGCTTGACGAACCCCAAGACCCTAACAACTGGGATGGCAACACTGTCCCTTGCAGTGATATCTTGGGAGCTGCTGACTATAGTCACTCAGCTGCCTTTTGGCCCAATATGCCAGCCGGAGCTGGAACTCATGCCACTTGGATAGCAGATCAATCCTGTGATTGGTTGAGTAGCAAATTTGACTTTACGCTCACTCCCTATACTTATGCTCGAGGTCAAACCTATCAAGATTTCCTAAGCGCTAACCTGGATGCAGCAAGTAGAGGAGGGTTTACTTTTTACGCTTCCCTTAACGTCCTTGACGGTGGAACCACCAAAGGAGTGGAAATGACCCAACAACAAATTCAAGATGCAGGAGGTTATTTCTTGTGTAACGGAGCCAACGGGCTGACCATGTGGAAGTGGGATAGCACTTTCTTTACCAGAACTGATATTCAAGCAGCAATGGATTATTTGAATGCGCGGATCACAGATCCGGATACAAATTGTCAGTAGTATACCCTCAATTCTAAAACTTCAAGGTTTTTCAGTATCCTCGTACTTAGACCCAAAATATTGTATAATTTGATATTGTCGCGCGCTTAGTTTCCGCCTTTGGTTGAAGCCTTTGGCTGACATCGGTTTATAATCTGATGTTTATTAAGCGCAAAAATATTTTTAACGCGCGCTTAGTTCATCGGTAGAACGCTTTCCTGATAAGAAAGAGGTGCATGGTCCGACTCCATGAGCGCGCACAAAAAAATACTAAATTCCCCGGATCGTCAAATATAAAACGATCCAGGATCGTTGGAAATTTTTCTACATGAAACCGCAAAAATATTCTTTTTCGGAGACCAGAAAGGTAGATTTGGGTTCCAAAGTAATTTATGAGTATCCCACTTTTAGTAAATCACTAAGCATTGCTAAAATGGTGGTGAAGGGGAGACATCCTAAAAACCCGGAGACTTTTATTCTTGAGCATGTATGTCAGTTTGTGATATATATCCTCTCCGGTTCAGGAAAAATCTATGTTGGGGAAGGTTGTTTTGATATGGCAGTAGGCGATGCTGTGTTTGTCCCCAAAGAACACACATTTGCAGTCGAAGGAAGTTTGGAATATATCACCGTAGATAACCCGGCATTTTTTCCCGAGCAATCGGAAGAAGTACATGAGCCCAAATAAGACAAAGTCTGTTAACTTACAGAAAGCCGTGATTTTTGACTTGGGAAATGTGTTGGTTAGAGTCAACAATCAAGCAGCTTTACCTCATTTTCAAAAACACCTTGCGCAAAAATTTGATTCGAAGACGTTGGAAAATCTCCTTTATGGTTCAATGATGAAGGGCACACGAACTGATGCAGGTAAATTACACGCAGATTTTCATTTGGGAAAACTTACAATGAGAAAATTTCATCAGCACATTGTAAAGACTGGTTATTTTTCGGAAACGCTTACTTTTTCCGAGTTTCAAAAATACTGGTCGCCTCCCAGATTTTCTATGATTGACGGCACCTTCAAAATACTTCAAAAAATGAAAAAGCACAAACGATATTTGCTTTCTGATACCAATGAGTCTGATTTTGATTTTTGTGTATCGGCATTTCCGGAAATCTTTGCCGAATTTGATGAAATATTTGTTTCTCATAAGCGAGGGATACTCAAATACGAAAGCAAGGCATTTATGCAAGTCGTTGAGACAAGCGGTTTGGCGGCAGACTTACATGTGTTTATCGATGATCGGGAAGATCATGTTGCGCGGGCGCGGTCTTTGGGAATGGATGGAATTGTTTTTAAAAACAGCCTGGGTCTTGAAAAAGAACTGGGAAATTTAGGCTATTTGTAGCAGCATCCGATGTGGCAGGGGTATATAGACGCCTTGCTATTTACTTTTGACTTTGGTACGCTCAAAGCGTTATGAAATCACTGATTGTCAGACTTGGGCTTATCACAGTTTTACTATTTATCTTATCTAAAATCTCTCTTCCCAGTCTCAGTGATAAAAAACTATTTGCACAAAACTTACCCGCGACTTCTCCGACAGTTAAATCCGCAGTTGATTACAAAAACATACCGGAACTGGCTGATATCTTAGGTCCTGATCAGGAAAAGAGATTACTCGCTGGAAGAAAGTTGGTTGAGCGGGTTGGGGTTGAAGAAGCTTTAGAAATTTTGGAACATTCGTCCTTACCGCATACCGGCGAAGGACATTTAGTGGTTCATCAGATCGGTTTTTATGCATATCAAAAATATGGAAAAGAGGGGATTTTAAAATGCAAAGACTACTTTTTATTCGCGTGTTACCATGGTGTGATCATTGAAGCGGCCGGAGAAAAAGGCGTAGATGCGATCGTGCAAATGACTGATACTTGCAAAAGTTCAGGGGTGAGGTTTTTCCAATGTGTGCACGCGGCTGGACATGCCATCCTAGCCATGTTTGATTACCGATTGGATGAGGCGCTTAAAACTTGTGACCAGCTGTACGAACAAGAAAAACAGTTTCCCGAAAGTTTATCTTCATGCCACAATGGGGCATTTATGGAAAATTTATTTGGCGTTCACGATTGGGGGACGGGTAAAGCGCCAGTGCGGGATTGGCTTAAGGATGATGATCCTTATTTTCCCTGTACTGCTTTTGGCGAAAAATATCAACGCGGTTGTTGGCTCAATCAAGCAGCCCGGATCTATCAGATGTACAATGGGGATATCACAAAAACTGCCAAAGCCTGTGAAGGGATTGGGAATAGGACTTATGTCGAGTGGTGTTTTGATAACTTAGCCAGACAAATACATCCCTTGACTAATGGGGATACAACCCAAGTGGTTCCGCTTTGTTCCCAGTTGGGAGATTATTGGCGTGAAGGCTGTATTATCGTCAATGCCGGAGCTTATTATTCTGTAGGTGGCCGCAAGGAAAGTCTGGCCGTGTGCAATCAGTTGGCAAAACAACCGCAAAATATCTGCTTTGAAAAAATCATGGGCCAAATTATTGGCGATACGCTGACTATCCCTGAGAAGTTAGATTGGTGTGATAAGCTCCCTGATCCTTTTAAACCAACATGCCGCCGGCAACTCCAAACTGCCACTTGACAAGCAACTAAATGCATTCCATTATAGATGCAGATCTATATTCATGTTCATAAATGATTCTATGAATCCTGATCTGCCTAAAGGAAATGCTTTGAGTAAACGATTGTCAAAAAAGACAGTCGTTTTCATAACCCTAGCCATACTCGTCAGTTTAAGCGCTTCAGTTTATATTCTTTTTTTTACCGGTTCTGCGCCCAAAATTAATCAGCTTTTCAAACCCAAAGCCCCGACTGTGACTGTCAAAACAGAAACCAAAAATCCCTTCAAAAAAGAAACTCAATTTGTCAACCCCTTTGACCCAGTCAAAAGTCCATTCTATGCGCTTGAAAATAAAGGTACCAAAAAATGAAAACTATTAAAATTGCGATTTTTATATTGCTTATTTTTATAGCTGCCCAATTTGTTCAGGCTCAAGAGACCAGCCCTGCACCAGATAGTTCGCCTCAGTCCACTGAAGCAGCCGCTCCCGGAGAATTGTCTTTTCCTATTCCCGAACTTGGCAATTGCGGAGATTTTACGAGTTGTGCCAACTACTGTGAGGATCCGGTACACAATACGGCGTGTATTGATTACGCCAAAAAAAGAGGATTTTATGAAAACGATCCGGTTCAAACCGGCGACCAAGAATTCCTAAAACGTGCACAAGAAAAATTGGGTTGTGCTTCAATTGAAGCTTGCATGAAATTTTGTGATGATCCTGCTAATCACGCCAGATGCGACACTTTTGCCAAAGATGAAAGATTGGTGGGAGGTTATGTAGACGAACCTGATAGGCCAGAATATTTGGAAATTGCCAAAGAAGTATTAAGTTGTGATTCTCTCGATACTTGCAGTACAAAATGTGACGATCCAGCAAATACTGCTGCATGTACTGAGTTTGCTCATCGTACAGGACTTTTGGGTGGAGAAGTGCAAATTGGTCCTGGAGGCTGCACGAGTCGAGAAACATGTGAGTCATTTTGTCGGGACCCAAATAACTACACACTTTGTCAGTCGCAAGTGCCGCCAGGAACAGGAGGCGCATTTACCGGTCCAGGAGGTTGCAATAGTTCGGAAAGTTGCCGTAGCTTCTGCGAAAATAACCCCAGTGAATGTCGCAGTTATGCTCCTGGATCCAATGGTAACTATGTATCAATGAGTTGTCCAAGTGGCCAATTTTTTGGTCCAGGAGGAGTGTGTACGCCTGACAATAAGACTAAAGAAGCGGTAACGTGTATTTCAGGGAGCCAATATTGGGATGGGAATACCTGTCAAGCCAATCCGCCTGAAGGTATCACACTTATCACTCAAGTTGGTTATTTTGAACCGCGTCCGGAGATGGGAAATTGTAAAACACCAACCGAGTGTTATGATTATTGCGAGACTAATCCAGATGCTTGTCCCGGATTTAATTCCAATCATCCGCGACCGGATGATACCTACATTCCCACCGTGGCGCTTGAGCCAGGAACTCCAGTGAAACATGAACCAATTGCGGAAATGGGAAATTGTGCGAGTCCCGGAGCTTGTTATGACTATTGTAAAGAAAATTCTGATCAGTGCCAGGGTTTTGATCCTGATTCACCTAGGCCTTTGGATGTTTATGTGCCAGGGGTTTATTACACGCCTCCGCCGGGTGATGATTTTGTGTATGTATATCCGACGCCCACCAACTATTATGTCACACCGGTATATTACACGCCTCCTCCTGGGAGTAATTACACGACACCGGCTTATTACACGCCGGGAATTTATTCAACGCCGAGTTATTACACTCCGCCTCCGGGAAGCAATTACACTACTCCTTCTTATTACACGCCGGGAGGTGGTTATACTACACCAGGCACTGATTATACGACGCCTCCGCCTTATGTTTCACCGAGTTATTACACCCCACCACAATATGTGACTCCTTATTATTACACTCCGCCTCCGGGAAGTACGTATACCACGCCAAATTATCCGACACCACCGACTTACACAACACCTACTTACTATACTCCGCCGACTTATGTTACGCCCACATACTACACTCCGCCTCCGGGAAGCAATTACACTACTCCCACATACTACACACCGCCAACATATACTACGCCTACTTACTACACGCCATACACCGGAGGTAACTACACCACGCCAACTTACTATACGCCTCCGCCTTATAACACGCCTTATTATTACACTCCGCCTCCGGGAAGTACGTATACCACACCCAGTTATGTGACTCCACCAGTTTATTCAACGCCTAACTATTACACACCTGGTTATTACACACTATATTACACCCCATCTTATTACACTCCAAGTGGAGTATATTCCTATCCGACACCGGGAAGCAGTTATACCTCACCGGCCTACTATAGTCCGAGTGATGGATACACTACTCCTGGATATTATACGCCAGGTGGTTCGTACACCTCGCCTTACTATAGTCCGGCTGACACGAATTACACATACCCCACACCGGGGACTTACTCAACACCTTATTACACACCAGGATATACATATCCAACACCCGGAAGCAGTTACACGTATCCGACTCCAGCCTATTCATACCCAACACCAGGAGGTGCCTATTCATATCCGACGCCAGGTAGTAGTTACACTTATCCGACTCCTGGGAGTAGTTACACCACACCAAGTTATGGAACTCCATCCTATGCCTATCCGACTCCAGGCAGTTATTATACGCCTAGTGGTAGTTATGGTTATCCCACTCCAGGATCGACTTATTCCTATCCGACACCAAGTACATATTACTATCCCACACCAGCGGATTCTTACTCCTACCCAACACCTGGAACCAATTATTTAACTCCGGCTTATGGGACACCTTCCGGGACTGGTACTTATGGTACACCATCATATGGTACACCGTCTTATGCTTATCCAACTCCGTCTTACGGAACACCTAGCTACGGAACTCCAACGTATGAAACTCCATCTTATGGCACACCTAGTTACGGTACGCCGTCCTATGAGACTCCCAGTTACGGGACACCTTCATATGGCACACCCAGTGAGGGAGGTACACAAGGAGCTTATACCGAACGTTCTTGGTGGGAGACTTGGGTGCAATCTTTATTTGGAAAAAAATCAGATGCAAGTGTTAAAGGTGCGCAGAGTGATGAGTTTGTTTCTTGGTGGGATGTCATCGTAGGCAAATTAAAAAGTAAATGATTTTTTCAAAACTCTCTTTAATCTTCTAGAATCGGAAAAAATGTTGTGGTAGACTAACTTCGTATGAGAACGCTCACTTTTATTATTGCTCTTACTTTATTAATCATTACTTATATACTTCCGCAAAAAGCAGGTGCTCACTCGGAAACCCAAGTGATTGAGATGACAGCTGATGGATTTGAGCCTTCCGAAATCACAGTTGATGAAAACACTACGCTCAATTTTGTTAATCGCGACGGAGTTGATCATTGGCCGGCTTCTGATATCCATCCAACGCATTACTTATATCCGGAATTTGACCCAAAAAAACCAATCGCCCCAGGGGATTTTTGGATATTTAAACCAAAAAAGATAGGCGCCTGGAAATTCCATGACCATTTATTTCCACATGAGCGGGGAGTGCTAACTGTGACAGGAGAGTCAAGTGAAACCAAGATGGAGACTTCATTGCCAGAAGCAGTTCCCACTAAATCTGCTTCTGTGCCGGCGACAACGAATCCTAAAAATAGTTTTTGGCAAGCTGTCCAAAGCTTTTTTGAAAAAGTCCTTTACTATTTTGTACAAGGTATTGGTCGGGTACTGGGTATTTCACCAGAACCCGTATCCACGACAACTGAAGCGTTACCCACATTAACCAGCGAGAAATTTAAAAGTTTATCTCCTGCTGACCAAATAACCGAGCTTAAATCATTTGCGAGTCAAAGTGGCGCCGAAACTGCATGGAAATTGGTGCGGGAAACATACAAAGGAGTGGGAGGAACTTCGGGAGGCGTCCATGACGCGGCTCATTTATCAGGCCAACTTTTGTATGAGGAACAAGGTTTTTCAGCGCTGGCAGCTTGCACGCCGGATTTTGCTTTTGGCTGTTTTCATGGATTTTTGGATACGGCATTTTCAAAAGACCTGGAAAAATTGTCAGACGCCGAAAGTGCTTGTGGTAAATTGGGTTCAGGTGTTTCCGGACCGGTGGCTAGTTGTATCCATGGCATTGGTCATGGTGTCGCCAGTCTTTATCAAACCAGCGAACTTCAAAAAGCTCTCGGTGCTTGCGACGGTCTTATAGAAGCCGCCAGAACTTATTGTTATGACGGGGTGTTTATGGAATTTGAGCGAAATGCTGCCCCCACATTTTATAAAAGTGAGAGTCCGCTGTTTCCGTGTGACACTTTGGCTGAAAAATATATGTTTGCTTGCGGCAGAAACCAACCGCAGGTTCTTCTTAGACGTTTCAATAAAAGTTTTGCCGAAGTGGCCAAGATTTGTTTAATGGCCAAAAATACAGATTTCAAAGCAGCTTGTGTCGATGCTTTGGGATTTTTGGCAGCGAGTACGGGTGGAGGTATAGCGGAAAAAGTGGTTGCACTTTGTCAGCAAATTACAGATCAAGTGTATCAAGCAAAATGTGTCAGAGCCGCAGCCGGTGAAATCGTGTTTCAGGAAATGCCCAATTGGTATGTCAGTTCCTACCAAGTATGTGGATCATTGTCTGAGGCGGCGAGTCGCGATTGTCGCGGCTACATAGAGCAACTGATGAGTGAATATGGCAGACTCCGACCGCGGACACAAGGGGAGGATCCTGATAGTTATATCGCTTCACAAATGCGGATTTGTACGCGCCACGGAGGTAGAGACGATTGTTACCAAAAAATTGCCGGGTTTATGAGCGTTGAATTTGATATGCGGACTTCGCTGGAAATTTTGAAAAATAATGAAGGTGTACCTGAAGTATACGCGCGGTGTCATGAAGTGACACATTACCTAGCGCGGTCCGAATATGAAAAGTCAAAGAGTGTGCCGCAAGCTTATGCTCAATGTGACTCGACTTGTCACGGAGGTTGTTACCACGGAGTGCTTGAAGCCTACATGAAAGAGAAACAAACGGACTTGGGAAGTGATGTGGAGAGTGAATTTACCAAAATTTGTGGCAACATCAAAGACTATGAAAAACCCTTAGTTTTTTACGAATGCCTGCATGGGTTGGGGCATGCGGCGATGTATATCACGGATATGGAAGTGCCCCTGGCACTTACTCTTTGTGACTCAATTGCCACAGTTGAACTTAGGGAGCGGTGTTATAGCGGTGCATTTATGGAAAATTCTTCAAGTTCGACAAGCACTGATCATCCGGGCAAATATGTCCGTGCCGATGATCCGATGTATCCATGTAATACGCTCTCGGAAAAATATTTGTCACTATGTTACCGCTATCAAAGTTCGCATTTTTCGTTAATCACCCGTCAAGATTGGAAAGCTGTAGCCAATTTATGTTTGCAAGTTCCTCCAAACTTTCGCCACGATTGTTTCCGCACCATTGGCACAAATCAAGTGGGGTTTACTCAAGATTATCAGATCATGAAACGCAATTGTTATGAGATGCCTCCCGAGTTTCAGGAAACGTGTGTGGCAGGGGTGATTGGATCTTTGGCGTATCGGTTTGTGGGTGATATTTCCAAAATGACGGCATTTTGTCAGTTGGTTAACCCCGGTCACTACAAAGGTTGTTACTTTCAAATTGGCTCAGCTGTGGTTGATTGGTCCTCTGATACCCAAACTCAGAAGCGTTACTGTGAAGCGATCAGCGCTCCCCAATATGTGGACTGGTGCAAACATCTTTCGTGAAGCGGGTTATTTTAACAGGCTTTTAGTTTTACCTAGTTTTGACTTGATTCAAACCTATGATAAGACTTGCATATTTCATTCTTTCCCCATTATTATATAATGCGAATTACGAAATGTTACGTTCAAAATGATAGCACTTTAAAAGTTTGATACGCCAATAGTGTATAGATGTAATGGGCGAGCATTCCCGTGACCGATCTGGGAAGACTGATGGCCATTTTGA
>Ga0209211_10011309_pt1 | contig 11427 bp, 13 predicted proteins | sample RifGroA2_FD_183992 | JGI IMG/M metagenome (GOLD analysis project Ga0209211, IMG submission 183992) | Groundwater microbial communities from Rifle, Colorado, USA - Groundwater A2 (SPAdes) (version 2) | ecosystem: Environmental > Aquatic > Deep subsurface > Groundwater | place: Rifle, Colorado...
GCCTCCAAGCCAACCTTGGCCTTGAATTCCGCCCCAAATACCTTTCGTTTCGTCCCGCTCATCGCCCGCTTCCTTCTCGCTCCGGACAACAGCTTAATCTACTGTCTCAAATTCGGGGTCCACTATAATTTTGATTTTGTAGCAGTCGGGCAATTCGCGCAGGGCGTCTTTTTCTATGCGCGGTTGTTCGAGGCGTTCTTTGGCGAGTTTTTCCTTGAAGCGCCGTTTGACGCTGCCATCCAGCTTTGCCCATTCTTTCTCGGCAGCCGGATGGATGGCGAGTTCATAGCTCATCCAGTGTTACCTTGCGCGCTTGCCCCAAGGTAGAAAGCCGGGCCTTGGCGCGATTTTCGGCGACGCGGTCGGCGATGGAATCCAGCATGGCTTCCATCATTCGTGGAGAGATGATGTAACCCGCCGGCTTGTTGTGGTTGAGGATGGCGACTGCCTGGTCTTCGTCTTCGGCGCGTTTGAGTATGCGCGTCGGCGACTCACGCAATTCGGTAACCCCGATGGTAATGCCGGCATGGATGGCATTCATGATTACGTCCTTAATAATGTACAGTTCAGTGTACGCAGACGCTCACTCATGGTCAATCAGAAATCTGCCCGGCAGGCTGGGGCCCTCCGCTCACATCCCCCTGTTCTTCTTGATCAGGTCGTAAGCCAGCTGTATCTCTTTCGCCTGCTCTGTCGCCATCGCGATCATGTCTTCCGGCATGCCTTGGCCCATCAGTTTGTCGGGGTGGTATTGGCTCATCAGTTTGCGCCAGGCGCGTTTGACTTCGGCGTCGGTGCTGTCTTTACTCACGCCCAGCGCCTTGTAGGCATCTTCCAGCGCCTTGGCCGGGTCGGCTTGTGCGGCGGCGAAGTGGGTCTGGTTCAACACCATGTCCATCAGGCGTTTGAAGGCGTCGGGGCCGTAGCCCAGGCGTCCGGCGAGTTGCGTCAGCAGGGCTTCTTCTTCCGGATGGAATTCGCCGTCGGCCAGCGCCATGACGATCAATGACACCAGCAGCATTTCCTTCAGGTTCTTGGTGTGCCCGCAAATGGAGATGAAGCGCCGGTAAACCGGTTCGATGTCGAAGTCGGGAGCAGCACCTTGCTTGAACCAGGTGATCGCCTGTGCTCGGTGGGCGTCGGTCATGCCCAGTTTCTTCATGAACAGTTCGGCATGTTCGACCTCGGCCTCGGAGACGCGCCCGTCCGCCTTGGCCAGTTTGCCCATCGTGACGAACACGGTCTCCAGAAACACCGCTTGGCGGATCGCGTTGCGCATGGGGTTCAGCGCGCCGGAGCCGTAGGCCCGCACGCGGTCGATATACGCGCCGACGAACCAGCCCAGCAGCGCGCCCCAGAATCCAAGGAAGTAATAGCCGGCGATGATGCAGATGATTTTGAACAAGAGAGGCTCCAAAAATAAAACGGCGGTCATCGACCGCGAGGGCGGCATTATAACTGCGCTGACGGTTACGCTTTGCCACCCGAACGGGCATGGCAAAGTGTCGCCCCTGATGATGAAACTGGTCATGCCCGAGCCCCTCGCTACGCTCGCCCTCTCCCCAGCCCTCTGATAAAACTACTAGCCAATCGACTAGGCTGACAAACAACATCAGCCAAGTCGCTGGTTATCCCGCCAGCGGGGAGCGACCCCTTGTCGAAGGGCACTGGTTGCGAAGCCGGTGGTTCGACAAGCTCACCACGAACGGTTAACGTGAAATTCGCGCAGCGAGTCGTTTGCTCGGCTCCGCCCCCCTCAGAGCGAACGGAATTTTTTCTAAAGTGAACAGCATTGGGTGCGCACCTCACAATACGGCATTAACTTGCCGCCCCTCACCCCAACCCCTCTCCCGCCTGCGGGCGAGGGGCTTCCAGAGACTTCATACTTTATTTCTTGCCGGATCAATAGTCGCGATGAATTTGTTGCGATTCACCGTTGCTTCGCGGCTGAAGCCTGTCCTATCGAAGGGTCGCTCCTACGAGTGAGGCGCGTCTGGTTTGGGCAATCGAAATCCCCCCGAAGTCGCCGTTTTTCGTAGAATCAGGCAACGCAAACCACTCCCGGAACGCCATCATGGATATGAAGAAGATCAACTCCGGCAAGCTGCGCGCCATCGGCTACGATGCGCGCGCCCGCGTGCTGCAGGTGCAGCTCGACGATGGTGCGATGCTGCAATACGGCGGCGTCGGCGAGGACACCTGGCGCAGGCTCAGCGGTTCAGGCGCGGCATGGAGTTTCTATCGCGACAACATCGAGGAAGAGTTCGCGGCGAAGCGCGTCTCGGCGCATGCGCCTGCCGACAAGAATCCGCTCGACGATCTGTTCGGCTAACCAGCGACTTAGCGGATGTTATTTGTCCGCTTGGCCGATTGGCTATGCGAAGCTAGCTCTGGGCACGCCTGCACGAATGTCCCGCCCACATGCGGCTCGGCCCGCGTCGTTGACAGTTCCCGACAACATCCCATACAGTGCGTCTGGCCCGCACATCGCCCCGCAGGATGTTCCGTCTGACGGCGCAGCCTTTACGGTGCCGGCGCAATTTCAGCAACAGAAAGCGGCAACCTTTATCACGCAAAGGGAAGACACATGCATCGCACGCCTCGCCTGACGCTTATCTCGCCAACCTGCCCGCGCCCGATTCATCGCCATCCTCTTGTCTGAATCGAGAGCCTCCGCTGTGATGTTCAATCTCGCACCTCGCTGGCGCCAATTCGGCAGACTGCTGCTATTGGGGCTGGCTTATTTCGCCGCAGGCAAACTGGGGATGGCCCTGTCGATCCAGGGAAACCACATCGCCCTGCTCTGGCTGCCTGCCGGCATCGCGGTAGCGGCCTTGCTGCGCTGGGGAATATCGTGCTGGCCCGGCGTTTTTCTGGGCGCGTTGCTGGTCGATATTTCCCTCGGACTCTCTCCGCCGCTGACCCTCGCCACGGCAGGCGCCAGCACCCTCGGGCCGCTGGCCACGGTATGGCTGCTCAAACGCTGGCAGTTCGACCACTCCTTTACCCGACAGCGCGATTTGATGCTGCTGATCGGCGGCGCAGCAGCGGGCATGCTGGTTTCCTCCTCGATCGCGGTAATGCTGCTGTGGCTGGGCGGGGTGCTGCCCGTTGCCGATATGCCGCTCGCCTGGCTGCATTGGTGGCTGGGCGACACGGTGGGCGTGCTGCTAACCGCCCCGCTGTTGCTGAGCATCACCCATACCAACCATGCCGAAATCCTGCTCCGGCCTGGCGAAACGGCGTTGTGCGGGTTATTGCTGGGCATCGCCGCGTGGTTGTCGTTCTTTACCAGTTATGGCGGTCAAAGCCTGCCGCTAGCCTTTATCCCGTTGCCGCTGGTGTTGTGGGCGGCGCTGCGGCTGGGCGTGACCGGCACATCGCTCGCCGTGCTGATACTGGCGCTGCTCACCACCATAGGCACCGCGCTGGGAATGGGGGCCTTCGGCGTCATGCCCGGAAATGAAGGGATGTATCTGGCCTGGTTATACATGTTCACCGTGCTGCTGACCGGACTGATGGTGACCACCATTCTGGAGGAGCGCAACAAAACGGAAGATGCGCTCCAGCGCACAAACGAGTTGCTGGCGCTGGCGCAACGCGAAGCCAAAGCCGGGGTATGGGACTGGGAATTGGTCACCGGCAAACTGACCTGGTCGGACGAGATGTTCAGGCTGTTCGGGCTGGACCCGAAAACATCCGAAGCCAGCTTCGAAGTCTGGCGCAACCTGCTCCATCCCGAAGACCTGCATTCAGCCGAGGACAAAATCAGCGAGGCGGTGAACGCCGGCACTCCGCTGTTCAACGAATACCGCATTGTGTTGCCCGATGGCGTCGTCAAATGGATTTTCGCCGTCGGTAAGACCAGCAGCGATGAACACAACGAAACCGTGCGCATGACCGGCCTGTGCATCGATGTCACTGCGCAAAAAGAAGCGCAGCGACGCGCCCACTTCAGCGAATCGCGCTATCAGGCGCTGGTCCAGCAGGCCGCCGACGTGTTGATCGTGCACGACTTCTTCGGCCGCATCGTCGAGGTCAACCAGCGGGCCTGCGAGACACTGGGCTACAGCCGCGAGGAACTGCTGCGGATGGGACTGGCGGACATCGTCCCCGGCTTCGACCTGGAGAGTAAACGCCTGCTCTGGGATCGGCTCGAACAGGGAAAACCATGCAACATCACCTCTACCCACAGGTGCCGGGACGGTAGCACCTTCCCGGTCGAGGTGCGCTTCGCCGTACTGGAAATCGATGGCGAGAGGCTGGTGATGGCACTGGCGAGCAACATCAGCGCACGCATCAGAGCAGAAGAACAGCTGCTCGATTCCATGCGACGACTCGAAGAAAAAGAACTGGCCAAGACCCGCTTCCTCGCCGCGGCCGGCCACGACCTGCGCCAGCCGGTCGCCGCTGCCAGCCTGTTTATAGATACGCTGAAGCTCACCTCGCCGACGCCACGCCAGAGCGAACTGATCGAGAAACTGGAACAGTCGATGAACAACTTCTCCGGCCTGCTGGAGCATTTGCTGGACATCTCCAGATTCGATTCCGGGCTGATCAAGCCCCAGATCGCCTCGTTCAACCTGACGGAGCTGTTCAACCCGCTGGAACAAACTTTCGCCGAACCCGCACGCAACAAAGGGCTGAGCCTGCGGTTCTTTTCCCCGAAGAAACAGTCGCTGCTCGTCCGCACCGATATCGACCTGCTGAAGTCCGTGCTGATGAATCTGGTCGCCAACGCACTCAAGTTCACGGCACACGGCGGCATCCTGATCAGCGCCCGCCCACGCGACGGCAAGGTATTGCTGCAAGTATGGGATACCGGCATCGGCATTGCCGATGTATACCTGCCGCATATCTTCGACGAGTTCTATCAGGTGTCCAATCCGCAACTCAGCCGCGAGGCTGGACTGGGGCTGGGCCTGTCCATCTGCCGGCGCGCGATGTCGCTGCTGGGAGGAGAAATCGCCTGCCGCTCCCGCCCCGGACACGGCTCGATATTCGAACTGTCCCTGCCGCTCGATAGTGAACCGACATCCGTGTCACTCGACGGCACGGCAAGCAGAATCACCGACGAATTATGGGCAAAAGACAAATGCGTTGTGGTGGTGGAAGACGATTTGCTGGTCGCATCCGGCATGATCACCCTGCTGCAAGGACTGGGAGCCGAGGTGCGCCATTTCATCAATGCGGAAGAGGCGCTGAAAGTTGGCGACATCGCCGATGCGGATTATTTCATCGTCGATTACGCGCTGGGCGGCAAGCTTTCCGGATTCGAGTTGCTGGAAACGCTGCAACAACGTCAGCACAGCCTGCTGCGCGCCGTCATCCTCACCGGCGAAACCTCCGCTCAGTTCATCCGCTGCGTCGAGGACAGCCCATGGCCGGTGCTGCACAAACCGGCCAATTACACCAGACTCGCGGCATGCCTGAACATCAACTACTGAGGTTATCTTGCGCCACGATGGAGTGCAAAGCCCACCCTGCGGTGACTACGGCAACGGGCTGGTTTTAACCGGAATGCTTCGACAGGCGCAAACATGTCGGGCAGAGCCCAACCTGCGTTCCAATGGATTGGCCCGGTGAAACCGGCCAGTCCAGCTCCACCGCCTCGCAATTCTCCAGCCTGCGCAGCGTTGATCTCGTGCCTGACATTGCCTGCGCTCTCGCCGTGGCGCACCAGAATGATTTTCATTCGGCGTTCATCCTATAAAAACAATTATCCACACGGAATACACGAACTGATGCAGATGTATGCCATGACCTTCGGTGCCGCCTGCCGGGCAATCAGCCAAGCCCGAATAGCAAGTATCCCCCGGCTAAGCCGCCCGAATCCGCCAGCAGACCATTCGTATTTTGTAGGAGCCCGACTTGTCGGGCGATCCCAAAGACATCGCGCAACAAGTTACGCTCCAACAGGCGCTCCAACAGGCGATCCAAAAGACATCCGTGGACAAAAAGGTTTTCAGACTCACTCGCGCCAGAGGAACAGCGCCGCACACAGCGCGACTCCGGCGCCATACAGCAGCCAGGTCTGCTCGATGAAATAGGGATAGACCATCAGCGCCGCGCCGACAACCATCGGCCTCCAGCTGGCGTTTTTCTTGCCGTAAATAAAGGCGGCGAAACCCACCGTGCCGAACAGCAACGCGGCGAACAGATCGGCGAAATCGGGCATCGGATTACTCGGCGGAAACGCCCAACTCCGCGCACAGCCGCCCCACCAGCGCGCGCAGATCGCCGACCTCGGCTTCCAGTCGTGCGACGTTGGCCTTGAGTGCGGCGATCTCGCCCACCGTCACGTCGCCACCCTGCGGCGCGTATGCCGGCGCAACATATGCGCGTTCCTCGATCACCGGCACGCCGGAGAGCAGATGCACCCAGCGGTTCTCGCGCGAGCCGGGCTGGCGCGGCAGCTCCATCACCAGCGCGCCCGCCTCGCGCTCGGCCAGTTCGGTCAGGAAACCCTCGACCGAAGAGATGTCGGCGAACCGATGCAACCGCTCGCAGTTAATACGCAACTCGCCCGCCGTCTGCGGCCCGCGCAGCATCAGCATCGTCAGCAACGCGGTGGACTGCGTCGGAATATGCAGCACGCGCTCGGTATTGTGCCCGTAACGCATCGCCCTGCCGCCGCTGGTCTCCACGATCAGCGACAGCGACCGCAACGTATCCAGCGCCGCCTGCACCTCCGCCTCGCTAGCCTCGATCACCGGATCACGACTGCTCTTCTGGTTGCAGCCGGACACCAGCGAATTCAGCGTCAGCGGATAGGAATCCGGCACCGTGCGCTGCTTCTCGGCGAGCACGCCGAGCACACGGGTTTCGAGCAGGGAGAGGACAGGCAGTGCGGACATGGATGGCTCTCGGAGAGTGACTGGGCTGGCGATTATGGGAGGCAGCGGGAAGCGCGTCAATTCAATGACGCAGGTATGCGCCGTGTCATACAACACCCGGCCTTGCCCCATCATTCGAACGCAAAGGGATTCATGAACTGGCGCTCCCACAGCATCCTGCGCTCCAGTTCGGGTAGCTTTGCCTCATCGCACACTGCATCCCAATTTGCCTTAATCGATTCGAGTTGATGGTCGATGATTTCTTGCGCCTGCGTTGCATTGAGTTTGTAGCTGGAGGCGGAGGCGATGCACACTTTCAAGCGAGACATATTGTTGTCGCCGTGAATCTTCATCGCTTGCGAGGCTTCATTCCCCGCGCGACTCTGCGGGCAGATGTCGTAGGCGGGGGTGAGAGTCAGATGCTTACCGTTCCAGAACGCGGCATGGTTGCGCGCATGATCGTCGGTGTTGCCGCTGAGAATGTTGAAAACGATGCGCCCGAATAATTCGCGCAAGGCCTCGTCTGGCCGGGTGAATCGTTGACGGATTATTTCCGCCAAATCTTCATAGCTGGCATACCTAGCCATCATTTCATCGAGCTCCAGTATCGTCAGTGCCGACACCATCATCCTGCGTTGCCAACCGTTGTCGCCCTTCACGCGGTCGAAGCGTTCGACCAATAACACATCCCTGTTCAGGGCGGTTTCCAGTTCGACCTGCGAGACGTCCAGCCCGACGAGTTTGGCCAAGCGCATGGCGATGTACTCCGCCTTGACGACGTTGTACAAATCCGTGCTCAGGGAAAATTTGGCGACGTATTGTTTATCGCGCGTTTCGATGATGGCCTTGGGGCGCGCCCCGCCTATCGCAGTGCCGTGTTGCAACACCACTGCCAATTCCGGACTTAACGGCAAGCCATGGGTGACTTTGTCGGTTGATTCCTGCAACTGCTCCAGTGTGACCGCCTCGCTCAACCGGGGAATATAGACTGTCGGTGACTGCTGAAAATCCAATGCACCGATGCGGTTCGATCCCGATTCCAGCATGCAGGTCAGCTCGTCCAGCTCGCCCGCATTTTTATCGAGCGCATGCTTGTGCATCAACACGCGCCTGCCCCAGGCATCGGGCGATGCGTCGCGCAAGCAACCGGGAATTGCCAGCCCCGCCATCAACGGCAACACCCCCGATTGCAGCGGCAATTCCGGCGTGTAAACAGGAAGCCTGTTGTTGCGATCCAGATAGCTTTTACCGTAGTTGAATACCAGATTTTTTCCATCCCTCGCCAGGCGCCCCGCAACCACGGGCTCGACTTCCCCCGGCAACCAAACCCATACGTAGGCTTCCTGGTAGCGCCTGTCAGAAGTCATCTTTCACCCCCTGTTGAGATTTGCGCGCCGACTTGGGAAGCAGCGCGATCTTCTCCCTGAAGTGCGCCATTTTCAAGGCGAGTGTCTTGGGGTCTTCGGCAATCAGGGACACACCGACGATGGCCGCCACCTCGAACGCCGCACCGATCGAACATCCGGGGTCGCCTTCTTCGATCCGCTGCAATAACGACCTGGATACATCGGCGCGCATCGCCAGTTCGCTCACGGTCATTTTTTGCTCGATGCGAGCCACGCGTATCATCATCCCGAACAAAGCGAGGGCTTCTGTCACATAGCGAGATTGCGCGCGGGAGGCTGGCTTGGACATTTTTATTTTATGACTCATAAATAAGTCTCAACAATACTCTACGACTCGTTTATGGTCAATTTATATTCAAGACCGCATTAAATCTGACGATCCCGGAGATAGCCGCCCGCCTTCGGGATCGGCGCACGCAAGCTAGTGTAGTGCATCGTTCTTGACGATACTTATGTGCGAACCCTTGTAGGTCGGGCTTTAGCCCGACATGTCGGGTTGAAACCCGACCTACAAAGCCGTTCTGCACGCTGTGCATAAGCTCCAGACAGCGTGCAACACTACATTAGCGCAACGTCAGCAGAAAAATGTTCTCCACCATCCGGCTCACGCCGCGCTGGCGGAAGCGCGGATTCTGGTCCAGCACATCCTCCGCCGCCAGCAGCCGCACCTCGGCATCCGCGCCATAGAGCGCCCGCACCGTCGCCTCCGAAACGGCGAACGGCGGGCCGGGCATCTCGGCTTGCGGATAATCGAACGTGACCAGCAGGATGCGCGTGCCGGAGGGCAGGATGCTCGCCAGATGACGCGCATAGCGCTCGCGCATCTCCGGCGGCAGCGCCACCAGCGAGGCGCGGTCGTACACCGCGCTCACCCGCGCCATGTCCTCCCGGCGCAGATCGAAGAAATCGCCGCACGCGATGCAGATGCCATCCGCCGCATATCTGTCGAATGCCTCCCCGCCCTCGCGCTCGGGCGACTTGCCCTGCTCACGGAAGAACTCCTGCACCGCGATAGGGCTCAGCTCCACGCCCAGCACATCGCACCCCAGCCCGCGCAGCCACACCATGTCCAGACTCTTGCCGCACAGCGGCACGAACACCTCGCCGCCAGCCGCGACACCCAACTCCGGCCAGAAGCGCCGCAGATACGGATTGACCTCATCCTGATGAAACCCGATCTCCGCCCGCTCCCAGCGCTCCAGCCAAAATTCCTTTTCCATCTTCCGCCCGCCCGATTGAATTGCCCAAAGGCCGGAAGTGTAGCAAACCGCCGCGCCCCGCCGCCGCAGGGCTTTGGTGTAGTATCCGAAACGCGCAACCGCAACATCGGCCCAACCGACGCGTCGCATAGAAGCAGCGGTCTTCGAGCATCAGGATTTCTTCAAGGAGAAATGGCATGAGTTCTTCCATCACTGAACTGGAACATTGCGCCACCCGCGTCTGGGTGTCTGGCCGCATCGTATTCGTCGAACTCACCGATGGCCGCCAGATCGGCTTCCCCGCCTCGCGCTTCCGGCTGCTGCGCGATGCCAGCGAAGAACAACTGCAACGAGTGACCCTGCGCGCAAACGGCACCGCACTGCGCTGGGAAGAACTCGACGAAGACATCTCGGTCAGCGGCATCGTCCAGGGGCACTTCCAGCTTCCGCTCTCGATGGCGGCCTGAACCACCGAACCGACTCACCACGAAAAAGGCGACCACCCGGTCGCCTTTTTCATCGCCACCTACCCGCACATGCCGGAACCGATGCGGCATTTCTGAGATCGTCATTGACACCGCCCGACCACCTCCCCTACAGTTCACCCCGCTTGCAAATCCGCCGTAACGCACATCGCACCGCACGCACGATGCGAGGCCACCGGCAGATTCCCCGGAACAGGAGGTCTGGCGCAAGATGGGATCCCGTAATACGACGGGAAGCATCTGCCATTGCACGACCTGTTCAGCCTAAGGGGAATGATGAATCACCACCTCACCGAATATGCACTTCGCGAACGCGAAGGGGCGCGTCCTGCCGTCATAAATTCGCGCGATGAACTATTCGATCAGAAATAATTATCATGCCGCTCCTTTCGTCACCGCCCATTTCATCTTATTTAGTGAAAAACGATACTGATTTATTCAAATTATTGCTAAGCCCAGAATTCCTTATTCAAAAGTTTTTCGCCGACTTCTCCATTAGTCAGAGTAAGGGGGTTGATCGGCTTAATGGATTTCAATTTTCAGGTAGAGCTGCAGGGCAACTATCAATCGCTTCAATAAAATGCTTGTCTGGTGAATATCGATTCTCACCTTATCTTGAAAACCTGAAGGTAAAGGGTCGCGGAAAAGAACCTCGTCTCATCAGCATCCCTTGCATCAGGGATCGCGTTGTACTAAATCAACTAAATATATTTTTAGCTCGCATCTTTCCAGAGTGCGTACCTCGAAACATTGCAAATAGTTATGTGCGAGAGATATCTGCTGATTTGGCGAAACACCCGCCGGAAACAACTTTTATTTGCGGTTGTGATATCCAGAAATTCTATGACGCGATTAAAAGAGACAACCTCATAAAGGTTCTCTCATCACGTATTAAGTGCCCTGAAGCACTTGCATTAATTCGACATGCATTAGACACCCCGACTGTGCCAAAGAATACTCTGCGGTCGAGTTACTCGAGTTATAGAAACCCATGTGGGGTCCCGCAAGGTCTTGCAATATCAAACATCCTCGCAGCCATCTATCTAAGTGATGTCGATGCTGCAATGCACAAATTTCCTATCAAATATTATCGCTATGTAGATGATGTATTGATGTATGGCGCCGAAGACGTATTGCGCAAAGCAAGGAGCTCTCTGATGGCGAGATTGCGTAGCCGAGGACTTACTTTGCATGGTGTTAACTCTAACAAGAGTCATTTTGCTCCGCTCGCAAAGGATTTCGGCTACCTTGGCTATCGATTCTCTTGGCCCAAAATCACGGTTCGTGATTCAACTATTGAGCGGCTTTTACAGTCCTTGGCAGCAAAATTTAGCGACTATTCACATAACAAAGCGAAGCGACTTGAACGCTTTAAATAAATAAGGTAATCCCCCGGCTTAGCCGGGGGACTCACAAGGTTTGACCGAGCGCTACGGTCAGCCTGACTCTACTGACTTGATCAAAAGTTAGGAGAATCAAGTGAAAGATTATCAGAGTCTGT
>Ga0209211_10011310_pt1 | contig 11427 bp, 9 predicted proteins | sample RifGroA2_FD_183992 | JGI IMG/M metagenome (GOLD analysis project Ga0209211, IMG submission 183992) | Groundwater microbial communities from Rifle, Colorado, USA - Groundwater A2 (SPAdes) (version 2) | ecosystem: Environmental > Aquatic > Deep subsurface > Groundwater | place: Rifle, Colorado...
AACCTACATAACATACGGTATATTTTAGGATGTAAAGAAGGAGACCATGCTTATCTCGCAGATTGGGTGAAGGCAATGGATGAAGAAGATGCTCCCTCTTTCAAAGAAACCACCCAAGGAGTAACTCATGAGTATCAATGGTTCAAAGAGGTTCCCTTAAATGGGGACAAAGAAGCTCCTCTTGTCACGGTGATTCGATATAAAGAAACAAAGCAAAAAACAAAGAAAGGACCCTTTAAGACGACAAAATGGATGTGGGTTACGGATTTGGATGTCACTCCCAAAAATATAAGAGAGATTGTAAAGGGAGCCAGAGCCAGATTTCACATCGAGAATCAGACATTTAACACATTAAAAAATCAAGGCTATGAATTTGAACACAATTTTGGGGTGCGACGCGAGGCTGCAGAGAAGAGTTGTTTCCTCTCAACGGAGAGAAACCACCCTTATCACGGGGTGATTCTAGGAGTCTGAATAAAGTAGCGACTCTAACAATGTAATGAAGGGTAGAACCCCGGGGTTTAAATCGTGAGAAGAGAACCCTCCTGGTAACCACAACACTGGGTGAGTGCTAGAAAGCTGGTATGGTAAACACATGTAAACCCGCGCTAAAGGTCGTTATGTGTGACGAGTGAAAGTGGTTGGTTACACTCGAACCAAAAAGGTAAGGAGGTAGGCGAGATAGGTACCGTATACTGTCTCCGTGGTCAACAACTCCTCCCGGCCAAGAGCGGGTATCTAACCCAGCATTACTCACCTCTACGGAACGCGGTAATCCCCGTACAGCTCCCAGGATTTTGGAAACCTGGGACAGCGACTCGCAAGAGAAGCCTATGGCTGTGGGGGGACGGGAGGTTGGAAAAAGCGAAGGCCGTTCTGTAATGGGACGGATAGGGGTTTAAACATTACCCCATGCGAAAGCAGGCAGACATCCAACTGGTCTTTCTTTGCGAGATAAATTGGAGAACCGTAAGAATGGAGAAAAGCAAATGTCGGCAATGAATTTATCATTGACTGGTGCGTCTTCAGCTACAAACCTAACCTGGGCAACCATTAATTGGGAGCAAGTTAGCAGACAAGTAACACGGCTACAGTTCCGTATCGCAAAGGCTGTCCGAGAAAAACGCTATGGCAAGGTGAAAGCCTTGCAATGGTTATTGACGAACTCTTTTATGGCTAAGCTTCTGGCTGTAAGGAGAGTGACTCAAAGCTCAGGAAGTAAAACACCTGGGGTAGACGGTGTTCTCTGGAGAACGCCACAACAGAAGATGAAAGCAGCAAAATCGTTACGGAGGCGGGGGTATAAACCTCAACCTTTGCGGCGGATATATATTTCCAAGAAATCTGGTGGTCTTCGCCCTCTTTCTATTCCTGCGATGCTATGTCGGGCTATGCAAACATTACATCTCCTGGCATTGGAGCCGGTAGCAGAAATGAAGGCGGACAGGAATGCATATGGGTTCCGCCCCAAGCGTTCTACAGCCGATGCAATCGAGCAGTGCTTCAAATCACTCGCAAAGAAATCATCAGCACCCTGGGTGATGGAGGGAGATATCCGCGCCTGTTTTGATTCCCTGAGCGGAACATGGTTGCAAGACAATATCCCTATGGATAAGACTCTTTTAACCAAATGGCTCCGAGCAGGGTACATAGAAGAAAGAACTTTGCATCCCACCTTTAATGGAGTACCTCAAGGCGGCTCGATTTCACCTTGTATTTTAGTGCTCGCTTTTAGCGGGTTGGAAGAAACGGTTAAAAACGTGGCTTCCATAAAGGATAAGGTGAATGTTGTCTCTTACGCGGATGACTTTGTCATTACGGGAGCTTCAAAAGAGGTTCTCGAACATAAAGTCAGGCCGATTGTAGAAACCTTCTTGAAGGAACGTGGCTTGGAGCTTTCACCACAGAAAACCAAGATTACCCACGTGGATGATGGATTCGACTTTCTCGGATTTAATGTACGCAAGTACAAGGGCAAACTTCTTATTAAGCCCTCTAAGAAGAACGTAAAATCTTTCTTGGATGAAATCCGAAAGACCATCAAATTCAACGCAAATACAGCAACTGAAAACCTCATCCAACAACTGAATCCAAAAATCAGGGGTTGGGCGAACTATTTCAGACATGTGGTTGCCAAAGAAACCTTCTCTCATGTGGATGCTTGTATCTTCAAGGCAATTCTACGATGGATCAAAAAGAGGCATCCAAAGAAGAACGCCAAATGGACGAATAGGAAATATTTCCGCCCAGAAGGCTTTCGAAATTGGATCTTTTTCGTGCGTGTCATAGATGTGAAGAATAAGGATACCTACCTTGACCTTCATTCAGCAGCATACACACCCATTCGTAGACACGTTAAAATAAAGAGCGCGGCGACGCCTTATGACCCTCAATTTAAGGAATACTTCCTTGAGCGACAACGCTATAGGAAGAACATCCGAGAATCAGGGTCCAAGGAAGGAACTGCCAACTCTAACGTATCCAGAAACACCGCGCGGGCAACCGGGTCGGTTTGACAACTGGCCTTTGAAAGGCTTGAGCCGTGTGAGCTGGAAACTCTCATGCACGGTTCTTATGGGGCTGGGGGGTGGAGACACCCCTTGGCTACCAGACCACGGCAAAAAATATTTGAATCATGTTTTTTCGATGTTAATGATGTTGGCTTTTCTGATTGATCAATGTTTACAGCGTTTAAATAAAAGATTTCAGGAAGCCCTGGAACGCTGTGGAGGAAAAAAATACCTCTGGGAAAGAATGCTTCACAGCCTTTATATCTTGTAACCGTTCACCTAGGGTAGGCGCCCGCTTTTGTTAGGCAGCGAGTGGTAGGGAAATAGGTTTAGGATAAGAAGGCAGGAGGGAAGGAAGTTCCGTGTTGGAGAAGTGGGCTTGAATTGCCTGAGTCACAAAATCTAAGACATTACGTTTTTGTAGCTTGCAGGTGGCAACGACCGTCATGATGCGTTCAAGGTAGAGGGTGCCTCGAGAGGATTGTGTCCCGAAGCTTGTTTTTCGCCAGATGACAATTCTCCTCAACGTCTGTTCCGCAAGGTTATTGGTTGGCTCAACCCCCTCTTTATCCACAAAGGTCCAGAGGGCCTGTTTAAGTTTGAGGATTTGCTTGCACATCCCTTTGGTTTTATTGTGTTTACACTGTGTCCCTTGGGTCAGCAAATCTTCGACGTGTATTCTGATGGGTTTCATGAGTTCTTGGAATTGCATTCGAGATAAAGTGCCATCTCGAACCTTATTCCAGTGACTAAACATCTCATGAGTGAGCTCCAACAAATCTTTTCCGAGTCTCTTCGAGAGTCCTCTCCGTTCCGAGATTTTTCGAAAGTCACGCAACAGGTGAGCCCAGCAGATTTGACGGAAAATGGCGGCAAGCCAAGTGTAAGCTGACCAACGGTCCGTATTCAATATTCCTTGAAACGTCTCCCCCAAAAAGTCCTTTGCGACTTGAGACCCCCGGGAGGGGCGTATCACAAAAGCCGCAACCCGTGCCGCAATAAAAGCCCATGTCCACATTTTTTGACCGCATTCAGCATGGCTCGTTTCGTCTCCATGGACAACATCTTGTTGCGGGATAAAGTCTTTGGCTTCTTGAACAGGGAGTTCCAGAGCTTTGCTTACGATTTTTTCAGCATTAGATACAGTCCCTAAGCTGACACGGAGTCCAAAAAAGTCCTCGAGCAAAAAGGTCACATTTCTTTTGCTCATTCGGTAATCGCCCGTTAACGTCCCAATCATGGCGAGTGGACGGAGGCCTAAGAATCCTCGGGGAACACCAGGAGGAAGCTCAGCCATATGCTTTTTTCCACAGCCGCAACACGTTCCCATATACAATTGCCACTCTGTCACAAATGGCTTAATTAGGGGTAGGTCATGAACTTGATGCCTCTTGTAATCCGAGGTCGGAATCACCAAGGCTCCGCAAGGACACTCTTTCGGAGGGCTGATTTTTTCAATTTTATCGACTGACTCAAGGGGCAAATAGTCTTGACTCACGCCTCGGTGTCCTGGTTGTCCACCTTGTTTGCGTTTGTTTTTTCCCTTTTTCTTCTTCTTTTTTGGCTCCTCTTTTTTGAACCCATCGCTGGAAGGAGGTTTTGAGGAGTTCTTTGAATTCGTCTTCAGCTTTTCCTCTAACTCTTCGATCTTCTGTTTGAGGAGTGCAATCTCTTGCCTTTGCGCCTCAATGATCTGCGTGATGATCAGCCTAACATTCGGATCAGCAATAGCCTCTAGAGATGGCCCAAGTTTTTCTAAGATGCTTTTGGTGTCTGTAGGGGTCACTGAATAAAAGCCCGTGTTATTAACTTTGAAACACTATAGCACAGCTTTTTAAATCAAAATTTTTGCCTCTTAAAGGCCGCACACTGACGTTTTAGAATTTTTGCCTCGCCTCGGGTATATCTACTACGTTAACCCCTCTCAAAACTTCCCTGAGCCTCTTGTTATGCTCATATAATACAAACACATTAAAACACACAGCATCTCAAATTTTTACCAAAAATACCGTCAAGCTTTATTGCTTATCCATTGCATATTTGTGTAAAAATTCCCCAATTGTATCATTATTGCAACGCATGCTAGGGGGTACGTGAACGGTTACTATATCTTTAGCTATATCCCAAACCTTGAAACGCTGTATGAGGCTATCATTCGACCACCACCTATATTGCTTCGTGACGTTGCTTGAAACAGCAAAATTATTCATAGCCTCGATTTAAAATTCCTTTTTACTAAACTCGCTAGACGAGATAATCTTTTTTGTCCCCGCCATTGCCTCCTTAACTAGAATTTCTCACCGGGAGCCGCTGTAGTGTAGTTAATGCTGACAGGAAAGGAATTCGTTCAGAAACAAAGGTCATGCCAACGCCTCTTTTGGAGGAAAAAGAGGTTAATAAAAATAGCTCCCTTATTTATTTACCTGCTTTTCAATCTTGAAAAGGGTGAGATCTTACCGTCCCCACAGCTTACACATAAAGGATGTGCCCTCTCCATGAAACATAAGCTCCCTCTTATTAAGCTTTTCTGGCATTGAGAGCATTGTGAATGAGCTGTTAACCTGAGTACAATAAGATTAGTTGATGGTATCTCTGGAGGAGGTGGCTCTTGTTTTTCTTTTGAAAGACGCGGCAAAAGATAATGGATACGATAAGCTAATTCACATTTGGGGAATCCCTTTTTTGTAAAGTCTAAACTTCTGTTGGTCCCGTTGTTTGACTTTAATGTGTAATTAACTTCCTTTGGCTTGAGCCCTTTTTGAATGGCCCATTGACGAATCCATTTGAGAACACAATTAACTTTCTGTATGTCATCTTCAATGATTTGTTCGAGATAGGGGATTTCCCCCATTTCCCAGTCATGCACATGATTAGGCTTAAGAAAGCCTATACCTATAAGGACATCAAGAGGACTCACTGAAGCTTTGCGCTCTAAAATGTCAGCAGCCGTACAAAGAACGCGATATCTGAGGTTTTTTAAAGGCTTCATAAAGTAAAAACAGGAAAGGAGAGTTCGAGAGGATCATAAGAAGAGATAGGATTTGAAACTTTCTTTTGCGTTACCTGCTTTAAGGCAGACAGTAATGAAACCTCTTTAGAGAACGTCAAGTCTATGCGTTGCATACACCCCCATCTGTTTATGGTCTTTTTTATTAATTGCAGCGTTTTTTAATACTGCATCGCGGTGTTTATATATCAAAAGTATTTGCTTGGGTAGGAAAAAATGCAAAAGGTAATGAGTGGCAATTTTGATCGTAATCACCAGCAATTTTCAACCGGGATATGCAGCCCGTCAAAAGCCTTTGTGATGCCCACAGAGCTTTCTCAATTGAGAGATTTCGAATGTTATATCAAGTATCCAGGGGATTACTCTTGCACCAAGCTTGAAACATCTCGTCAAAACCCTCCCTCCACCAAGAAAGAGGCCTTTATCCTAAAGCCGGAGAAGAAGAGGGTTTACACTTTATCAAAACCTAAAGTTTCCCAAGAGAAAAGGGAGGGATTGGTATAAGAGCAGGGAGTAAAATTGTAATTTGTCATGTTATTATAGATTCTTTTGTGACTTTTTGTTGACAAGTCAGAAATAGAAGCTAATTATTTCCATTGAAAGATAAAAATAGTCAATTTTTAGGGAGATATGTATGAAAATAAAATTAACAAGTATTCTAGCGTCTTGCTTGCTTACTCTTTGTGTATCGTTACCTGCTTTTGCAATGCTGGGGGAGGAGGAGAGCGATCATGCTGCTATAACTGCCGTACAAGATAGATTTACAAATTATCAGAAGAGAATGCATACCTTAGAAGAAGAAAAGGCTTCTTTGCAAGGCGTAAAGAGCAAATTAGAGAACAACCTACGAGAAACGGACGAGATTCTAGGATATGTATTAGAAGAAGCTACGCCAACTATTATACAGTACCTAAGAGCTATTTCCAAAGGTTCAAGCTCAGAAGATGAAGTAAAAGCTCTTAAGGACAAAGCATCCACAGATACGACGCTCCCAGATCTTATTATACGTTCCAGTAAGCAAATTAGAGAAAGCACGCCAGCTTCTATTAGAGCACTTTTAGCATTACATGGTGATACTGTAAGAATTGGTGACAGTTTTCCAACTATTAATTATGCGAATGTAACAATTCCATCGACTCCAACAAAAAAAATGGATGTTTTGGAACAAGCTACGAAAAAATCTACAGAAAGGAGAAAAAGCGGTCAAGACTCTGATGCAACAGAAGAAGTAACTCAAAAACTAGAACAAATAAGCGTTAAAGAGGAAGAAGAACCTGAGAATAATTTTGTCGAAGTGGATGCAGTATCATCTATTCTTGGAGATCTGATGCACCATTATAACCGACATTGACAGCAAAGGGATCTGATGCTGATATTAGCAGGCCTCTCATTGGGAATGTGTCTTTATTTTTAATGTTAAGAAGCCTGGAAATGGGATGAGTAGAGAGAATGATCAGGTATTACTCTGAGAATACACCTTAACATTGACAAAAAATATAAGGAGAAACTGCAATGAAAAACTTTTACCTTTTAAAAAAAACAATATTTTTATTTTGTCTGTGTTTTTTGAATACGCAGGTTCTTTTTGCTTTATTACAAGAAGATGAACTTAATGAACATAATTATGCAGCAGTTCATATATGGAACAATGTGATGAGAGGAGGAAGGAGTGTAGGACATGCCGCTCTTCAAATTTGTGAGAAGGATACCCAAACACTTTATGCAAGTCTTCACCCAGCTATTCGTTCCGCGGCCGCAGTTCTAGATTCTGTACCCCCACTATGGTCTACTCTTAAAGACGATGGCAACGCTGATAATATCGTGCGGCTTTATTCACTCAATCGGCAAAGGATGAAGACTGCATTTGACTTGGCCAAACCAAAATACACACTAACGGGTAATGGGGGAGATGGTTCCCTCTTTGTTGATGACTTGGATTCCAGAAATTGTTCTTCCCTGGTGCGAGATCTATTAAACTCTGGTGATATGGGAGAGCTGTTTAAGACACAGGCTAATAGCCTATGGAGTGTTCCTCGTGTATTCCCTGCAGCGGGAGAAACCGTATTTGGGGTTGGTCTAGGAATTTGCGGGGGAATTTTGGGAGGAGGAGTAGGATTTTTAAGAGGGACGTTTACTTTGAGAAACCCATTAGACACGGCATGGAAAGACGCTAAAAGAGCGGCTAAGGTTTGTTCGGATATCCCTATAGACTGGGCATCGCGGAATTTTTCTGTGCTAAACTATGGGCATGCATGCGGAGAGTGTTTAATCGTCACACCTGAAAATGTCTTAACCCTAGCAAGGGATGCACGTAATATAGAAAAGCTAAGATTTTCGCGGAGCATAGCATGGAAATGATTTTGTAACTCTATATTTTAATAGGGTTCTATATACTTTTTAACCCAGTCAACCTGGTCATTCATAGCGGCATAGGCTTGTTTTGGTGAATCGATGCTATGTGTTTGCTTTGGATAAAAAATGGCCTTGTAGGGAACCTTCAAACTCTTTAAGGCGTACTTGAGTTCTAAAGATTGACAAAGAGAAACTTGTTTATCCGCCATTCCCTGCTGAATCAAGATAGGCGTTTTTGCGTTTTTTATGTATTTTAAGGGTGACATTTTAAACCAAGTCATCGGATCATAGCCTAAATACAAAATTAAAAAGAAAGGTATTTCTCCCCCATCTGAAGAAGACCAATCAATAGGCCCTGCGCCAACCATAGCCGCTTTAAATCGTTGGTCATGAGTGACAGCCCATACACTTAAAAATCCCCCATAACTCTCCACCCTCCAAAGCCAATAACGCCCAGCATAGCTGGGAGTTTGAATAGGAACCGCTCGAAGCGGTTAATGTTAACTATTGCCTGTTAAACAGGCTCAAATCATCACTTCGTTTGTCTTCGGATTCTTGATTCTGAATGTAGGCGCGAATCGTTTTCTCATCTGCTCCTACTGTTGAAACATAATATCCCCACGCCCAAAACTTGTGGCCTACGAAATTGCGCTGTTTGTTCGCAATATTCTGAGCTACCCATATTGAACTCTTCCCTTTAAGAAAACCCAATATTTGAGCGACAGAGTGTTTTGGGGGAATGGATATCAGCATATGGATATGGTCAGGCATCAATCTACCTTCCTTTATCGCACATTCTTTCTGTTTCGCAAGTCGATGAAAGACGTCTTTAAGATCCTTACGGATCAGTTTGTAAAGAACCTTTTTCCTGTATTTTGGTGTAAATACCACGTGGTATGTACATTCCCACGTGCTATGGTTTAAATGATTTGATACTGTTGTCATAGAAGATCTCCTTTCTATGCTTCGAGCGGTCGAAGTATTCTAGGAGATCTTCATTTTATGTAAAACCCTTAGATTCCTCCAGCATAGCTGGAGGTTTAGCATTTGGGATAATTACACCTCCCTCCAAGGGCTAACTGTTTTGCCCTATAAGGTATAGGACTGGTCAAATTAGCCCACATATCTGCTATACTGAAGAGCAACGAAAAAATTCAGAAGATCCACTCGGCATAGCGACGGCAATGGTTCGAGGGTGCTTATCACTAAATGATATCCTACTGAACTATTGATACCTTAACACCTCTTTTTTGAATGTTTTCAAGTAGTTTAATGATATTTGATCCCGTTATTGAAGCTGAGTTAAAATTAAATGCCTATCCGTACAGTACCTGTAGGTGTCATTCATAACCGCCCGGAATTTAGGCTCTCTTTGCGAACATACGAACACCTTGAGGCAACCGGTAGAGAGTTTTAATATCCGGGATTTTCCTGGGTCCCCGCTAGCACGACAAACTAAGTTCTCCTGAGATTAAACCTTTCTCGCTTCCCGAATGATACCAATTGGAGTTGCCTCTGCATCACAGGTACTGTGCGGATAGGCATTACCATTTTGGCGCAATAACGTACGTTAAAAGGCCACGCTAACATAGGAAATTTTTTTAGAGTTTAGGGGGCGTGTGTCACGCTTGCACTCATTTTACATAGACTTGCCTGATCAGTCTTTAAAAATAAAAAAGCTATTCCCAATTGAGCTAATAGCGTATATGATTTTATCAGAGCTGATATAAGGTAATAAATTGATTTTTTTATGAAAATAGCCCAAACCTTCAACCTTCAACCTTTGGTAGACTCTGCCCTGAAAGCTGTAAACAGCTTTTCTTCTCTTTAAGTCTTTTTTCTCAAAAGCCGCTTCTCTTATTAAGACATCTTCTGTCAAAACAGATATGTCGTTCAAATAATACAAGCCACTCTCTGTCTTTCACGCAACCTATAGGGCGCACATGAGGGGGAGGAGGTTTTTCAAGCCTTCATTTGCGCTGCCTCCGACGAGCGCTGCTGCCCTCTTTACTTTGCAAGACTTGGAAAATGCGTATGGGTGGATTTTTAAACTTCGCAAAAAGTACTCACACAATTCAGATATTTGGGAACTTTGCCGCACATGGAATCAAATCAAACACTCCCTTTTAGAGGATCTCAATAACGGCTCTTATCAGTTTAGTGCTCTAGAGCGCTTAGAGTTCAAAGATGGGATCCTCTCTTTGTGGACATCACAAGACATGATTGCCTTAAAGCTTATCACGCAAGCCCTTGAAGGCCGAATAGGATTTGCGATTCCAAAATCTTGTTATCACGTCAAAGATCACGGCGGTTTAAAAAAAGCCGTGACTCATACCCATGAAGCTTTACCTCACTATCAATATGTTATGCGCAGTGATATTAAAAGTTATTATCAATCCATTGATTTCAACTCATTAATGTCAATCATCGAAACTTACATCAAGCATCCAGCTCTTTTAACCCTGATCCGCAAGGCCTTGCGGCGTACAGAAACACGAGGAGGAATTTTTCATGACTATAATGAACGCGGCATTCCAAAAGGGTCCCCTTTGTCTCCTTTACTTGGGGCACTCGCCTTAATTCCCTTGGATCAGGCCATGGATCAAAACAAAGAGATTTTCTATTGCAGATTCATGGACGATTGGATTGTTCTCACCAAAAGCAAAACCGCTTTACGTAAGGTTGTTAAACTAACTCATCAGATTGTGAATTCACAAAAGTTGGAACTTCATCCCATGAAGACTTATATTGGTAAAATAAGGCATGGCTTTAATTTCTTAGGCTATTATTTTGACGATAAAAAAATTCTCCCTGCAAAAAAAACCATCAAGCGTTTTCAGATGCGTGCTGCCGCGCTTTACGAGCACCCGCAAAAAAATATCACATCTCTTCGATATATGAAATCTCTTAACACACGAGACATATCTCTCTATCAAGTTGATGAAGGAGCCCCCAAAGATGAGGATTTCAAAAATATCCTCTTTCCTCTTCTGGCGGCAGCTAAACAACCTGAGAGACTCAAGCGGCTGCGGAAGTACATCGATCAATGGACGCGCTGGCTGAACTCGGGACTCACGATGATTAAAGAGCTGGAAACATGTGTTCACGCTTTTCTGCCCTCGCTTTTTTTACATTGGAGCTCGGGCGCCCAGACGATTTTGTCTGGGGTGTCTCGCTGACGTCCTATTTTAGCTCACAAACGAAATGTGAAAGGAACAAACCTCCCCACCCATACACCCCCCTGCCGGCACACCCCGAGAGCAGCTCGCCCGCCTGATATTTTTTAAATAAATTTCCTGATCCAAAATCCTCCATCGATTCTGCAGTTAAATAATCACAATAGGCCAGTTGGTCCGATGCATCCCATCCTCCCCATGTCCAAAAGATCCCGATAGGAGCTCTTGCTGCATCCCAGCTTCCAATGATCGCCCGCATATGATGATTTGGGGCCAGGTGTGACATCTCTTTGTCGACTAAAAACCGGGGCGTGAACCATATCTCAACCTTGTTAGCATTCGCTGGAGTCTGCACCTTGCGATACCCTGTTGCGATGCTTAA
>Ga0209211_10011312_pt1 | contig 11426 bp, 9 predicted proteins | sample RifGroA2_FD_183992 | JGI IMG/M metagenome (GOLD analysis project Ga0209211, IMG submission 183992) | Groundwater microbial communities from Rifle, Colorado, USA - Groundwater A2 (SPAdes) (version 2) | ecosystem: Environmental > Aquatic > Deep subsurface > Groundwater | place: Rifle, Colorado...
CCCCCGCGGCGTGCAGGTCACCGTGCTCCAGGGCGACGCGACCCTCCTCTCGGGCGGGACCACATTGCGCGCGGACCAGGGCGACAGCTTCACCTACCTGCTTTCCGACGGCCGGGCCGAGGTCCTGGTCCACTCCGGAGAAATGCCGGTGACTCCGCCCTCCGGAGCCGCGGCGGCCGCGACGGCCGGCCGCATCATGGCCCTCACCGGCCCGGACGCGGGCAAGGTCACCGGAGCCCCCGCGGTCCCGGCGCCCCCGGCCGCGGTCGCGAAGGAATGGGACCCCCTCCAGGCCATCGCCGCCGGCGTGTCCAAGCTTGCCGAGTTCAAGACCCCGGACATGCGCTACGTGATCGACCTGCACCCCTACTACGGCCTCACCCAGACCTACGACGACAACATCTACCTCGTGCCCCCGGACAAGGCCGACGGAAGCCGGGTGGGCGGCGGCGTGCGCGGCTCCTGGATCACCACCAATGTCCTCGGGTCCAAGCTCGCCATGCCCCTCAGCCGCCGCCAGCGGCTGGAGCTCGACTACAAGGCCAAACTGGTGAATTACACATCCCAGCCCCGCGCCAACAACGCGGTGGACCAGTACGTGGACCTGGCCTACGCCCAGACCGGCCGGCGGGGGACGGACTGGCGCGTGTGGGACTCCTACAAGAACACGGAGGACCCGGCGTTCAGCGAGCTGGTCGCCCGCCAGCGGCGCTTCGAGAACGAGGTCGGCGGCCGGGTCTCCGTGGCGCGCAGCCGGCTCTTCGTGTTCGGCCTGGACGGGCGCCACCGGATGCACCGCTACCTCAACGACGCCCTGGCCTCGTCCTTGAACCGCTACGAGCTCTCCGCGGGGTTCGAGGCCGGGATCCGGCTGCAGCCCAAGACCCGGCTCTTCCTGGCCTACCGCCGGGAGGCCATCCACTATTCCGCCGGGGCGCAGAACCATTCCAAGTCCCACTCGGCCGGAGCGGGCATCGACGGCCGGCTCACCTCCAAGCTCACCGGGCGGGCCCAGGCGGACCTGCAGTTCCGGCGCTACGACGCCGCACCCGCGGGGGGGGACAAGGAGATCGTCAACCTGCTGACCTCCATCCGGCTGGGCTACAAGCTGGCGCGCCGGACGGACCTGCGCTTCTCGGCCGCCCGCAGCGTGCAGGAGACCACCTTCGACGCGGCGCGCAACCGCTACTACGTCGCGTCGAGCCTCGGCCTGGGGGCGACCCACGACTACCGGAAGCTGCGCCTGACCGCGGACGGGAGCTTCGAGACCGACCGCTATCCGGAGGCCTCGACCCGGGGCGGGAAGACGGCCAATCGGCGCGACGACGTCTATTCCGGGAGCGCGGGCCTCGCCTACAAGATACGGCCCTGGCTGAACGTCGGGTTGTCCTACCAGCGGCTCCAGCGCCACTCGCGCTTCGCCGACGATTTCGATTACCGGGACAACCGGACTTCGCTGACCCTCAACATCGCTTTGTAAGGACCCGGGGCAGGGAAGCCCCGGCGGAAAGGAAGAACTGGATGCCTTCCGGTCCCGTCAGCCCCATCTCCGTCACCTTGTCGGCCTGCACCAGGACGATCTCCCCGAGATACAGGTGGTTGGTGGGCACATAGACGACCGCGACTTCCTCTCCCGGGCCGCCCGCAGCCTCCAGACGCACGTGGTTGGTCAGGAACCCGAACTTGCGCACCCCGGGGCCCGGGTACTCGATCATCTGCTTGGCGGTCCGGTACAGGAAGTTGAGGACCGGGATGTGCAGGAAGAGCTCCTCGACCACGAACAGGAGCTGCCGTCCCAGGATGTTGGTGCTCAGGAACCCGGTCAGGAAGACCACGAAGAAGGCGGTGATGAGGCCGAGGCCGGGGATGCGGTAGCCGATGAGGGCCACGATGATGGGCCCCACCACGTAGTCCACCAGGGAGACGAACCACAGAAGGAGGATCAGCGTCACGCTGATGGGCGCGAGGATGATGATGCCCGTCAGGAGATAGCGCTTGATCCGGCGTCCGAGCCCGGCCGACTCTTCCATTCCGATGAATATAACATTTTCCCGTCAGGGGGTCGCCAGGGCGGGCGGCTCGAGTGCGAGGGTCTTCAGCGCGTGACGCCAGTGCCGCAGGACGCGTCCGAAGGTCCGCCGCGGCGCCTGGAGGCGCATGACGAAGATCCCGTCGCGGTCCGGAGCCATGAGCAGGGCGGTGGTGAGGACCTCCTTCTTGGCCCCGAGCAGATAGCGCGGATCGTATTCATGCGTCGTGAAGAGGACCTGATAGGCCGTCCCGGTGGCGAGCTTCACTTCTTCGATGATGTGGCTGTCGGCGGTCGTCCCCTGCTCCCGCATGGTCCGCCTGAAGTCGCCCGGGGTCCGGTAGGCCTTGGTGCCCGCCGGATGATAGGCGGCCTCGAGGCAGACGGCGCCGTCGGGGGTCTGGAAGCGGACTCCGTCGTCGATGGCGCTGGGCCCCGCCCAGCCCTCCGGATATTCGAAGGAGAACTTGGGGTGTCCCTGGTAGGGGAGGCTGGCCTGGCAGGCGGCCAGGGCCGCGGCCGCCAGCGGCAGCAGCGCCCGGCGGAGGATTCCGCTCACGACGCCAAGGTACTAAATTACGCAGGTTTCCGGTCCTTGGTCCCGCGCAGGCGCTGCCACAGCTTGAGCGCCAGGGGCACGCCCAGCGCCGCGGCGGTCAGGCCCGCGGCGACCAAGGTCAGCAGGAAGGGCATGGGTACCGAGAGGAGCATCCCGGCCTGGATCACGGCGGAGGGGATGAGTGCGGCGAGGATGCCTCCGATGCTCAGCCATTTGAAGACGTTGGGCTGGACCTCCATCGCCAGGCGCTTCTGATAGACCGCCCGCCACTGGATCTGCATGCCGGTGAGGCCGACTCCCAGGACGGCCGCCAGGCCCAGGGTCAGCGCGGGGATCTGCAGGGCCAGGGTGCCCCAGAGGAACGCCAGGGCCGAGAGGATCCCCACGGCGGACCAGCCCCGCTCGGAGAGCTTCGCGGAGAGCTTGGGCAGGTAGGTCATGAGCAGGGCCACGGCCAGGCTCCCGAAAGTGTAGAAGCCGATCAGCTGCGCGGTGAGCGCTTCGGCGTGGAAGAGCTCCAGGGCGAAGAAGGGGGCCAGGAACTGGTAGAGCAGGATGTGGACGCAGACCGAGAAGATGAAAGGCAGGTACAGCGCCAGGGGCAGCTTCTTCTCGGTGCCGGCCTCGCCGTCGGAGTCGTCCACCGGGCCCTGGCTGCGGAACTTGATGAAGGAGATGGGGATGACGCTGGTCAGCATGACCAGCCCCATGATCAGGGAGGAGCCGTTGAGGCCCATGGAGGCGATGAGGGCCGTGGTCACGATGGCCGCCGTGAGCTCGGCGACCTCGAAGGCGGCGTAGAACATGGAGCCCGCCTTCTTGAGGCGGTCCATATTCTCCTGCCCGACGATCCGCGGCGCGATCTCCTTCTCGGCGACTCCCCGCAGGGTCCCGTAGATGAGGCCCGAGAGGACCTTGAAGACCATGAAGTGCACGGTCGAGAAAGACCCCGTCGCCAGGAAGGCCAGGGGCACGGAGAGGAAGGAGACGGCATGCACGAGGTTGGCGGCCAGGTACACCTTCTTGGACCCGAACTTCTTCACCAGCCAGCCCCCCAGCATGCTCCCGGGGATGATGGAGACCAGGTCCACCACCTGGCCCGCCACGGCGAAGGCGAGCCCCTGCTGGGCGTAGGCGTAGAGGGGGGCGATGAGGGTCGATGCTTCCTGTCCCAGGGCGTAGAGGATCTGTCCCACCAGGTAGAGGTAGTACGAGCCGGGAAGCTTCCCTTGGTCTTCCTTCGTGCCCGGCTGGGTCGGGGCTGTCGCGGCGGCGCGGCCGGCGACGTCCTTGCCCGCGACCAGCCTAAGCGCGGTCTTGCGGAGGGCGCCGGTCTCGGGCGCGGTCTCGACGGGAGTCCCTTCCTCCAACTTGCGCACCGTGTTCCCGTCGAACAGGGTCCCCAGCCGGGAGGACTCGACGGCCGGGTCCTCGCTGCGGCCGTGCGTACGGAGAACATCCTCTTGCACGGTCGCTGCCGGTCCATAGCGGCAGGGGCCGCGCGTCTCCTTGGTCTCCCGGGACTTCTCGAAGCGGTGCAGTGACGCCCCCGCGGCGCCCGAGGTCACCGCCCCCCCCGGCTCCTCGCGGCCCGCCTCGGGCGCGGTCTCCGGGGCCACGGCGGTCCGGGAGCGGCGGGAGACGGGGAGGGCGGGCGTCGCGGCGGCGGACGGCGCAGCCAGGGCCGCGCGAGGGGCGGCGGCGGAGCGGGGCGAGCCCGGGGTCCATGCGGGCGCCGCGGGGCTGAGCAGCACGGACCCGGATCCCGCGGAGAGGATCCCGGAGCCGGCGCCGGGGGTGAGGTCCGGGGCGAGCGGCCCCTGCAGGACGGCCAGCGCACCGGCCTGGGCTCCCGAGATGCTGCCGACGGCCGCCGGAGCCGCGTTCCGGACGACGACGCTGCCCCAGGCCGGCAGGGGACCGTTCACCCACAGCAGGGAGGCCGCTATCAGGGCGGAGACCGTGGAGCGCATATCCGAAGGATGCCCGGGATCCGGGGTCGGCCCCTGGGCCGGAAGTCCCCGCCGCGGCGGGCAAACGGCCCTCGCGGGCGTGGGCCTTATGGAGTGGTCACCGGCTCGTCGTTCTCGACGAGGTTGAGCGTGTCCAGCAGGCGGCGGAAGGCCGGGGAGTAGACCTCATAGAGGTCCGTGGGGGAACTGAAGGCGATGGCGAGGTAGCCGTTCACGATGGGGACGAAGACCAGGTCGGACTCGCCCTTGACCGACAGGAGCGTGGCGGAGCGCCCGGACACCTCGGTCTTCCCCACCCGCTTGAAGCCGTGCCAGTCCTGCTCCCGCCAGATGCGGGTCTCGAGGTCGGCGAAGTCGGCGTCCTTGCGCATGTGCCGGTTTATGGATAGGCTGACGGGCTTGCCGTCCCGTTCCGTGTCGAGCATGATGTAGATCGAGGGCTGCTCGTCCTTCCAGGCGTCGGTCAGGTGCCAGCCGTCCGGATACTGGAAGCTCAGCTGGCCTTGGACCTTGAAGCTGCGATAGCGCAAGCGCTTCAGGCGCTTGGTGGAGTCGGAGGAGAGGCACTGCACGGGTTCGAACGGGTTCTCCGTCAGGATCTTGGTGGTGCCCTCCGGGCATTCGCCCCGGGGGGCCGTCTTCTTGCGTGGGGGGGGCTTCGCAGCGTCGCCTCCGGTCTTGATCTTGGGCTGGTCGAAGCGGGGCTGGAGCATGGGGCTGGCGTCTCGGGTCCCCTCCCCGGCCACGCACTTGAAGGCCTGCAGGGCCCCCGGCGTCGGCAGGGGGCGGGTCCCGCGCGGGCAGCGCGGCCCGCTGGAGAAGCCCTTCCCCACGCGTTCGCAATCGAAGGCCCTTCCCGGGTCGGTCGAGGGGATGGGCTGCTCTCCGGGGGGGCAGATGCCCCGGGGCGGGGTCAAGGTGAGGCCGTCCACCGCGCACTTGAAGGGGTCCTGGGCGTTGGAGGTGGTGATCGAGCGGCTGCCGGCCGGACAGTCGATCCCGTCCTGGTAACGCTCGTCGGACAGGATGCAGGCCCACGGCTGGATCGGGTTGACCGTCCGGGCGGGGCGGGCGCCCTGCGGGCAGTGGGTGACGTTGCCGGCGCGGAGCTCGCCCCAGGCGCAAGCGGCCAGGCCGAGCGCGGCGAGCAGGGAGGTCTTAGGCCGCATGCCCACGCGTCAGGAGATGAGCTGCGGGTTGCGCATCGCGGACAGCGCGGTCTCGCGCGTGATGACCTGGCGCTGGAACAGGGACTTGATGGAGGCGTCCTTCGAGATCATCCCCAGGCTCGTGCCGGTCTGCAGGATGTCGTAGACTTGGGAGAGGTCCCCTTTCTTGAGGAGCTGGCGCACCGCGGGCGTGGCCAGCAGCACCTCGATGGCGAGGACCATCCCCTTCTTGTCCGCGCGCGGGAGCAGGTCCTGGCTGATGACCGCCTCCAGCGTCGTGCAGAGCAGGTCCCGCACGGTCTCCTGCTCGTCCCCCGGGAACATGCTGATGATGCGCTGGGCGGTCTTGGCCGCGTCGGGGGTGTGCAGGGTCGTGAGCACCAGGTGCCCGGTCTCCGCCGCGGTCAGGGCGGCGGTGATGGACTCCGCCGAGCGGAGCTCCCCGATGCAGAGGATGTCCGGGTCCTGGCGCAGGGCGTCCTGGATGCCCATCTCGAAGGTGGGGGTGTCCACCCCGATCTCGCGCTGCAGGAAGAAGCAGTTGTGGGGGGCGAAAAGGGACTCGATGGGGTCTTCGATGGTCACGATCTTCCCCGGATCGCCGACCTTGTTGATGTGGTCCATCATGGCGGCCATGGTCGTGCTCTTGCCCGAGCCGGTCGCTCCGGTGATGAAGATGATGCCCTTGCGCTTCTGGGTGAGGGTCCCGACGATGGGCGGCAGGCCGAGCGCCGAGAGGGGATAGATCTTGTTGGGGATGGCCCGGATGGCGGCGCTGACCGTGCCCTGGGCCTTGGCCACGTTCATCCGGAAGCGTCCCACGCCGTCCACGGTGAAGGAGATGTTCACGCGGCACTCCTTCTTGAAGGTCTCCTTGTGGTAATCCTCGAAGTGCTCCGACACGAGCTTCCAAATGGTATCCGTCGTGAGAGTGGGTTGGCCCGGCATCGGGACGACGTCGCAGGCGACGCGCTGGATGGGGGGGTAGCCGTGGAGCAGGTGGAGGTCCGACCCGCCCCGGTTGCAGGTGTCGGTCAGCAGCACTTTGAGGTCGACTTCGGTCGCTTGGGCCATAGGGAAGATTAACCCAAAAGAAGCCCCCTTTCAAGGCCCTTCATATGTCCCCGATCCTCGGCTAAGCAGCTGTGCCCGGGCACACTCGTGACGCCGCCTGCGGCGCCGCCCGAATCCGCAGGCAAGGCTATCCCCGCCGGGCGAGAAATAGAGTACCTCGTTCGCCGGCTTGCCGCTGCTGACGGAGCTGGCCCACCGAAGCAAGTTGATCAAAGATCTCGACGCCTTGCCTGGATTAGTCCCGGACACCTGAGGTTGGATGTCGGCTCCAGCCGGGATAACTGTGCCCGGGCACAGTTGCCCCGTTGTGCCGCCGCTAAAAACAGCCCGCCAGCTGCGTCGTCATCGCCCCGGGAGATTCCGACGGCCCCGAAGGGGGTCGCGGTGTCGTATGGTGAGCCTATTTATCGTTTAGCCGAGGATCGGGGATATGTGTAAACTATGGCGATGCGAATCGGAACGCTCACCCTCGACACCCGGGTGCTGCAATCCCCCATGGCGGGCTGTACGGACCTCGCCTTCCGCCTAGTCGCGCGCCCGCGCGGCATGGGCTTCGCCTTCCTGGAGATGGTCTCCGCCACGGCGCTCGTGCGCACCAACCGCAAGACCCTGGAGCTCATGCGCTCCCTGCCCGAGGACCGGCCCTTGGGCGCCCAGCTCATCGGCAGCGACCCCGCCATGATGGCCGAGGCCTCCGTCCGCGTGGAGGCGATGGGCTTCGAGCTCCTCGACCTCAATCTGGGCTGCCCCGCCCCCAAGATGGTCAAGGGCGAAGACGGGGCCGGGGCGGCCCTGCTCACCAAGCCCGAGCGGGCTTCGGAGATCTTCCGCGCCGTATTGCGCGCCGTCCGGCGCATCCCGGTCACGGTCAAGATGCGCATCGGCTTCACGGACGCGAGCGGCCGGGAAGCGCTGGAGATCGCCCGCCGCGCCCAGGATTCGGGCATCCTCGCGCTCTGCGTGCACGGCCGCACCCGCCAGCAGGGCTACACCGGCAAGGCGGACTACGAGGCCATCGGGCGGGTCAAGCGCGCGGTCTCCATCCCCGTGTTCGGCAACGGGGACGTGTACACCGGGGAGGACGCCCGGCGCCTGACGGAGGTCAGCGGCTGCGACGCCGTCATGATCGGCCGGGGGGGGTTGGGCAACCCCTGGCTCTACCGCGAAGCCGAGGCCGCACTCTCCGGCGCCCCGCGCCCCGCGCCGCCCTCCTGGGAGGACCGGCTCACCGCCCTCGGCGAGCATCTGGAGCATGAGGTGCGCATCCAAGGCTCCGAGCGCGCCCTCAGGCCCATGCGCCGGGTCGCCTGCTGGTACGTCGCGGGAAAGCCCGGCGCCGCCGAGTTCCGCCGCCGCATCTGCGCCGCCGCCACCATAGATGAAATGCGCCTGCTAATAGAGTCCCTTCGCCCCAGCCCCTCCCAATAATCTCCCAGAGCGCCGCCTCTGTGCAGTAGCGGTGCCTGCCATCAACTTATTCAACTATCTTGCCTTTTGACGGGGGAGGCTGACTCTTTAAGAGGACAGTACCGTTGCCGAACAAGTCGTGTCCCATTATGGGGCATTCGGCGGGGCAGAAAACGATGCCCCGGTCCGGACGACCGGAGCCGGGGCCGCTGACCGCGGAAATGGATTTCCTCGATCCGTCAGCGCTTTCTCAGGCCCTCGAGGAACTTGCTCTCGGTGGAGAGGATCATCCGGGTGTCGTTGGGGAGCGCCACCTTGTAGGCGTCCAAAGTCCGGACGAACTCGTAGAACTCGGGGTCTGCGTTCATGGAGCCCGCGTAGATGCGGATGGCCTCGGACTCCGCCTTGCCGCGGATGGTGGTGGCCGTGCGGTAGGCCTCGGACTCGATCCCCTGCAGGTCCTTCTGGATCTTGCCGTAGATCTTGGCGTGTTCGCCCTTGCCCACCGAACGGATGCGCTCCGCGATGCGCTGGCGCTCGGAGATCATGCGCTCGAAGGCCTTGCGCTCGACCGAGGCCTCGTAGGCGATGCGGCGCAGCTGCACATCGATGATCTCGATGCCGAACTCCTTGAGCCCGGCCCGGGCCTTCTCGATGATCTGCGCGCTCAGGCGTTCGCGCCCGGCCGTGATGGGTTCGACCTCGCTCACGACTTCTTCCTCGGTGACGGGCAGCTTGCCCGATTCGGCGAGCTTCTTCTTCTCCGCGACCGCGTCGATGATGGCGTTGGAGTTGCGCACCGCTTCCACCAGGTTGTTGTTGGAGATGACGTCCCGCGTGACCGAGTCCAGGATGCCGTCGAGGCGCGAGCGCGCTCCGTCCTCGTCGCGCACGGTCTGGATGAAGAGCAGGGGATCGGTGATATGCCACCGCGCGGTGGCGTCCACCCAGATGTACTTCTTGTCCTTGGTGGGGATCTGGTTCGGGAACCCGTCCCAGTTCAGGATCCGCTTGTCGAGCCGGTGGACCGTGTCGATGAAGGGCATGGTCCGAAAATGCAGGCCCGCCTTGGTGACCGGGGACCCGACCGGCCGGCCGAAGCGCGTGATGATCGCCTGCTCCCACTCGGCCACCGTGAAGAGCGAGCCCTTCAGGAGGACGGCCAGCAGGACCAGTCCGAGCAGTCCGACGTAGAGGCGCTCGTCTTTCATTGGGCGGCCCCCTTCTTCTGGGTGTCGAAGAGGGGCAGGAGACCCTGCACCCCCTTGTCGACGATGGTGACCTGCTGGAAGCGGCTGTAGACCTGCTCCAGGGTCTCGATGTAGAGCCGGGAGCGCGTCACCTGCGGCGCCGTCCGGTAGGCAGCCAGCACGGAGCGGAAGCGGTCCGCCTCGCCCTTGGCGCGGTTGACGGCGGCGGTGGCCTCGCCTTCGGCCTTGCGGATCGTCTCCTCCGCGCGGCCCCGGGCCTCGGGGATGACCTTGTTGTACTCCCGTTCCGCCTCGTTGATGACCTTCTCCTGCTCCTGCTTGGCCGCGTTGACCTCGTTGAAGGCCGGGCGCACCGGCTCGGGCGGGTTCACGTCCTGGAGCTTGAGGGTGACGATGCGCACTCCGATGTCGTAGCGGTCCAGGATCTCCTGCATGAGGCGCTGGGCCTCCTCGGCGATGGCCACGCGGCCCGTGGTGAGCACCTCGGTGACCTCGTGGTCGCCCACGACCCGGCGCAGGACCGACTGGGAGATGTCCCGGAGGTTCTTGCGCACGTCGCGGACGTTGAAGAGGAATTTACGCGGATCGGAGACCTTGTACTGCACGATCCACTCGACCTCCGCCACGTTGAGGTCCCCGGTGAGCATGAGGGATTCCTCGGCGAAGGCGTGCTCGGCGTAGTCCGTGCGTTCGGCCTTCTCGCCTTTGGAGCGGAACCCGAACTCCTCCTGGAGGATGCGCTCGGTGGGCACCTTGACGGCGCGGTCCATGCCGAAGGGCAGCTTGAAGTGCAGGCCGGGCGGATGGGTGGCCACGAAGCGGCCGAAGCGGAGGATGACGGCCTTCTCCTCGGGCTGCACGGTGTAGAAGGAGGTGAGGGCGGCGACGAGGACCAGCAGCACGCCCACGGCCGAGGCGGCGGTCTTCAGCTGCACGCCGACGCCGCCTTGGAAGCGCTTCTGGATGCTCTCCAGGAGGTCTTTGATCTCTTCGCTCGGGTCTTCCCAGGGTTCAGGTGCCATGTCGATATCCTATCAAAAAAGCTCAGCCAGGAAGTCCCGTATCGCTTGGGCCCAGTACGGGGTGTCCGCGAAGCCCTCGTTGTGGTCCCCCCGGGTCTCCACAAAGATTTTGGGCCGGGGGGCCGCCGCGAAATTCGCCTGCCCCATATCGAAGGGGACGATGTCGTCCTGGGGGCTGTGCAGGACCAGGAGCGGGACCTTGAGGCCGCCGATCTTGGAGAGGTTGTCGTAGCGGAAGCGCACCATCCAGCGCACCGGCAGGAAGGGGAAGGTCCGCCGGCCCATCTCCACGGTCGAGGTGAACCCGCTGTCGAGCACCAGGGCCTGGGGCGGGCGGCGCAGCGCGGTCTCCAGGGCGACGGCGCAGCCCAGCGATTCCCCGTAGTAGACCAGCTCCTGGGGGGCGTAGCCCATGTCTCGCGTCAGCAGGTCCACGGCCGCCAGCCCGTCGCGGTAGGTTCCCTGCTCGCTGGGACTGCCCTGGCTGCGGCCGTAGCCGCGGTAGTCGAAGACGAACGCCGACAGGCCGAGCTTGCGGAAGATGGCCAGCTTCTCGATGCGGTTGCTCACGTTCCCGGCGTTGCCGTGGAACAGCACCAGGACCGGGGGCCTGCCGGACTTGGACTGCAGCGGCTCCGCGGCCGGGAGGGGGGGCCTGAACGGGAGGGGCTTGTCCGGCATGGGCTGGGCCGCGTCGAGGAACCAGCCGTGGAGCAGGAGCCCGTCCTCAGACTGGAAGAGCACGTCCTCGTACGGGATGCCCAGGCTGCCGGGGTGCAGGCTCAGCTCCCGGCTGGGGAAGTAGATGTTGATGCGCTCGAACCAGCGCAGGCCCCCGAACAGGAGTCCGAGAGCGATGGCGATGAATACGAGTTTGGAAGCGGTGGACATGCCCGGAGTCTACCAAATCCGCCCTACGGATCGTCCCAGGTGCATCTCCGGCCGGATTTCGCGAGCGGCGCATACGCATACAGCGCCGCGA
>Ga0209211_10011313_pt1 | contig 11426 bp, 6 predicted proteins | sample RifGroA2_FD_183992 | JGI IMG/M metagenome (GOLD analysis project Ga0209211, IMG submission 183992) | Groundwater microbial communities from Rifle, Colorado, USA - Groundwater A2 (SPAdes) (version 2) | ecosystem: Environmental > Aquatic > Deep subsurface > Groundwater | place: Rifle, Colorado...
GCCTCCCACCCGCCGGTATTCTCCGGTCTGCAGAAATCGGAGGATTTTCGGCTGGACCATCGTCGAGATTTCGGCGACCTCGTCCAGAAAGAGAGTCCCTCCATTGGCAATTTCCACGAGTCCCTGCTTGGTCGCGATGGCATCCGTAAACGAACCTCTCTCGTGTCCGAAGAGTTCGCTCTCGATGAGAGTCTCCGGGATGGAGGAGCAATTGAGGGCCACCATCGGGAGAGTTTTGCGCGGGCTGTTTGCGTGGAGAAAATTCGCCAGCAGTTCTTTTCCGGTTCCGCTTGAGCCCTGGATGAGCACGGTGGAATCGGTCGGGGCCACGCGCGCGGCCAGATTCAGAACATCCAGAAAGGCCTTGCTTCTGCTGACGATCGAGTCGGAAAACGCATGCCGCTCCAGCTCGGACTTCAGGATCTTGTTCTGAGCAAGAAGCTGCCTGCGTTCGAGAGCCCTGTCGATGACCGTCAGGAGTTCTTCAATGGAATACGGTTTCGTGACATAATGGAAGGCCCCTGCCTGCAAACACTCGACCGCGGTTTTGATATCCGCAGCGCCCGTGAGCATGATGACTTCACAGTCGAGGTAGTGACCCTTGATGAAGCGGAGAACTTCAATGCCGTCGACACGGGGCATCTTGATGTCGAGCAGGACGATATCGAAGGGCTGAGACTGGACAGCGTTGATCGCACTGATGCCGTCGGTCGCTTTCTGGACCTCGTAGCCCTCCTGCTGGAGCACGCCGGTCAGCACCTCGAGCAGGGAGGCGTCATCGTCGACGGCGAGTACTGATATGGGAGCTTTGGACATATCGCCTTACAGTTGATTCAACGGATAGGAAGGACGAAACTGAACGTCGCCCCTTTGCCTGGTTCAGATTCGACCCAGATCTTGCCATTGTGCGCTTCGATAATGCGCTGACAAATGATGAGGCCGAGCGTAACGCGCTGATCTTCTGAATCCTTCTTGACGTTCCTATAGCGATCGAAAACGAGCGAGAGTTCTTCCTTGGAGATCCCCGGTCCGCTGTTGAAGATGGAGGCCAGGGCGTAGTCGGCTGGTTGCTGCCCCTCTTCCATGACCATCGCCACTTTCTGGACGTGGATAATGATTGCGCCCTGGACGGGAGTGGCACCAAGCGCATGGCTCAGGAGATTCTCGAGGACCTGGTGGATTTTCTGTCTGTCGAATTCGATCGGAGGAAGGTCGGACTCAGCCTTGACATCGACCGCGATTTGAGCAGCCTGGAGAGGAACGCGAAACTCTTGCACAGCCTCATTGACGAGGTCGGTCAGAACGCTGAACCCCTTATTCAGCCGGACGCGGCCGGCCTCGAGCTTCGTCAGGTCCATCATGCCGTCCAGAAGTCCAATGACGCGGTCAATCGAGTTCGTCATGTACCCCAGGAGTTCCTTTTGGTGGTCGCTCACCGTTCCCGCCATTCCCTTAAGGAGATAGCCAATGCTCTGGCGCAGGCCTGAAATCGGGTTGTGAAGGTCATAGAGGAGCCGCGCGGTGTGCTCTGCCTGAAGCTGACGGATGCGGTCCTCTGCGTCACGCTTTCGCATCAGCGCTCTCAGCTGGGGGACAAGCTGGTCGAGGTCGATCGGCTTGGTGAGGTATTCCCTGGAGCCGAGCTTCATCGCCTCGACGGCCATGCCGACATCGCTCATCCCGGTCATCATCACGGCGTCAGTGGTTGGAGAGTTCTTTCTGATGTAGCGGAGCACTTCCAGGCCATTCATCCCGGGCATCCTGATGTCGAGCAGGGCGATATCGAAGTCGTTCGCCTGCACGAGCTTGACGGCTTCGAGTCCATTGGGAGCCTCGTGGACCTCAAATCCCTCGTCGCCGAGCCAGGCGGCAATCGTTGTGCGCAAACCATCCTCGTCGTCTGCAATTAAGACCCGGATTTTCTCATCATCCATAGATATTCGCGCCGCTGATTGTGAGAATCCGTAAAGAGCCTGAGAAGTTTGTTGAGGTCTTCGCAGGTAACCTGCTCTGAACGGAAAGGAGGAGAGCCGACTGAGGCAAGATACGCCTCGCAAGATTAGTAATCTCGCGCCATAATAACGAGATTCGAAAGAAAAGTCAATTATCGGCGTCACATCCGTGACCGGTTGAATTTCAGCGAAGCCTGCGCTACATTGTGTCAGAAATGACCACGGGATCAAATGATCCCTCTAAGGCGGTTGTGCTCCGAGATGGAGAGGCGCCGTGTGCCGTTGTCCATGATTTGATGAAGATGAGGACTCCATGAGCTATACGAAAGAATTCCTGCGTTCAGTTCCCAAAGTGCTGCTGCACGATCACCTCGATGGCGGCCTCCGGCCTCAGACGGTGATCGAACTCGCGAAAGATCTGGGTTACAAGAAGCTCCCGACGACCGATGCGGGCGAGTTGGGAGAGTGGTTCCTTCGCGGAGCTACCCGGGGGAGCCTACCCTTGTTCCTGGAGGGTTTCGATCACACGTGCGGAGTCATGCAGACCGAGGAAGCGCTCGAGCGCGTGGCGTACGAAATGCTCGAGGATATGAAAAAAGATGGCGTGGTGTACGTTGAGACCAGGTTTGCGCCTGCTTTTCACGTGCAGAAGGGACTCCATCAGGAAACGGTCGTCCGATCCGTGCTGCGAGGTCTCGAACGCGGCAAACGTGATTTTGGCGTTGAGTTTGGAGTAATCCTCTGCGCCATGAGGAGTATGAAACCGCAGTTCTCGGAGGAGATTGCAGAGTTGACAGCCGATTTTCGAGATCACGGCGTGGTGGGTTTTGACCTCGCAGGTGAGGAAGGCGGTTATCCTCCGAAAAAACACATCGATGCCTTCCACTATATCCAACGCGAGAATCTCAGCATCACGGTCCACGCGGGTGAAGCATTCGGGAAGGAATCCATTTGGCAGGCAATCCAGTGGTGCGGGGCTCATCGCATCGGTCATGCCACACGCCTTATCGAGGACATGAAAGTGAAAGACGGCGAGGTTTTGAACATGGGCTCGCTCGCCCAGTATGTTCTTGACAAGCGTATCCCGCTGGAAATCTGCCTCACGAGCAACGTCCACACGGGTGCTGTGCGAAGTATGGAAGAGCATCCGTTCGGGATTTATTACCGGTACCGGTTCCGGGTCACGCTGAACACCGACGACCGGCTCATGAGCAACATCACCTTGACAGATGAATACCACACGGCTTCCGAGGTGTTCAAGCTCAAGCTCGAGGATCTGGAGAAGCTTACGATCAATGCGATGAAGAGCGCCTTTCTGCCGTACAAGCGCCGCATCGCGATCATCTACGATGTCATCAAGCCGGGATTTGTCGCGGCCCGGGAGCAGCTGAAGAACGGATCGTAGAGTTTTCGGCGGGCTGGTCGCTTGCTCGCTTTTCTGCTCTTTCACGGAATCGGAACAGGAGGGAGACGATATGAATCATCAGCACATGCATTGGCTCGGCCATGCGTCCTTCAGAATCGAGGACGGTGCAACACAGATTTACATCGACCCCTGGAAAGTCTCCCCGAAGGCGCCGAAGGCGGATGTCATTTTCATCACGCACGCGCACTATGACCATTTCTCTATGGAGGACATCGGGCGGATCAGGAAAGAGGGGACGGCGTTGTTCGCCCCGAAGGACGTGGCGTACCAGATCAAGGGCACGGTGATCGCCGTTTCGCCCGGGGAGGTCTACAACGTCGGCGAACTCAAAGTGAAAACAGTGCCCGCTTACAACGTCAACAAGAAATTTCATCCGAGACAGAACAACTGGGTTGGCTACGTGATCGCGCTCGCGACGGAACAGAAGATCTATCACAGCGGTGATTCGGACTTTACGCCGGAGATGAAAGCCGTCGTCACCGATTATGCGCTCCTCCCCATCGGAGGAACCTATACGATGACGGCCAAGGAAGCAGCCGAGGCCGCCAACGCCTTCAAACCGCGCATGGTAATTCCGATGCACTGGGGAGATATCGTCGGTGCTCAGACGGACTTTGATGAATTCCGCCGCCTCTTCAGGGGTGAAACCGTGATCAAGCAGCCGGAACGATAGGGAAGGGCCTACTTCTTTTGCAGAAGATTTGCGATCCGTTCGCGGTCTTTTCTGTGAATTCTCATGCGGAGGATAACCTCCGCATCCTCGTACGTTCGCTCCAGTACTTCGCCAGCTGAGTGAAGCTGGGAAATCAGCTTTTGCTGATCCTGGGGAATTCTCACCGTTTCCTCCGCAAATTCAGCTTCAAGGACGCGCAACACTTCATCCTTTAATCCAAGGATGTTGATCCCACGCGTCGCCGAAATGAAGACACGGTTGGGATATCCTTCAGCGACAGCCTGAAGAACCGTACGATCGGCGAGAACGTCAATCTTGTTGAAAACCATCAATGTGGGTTTTTCGGCCGCGCCCAGCTCCGCCAGGGTATCATTGACAACGCTGATCTGCTCTTCGAACGTCTTGCTGGCGACATCGACAACGTGGAGAAGGATATCAGCTTCAGTGATTTCCTCAAGTGTGCTCTTGAAGGATGCAACAAGATGGTGAGGAAGTTTCCGGATGAATCCGACGGTGTCGGTCATGAGGATCTGAATGGACGGTCCGAGCTGGACAATGCGCGTGGTTGGATCGAGCGTGGCAAACAGCCTGTCTTCGACGAAGACGTCGGAGCCTGAAAGAAAGTTCAGAAGCGTTGATTTGCCCGCATTGGTGTACCCGACGAGCGCAGCGCGTGTGTGATGAAGCCGGCCTTTTCGCTGCGTGACCCGTTGCTGAGAGATGCGCTCGAGCTTTTCCTTCAGATGGCTGATCTTCGCCCGGATCATGCGCCGGTCCGTTTCGATTTGCGTCTCGCCGGGACCCTTCGTGCCGATGCCGCCGAACTGCTTTGAAAGGTGCGTCCATTGCCGTGTGAGGCGCGGAAGAAAGTACTGGAGCTGAGCAAGCTCTACTTGCGTCCTCGCTTCGTTGGATTTTGCCCGTGACGCGAAAATATCGAGTATCAGGCCGCTGCGGTCAAGCACCTTGCATTCCAGGATCTTCTCCAGGTTTCGCACCTGAACCGCCGTCAGGTCGTCGTCGAAGATGACGAGCTGAATTCGCTGCTCGGTGACAGCGGTGTGGATCTCCTCCACTTTCCCCTTGCCGATGAACGTCGCGGAGTCAATCCTGTCCCTGTCCTGGGTGACACGCGCAATGACGTCAGCACCGGCTGTGTCGGCGAGAAGCGCCAGCTCGTTCAGATACTCTTCTGTCTCTTCGCGGCTGCTGGTGCGCGTTGACACGCCGACGATGATACAGCGTTCCCTGTTGGTTTGAGCCAGTTCAATCATGATGGGCTGCCGGAGCTACTTCCCGCTTCCATGTTCTCGCAACGAGTAATTCAATAACTGCTATCAGTAATGCTAACGTAATGAAGTATTTCCACAGTTCCACGCCGAATCGCGATTCGAGGACACCTTGTTTCAGGTTTTCGGGCGTGTCCACGCTTCGAACGGCTGCGTCCTGAATCCCGATTCGTTCGAGCAGCGATTTCACTTGCTGGGAACTTGCCTTGAGCGTTTGAGATTCCCGGGCATCAAGGTTGATCACGAATTTCTGCACGGTCGAGCCGCGGGTGGCGAGGGAATAAATCCCCGGTTCTCCGGTTCCTTCAAACCGGAACAACTGCTGGAACAATTGCACGGACGGTGTGACCGGGACGCTGAGATCCTGCGGTGTCCGGATCTCCCACGGTCCCGACGGTGCTGAACTGCTCCGGAGAATGACCTCGGAACCTGGAAGAGCATCGATCGCTCTCGATTGCTGCCGGGCCAGATAAAGTGCCGATCGGTGGAGGAGCGGAACAAAAAGGCCGCGCGTCGGAAAATCTGACCACTCGCCTGTCGGTGGCACAGCAAAGAGGAGAAGCTTTCCCGATCCCACTCCCTGTTCCGCAAGGAATGCCCATCCGTTGGTCATGGTAATGATGACATTTGCCTGCGGCGTGAGGGCGAACCGCGCTGATGCACGGATCCGCGGAGATTCGAGTTTCATGTCGGAGGATGCCGGCGATGATTGACCGATACCTCCATCCTTTGAAGATTCGAACATGCCTTCAAACACGGGATGGCTCAGGTCGGCTCGTTCGAATTCTACGAACGATGCGGAGCCTGCTGTCCCCGCCGGACGATCAATCCCCTCGAGCCGGGGCGACCCCATGCCGGTGGCGAATTGGGCATTGAACGAAGCGGGATCCACCTTCGACGAAGGAAAGAGGATCATGCCGCCGCCGCTCTTTACAAAAGCCGAAAGTTCGGAAACCTGAGCCATGGTAAGGCCTTGAGTCGTTCCGAGCACAATGACATCCGAGCGTTTGATCCCGACTGAGTTCAGTCGCTCCGGCAGGACTTCTTCTGCCGACAATCCGGAATTGGTTCCGGCGCCGGTCGCAAGGGCAAGTTTCACAAGCTGAGTGTTTTCTGCAGTTCCGACAACGAGAACCCTTGTCTGTTCCGGAATTCGAAGGGCAAAGTATCGCTTGTTGTCGTACTCTACGTCATCGTGCTCCAGTTCCACGAATCCATCGACGTAACCCGCAGAATCGGCGGCCACGGAAAACTCCACCGTTACAGAGGTATGCTTCGGAACGTCGATGCTTCGCTCAGAGACCCGGGTTCCATTCAGAAACACACTCACGACGCGGTCCTGGGCATCACTGCCCGTGTAGTTGCCGATTCGGGCCTGAACGGTAAATGGTTTCCGGCGTTCGAAGATCGAAGATGGAATTGTTACCGACTCGAGCGCGAAGTTGCGGAGCCCGCGTTTGCCAAGGGAAACCATAAACAACCGGATGTCGGGCGAAAAGAGCTTCTCGTTCACGCCGGCGGGGTCCTTCTCTCCGGCGACAACGCCTTCGTGGAAATCAGAGAAGACGTAGACTTCCTTGCTGAAGTTCTGTGCTTTGGCGATCAGGCGGGCTGCCGTGCGGAGACCCTGCTCGAGCGGCCGATGGACCGCGGAGGATTTGATGTCGTCGATATTTTTCCGCAGCAGCGCGAAATCGCGAATACTTCGTTCTTCTTCAGAAGCCGGATCAGGAAGAGCCGAGAGCCGGAGGAGGAACGCCTCGTCTCCGTCGGCGAACAGCTGTGTAACATCCTTCGCCGCCTGGCGCGCCTGCCTCAGAAGTTCGCCGCGTTCATCCTCTGTTGTCATGCTGAACGAATCGTCGATAAGGAGAACCGCACTGGTTCTGGCATGGCTGCCGATGCTTCCCGCGAAGGATCCCCTGATCGTGGGGCGCGCGAACGCCAGGACAATCAGGAGGACCAGGAGTGTCCGAAGGATCATGAGCAGGATTTGGCGCAGCTTCAGCCTTCGGATCCTTGTCTTCTCGAGCTCTTTAAGGAACGTCAGGGTGCTGAATTCGATCGTACGGAGTTTCCGGAGGTTGAGAAGATGAAGGAGGATGGGGATGGCGGCGGCCAGAAGGCCAAAGAGCGCGAGGGGATTAAGAAATGTCATTGAACGGCAGCACTCGTGTCAAGAGATCTTCAGGATGCGTTGAGCGGGGAAAGAGAAATGATGTCGGATGAACGCTTCAATCTCACTTGTAACATAACTTGAAGATGACCGAAAATCAAGCGAGCGCGGTTCGATTCGAGGAGGGGATCATGGCGACGCCGCGGCCGGGGCTTCGTTGCTATTCCGTCCGGATTTCGGTACTTTCAAATTGCCATGCCAGAATTCCCTCCTCGGACATCACAAAATATCCTGCGTTTGGTTGCGGCGTTGGCAGGATTCGTACTTGTTTCGATCCCGGTACAGGCGATCGCTCAGTCTCCCGGCGTCACAATGACGATCCGGCCTGAGTTCGCCGACGAGCGCGAGCTGATCCCTAATCTCCTGCCCTACCGATCGGTGAAAAGACCAAAAGTAGCCGTTGTCCTCAGCGGCGGCGGTGCGCGCGGAGTCGCAAGCATTGGGGTTCTCAAGGTTCTGGAGCAGGAAGACCTTCCCATCGATCTTATTGTGGGGACAAGCATCGGGAGCATTCTTGGCGGTCTCTATGCATCCGGTTACTCCATCGGACAGCTGGAACGCATGGTGGATACCACGAACTGGGCCGACGTCCTGAGCTTCAATGACGAGGCAAGGAGGGCGGATCTCTTTCTCGATCAGAAACTCGCTGAGGACCGGAGCATCCTCACGGTAAGGTTCCAGGGATTCGAGCCCATCGTTCCTCAGTCACTTTCCACCGGTCAGCGGCTGACAAACTACCTGAACCTGCTTGTCCTTCAGGGGATTTATCATCCAAATCCGAGTTTCGACGACCTGCGCATTCCGTTCCGTGCCGTGGCAACGGACCTTGTGTCCGGCAAGGCCATTGCTCTTGATCGCGGCGACCTGACCGAAGCATTGCGCGCCAGCGTCTCCGTTCCGCTGCTCTTCAGCCCTGTGCAGCGCGATACTGCGCGTTTGCTTGACGGCGGCCTCGTCTCGAACATACCCGTGGATGTCGCACGTGCCTGGGGAGCCGATATCGTTGTGGCGGTCGATGTGACCAGCCCGCTGAGGCCCATCGCCAGGTTGAATGCACCCTGGGAGGTGGCAGATCAGATTCTCGGCATCACGATGCAAACGGCAAACCGGATCCAGCTGGCGAATGCCAATCTCGTCATCCGGCCGGATCTGGGCGCTCACCTTTCTGATGACTTCACGCATCTTGACAGCCTTGTGGCAGCGGGCGAACGGGCGGCCCGGGACATCGTGGATCAATTGAAGACGCTCGTGCAAACGAGGAAGACCGAACGCGCATCAGGGCACGCGCTTTTCCGAAACGCTCATCTGAAGTTCGATGCCCTGTCGCTCGATCGCGAGTGGCTGACGCCGGTCATGGATCTCGCCCGCGAGAAGGACATTCCGGAAGAGGCCCTGCAGCTTCTTGTCAACCGGATGTATGAGTCGGGTGATTTCGAAGATGTGCGGGTCGATGTGACGATCGATTCCGGATCCGCACTCATGAATCTTGTTGTTGTACCGACCCCCATTCTCCAATCGATCGAGATTCTCGGAAACAGACGAATCGGGGCGGACACGCTCGTGTCGTCGTTTCAATCACTTCTTGGGCATCGGCTGAATTTTCTCAGGAGTCGCCGGGCGATGGAGAATATCCTCTCTTCGTACCGCGATCGCGGCCTTTCGCTGGCGAGAGTGCGGCAAGCGAACCTGGATCGCTCGACGGGTCAGGCCATGATCCGGATAGACGAGGGGATCGTCTATCGCAGGGATATTGTGGGGACTTCGAAAACCAAAGACTATGTTGTCTGGCGTGAGCTTCCGTGGGAACAGGGCGAAGTGTTTGATGTGAAGAAAGTCTCCAAGGGGATCTCGAATCTCTACGGCTCGAACCTGTTCGAACAGGTGTCCGTTCTCACGCAGCAGGAGGGATCGGAGAATGAGAACCAGGTCGTCATCATCAAGGTCCGGGAGCGGAGCACGGAGCTTATCAGGTTCGGGATGCGCATTGACAATGAGCGGAGTATTCAGCCGTCGATCGATGTGCGCGACGAGAACTTGATGGGGATCGGGGCGGAGCTTGGATTTCACGCCTTCGGCGGAGCCAGGAACCGCAGCTTTGTCGGCGAATTCAAAGCGACACGCGTGTTCAATTCCTACGTCACGTTCGGGTTGCGGGCGTATTCAAATCTCCGGGATGTGAATGTCTACGAGGACGGGCCGGAAAGCAACCCGAAACAATGGAGTCGGATCCGCATCGGTGAATACCGCCAGTTCATGCAGGGTGTTTCGGCGACCTTCGGCACACAACTGGAACGGCTCGGCACGGTCACCGTCGAAGGCCGAATTGAGAATCAGCGTGTATGGAGCTTCTTCGGCACTCCAACTCCCACAGAGACATACAAAATCGGGTCGCTGCGGTTTGGCACCAAAGTGGACAACCTTGACCGGTTTCCGTATCCGCGTAACGGTGTCTCCATGAACTTCAGCTATGAGTCGACCGTACTGCCCATCAAGGGCGGAGTGGGGTTTACCAAAATGGTGTTCGCCTACGACTGGTATCAGACTCTTGGGCGATTCACTTTTCATCCGCGCATCCGATTCGGTTTCGCTGATGTAACCCTCCCCATCACTGAGCAATTCAGCCTCGGGGGACAGGAGAGCTTCTACGGCCTCCGTGAGGACAACCTTCGCGGACGACAGCTCCTCGTGGCGAGCCTGGAGTATCGGTATCACAGTCCCATGAGGTTCTTTTTCGATACGTACTTCTTCGCGCGGTATGATGTTGGTTCCATTTGGCCGGCCCCCGCGGCGATGCGTCTGGAGAACTTCCGGCATGGTATCGGGCTGGGAGTCGCTCTCGATACCCCGGTCGGTCCGATGGAAATCGCAATGGGTCAGAGCTTCTATTTCAGGGAGGAAATCCTCGATAATCCGTTGAGCCTGGGACCGCTCCTCGGTTATTTCAGCATCGGGTACGCGTTCTGACGTTTGCAAGCAGGCGCGAATACTTCAGGACACTCCCGGAGTCAATCCCGCTCACTGAAACGAATTGCCCTGCAGGCCGTAAGTAAAAGTATATCTTTTCTCAACGAGGTCACGAATGAAGAATGTAATGGCGACCTTTTCTCCCCGTACGATCCGCATCCTCTATTCTGCCGCGACATTCTTCGCCCTGATTCTCACTCTCTCGCACGCCCTCAACATCCTCTTTTTCAAAGCTACCAGCAATGATCAGTGCGGATGGTTGCCGCGGCAAAAAGGAGAACAGGGAGTTGAGATAACACAGGTAGTCCCCGGCGGCGTTACGGACGTGGCTGGTGTAAAAGACGGTGATATTCTTCACGCCATCAACGGAATCAAGTTCGGCAATGGTCAGGAGGCGATGAAGATTATCAACGAGGTCAAACTGCACGACTATGTTGACTATCTCATCGAACGCGACGGGGCGCTGTTCACAACCAAGGTTCAGGTACTGAAGGTATTCGACATCCGGTATCTCGGCAACTTCCTCCTGGGATTTGGATTCCTGGTCGTTGGCTACATCGTCGTTCTCAGTCGACCGCAGGGAAAGATCCAGCGCATGTTTGCCCGGTATGGAATTCTGGCCATGCTCTTCCTTGGTCTGGCGGGGTCGCAGTCCGTCCCTTCGCAGACCTGGCTGTACAGGACGTACGTTGCGGCAATAATTTTTGGCTGGATCTTCATGATTCCGATCTGTATCACCTTCTTCCTCCATTTTCCGGTGAAGCTGAAGGCCGCTTCGTGGGGGTGGTTGAAGGTGATTCTGTATTCGTTGAGCATTGTCACGATAGCGCCGGTGGTCTATCGGTTTTTTTCAAGCATGCCGAAAGAACTACCTCCATTCGTTTCCATTATCACTTCGAACACGCCCTCCGTCGCATTTGTGGCCGGATTAATTATTTTCACAGTA
>Ga0209211_10011314_pt1 | contig 11425 bp, 15 predicted proteins | sample RifGroA2_FD_183992 | JGI IMG/M metagenome (GOLD analysis project Ga0209211, IMG submission 183992) | Groundwater microbial communities from Rifle, Colorado, USA - Groundwater A2 (SPAdes) (version 2) | ecosystem: Environmental > Aquatic > Deep subsurface > Groundwater | place: Rifle, Colorado...
CAAGGACTATTGTCTTCAAGACGTGAAGATTACACGCAAAGTTTACGAGTACGGACTTCGCCATGGAGCTTTGGCCTACCGCGATCGGACGGGGGAGCGTCGCGGCATCACGGTGGACCTTGCGTTTCGACAGGAGAAAGCGCAAGCGATCAATTTAACCATGCCATTTTAGAAAACTGTGGATAACCCCCTCTTTGCTCCGGCACAACATGTTGTGGTAAACTCTCACCAAGAGACACAAGATATAGTGGTAGAAGCAAAAAGGCGGAAATGGGGGAGATGACAGCTTGATCCCGATCGCTCCGGCGGTCCACCGAGTGGGAAGTAAGCTGTTTTTTATCTGAAAAAATCATAGATTGCCAGGAGGTTTCGATCGCGTTTTCTCGCGGCGAGCGAAGGCTTCTGATAATCCATGAGAGAATCTTGCGATTTTTGCGGGATCCTTCCCCTGAATGCCGAGCTCGTATGTTAGAAACCAAAGTTTCCGCCACCGTCCAAACGCAAACCGCAGACGTTACCAAAGCCGTCTGGGATTATATGACCTCTCTTAAGTCCGTTACCAAACGCGGCGGGGCCGAGGCGGAGTTTTCGAAAGAGAAGCTTCACAACTCGATTGTCAAAGCGATGTTTGACGCCGGGATGACGGATGCCAAGTTGGCGGAAGACATGAGCTCCTGGGTCATGACGCGCCTCATAAAAACATACGACGGACACACGGTGCCCACGACCGGCGACGTGCGGGAGATGGTCATGCTCACCTTCATTGACCGCGGCCTTGCTCACGTTGCCAAGAAGTACGCCGGACATCATCAGGGGACGCTTATCGCTCATGCCACGGAAGAGCGTTACGGCAACGGGCTCGCGTTCGCGCGCTATTTTACAAAAGACGGAGTCCATCCGTATGATGCCATTTCCTGGGTCAAGCGCGATGCGGTCATCACCGACGCCAAGGGCAATGTCGTCTTTGAGCAGAAGGATGTCGAGGTGCCGGATTTTTGGTCGCAGACGGCGGTGAACATTGTCGTCTCAAAGTATTTCCGCGGCAAAATCGGATCTCCCGAGCGCGAGACCAGCGCGCGTCAACTCATCTCGCGTGTTGCCGACACGTTTGCCCATTGGGGACGACACGACGGGTATTTTGAGAGCGCGCGCGATGCGCAAGTCTTTCAAGAAGAGCTCACTCATATCCTGATCAATCAAATGGCGGCGTTCAACTCGCCGGTATGGTTCAACGTGGGCATTGCTCCACGCCCGCAGTGTAGCGCCTGCTTCATCAACTCCGTGGCTGACGACATGCGCTCCATCATGACGCTTGCCACCACCGAAGCAATGCTTTTCAAGGGCGGATCCGGCACCGGCACCAACCTCTCCCGCCTACGCTCGAGCCATGAGTATTTGGGAGGATCCAACGGCCGCTCCTCCGGCCCCATTTCGTTTATGAAAGGTCTCGACGCGTTTGCGGGTGTGATCAAATCGGGCGGAAAAACGCGCCGGGCCGCGAAGATGGTGATTTTGAACGCGGATCATCCCGACATCGTCGAGTTCATTGAGTGCAAAGCTAAAGAAGAAAAGAAGGCATGGGCGCTGGTGGACGCCGGATATGATGCTTCGCTCGACGGCGACGCTTACAGCTCCATTTTTTTCCAGAACGCCAACAACTCCGTGCGTGTGACGGATGAGTTTATGAAAGCTGTGGAGGCAGATCAGGAATGGCAGACGCATGAAGTGACCACCGGCAAGCCCTCGCTCAAATTTCAGGCGAAGGATCTCATGCGCAAGATGGCGGTTGCCGCCTGGGAATGCGGCGACCCCGGCGTTCAGTACGATACGACGGTGAACTGTTGGCACACCTGCAAAAATACCGACCGCATCCATGCTTCCAACCCGTGCTCCGAGTATATGTTCCTTGACGACACCGCCTGCAACCTCGCTTCGCTCAACCTCCTCAAATTCCGCAAGGCGGGAGAAAACGGCGATCTGGCATTTGACGTCGAGTCGTTCATGAAAGCCAACGAAGTCGTGATCACCGCCATGGAAATCGCCGTGGGCAACTCAAGCTATCCCACACCCGCCATCGAGGAAAACTCATACGCCTTCCGTCCGCTTGGCATCGGATACGCCAACTTGGGCGCGCTCCTCATGAGCCGCGGGCTTGCCTATGACTCGGAGGAAGGGCGCAATCTCTCTGCCGCCATCACCTCGCTTCAGAGCGGGCACTGCTACTATCAGTCTGCCAAGATCGCGGAGAAGATCGGGCCGTTCGCCGGCTACAAACACAACGAAGAGCCTTGCCTTGCCGTCATGAACCTGCACCGCGATGCGGCGTATGCGGCTGACGAGGTTGGCGTTCCTTCCGAATTGCGGGACGCATCACGCCAGGCATGGGATCGCGTTTTGGAGCATGGAAAGAAATTCGGTTTTCGCAACGCCCAGATCTCCGTTTTGGCTCCCACCGGCACCATCTCGTTTCTCATGGATTGCGATACAACCGGAGTCGAACCAGACATCGCGCTCGTAAAATACAAGTGGCTGGTGGGCGGCGGCATGGTGAAGATCGTGAACAAGACGGTTCCGGAAGCCTTGGCGCATCTTCGCTACTCGTCGGAGCAGATTGACGACATTCTTGCTTTCATTGATAAGAACGACACGATCGAGGGAGCGCCGCACATCGCGCAAGAACATTTGCCGGTTTTTGACTGCGCGTTTAAGGCGGCGAACGGCGCGCGCTCCATTCCCTACATGGGGCACGTGCGCATGATGGCCGCGGTTCAACCGTTTATCTCCGGCGCGATCTCGAAAACCGTCAACATGCCGTCTGATGCGACGGTGGAGGACGTCGAGCGCGTTTACATTGAGGGGTGGAAAATGGGGCTCAAGGCGATTGCGATTTACCGCGACGGATGCAAGCGGCAACAGCCTTTGACGACGAGCAAAGATGCCGATCAGGAAAAGGGCAAGCGTTCTGCGGCTAAAGAAGTCTTCACGCCGCGCCGGCGCCGATTGCCGGACGAACGCCGTGCGCTGACGCACAAATTCTCCGTTGCGGGACACGAGGGGTACATTACGGTTGGGCTCTATGACGACGGAACGCCGGGGGAGATGTTTGTGACCATGAATAAGGAGGGCTCCACGCTTTCAGGACTGGTAAACAGTTTTGCGACGTCCGTATCGGTTGGTCTCCAGTACGGCGTGCCGCTCGATGTCCTGGCTCGTAAATTCGTTCATGTGCGTTTTGAGCCTTCCGGATTCACGACGCATCCTGAAATCCGCATCGCCAAGTCCATCGTGGACTACCTCTTCCGTTGGATGGCTCTGCGCTTCTTGCCGGAGGATCAGGCTCGCGAGCTCGGCGTCAACATCGCGCCAAAGGAAGAAGACGTGTCCGACTTGCAGGCGGAACTCACCAAAACCGAAGTGGCACACACTCCGGCAAAGACGGGTGAAGTCAAACAACAGCCGTCGCTCTTCAAGGCGCAGACGAACCAGACGCTTACGGCCACCTTCAACAATTCCGAAGACGCGCCCGCCTGCGGCACGTGCGGCTCGATCATGGTTCGCAACGCCGCGTGTTACAAATGTTTGAATTGCGGTTCGACGAGCGGATGTAGTTAGAATAGAGGTCCTCTACGACCTATAGGACCTATGTCCGAACGACCTATCCTCGACGCGCGCATAAAAGACCATACGGGGTATGGTCTTTTATCGGTCTTTACCGGCGACGGACGCGGGAAGACGACGGCCGCTCTTGGCACGGCTCTGCGCGCGCTTGGAGCGGGGAAGCGTGTTGCCATTGTTTACTTTGACAAGGGTGGAGACGCGCATTACTCCGAGCGCCGTTTGCTCGAGGAACTCGGCCGGACATTCCCGATCGAGTATCACGTGAGCGGGCGCGACCGCATTGATCTCAAGACGGGGCGGTTTGATTTTTCGATTCTTCCCGTGGACAAGTCAGAGGCACAGCGGGGACTTGCCATCGCTCGAGAGCTGTTCGATCGAAACGAATATGATCTCGTCATTCTCGACGAGCTGAATCCGACCGTCTCGCTCGGCATGCTCCGCGAGTCCGCCGCGCTCGAACTCCTCGCTTCCAAACCGCCTGCGCTCGAACTCATCCTCACTGGCCGCGACGCTCCGGCAAGTTTTCTTAAAGCCGCCCATCTCGTTACCGAGATGAAACTGCATAAACACTACTTCTACTCCGGCGTCAAAGCGCGCGAAGGTGTGGATTATTGACTTTTTGTGTTCGATTGAATAGTCTGGGCTTCGCGTATCCGGAATGATTCCGGTATGTATGGAGGAGAACGCTTGTCTCGTAGCCACTTCATCACGATGAGAACGGCTCGCAGCCGCTACCCCGTTCTCGCGGACTTGCTCCGCGCCCTGACCACCTCCCACAGCGAGGTTGTCGTGAGAGAGGCCGGACCGCTTCCCAGGGCGGTCGCGCGCTCCACGGCTCGCACGAGCGGGAAGGTCGAGGTCGGCTTCCGGCTCGTGAACGACGACACGCTCGTCGAGGTGCCGATGGGGCGGAAGGTGCGCGAAGTTGCGCGTCCGCTCAACCCCTCCCACGTCGTTCAGATCGAGACGACCGACGCCGCCCGTCGCGGGCAGGGGAGGCGCCCCGTCCGCGCGGCCACGGTCACCATCTACAGGATCGAGGCGGCCCCGGTCTAGCCAGCTTTTCGCCATCTCCAACCCCCTCGGCTCGACCCAACGGTCGAGCCTCTTCATTTGGGTCAGGTCTGGATATGGACTTTTCTCCAAATAAGTCCATATCCAGACCTGACCCCATTACATTACAAAACCCGCGGTCGAGCGCGGGTTTTGTGCTAATCAGAGTTCGCGACGGATAGAGAGAGAAATCTATCGTGAACTCTGGGAAGGTGCCGAGAGACCCGCGTACCAGACGTTGCCGTCGGTACGGGGCGAGAGAACGTGTCTCGGCTCACGTGAGGTTTTCTGCGACGCGCGCGATGAGCATGTCCACGCGCTCGTCGCGAGGGGCCAGGACTTCGGCCGCCTGGAGCTCGAGGAGGGCCTCTCCCCACCTTTTTTGCAGGATGTAGATCCGCGCAAGATTGAGGTAGGGGAACTCGCGATGGTCGTATTGGCGCGCTTCCTTAGCGCGCTTGAACCACGCGATCGCCTCGTCGCGGCGTCCTTGCACCTCGAGGTAGGCGCCGATGTCGTTGTAGGAGTTGCCGAAGTCGGGATCAATCTTGATGGCCTCGTGGCACATTGAGATGGCCTCGTCCAGCTTTCCTTCAGACGACAGTGCCCAGCCCCAAAAGGCGTAGGCTTCGGCGGTCGGATGGAGGGCGATGCTCTGCTGGTAGAGATCGATCGCTGTCTCCACGTCCCCCGACAGGGTTAGTTCGAGCCCCTCCTGCCAGAGCTGTGTGGCTTGGCGCTTGGGGTCCTTGGCCGTGGCTCTGATGGTCGCGACCGGATCGCCGCCGCTCATCCGATACCTCTGGAGCGTCCTTCCAAGAAGAGGACGACGAGGAGGCCGATGGCGGCCATGTCGAGGGCGTGGTCCTGGATGAACTCGTCCAGGACATGGGCGAGACGCCGGAGGAAGCGCACCGAGGCGGTGTGGGAGGGGGAGGGGGAATCGCTCATCGTCAGACTCCATGCGATGCGGCCGAGGCCGAACATCGTGGAAAAGGACCAAGTCGCGGGATTGCGACCCATCCGGTCTCGAGAGTTTCGAGAACGAATGGGTCGCCAAGAACCGGGTTCTTGTGGTATTCTTCAGTCCTATGTTGACGCAGTATATTTTGAAACAACTTGGATCCGCTCGGTACAAACTTCTGGAAGACGGCACCTACTTCGGAGAAATTCCGCGTCTTCAGGGCGTGTGGGCGAGCGGGTCGTCGCTCGAATCCTGCCGCGAGGAACTTCGCGAGGTTCTCGAGTCGTGGTTGCTTCTCAAACTTCGCAGTAAGGATCCGATTCCCGGTCTTAAGGTTCAATTGCGGCGATTGTCCCACCAGTATGCCTAAAGCGGTTTCATGGCGCGAACTGGTGAAAGGACTTCGGGAGTTTGGGGTGTCGCTTCTCTGCGAGATTCTGCGACAAGCCGGAATCTCGGTCAAGGAGTGGTAGTCGCGGAGGTAAACAGCCAAATGGCTGTTTTTTATTTTAACACCCCGGACACTGGGAGCGAGGGTCGTATAGAAAGTGTCCTGATCGGGACACATTTTTATCACACTCGTTCGCAGAGGTGGGGTGCCGAGAGAGACGTGTCTCGGCTCACGTAGGGAGAGAGGGAGGGGACAGAGGACTTCGTCTAGATCCCCTTGATTGCCTTGGCGGAGATGAGGAGCGCGGTCATCGCTTCTCCTTGGCCATTCGGATGGCGGTCGTGATCTCCGCGATGACGGTCTTCTTGTCGGCCTGCCGGACGTTCTCCATCTGTCGCGACAGCTCATCGCTGAAGAAGAAGATGTTCCCGTCGTCATTCGGGGCGTACCGCAGGAGGTACGTCATCCGCGTCCCCATGGGGTCGGGGTCTCGGACGTACTTGAAGATCCACGCGTAGACCTTCCAGAAGTCCTGCTCAAGACACTCGGTGAAGATCATGGCTCCGAGGTCCGTGATTTCATCGCGGAGCTCGTGTGCCTGAAGGCGGAGGATGTGCGCCTCCAGAAGATCGTATCGGGCGGGATCTCCCTTGTTGGCCGCGAGATCGCGGGCGATGCCAACGAGGTGAAGGAGGGTGAACAGGTCCATGTCTCGGTCTCCGTCTGAAAGGAGTGGCGGCTCATGACGAGCCGAGGGTTCGGGATGAACCTTCCCGTCGAACACGAAAGTTGTTCAGGCGTGCTGGGAAGGTCCCACGGGAAGCGCGCCGTGGGTCGCGGTGAGGGGGTCAGGAGATCTTGCCGGCGAGGGCGAGGTGGAAGGCGATGATCCACATGATGATTCCGCAGATGTCTCCGGCGAGCGGAGATGCAGAAGCCATCGTGACGATCACACCGACCAGTCCCGAGGCCATCACCCAGCCGGAGAGGAGCCGGATCGGGAATGGCCGCCCGTAGAAGTCCCAGAGATGGTTTACGCGTCCGGACATCTACGTCTCCATCATGAAGTCGTGGTGGGCAGCGATGGCCGTGTGAGCGCCGAGGCTGCATCCGAGATCGTCGACACGGTTCTGCGTCTCGCACTGGTCCGCGAGCGCCTTGCGGATCGCCTCGAGCACGAGCTCCTCGTCCTTCTTCTCCTCGAGAGCCGACGCGGCATCGCGGAGGAAGCTCCTCGCGGTGGGGTAGGGACGGATGATTCGGGGCTGCTCAATGCCGGTCTGGCGCAACACCTCCGCGTACAGGACGACGAAGGCGTACGCGTCTCCACGGATCGTGTCCGCGTTGTTGCGGATGATCTCTTCCGCCAGCCGCTCGATGGCGACTCGCGCGGGGTGCGACTCGAGCATCTGCCGATCGAGGTCCGAGGGGGTCGTGATGCCGAACGTCTCCGCGTACGGAGCACGGACGACCCAGTTGATGAGCCGGAACAGGGTGCGGAGCTGCGTCATGGCAGTCTCCTCCTTTCGTGAATACGGATGGTCAGTCCGCGGGGTTAGCTGCGACCCATTCGGTCTCGAGAGTTTCGAGAACGAGTGGGTCGCCCGGTAGCAGAAGTTGGAACTTCGCTACCGGACAGGGGACGACAGAGCTTCTTGTGGAAGATGTCGTCTGAGGTGACCCTGCGCAGGATGGCTACTCCTGCGCGGGTGAGGGGGTGAAGGGGTCGGGGTCGGGGTCGGGTGCGGGGTCGGGCGCCGGGCGGAGGTTCCTCATCCAGCAGCGCCGGTAGTGGCGCTCGAGGAGGATCATCGTTTCGAAGGTCTCGACGATGATCTTCTTGTCCCAGCCGCCGGGGTTCTCGACGGACTTGGGACCGACCTTGTCGAACAGATAGAGGGGCCCCTGCCAGAGGACGCGCTGGTTCCCCTCGATTTCGAGGCACCCGTCGATCTGCTTGGCCGCGTGGAGCACCAGATAGGCGTCCCAGTTGACCATGTCCTCGACGAGGGCGTGGTCGAGGACGGGCTCCATCGCCACGAGGAGCGCGGGGAGGTCGCTCTCGTCCGCGTGCAGAACGGCCAGGAGCACCCGCTTGAGGGTCTCCTCGGGCGCCTTGGAGGGGGTCTCGACAACCTGCTTCTCCCCCTTGGGACCGACGACGCCGATGCCGGCGTGAGCGGAGGCGGGGGAGGCGAAGAGGATGGAGGCGAGGAAGGCGAGGAGGGCGAGGCAGAGGATGCCGTACACGATCACGCCGATCGTGTCGGACTTCTTCGCCATCCGGACGAGGATGCCGGCGCGGGTCAGCCGGTTGTAGCCCTTGCGGGTGAAGGCGACGCGGACGCCGCGCTGGGGACGGCGGGAGGAGGAGGTGGAACGGGACATGTCGGTCTCCATGCGATGCGGCCGAGCCGAACATCGCGGTCATTTACCCCTTCGGGCGAAGGGTATCATGATGAAAAGAACGGGGGAGGGTTTCCGAAGGATTTCGGTTACCTTCCCGGCGGACATTTCATCTGGCGAAACGTGCGCTGGGAAGGTGCCGAGAGACCCGCGTACCAGACGTTGCCGTCGGTACGGGGCAAGAGAACGTGTCTCGGCTCACGTTGGGAGGTTCATGGCCTCCACTCGGTGGGAGATGACCTCGTTCAACCTTTATACCAGATCGAACTCTTGGGCATCGTGTCTCCGAAGATGATGGAGGCGACGATGGAGCAGACCACGATGGCGATGGCTACGAGGTCTGCAATCAGCCAGATCGAACCGATGCTACCCATGATGGCACCGACCCACGCGCGGGTCCGTTCGATTTTCGTCATCTTCTCCCATATATCATAGAGTGAATCAGGGAGAGACCTCATCAGCAGGTGGGAGGCGAAGATCAGGAGGATTGGGGAGAGAAAGATGAAGAGTAGGAACTGAATGGGCATGTGAGCCTCTAGTGCGATGCAGCCGAGGCCGAACATCGCGGGGTTTGGGGTGAAGGAACGAACGTCCCGAATTTGTCCCGATCAGGACATTTTCTGGACGAAGGGGAGAAGCTTGTTTTCAGGGTTTTGACACCCCGGACACTGGGAGCGAGCAACGGTACAGAAAGTGTTCGATCGGACACATCTTGTACCACACTCGCTCGCAGAGGTGGGGTGCCGAGAAACCCCGGTACCAGACGTTGCCGTCGGTACGGGGCGAGAGAACGTGTCTCGGCTCACGTTGGGGGCGCTTGGAGCGTCTCCGCTCGACGCCGCTTCCACTCGCACCAGACTTTCCAGTCGAGGGCGAGGAGGGTGGCTTCGTCGAGGAGGGGGATAGGGTCGGGGAGGACGAGGTCGAGGCCCGTCAGAATGACGGCCGCGCCCGTCATCATCCCCAGACCCCAGAGGGGGAGGGCGGCGAGGAGGCGGGTCATGGCGATCCCGAGGGGATGGGCCAGCCGACGGTGGGCTCGTAGAAGAGCCGTTCGCGTGCGGCCGCGAACTCCTCGGTTCCGTAGACCTCCCCGCAGGAGCTCCCGAAGGTGAGCACCTGGCGGTAGAGGCGGTCCAGCTCGATGAGGAGCTCTTCGGAGGCGAGGGTGAGCTTCTCCGCCGTCGCGAAGAAACTCTCGACGGCCGACCGCTCCAGGATCCGGCGGTGGCGGCGGGACGCGATCTGCTCTGCCGTCTGGAGGGTACGGATCGAGAGCATGAGGCTCTCGGCCATGAGCCGCGCGCCGTCGATCTGCAGGAAGATCGAACGACTGCTCGTGTCCGAGCAGAACCCGGCCTCTGCGGCGTGGTAGCGCTCGACGCTCAAGACGCCGAGCTGCCAGACCGCGTTCTCAAGCTCGAGAACCTGCTCGACGCGCCCGTGGTGGGTGCGGCGGGGCTCACGGACAGCATTGCGAATCTCGCGCGCGAGCGCGAGTGCCTCTCGTCCGGCCCAGATCTCCCAGCGCTGGAGCTTCATGAAGTGCTCCATGTGGGTCGCGCGGTCGTACTCGTCCGCGCGGTAGGAAGTTCCCTGGGCGTGGGCGGAGGTGGGGGCGAGGAGGAGCACGCCGATGACGAGGAGCACGACGGCCATGAGGCCGAAGTACACTCCCGTGAAGAGGCGGGCGAGGAACGCCCAGCCCTCGGCGGTGTCGTAGAGGGGGGTGGAGGTGGAGGAGGGGGAACGGGGGGTCGGGTTGGCCATGGGTGGCCTCCGAGAAAGAGGGTTCGGGATTGAACCTTCCCATCAAACATTTCGTCCTCGCGAACTATCCGCTGGGAAGGTGGGGACGGACGGATAACGTCCCCGAAGAAGTTTATTTTACATCCGTCTTGATGGGCGCGCGAGGCGGCTAGGCCGCGCGGCGGCTGGGGATCACCTCGACGGTGATGCCCTCGACCCCGCGCGCGGCGAGGCGACGCTCGACCGCTTCGCGGTAGCCATCGAGGAAGGCCGCCTCGACGGCGATGTCCGCCTCGGTCACCTCGTAGAGGGGGAACCGGTGCGGGTGGCGAGCCCAGGCCTTGCGCGCGAGCCGCCTGCCCGCGTGCTTGTCCGACGAGTAACGTCCCTTCCGGGCGCTATCGCCGAACTGGCTGATGGCACTCATGGAGCCGGAGCTCCAGATGGCCATCTCCACCTCCTCGTCGAGGAGGTCGGGCTCGATGGGGTCGTCGTCGGGGATCGGCTCGCGCTCGATCTCCTTCGGCCACGCCATCTCCTCCACCACGCTCTGCGACCAGAGGAACTCGGCGAGGTCGGCGACCTCGAGGTCGAACTCGGGGTCCGAGTCGTCCTCGATCCAGTTGTCGTCCTCCTCGTCTTCCACCTCGAGCCACGCGCGGAGGGCGTCGGCGTCGAAGGCGGGGTCAGAGTGTTCGACGAGCTCGTCGTCGACGAGGTTGGCCATGGCCGGGATGGCCTGGCCGGAGTAGGGATCGCGGAACATTGTCCGCCTTTCTGTCCCGATTGGGACGGTGTCCCACGCGCGGCATGCGCGGGGGTTGGGATTGGAACGGTTCTCTTTAGATCCAGCCCTTCATGCACGCGAGGTACAGAAGGGCGGTGAAGGGGGCGGCGATGATGACGAACATGGCGATCGTGAAGATCGCGTTGTCGTGCTCGCCATCGGTCTCCTCGGCCGGCAGGCACTCCGCGTCGAGGACGAGCGGGTGGCGGCGGCCGGAGCGGGGATCAACGGTGTCGCTCACGCGTACGGGCAAGCCGTCGCGGCGGGCGAGGAGAGGGTACAGCTTCCGCATGGTTCTACCTCCACATCACCTGATCTCGAGAGGGATTTCTCAAGGTCATGTGGGTGGGGGCGAGCTTGATATAGTAACGACGTTACTATAAATCCCTATAAACATTGATGATATTGTCACGTCGGATATTGTCACGTCGTGACAAGTTGGGGGGGTGGGGGCGAG
>Ga0209211_10011317_pt1 | contig 11424 bp, 7 predicted proteins | sample RifGroA2_FD_183992 | JGI IMG/M metagenome (GOLD analysis project Ga0209211, IMG submission 183992) | Groundwater microbial communities from Rifle, Colorado, USA - Groundwater A2 (SPAdes) (version 2) | ecosystem: Environmental > Aquatic > Deep subsurface > Groundwater | place: Rifle, Colorado...
CTCAACCCTGCTTGTGCTGGATGACGAAGTCGAAAAGGGGCTTGTAAAGGCTGAAATCGAAGCCCTTCCCCGTCTTCCAGTCGGCTTTCTCCCGGAACTCCTCCTCGGTTATTTTCCCGGCGGCATAGTCGTCCAGCACGGGCTGCAGGGTTGAGACCACCATCTCGAAGCCGACGGCTATTTTGGAGCCGCGGGCTATCCTCATCGCTTTCAGGGCCTCCAGCTGCGCCATATGGTCCAGCGGCTCGTCGTGGGTCTCGCCGACGTAAACGACGTCGCTTTTCCAGACCACCGACTTGAAGGCCGCCTCGCTGCGGAAATCCTTGCCGGACTGGGCGCCGATTATGCAGAAATTCGGCTTGTCCTGGGTCAGGACGATGGGAGCGGGGGTTTCTGTCAAAGGTTTTCTTTTTTCTATATTCGCTTCCGGCTTTTTCACGTGGGCGGAGTAAGCGGTTAAGGGAAGCAGGAAAAGGAGGGAGGAAAGGAAGAGCTTCATACGCTAATTATAGTAAAAAGGTGACACACAACTTATTTGGGCATTATCGCTGTCTGAGCAATTAAGTTGTGTGTCACCATATTTCAATGACGGAAGATGGCGGCTATCGGAGAAATGCCCGGCATTTTCGACGGCTCCATGACATAGACCTTGCCGCCGCTCCGGAGGGTGCGGGTGACGCAGAGGTCCACCAGTTCCGTGTCCGTTGGTTCCGGGGTCTTGTGCAGGTCCAGCTCGCCGGTAAGCGGGTCGTACAGGCCCCATTTCTGCGCGTCGGCCGAGACCAGCAGCGTCGAGACATTGCCCTGCTCGGCGGCCAGAAGTATCGGCTTGATGTGGCAGGCGGCCGCCGGCGTGCCGCGCACCTGGTCGTACCTGTGCACGGCGGACCGCGCCTCGGCTTCGAAGAGGGGCTGGAGCAGGTCCCAGGCCCGGTCCCTCAGTTCCTCGGGCCTTAGGCCGATCGTGCCCCCGGCCAGGCTGCGGACGTACAGGTTCCTGTAGGTATTGGCCTCGGCGTAGATATGGTTCAGATAATCCACCCCGGCCGTGACCAGCGGCGCCCTTTCGTCCTTCAGCATGGCGTTGATCCCCTTGTTCACGCTCTGGAAGTAAACGAGGATATTGGATTTGGTCTCATTGCTGTCCCCGGCGTGGCCGTGGAACATGCCCGCCTTCCCGGGGCCGCCGGAATGCCCTTCCGTGTTGGAGTGGAACTGCAGCTGTTTTTCCCTGGGATTGAGTTCCAGCAGGTCGGAGATGGTCTTCGGGACCTGCTTCAGGTCCACCCTGGCCACGCTGTACCTGCTGCACTGGTAGAGCTGGATGGAATGCTGGCTCAGGGTCAGCACGTAAAACCTGCCGTCCTCGGCGAAGAGCTGGAGCAGCGGCGTCACGCAGAAGCGGTCGGACACCATCGCCAGTTCTTTGAAGTTGAGCGGCAGGTTGAAAGCCCTCTTGAGCTTGGGGGACAGGAAGAGCGCCAGCCCCCCGTTCAGGTACTGCCAGAATTTATGGTCTTCCAGCAGCGGCTGGGCCGGCTCCAGCAGCTTTTTCGCGTCGGCCTGTTTGTTACCGGCCGCCCAGAGTTTTTTTTCGGCTTCGTTCAGCAGTTTGCGGAACCTGATCGGGTTCTGTTTCGTCTCATGGCTTTCGCTGCCCTTCACCGCTGGCATGAAGAGGGAAACGCAGGGTTTCCCGCCGTCGCCCAGCAGTTCTTCAAGATGTTCCCTTGTCATTAAATGCATAACGCACCCCCCCGGCTGATTTTTTCAGGGCAAAGGATCACACAAGGAAAGCTTTTGATGCGGTGCGCGCTGTCCCCTACCCAAGGTCAGCATACAAAATTTCCCGCTTTTGTCAAAACTGTTTTTGGCGCTTTATTTTGTCTTGCCAGCCCTCCGGAAAACAAGCATAATTGCTTTAGATTTTAAGGGCAATTTCAATTTTCCCCCGTCGTTTAAGTACATAAGATGATTTCCAAAACCTCACTAAAGAATAGCCTAAACTCAGCTCACCAGGATCACCACGTCCAGCCAGGCTACCGGGGAGGAAAACCTCCTTTGCGCGTCCCGAGGAACGGGCCGCTCCCGGCTTCGCCGAATACCAAGGAATACTGCGCCCTATGCTCGTGGCGTCGCATTATGTCTGCCGCTAACGCGGCCGGCAAGAGGCGGAACTGCAAAGACCATAAGGAAGGCAAATGCCGGTACTGGGCTTGCCTCGGATGGGCCGCCCAGCCCCGGCATTTGCCGCCTTATTTTACCCCGTCCATTTATGATATGGCATAATTACCCACCCAAGAATTAGACAAAAATATCTAAAAATAGCTCTTTCCATCCCGACACACGGTTGACGGGTTGGTCTGCTACACTATTTATGGATTGTAAGAAAAGTTTTGCGGGTAATCAGGGTCTCCTGGGGGTGGAATTATGAAGGAAATCTTCTTGCCATTAATAACCGGCCCAACCATTTCTGTATGTGATAAAATAGAGTATCGGGAAGAAGAGATGCGCAAAAAACTCACCAATGATATTACGTTAACCTCCCTGGCGAATACCCACGCCGAGGCGTACATCCTTAAGTCGCCGGATGGGCGGAAAGCTAAAGGCCAGTTCTTTACACCGCCTGAAATCTCTAACTTCATGTCCGGTCTTTTCTCTCTTCCCAAAACGTCGGCGATTAAAATCTCATTACTGGACCCCGGCGCCGGGGCGGGAATACTGACCGCCGGCTTTTGTAATGCCCTCCTGCATAAGGATTACAAGAAAGTAACTCTCCACATTGATCTCTATGAGAAGGATGTGGACGTGCTTCCCTTCCTGAAAAAGACCGTAGCCGCCTGCCACCTTAAATTCAAAGACCGGGGCTGGACTTTAACCTATAAAATCATCAATACCGATTTTATTCTTGCCAATATTAATGTCGCTCAGTCCCAGATGCTGCTTGAGGCCAACCCGGCGAAAGATAGGTACGACTTTATTGTCTCAAATCCGCCGTACTTCAAACTGAATGCCAACTCGCCGGAGACGCTGCTTTTAAAAGACTTCACGTCCGGCCAGCCTAATATTTACGTGTTCTTCATGATAATCTCCATGCTCTTGCTGAAACCCAAGGGCCAGCTTGTGTTTATCACCCCAAGGAGTTTCTGCTCGGGGCTTTACCACATGAAGTTCCGGAAATGGCTGATAGACCATTACTCCATCGAGAATATCCATAACTTTGACTCCAGGAAGAATGTCTTTTACAACGAAGATGTCCTCCAGGAAAGCATAATCATCAAGGTGAGAAACACCAAGCCTTTCGCGCCTAATCAGAAAGTCACTGTTTCCCAAAGCAATGACTCAACGTTCTCCGACCATACCGAGGGGAAATTCCTCTACGCCGATATTTTTCATCACGCCGATGCGTTTATTAAGATACCGGCGAACAAAGAGGAGCTTGCTATCAGCAAAATTCTCCAGAAATGGAATTTGACCTTCCAGAGCCTGGGAATGTCGGTTTCTACCGGCCCCGTGGTTCCGTTCCGGGCAAAACAATACCTTGTCAACTCGGCCGATTCTAAAGAAAAACTTACTCCGCTTTTGTGGATGCACAACATCCAGGGGCTGGACGTACGCTGGCCTTTGGATAAGGCGGGCAAGGAAAAGTATATTTCCACCAGCGACCAGACGAGAAATATATTATTGCCGGCAAAAAACTATATTCTTCTGAAAAGGTTCACGTCAAAAGAACAGCAGCGCCGCCTATATGCCGGCGTCCTGCTTGGAAGCGAGGTTAAGAGCAAATACATCGGCATAGAGAACCACCTGAATTATATCCACAAGAAAAACGGCGATATTCCCGCCGATGAAGCTATTGGTATAGCGGCATTCCTTAACACTTCCATTGTCGATTGCTTCTTTAGGAGCATTAACGGGAACACCCAGGTTAATGCCGGAGACCTGCGGGCCTTGCCTTTGCCGCCTCTTGCGAAACTCCAGGAGATCGGCAGGCAGGTGCGCCTGCAAAAATGTCTGCCGGGTAAGGCGCTTGATATCCTGGTAGCACGAATCCTTGATATCCCTGCCAATTTGCTGCACCTAAAGGACGACAATGAAAAAGATAAAACAGGCGATACAGATTCTAAAAGACTTGGGGCTGCCACGTGCGCAGCAAAATGACCGCTCGGCTTTAACATTATTGGCGCTGCTCAATCTTTCGCCCCGGGGCGAATGGAAGGACGCAACAAAAAGTTTAATCCGGGTTCATGACGTCTTGGAGTTTTCTAAGGCCAAGTATAAGAGGACTTACGCTGAAAACTCCAGAGAGACCTTCCGGCGTTTTACTTTGCACCAATTTGAACAGGCCGGGATCGTGGAAAGAAATTCCGACGATGCAACGCGCCCCACAAACAGCCCTAATACCGTCTACAACATCTCCCCGCAGGCGCTAGGGCTAGTTTCAACCTATGGCACTCCCCAATGGGGGGAAGCGTTACGCGGGTTCCTAGCTTCTCAGGGGCGGCTTGTTGATAAATACCAAAAAAGAAAATCCAGCAGTGCCTTAACCCTTCCCATCAGTGGGGGTAAAATAATCACTCTCTCCCCGGGAAAGCACAATAAACTGCAGATTAAGATCTACGAAGATTTTAAAACCAGATTCTGCCCTAATGCGGGGCTGCTGTACATGGGCGACACGGCTCATAAACTTCTGCATATTGAGGAAGCGGAGTTGGCCGCGCTTGGCGTCCCAATAACCAAGCACGACAAACTGCCGGACGTTGTCCTGTACGATAAAGCCAAAAATTATTTGTTTTTGGTAGAGGCGGTCACTGCTCATGGCCCGGTTTCTCATAAGCGTTATATGGAATTGGAAGAAATCCTGGAGAAATGCTCTGCCGCCAGGATTTATGTCAGCGCGTTCCCGGATTTTAAGGAGTTTAAGCGCTATGCTAATGATATCGCCTGGGAAACGGAGGTCTGGGTTTCGGAAGTCCCTGAACACATGATCCATTTTAACGGGGATAAGTTTTTAGGGCCGGTAAAAAAGTAGCTGTGTTGTTTGGCGGCCTACGATAGATGGGGGGCTAGATGAGCCTTTTTCAATATCTCGATAATCATAGCGGTGCGGTCTCTGTTCTCGTCAATATTGTTTTGACTGCCGTCACCGCAATGTACGTGATTTTAACCAGGAAAATGCTGAAGGAAATGCAAAAGGCCAGGGAGCCATTTGTTGTAATCGATGTGGAGCTGCCTGACCCAACATTGAGGCTTATCGTTTCAAATCTGGGGCAGTCTCCGGCGCGGGATATCCACTTTTCAGTAGTAAAAGACCTACCCTTTCGTTCCTTGGGGAACAAAGATCCCGGTATCAAAGAAATGCCTGTGATGAAGACCGGGATATCTTCACTGGCCCCGGGCCGGAGCTTGAAGTTTGTTGCGGGTGAATTGCCGGATATCCAGAAAACAGAGGATAAAATCATAGCTATTGAGGTTAGATTTAAAAATGAGGCCGGCAAGGAATTTATCAGAAAGGAAGTTATAGATATTTTCGCGCTTCATGATGTCCTGTTTGAATCATTCCAGGACTCGAGTCATAAAGTGGAGGCGGCGATAAAAAATCTGAAATTGGAAAATTCCCGCACCATAAATCCCTTTAGCGTTCTTATGCGCCCGAAAACAAAGGAATGTCCGATGTGTGCCGAGAGTATTCCGGATAAAGCAAAAAAATGTTCCAAATGTGGCGAGTTCCTTGAGGCGAAAACCTAGACGGAGATTCCTATGCCATATCCATTCCCAGAGCAGATCAAGGCTTGTTCGGTAATGACTTTTGTGGACGGAGAAAATCTCGCCATCAGATGGAAGAACCAGCTCGCTAAACAAGCGGTTCCCGCTCATGTCGCGCATTGCCCCGATGTCTTTGTGTGGTCGCGGCTTCTTAATCTGCGCCATCACCTTTATTGCAATATTATCCGGAAGCATTACTATACGTCCGCTGCCGGTGACGAAAACAGTCGTGGCGCAATTGGAGACCAATTAAAAGCGTTGGGTATAGAGGCCCCGTATGTGTTTCCGAGAACGAAGAACAAGGGCTCTAAGCGCGTTGATATTACCCTTTCTGTTGATATGCTTGCCCATGCCTATCAAAAGAATTATGACGTGGCGGTTCTTGTGGCCGGCGACGAGGATTATGTCCCATTAGTCAACGCCGTTAAAAATGCCGGCAGACGGGTGTTTGTGTGGTTTGTCGGAGACGGGCTTAGCCCCGCCTTAAAGCGCGCAGCGGATTACTATTTCGATATTGGAACGGTGCTCTGTGACCCAAAAGCAGCCCAGTTCTTCCACGAATAATTGGGCTCTGTTTTCAGCTCAGCTCGCAAGCATGTTCGCTAAGTCTAATTAAATGTTGGGAACGTTATAAAATCATGTCTTGGGAATTAATATCCGGTATTGCGGCAAGCCTTGTGGTTGGTTTCTGGGTGTTCTATACATATCAGAACGAGCATAAACCGATACTAAATCTGCGAACGATACAGGGGCGGCCGCTAGGGATGCATAAGGGGCTGCAGAACTGGCGACTGGATCTGGAAGTTTCCAAGACAGGAACGATCCCGACACATGGCACGCAAGTCTTCACCGCTTTTCTGGATTGTTACCCGGCGCTGGAAAAACATGACATGTCCTTCTCGGCTTTCCCGGATATTGTTGCAAATTCAACAGAGTCGTTTTCAATTGAAAAGTTTGTTCCGTCGGATTACTTTGTAAAGGCATCAAATTTCCCAGGTTTTATGCTCATGCTGCTAAGTATCCGATGGAAAGCCTCGAGTTGGATGTACTTGGGGAGAACCTTCAGTCTTAGGGCATTGTATAGGGTTACCTCCAGGTTTATTAAAGAGACAGAGAATGGGAAACCGAGAATGTCTTTTCAATTTAGCGCGATAAAAGGTCCGTGCTACTCGGAAAAGTTTGGTTGGGAGGGGGAGAATAAATATTTCAATAGTGCGCTTTCGCAGGTTCTACGGGGAGAAACCCTCCAATCTCTGCTTGAACTTGAGGAATACAGTAATAAAGGCGGGAAACATTGGCAAAGGTAGCTTTTTATGACTGCGGTGCAGAGCCTGCAAGTGCTGCAAGTGGCTGGGCACACCGGGAGCGTTACTCCCTGTTTCTTATTGCGGATAATAAACTTTGCAGTTTGAACCAAAAAATCCTGCTCTTCCGGCGAAGCGGTTTTAAGCAGAGACTACAATCAGGAGCTCGACCTCGACGGTAATGGCCGCTCGGCCCTGAACGCGGAGGACGTTTTGGTGGATTTACTTACAGGGGCTATATGAAAAAAACTACCGCAGTCCTCCTCCTCCTGGCGCTGGCCGGGAGCGCCGCCGCGCAGGTGCAGGTCGTCTCCAGGAGCCCTTACGGGCCGATAGCCGACATGAACGCGGCGCGCTCCATCAACGCCACCTTCAACAGGCCTATGGCCGCCCTGAGCTCGGCGGAGAAAATGGGGGGCGCCTGCCCCCTGGAAGTCCTTGAAATAAAGGACGAGCTTACGGAGGCCAACTACGGGGACTTTTCCTCCGCCGCCCTGGAGGACTTCAGGGAGCTGAAGCCGGTGACGGGCCGCTGCCGCTGGCAGGGCACCCAGACCGTTTCCTTCGAGCCGGCCGGGCCGCTGAAAAGCTCGGCTCTCTACGCCGCCCGCATAAAGAAGGGTTTCGCCTATGAAGAGCAGGCGCTGGAAGGGGACGTGGTGTGGTTCTTCGAGACCCTGCGGCCCTCTATAAAGGAAAGCGCGCCGCGCGACGGGCAGCGCTGGCTGCCGCTGGATACGGTGCTTTTCGCGGCCTTCAATCTGCCCATGGCCTCCGCGCGGGCCCGGAACTTCATAAAGCTCGAGGAAACCGCCCCGGACGGGAGCGTCAGGGAAGTCCTTGTCGGGGTGCGGCTGGCCAAGGACGAGGAAGTGAAAAATATCTGGCCGAATCCCTGGCAGGAGATCTCGACCGGCACCGTCATCGCGGTGCGCCCGGCCGCCCGGCTGAAGCCGGACCACGCCTACGCGCTGAAGCTCGGCGCCGGCCTCACGGCGGCCGAGGGAAATTTGGGCCTGGCGCAGGAGCGCGTCATTAAGTTCGAGCCCTGGTACGCTTTCCGCCTGAAGGAACTGCCTCATAACGCCTGCCTGCCCGAGTCCTTCAGCCTGGGTTTTTCGAACCCGGTGAAGTATTCCGAGTATTACACCCATATGACGGTAACCCCTTCCTCGGCCATGCCGCCTCTCGGAGAGGATAGCGCCGACTACGAAGGCTACCGCGATGAGCGCAAGCGCACGGCCTATACGGGCCTGCCCTACGCCATGTTCAAGGCGGGCACGCTTTATACTTTCAGGATCTCCCCGGAATTAACCGACATCTTCGGCAATAAGCTGGGCGCGGCTTCGGAGTTCCAGCTCGGCCCCATGGATTACTGCCCCTACTGGAGCATGCCCACAGGCTTCGGCATCCTCGAAGGCTATCTGCCGGCGCGCCATCCCTTCACCTCGATGAACGGCAGGGACCTGAACATCGTCAAAGGCTTTGTCAGCGAAAATAACCTCATCCCTTTCTACCGCGGCCGGATGGAGGACCATACCCTGCTGACTTTCCCGGTACAGAAGAACTGGAACCCTTCGGAGGGCCAGCGCAACTTCAAGCTGCTGACCTTCCTGGACTATACCGGTCTTTTCGGGCCGGAGGAAGGCGGCTTCGGCTACCTCTACGTGCCCGGCATGCACAGCTATCCCTACCGCGCGCTGGACAATATCACACGGATCGGCATAACGCTCAAGACTTCGCAGGATTCCACGCTGATCTGGACCAGCTTCCTGAAAACCGGCCGCCCGGCCTCCGCCGTGCCGGTGGAAATAAGGGACGACGGGAACAAGGTGCTGTGGACCGGCGTCACCGACAAGCAGGGCTTCGCCGACGCGCCCGGCTGGCTGAAACTGGGGATCACCGACTGGCCGCGCTGGCAGCGGCCCGCGCTGTGGGTCTTCGCCAGGCACAAGAACGGCGCCGCCGTGATGAACAGCGGCTGGACCGGCGGCGTGGAGCCCTGGCGCTTCTCGGTGAACTATAGCGGCTACCCGCGGCCCCGGCGCTACTCGGCCGCGCTGTTCACCGAACGCGGCGTCTACCGCCCCGGCGAGACCGTTGATATGAAAGGCTTCGGCCGCAAGCTGGCCGACGGGGACTGGGCGGCGCTGGATTTCCCGGTAGTGCAGCTTTCAGTAAGGGACTCGCGCGGCAACCGGGTCTTCAAGACCACCGTGCCAGTGAGCGCCGCTTTCTCTTCCTTCGACTACGCCTATAAGATCTCCGAGGCGGCGCCCACCGGGACGTGGACGCTGGAGGCTTCGGAACCGTACGAGGACGACCCGTCCGCCGCCCGCGCCGTGGAGGGGGACGAAGAGGACGAATACAGGAATTATGAGGGGAAGGAGCGGCCCTTCCTTTTCACCGAGACCTTCCGCGTGGAGGAATTCAAGCCCGCCGTCTTCGAGGTCAAGGCGCGCTCGCTGGACGCCTCCTACCTGGCCGGCGGCAAGTTCCGCGCCTCGGTGGAGGGCTGGTACCTTTTCGGCGCGCCGATGAGCGAAAGCAAGGCCGACTGGACCCTGCGCCTGGAAAGCTCGCATTATGAACCGCCGGGGAAAGAGGGTTTCAACTTCGGGCGGGAATTCAGGGGCGGACAGGTAGACAAGCTGGCCGGCTCCGGCGGAACGCAGCTGGACGACAAGGGTAAGGCCAATATAGAGGTGCAGCTGGAAAAGCTTTACGGCGGCAGCGGGAACGCCCTGCGCGCCTCTTTCGAGGCCGGGGTAAGCGACCCCGAGCGGCAGCGGCTGTTCGGCCGGGCCTCGGCCTATGTGCACAAGGCCGACCTGTATTTCGGAATTAAGGCTTCCGGCGGCTTCGTCGAAGCGGGGAAGCCCTGGTCGGCGGAGCTTATAGCCGTGCGGCCGGACGGCTCCCCGGCGCCCGGGCTTACGGGCCTGGGCAAGATGATAAAGCGGCAATGGCTCAGCTCCCGGCGGGCCGGCCTGGGCGGGCGCCTCGAATGGGTGACCGAGACCAGGGACACTGTCGTGAATAGTTTTAACTTCACGGCCTCCGCTTCCACGGAAACCTGGACTTTCACTCCCGACGAGGGCGGCTATTATCTCTTCACCCTGGCCGGCAAAGACGAGGAGGGCCGGGAGACCGAGACCTCCTTCAACTTCTATGTTTTCGGGAAGGGCGACGCCTGGTGGGCGCGCGAGGATTCGGACATCATCGAGCTGGTCTCCGAGAAATACGACTATAAGCCCGGGGATACCGCCAAAATAATGGTGAAGTCCCCGTACGACGAGGCGCAGGCCCTGGTGACGGTGGAGCGCGAGGGCGTGCTGGACCGCTGGTTGACCACCACCAAAGGCGGCGCGGACTTCATCAACGTGCCGATAAAGGAAAAATACCTGCCCAACGCCTATGTCAGCGTGATGCTGGTGAAAGGCCGGGCCGGCGAGCAGAAATATTCCGAGGACGGCGACGCCGACCTCTCGAAGCCGCAGGCGAAGTTCGGCTACCTCTCCTTCAATGTGAGCCCCGCCGGGCGGCGGCTGGCGCTAGAGCTGAAGAGCGACAAGGCGGATTACCGTCCGGGCCAGGAAGTGAAGCTGGAGATAAGGACCACCGACGAAGCGGGGAAACCCGCGGCGGGCGAGCTCACTGTCTTCGCCGTGGACGAGGGCGTGCTCAGCCTTACGGGGTACGCCACCCCGGACGCTTTCGCGGCCTTCTACGGGCCGAGACCCCTTAATATCCTTACCACGGATTCGCGCCTGCATGTTATCGGGCAGCGCAATTACGGGGAAAAAGGCGAGGCGCGCGGCGGCGGCGGCGGCGCGGGGCTGGCGGGCCTGGACCTGCGGTCCAACTTCGTGCCAACGGCCTACTGGAACCCGTCCGTAAGGACCGGGCCCGACGGCAAAGCCAGCCTGGCTTTCAGGCTGCCGGACAGCCTGACGCGTTTCCGGCTGATGGCCGTGGCCAACTCGGAAAAAAGATTCGGTTCCGGGGAGGCTTCGCTGACGGTGTCGAAGCCGCTGATGCTGCGGCCTTCGATGCCGCGCCTGGCGCGCGCCGGGGACGTCTTCGACTGCGGCGTGGTGGCGCATAATTACGCGCCGGAAGCCGTGAACATAAAGCTCTCGCTGGAAACCTCAGGCGGGGCCATAGGCGTCAAAGGCGAAGCCGCCCGCGAAGTCACGGTGGAAAGCGGGAAGGCCGCGGAGGTGGTCTGGAACTGCTCCGCGGAAAAACCCGGCGAGACGGTCTTTAAATTCCGCGCTTCGGCGGGAAAGGAAACCGACGGGCTGGAGTGGAAACTGCCGGTCAGGACCTGGGAGCCCCGCGAATACGCGGC
>Ga0209211_10011319_pt1 | contig 11423 bp, 12 predicted proteins | sample RifGroA2_FD_183992 | JGI IMG/M metagenome (GOLD analysis project Ga0209211, IMG submission 183992) | Groundwater microbial communities from Rifle, Colorado, USA - Groundwater A2 (SPAdes) (version 2) | ecosystem: Environmental > Aquatic > Deep subsurface > Groundwater | place: Rifle, Colorado...
CTACTGCTCTTTTGTCCCACATCGTGGGTTCGAAGGGCTATGTGTACGGAACAGAAATTATTTCTGAACTTGTGGCATTCGGACAACGGAATTTGGCAAAATATCAGCTTCCGCAAGCTCAAATAGTGCAAGCAACCCCGCCTACAGGCGAGGCAGGCAAAAAACTCGGTATGGCGCAAGAAGCGCCGTTCGACAGAATTTTGGCTTCAGCCACTGCGAGCTCGCTGCCAAAAGAATTGGTGGAGCAGCTGAAAGTTGGAGGAATTTTAGTAATCCCGGTAAGGAACGACATACTTCAAGTGCGCAAAATTTCAGAAACTAAAACTAATATCCAAAAATTCTCGGGTTTTGTGTTCGTCCCGCTTAGCGAATAAGATTCTTATCCCATACTCTCTGTCTTCGGCTCTCCTCTTTTTTCTCAAGCCGTTTTTGATAAAGCTCAAGATCCCATTGCTGGAAAAACTCTTCTGCGGCCTTTTTGCCGCTTTCGTAGAGCGCTTCTTTCTGTTCCATGGTCAGAGCAAACTGCGTGGTTTGGATGCCCAGCGTTTTTATTGGTATGGTACGCCGGAAGTTTGTGTCTTCAATATAGCGCGCATCATGCGCCTCCATCATAGTTGCGAATAACGCGGTGAGCAAACTAATGGGACCACGGATGGTTCGAGGTTTTCCTTCATTTGGTTCTACCAATTTATATCCGAACGTCGGCCAAAGAGGCGTGGTGTTATCACCTTCCGGATCAAACAGCCATACAGGGTAGTTGCTTAACACGCCCCCATCCACTATGTGACAAGCATGTTTTTGTTTATCGCGAAGCACTACTGGCTTGTAAAAATACGGAATACTCATGCTCATTCTGACTGCTCTTGCCACGTCGAGTTCATCTGGCGCGATGCCGTAATCTAAAGCATCCCACGGCAACACAATAAGTTTCCCCCGCGAAATATCAGAAGCAACCACCTGGAGTCGGTATCGCTGCCGGGGGATCATTTCGGTCTCCTCTTGCACTAAATCCCCAAAGGTTCGAATATTTTTTTGCGCGAGCAAATCGCGTATCCAATGCTCAAAGTAGTCACCTTTGTATATTCCCTTCATGAACAATAGGCTTAATGGCTTTCCCACCGCTGGAATACTGCTTAGAACTCCCGCATCCTGAAAACGCCTATAATCGAGGGCAAACATAATGTCTTTCATTTCGGCGGCGTTGTATCCTGCAGCCACAAAGGCAGCCACGATAGCGCCGGCCGAGGTACCTGCCACATTGTTAAGTGTATAGCCTTTTTGTTCAGTGGCAGCCACCGCGCCCACCAAACCGGTACCCTTCACTCCGCCACCTTCAAACACTCCATATATTACCATCGTTAGGGTATCACAATATCCCCACAGGCAACGTATACTCCAATTTCCCCCGCGGACTTGTGAACATTTATCGACAAAGGCAAACTATTTTTCAGCTCTGCCAGCGAAACATCAACTACGGTTTCAGAGTTTCCGTTTACTGGAGATGCTAATGCGTATTTCACCCCACCGATATTCGCGCATGAATTCATATGGATATGCGCTGGCTGGGGCACATCTTGGTGCGTGCCGCTTAGATTCAACACAACTTTTGTTTTTGCATTTTCCGCCGAAAGCGTTGCCGTACCGCGCATGCCAGAGTCATTTTGCTCGGCAAGCGTTACCATTACTGGACTTGTTTCTTCTTGCTCTGTATTTTCCGGCGCTTCTGGGGAAGTTGGTGTCAAGGCGCCTGTGCTCCATAAATACCAGCCGATTCCCGCGACTACCAAAATTCCCACAATAAGAAGAAGTTTATTCATAGGTACAAAATTATACATTTCTTATGACAGCCGACCTTTATTTTTCACCTACAATTATTTCACTAATAATTATCGGATCTACCGGAACATCGCGAGAATCCGTATCGACTTGTGCGATTGCGTCTACGACATCCATGCCTTCTGCAACCTTGCCAAATACTGGGTGCTTGCTTGTGAGTGGTTCCTTATTAAAATCGAGGCCGGTATTATCTCCAAGGTTGATGAAAAATTGGCTTCCGCCGGAATTTGGCTGGCCAATGTTTGCCATAGAGATTGTTCCCCGTACATTCGACAGCTCCTCTACAAACTCATCTTGAATAGTGTATCCGGGTCCGCCTGTACCGTATACGCTCGAATCATCTCCTTTTGAACTTGGATCGCCCCCTTGTATCATGAATCCCGCAATAACTCGGTGAAACTTTGTGCCGTTGTAAAATCCTTCTCTCACTAACTTCACGAAATTCCCCGCGGTAATCGGTGTTTTATCCACAAAAAGCTCTATGACGATATCGCCTTTGCTTGTTCTCAGTGTAACCATAGGGTTTTGAGTAGGTTGCGCTTGCCCCAAGAATACGAGTATTCCCACGAGTGCCAGAGCAGCAACAAAACCAAAAATGTATAGCTTGTTCATTGAATTTATACTATCAGAAAATTTTTGAAAAGAAAACCCTATTCCGTATGTGTTCTTTATGCACATGAACGAAATAGGGTATTCGCAGCTACTGCGCCAGCAGTTCGTGCTCCAGCGACTCTGCCACGCGCGCATCGGTGCGGAGCTTAGTCTTGCACGGAGGGAGTACACGGAAAAGTCTGGACAGATAACGAAATATGTGTAATAGTAGAGGCCGACCAGCGGATTATTCTACATCACTCGGAGGGATGGAATGAATGACTTCTCGCTTACGGAACACATACCGACGATTGTTGCGCTGTTCGCGCAGCACGGGTACAAACGGTTGGAGGAAACCCCACGGAGTCCGTGCCCAGTCCTTGTATTCGTTAGCGACTACAAGGGAAAGCGACAGAAAGTCATCGTCCTCTATCAGCCGCGGGGGACAGGTACGAGAGTCTTTGTGGCGGCGGGTTTTCGGGTGGATGGAGTAAATACGCTCGGCTCCGCGGCTGCGCTTGCCGGCATGCCTCCCGCAAGCGAGAAGCAATTGCTCGAGCAACTTTCTGTTGCCATTCCGGGCGCGGAGAAGCAAATGGAGGCGGCCGAGCGCGCCACCAAACGGCGCAGCCGCCTCTGGCGAGGCAGATAATAAAGCTATGTCTTAGGCATAGCTTCTTTTTTTCTTTTCGTAAAAAAAGAGCCGGCGCACTGCGCTGGCTCTTACTTATAAGAAAAAGGCTTCAGAACGCTGCTCCAAAGCCTATATCTATGTTTTTTCCAGCAGCTGCTGAACCCTTTGGGGATGGTCAGTGTACACCCATATTTGCTGAACTGCGCCCTGACCACGAATTGTGACACGAAGGACGCCATTCATACGATCGAATTTTACCCGACGAAACCCTGGTCTCCCAGGTGTTGGTTTAATAAATCCGGGAGATATCCTTTTGACATCGACAAGAACTTCAGCCTTTCTAACCAACGGCATCGCCGCCTCGATCACTGTCGTGTGCGAACCACCTGCTTTCGGCCCGTGCCATGTCGGCATAGTTTCCTCCTCGCATTCAGAGATTGCATCACTGTACCACATTATCCCCTATTTTTCCAGCATCGCTTTATAAATTCAAAGAAAAAGGGTTGCCATTTTCAATGCCAACCCCTGGTAAACCCTATGTTATGGTTTGCCTTACGCGACCTCCAAGTCGAACGCTGTGCGCAGTACCTGCGCGGCCTTTGCAGCGTCGTCCAACTTCACGACGCAGGTGATGCGGATTCCCGAGGTCGTGATCATCTCGATGTTAATGCCTGCGTCTGCCAGCGCCCGAAACATGCGGGCGGCGTACCCCGGTGCGTCCAGCATACCCGCGCCGACCACGCTCACCTTCGCCAGCCCATCCTGCGACAGGACCTCTCGCGCGCCCACGGCATCCATCACAGTCCGCACCGTCGCCACCGCACGGTCCAGGTCCGTGCCCTTCACCGTGAATGATAGGTCTGTGGTCCGCTCCGCGCCCGCGTTCTGGACAACGATGTCCACGTTGACGCCCTGCTCAACCAACGGCTCGAACAGTGCGGCAGCGATGCCTGGGCTGTCCAATACACCGACCACGGTAATGCGAGCCACGTCCGGATCTATGGCAATCTCCGTAATCCGCTTGCGACCCTCTATGTGATTCATCGTTCCGCGAACCTCCTCAAAAACTTTCCTGGCCTCGAGTCTTTTAGATTTTCGAGGCCGGCTTTTTCTCGCTTTTGCCGAAGAAAAGTCAATCTCCAAAAAACAAATCCGCCTTCGTAGAAGAGAAGGCGGTTCAATAGTTTTGGCTTTTAAAAATTTCTAATATGCAAGCACCAAACCACCCCCTCGATAAAGGTTTTTGTCGTTGTTTTCTTGGATTTGGTTGCTTGTAGAGTTACCATAGGAGAATATCTATACTCTATGCTATATTATTGCGTTAGTCAATGATCACATATTTTGCAAAACAAAAGGCCTGCGAATCGAAGTTCGAGGCCGCAATGAGCTTTTAGCTCAAGGAGAACGGGAAATCAGGATCCACCGTGGGTATGCGGGGGTAGTAGTACAGCATCTCCACGATTTGGAGCTCTCCCGGATTCATGCCCGTCAAAGCGATCATGAAGAAAGGCCTGGTATCCGGAAGAACAAGGAGCTTGACACTCTCCGTATCTGGATCGGAAAGATACGAAGGGTGCCCCTCTCTCGTGATTCGCTGGAGGTCTATTGTTGTGACAGCAAGAATCCCCCTGCCGTCAATTTGCACAAACATGCTGTACTGGTGGGATTTACCGCCGAACGTGCCTGATGTAAGCATGTAAGGTGCATCCCTTGGCGGCAGCATGACCGGAGGGGCTGCCTTGACGGCTTGTTCGATCCTGCATGCCAGGACTTTTGGCCCTTCATCTTGACGGTACAGAATTCCCTCTGGAAAATACGCGCGGTAAATCATTTTCTGCCTCCATGCGCAACTCGCAAACTACTATTAGCATATCATTTCTTTCTGTTTTTCCAAAATAAACCCCCATACCCTCATTGCAAAGATGCAGAGAGGTATGGGGATATGGAGAACTATCTAAGCCAGTGTACTGGCTTTTTGCCGGGATTCGGTTTGGACGGCAACCTTGCCGTGAGTTCGGCAGTGAAGCAGCCACGCGCTTAGTCGTCCGAAGCTCGGGATCAGTCATGAAACTCTCCTTGCTCGCTTATTACCCGTTCCCGTTAAGGAACCGGGTACATTGCCTATACGCCACTCGAGACCCAACGTTTTGATGCGAATTTTCCGGTTTCGCCCCCTTCGGCTGGGACGCGTAACCGTTACGTGTACCAAAACCAACAAATCGGGAGCAAAAATCCGAAAGTTGAAACCACTGCCTTGCGTAAATCCCTGGATAAATACCTTTGATTGTGGGCATCTTCCGGAAGCTCCATTTTGACAAATACAAGGATGCGGCTTCCTTTGCCACCACCCCTGGCCAGCCCACTTATCCAGTTTTTTTAGACCCGATAGTTCGCCAGGAGCAGGTAAAGGGAGACACGATTTCCGCAGGTACCTATATGTTCTCCGGGCTTCGCTTCCGCGGAATTGAAAGGTGCGTTGACCGTCCGCCATTGTCGTTCTCCTTCTTGCGGATTCCGCACTATACCACGTTGCTCCCTATTTTTCCAGCTTTTATCGGTATTCTCGCCACTCGCGCACGCCGAGCTGGTCTTGCGTTGGATATTTTTTGAGCGCGCGCACCATTACTTTTACCACTTTGGTATTGGTGAGCAAGGGAATGTTTGAGTCGACAGCCGCGCGCCGCATCATATACGCTGATTTTGATTTTGGATTTTGATTTTCCCGGGGAATAGAAATAAGGAAATCTATCTTCTTTTTCTTCATATATGTGCCTACATTTGGCTCCCGCGATTCTTGGATCTTATAAATGTGCTTCATGGGGATACCCTGTTTTACAAAAAATTTGGCGGTGTCCACTGTACCAAAAAGCTTGTATTCCATTTCATGGAGCGTTCGTACGGAATCCAAAAGTTCGTACCTCTGTTTGTCTCCGCCAATACTGACCATAATATTTTTCTCCGGCGGATTCGTGCCTACGGAGATTGCGGCTTTCAAAAAAGCTTCTTCCAAATCCACGCCAAGACATCCTACCTCACCCGTTGAAGCCATATCTACGCTTGGCAAAGGATCTGCCCCCTTCAGGCGCGCATACGAAAATTGGGGCGCTTTCACGCCCACATACATACGGTGTTCGGTTTTCTCGACGGGCGCGAGTTTTTCACCTAACATTGCTTTGGTGGCTTGGGCGGCCAGGTTTATACGATGTACTTTGGAAACAAACGGAAAGCTTCTGCTACTTCGCAGGTTGCACTCAATAACCTGCACAACCTGATCTTTCGCCAAAAATTGAATATTGAAAGGCCCAGTAATTTCCAATGCCTGCGCAATTTTCTCCCCGATGGTTTCTATTTCGCGCAACGTCTGGCCATACACGCGCTGGGAAGGCGTAACAATAAAGGAATCGCCCGAGTGCGTACCCGCAGGCTCAATATGCTCTGACACGATAGCCGATATAATTTTGCCCTGCTGGGCTACAGCGTCCAGTTCAATTTCTTTGGCGTTGGTAAAAAACTTACTGATGACCACCGGATATTCGGGAGAAACACGCGCTGCGCGCTCTAAATATTTTTCCAGCTCCCCTTCTTCGTACACTACAACCATAGCCTCTCCGCTTAAGACATAACTTGGCCGAATAAGCACTGGATAGGAAACTTTTTGCGCAAAGCGTTTTGCTTCGGCAATCGTTTGCAGTTCACGCCAGGGAGGTTGGTTTACACCAAGTTCATCGAGTAGCTGTGAAAATTTGACGCGATTTTCCGCGCGGTCAATGCTTTTTGGATTGGTGCCAAGAATTCGTATGTGTTCATTGCGGCATTTGAAAGCAATGGTGTTGGCGATTTGCCCGCCCATCGACACAATCATTCCTTCGGGCTGTTCGAATTCGTAAATATCCATTACGCGTTCCCAGGAAAGTTCGTCGAAATACAGGCGATCACATTCATCAAAATCGGTGCTCACGGTTTCAGGATTGTAATTGATAAGTATGGTTTCGTATCCAAGCTGCCGAGCCGCTTTCACGGCATTCATACAACACCAGTCAAATTCCACCGAAGAGCCAATGCGGTATCCACCAGACCCCAAAATAATTACGGATTTTCGAGTCGCTCTTTCAATGTCGTGAGAAGAACCGTTGTATGTGCTGTATAAATAGTTGGTAGTGGCGGACCATTCAGCGGCCATCGTGTCGATTTGCTTTATGGAAGGTAGAATGCTCCACTGTTTTCGCAGGTTGCGTGTGTCCAGCTCGCTTTTCCCTATGGCGGCGCCGATTTGCCAATCTGAAAATCCGGCCTGCTTTGCTTCGAGCAAAAGTTCTTTGGTAAGTTGTTCAGTTTTCAGGCGGTCGGCGATTTGAACCACGCGCTTCACTTTTTGGAGAAACCATTTGTCGATATGCAGAATACGGCTAAGCTCTTCGACATCCCAACCCTCTTCCAGAGCTCGCGCGGCGGCGAGTATGCGTTTCTCATTTGGCGTTTCCAAATATTGGCGTATGTCACCGGTAAAATTGTTATCGCCCACCAGTCCGTGCAACCCTTTCTCAAGCATGCGAATCGCTTTTTGGAGAGATTCCTCGAACGTACGCCCGATTGCCATTACCTCACCCACTGATTTCATTTCAGAGCCGATCTCTTGCTTGACGCGCGGGAATTTTTGAAGATCCCAACGCGGAATCTTGGTTACCACATAATCCAGCGCTGGTTCAAAAAATGCGGAGGTGCGCTTGGTTACTCGATTTTCCAATTCCGGAAGTAGATACCCGAGCCCGAGTTTCGCCGCAATAAACGCTATGGGATAGCCAGTTGCCTTGCTTGCCAGGGCCGAGCTTCGCGAAAGGCGTGCGTTTACTTCGATAACGCGATATTCCGAAGAATTGGGCGAAAGCGCGAGCTGGACATTGCACTCCCCTACGATTTGCAAAGATTGCACCACGTTTTGGCACACTTGGCGAAGCAGATGATATTCTTCGTTGGTGAGCGTTTGCGACGGCGCCACCACAATACTTTCTCCTGTATGAATGCCCATCGCGTCCACATTTTCCATATTGCATACTGCAATACAGCTGCCAGCTTCATCACGCATCATTTCGTATTCGATTTCTTTCCAGCCCTCAAGATATTCTTCAACAAGAACGGATTTTGTTTGGTGCAACGCCTGTGTAAGCAAGCGTTTAAGTTCTGCATTGGTGCGGGCAATGCCGCTTCCTTGCCCACCCAACGCGAACCCCAGCCGCACGAACACAGGGTAATGAATCTCTTGCGCGAATCGTAACCCCTGCGCTATGTTTTCAATGCTTTTCCCGCGGGGAAATGCAACATGCATACTGGTAAGTCGTTTGCGAAAACGTTCCCGATCCTCGGTATCTTCAATGGATTGAATTGAAGTCCCCAATACGCGAACGCGATAACGAGAAAGTACTTTGGCTCTTGCCAACTCTATCCCGCAGTTCAAGGCGGTCTGCCCTCCGAAGGAAAGCGCGATAGAATCTGGTTTTTCCCGCTCAATGACCCGCGCGACAAAGTAGGGAGTAACCGGCAAAAAGTACACCTTATCAGCCAGCCCTTCGTCGGTTTGCACGGTCGCGATATTTGGGTTGACCAAAACCGTCTGAATACCTTCTTCTTTGAGCGCTTTTAGTGCCTGGGAGCCTGAATAATCGAATTCTCCGGCTTGACCGATTTTAAGGGCGCCCGAACCCAGAATAAGTACTTTTTTCACTTTGCGTGTCTGCATAGTTCAAGGAATGAATCAAATAAAAAGCCTGTATCGGTCGGCCCAGGCGAAGCTTCAGGGTGGAACTGTACTGCCCAGAATGGTTTCTTTTCGTGTCGGATGCCCTCTACGGTCTGGTCTGAAATATTTCGGAACCACACATGCCATTCTTTAGGAAGCGTTTTCTCCTGTACGGCAAATCCGTGATTTTGGGAGGTAATGTAGCAGCGTTTACTTTCTATGTCCTGACAAGGCTGGTTTTGCGAACGATGCCCATATGCAAGCTTTGCCGTATCCGCTCCTGCCGCAAGCGCAAGTAATTGACTTCCCAGGCAAACGCCAAAGAGAGGTTTGGGCGTTTTAAGCGTCAATAGTTTTTTGATTGCGGCAATGGGTTCTTTTGCGAGCTTGGGATCGCCGGGTCCATTGGATACGACCACACCATCAAAAGCATAGTCGGAAATATCGGCATTATAGGGAACACGAGTCACGCGAGCTCCACGTTTCACCAATGACCTGATAATTCCCTCTTTCGCTCCGCAATCAATAAACAGAATGTGAACATCACCGCTTCCGTACGAAATGGCTTCTGTGCACGAAACTTGCGCCAGTACATCGGAAGCATTGGGATCATACCAGTCCACTTGCTTTTCGCCTACCACGATTTGCGCGAGTATTGTTCCCTGTTCTCGCAACTTCTTTGTGATTGCGCGTGTGTCTACGCCGGTTATACCGGGGATACTCTGTACCCGCATCCAGGCTTCTAAACTCTGGACCGCCTGCCAGTGGCTGTATTCGGCAGAATAATCTGCAACTACAATCCCCTTTGGCTGAATGTGGTCGGACTCAAAATGCCCGCCTCGACTCGTATGCTCGTCGGGCGAGGCAGGTAAAAAAAATCCCTCCTTGCTTTTTGTTTGAGGAGGGACGCCGTAATTCCCTATGAGAGGATAGGTGAAAACAAGAATTTGTCCAAAATACGAAGGATCTGTCATGGCTTCCGGGTATCCTACCATTCCGGTTTGGAATACTGCTTCTCCCGCGGTTGAGACTGGGGAACCAAATAAAAATCCTTCAAAGAAGGATCCATCCTGAAATACGAGTTTTGCTTTTTGCCTGCTGTTTCGCATACTAGCTGCACGAATTTTTCTATTCTACCCGCCGCAACCTATTGTGTCAAACATTTTGGATGTGTGAAACCGGGATTCACACATTTTCCTCTAGGGTAAGGTGACTAATTGCCTGGTGTTTTTTCTCCCTTAGTACCATCTTCACAAGGTTGAGATATACCTCTGGTGTCGGCAATATATTCTCAAAAATCCTTTTCTCCAGAATAATGGAGTTGCGGAGCCCAAGGTAATCTTGATGGCTGCTCCAAGGATATTCTTCGGCATAGCGCAATACTTTCTCAATATTATCTATCCCTTCTTCTTTCCAGTTTGGCGCCACAAAATTGGCTGGGTTGAGTACGTTGATATACACAAGCAAATATTGTAGATAAAGATCATTATCCACCAAAACATTTTTAAATCTCCCTTGGAAGAGCGGGCCAACCCTTTTATGTTTCGCATTGAAAAAATTCACGTACCCTATGCCAAACTTATGCATAAATTGCGTTATGCCGCCTTTGCAAATTTCTTCCACAAGCAGGTGGTAATGATTATCCATAATGCAATACGCTAAAATATGTACGAGTTTGTCTCGTTCGTTTGCCGGACTCACTACGTAGTCACGTAGTACCCTCAAGTTTAATTCCCCGCGCTGGCGTTCCAACTCCCAAAGCACGCGGTTCGTACTTTTTGTGTCATTAAACAGACATAATCCTTGCAGAAATCGCCAATAGTCCCCTTCGTTCTCGCAGATGGCACACTTCGCTACGCCACGGTTATAGATGTGGTGAATTGATCCTATGGCAAATGGATGTTTTCTTTTCATAATTAGGATTGGATGTGTGAAACCGATGTGTGAAACCGTGTGTGAAACCGGGATTCACACATTGGAACTGGATGAGTCATTTCGCGAGGAGGGTATGCAGAATTGCCATGCGGACGAAGAGCCCGTTTTGCGCCTGGCGAAAGTAGGCGGCGCGAGGATCCTTATCAACAGCGCTCGAGATTTCTTCCAGGCGCGGCAAAGCATGCATAATGATCGCATTCTTCTTCAATCGTACAAGTTCGTTTTCGCCAAATGTGTACAAATTTTTTAATTGCTGATATTCATCTTCGGAGGCAAAACGTTCTTTTTGAATTCGTGTCATGTAGATTACGTCTGCATCGCCAAGGATATTCTGGAGTTGGTCTGTTTCTTCAAACGAACTTGTGAGCGCCTTTTTGTACTCTTCCGGCATCGCTAGCCGTTGAGGAGAAACAAATGTAATATGGATATCTTTGTACAGGCCGAGGAGCTGCGCGAGCGAATGCACAGTTCTGCCGTAGAGAAGATCACCTACGAAAGCGATACTAAGACTATCCACTTGGCCAAATTCTTTCTGAATTGTATAGACATCCAGAAGCGCTTGCGTGGGATGTTCACCAGAACCATCGCCCGCATTGATTATTGGGACTTCGGAAACCTGCGCGGCGCGTTTGGCTGCGCCGATCTCCGGGTGCCGCAGCACAATGCAATCTGCGTATCCGCCCACGATTC
>Ga0209211_10011322_pt1 | contig 11421 bp, 13 predicted proteins | sample RifGroA2_FD_183992 | JGI IMG/M metagenome (GOLD analysis project Ga0209211, IMG submission 183992) | Groundwater microbial communities from Rifle, Colorado, USA - Groundwater A2 (SPAdes) (version 2) | ecosystem: Environmental > Aquatic > Deep subsurface > Groundwater | place: Rifle, Colorado...
ACTCTTTCTTGCCATTCGCGTTTTTTCTCTTCGGGAAATGGTCGTGGCATAGAACCTCTTTGGTTTGAAAATTCAAAGAGTGACATGCCCGATAAAATTTAAAAAGATGGCTAAATTAGACGCTTACATACGCCGAACGAAAAACTCCAAGTGATTGATGCGCGAGATCTCGCAAAGTGGATTGTAAAAATGGTCGAGGCGCAGGCTGTTGGAACATATAACGCAACCGGGCCAAAAGAAGACCTGAACTGGGAAAAATTGATCAGTGAATGTCGTCGATTTGCGAGAAAGCCAGTAGATCTTGTGTGGGCGAATGAGCAATTTCTAATGGATCATCACTGTAATAATTGGAATAAGCTTCCTTTGTGGTGGCCCAGTCAAAGCGAAATGACAGGCCTTTTTCGCATCGACTGCCAAAAAGCGCAAGATAAGGGTCTTTCTTTCAGACCTCTTTCGGAGACAATTGCAGACACCTTAAGCTGGGATGATCAGAGAGGAGATCGAACTTTGAGAACAGGATTAAGTCACGAAGAAGAAGCTGTCCTTTTAAACCAAGTCGCTAAAGAATAGGGATGTATGCCCCAAATGCATCTCATTGATATCACAAAATTTGTTTCGTCAGACTTGGATGATTTTCTCACGATGGCCTTGGCTTTGTGGCCCCATCATTCCAGAGATGAACTGGCAAAGGAATTTGACAGAATTATGAGAGCTCCGCAAGAGACTGGATTTATTTGTAGGAAAAATGGGAAAGCTATTGGATTCATTACCATGTCTTTGCGATTTGGTCATATAACCGGAGCTACTTCTAAGCCAGTTGGATATGTGGAAGGGATTTACGTAAAAGAGGATTTTCGAAAACTCGGCGTTGCCAGAAAGTTATATGCAGTTGGCGAACAATGGGCAAAAAATAATGGCTGTAAGCAAGTTGGATCAGATACTTGGGACTGGAATAACGACAGCATTATGTTTCATGAAAAATTGGGTTATGAAAACGTGTGTATGCTAGTCTGTTTTATAAAAAACATCGATCCGGCGAAAGGATGACCCCTGATTATGCAGACGAAACGATTTTCAGCATCTCTATGCATAGCGCTTTTTGTCGTTTTTATGGATTTCATGGGAGTTGCAATCATTTGGCCGATTTTTTCACCGATGTTTTTCGATCCATCTCTTCCTTTGCTGCCAAGCGACGCAAGTCCAGAGATGCGCGGGTTTTGGTTGGGCCTTTTATTGTCACTGACTCCGCTGTCTCAATTTTTTAGCTCAGCTGTTTGGGGAACGATATCTGACAATTGGGGCCGCAGGAGGCCATTGCAATACAGTTTGATTGTCACCTGTAGCGGCACTCTTTGCGCGTTTGTCGGGATATATTTTTACAGTTTATGGGCCATTCTATTATCCAGAATCATTATCGGGCTTGCTTCAGGGAATATTTCGATTGTTGAGGCAACGATCGCTGATATCAGCACCCCGGAAGAAAAAACAAAAAACTTTGGCCTGCTCGCCATGATGGTTGGGCTAGGATACACCGTTGGGCCTTTGTTGGGTGGTTCTCTTTCATACATCGCTATGACACGCCTTTCATCGTGGCCTCAAGTTTAGAGAATTGATAAACGTATCGAATGCTGGAGAGAAAATTGTCCTCATTGTAGCTCGCAATATATCCAGTGGAATGGTGAATCGCCGGAACTACTCCAGCAAGCAGAGCTTCCGGAGGTAAAAGCGGTCATAACACAGTACGAGTTGCAGAAATACACTTGCTTGAGATGTCGCAAGAATTCGATTTCTTCTGTAATGATCGCTTTCATGATTGGTCCCGTGTGTTGAGAGTATAAGCTGTTTTATTCATTAAGTGCTTCAATCTGTAAGAACTCTGATAAAAAAGAAATCAATTCGTGTGGTTTTTTGTTGAGCTGCTTGTACATATCTTCTGCAAGCGCCTGAGAAAATTTTAGAGCCTGGTCATATGGTAATTCTGTACTATGAGGAATCCACCTCATAAGCGCCTGCATGGTAGTGTTAAGGGTGCTAGACGTAGAGAGTCTTTGAACGACTTCTATTTTTTTATTTTTAAAACCCGCTCGATCCAGCAATTTTTCAAAATCTTTTGCTGATTTAGGAAAATATCTTTTTTTGGAATTTTCAATCGCAATATTCCAAAAGCCCTCACGCTCGAGGTTCGTAAAGGCTAGGCCAATGGGTGAATGTTCTTGCACTGCGGCCATTATAATAATGGTTTTCCCATTGGGCTTTAGGGCTCTTTTAATGTTTTTTAAAACGGCCGATTGATTCTCAATCCAATGCAAAACAAAAAAACTGGTTACACAATCAAATTTCTGATTAAAGGAAAAGTTTGTTGCATCTGCAATTTCGAATGAAAGGTTGGCGACAAAAGACTCCTTAGCCGCTTTAATCATGCTCGGCGAAAAATCGATACCAATAACTCTTCCATTAGGAACTTTTTGTGCTGCCTTTGCAGTGATGTTTCCATCACCGCAACCAACATCTAGAATTACCTCGTCTCCTTTAAAGTTCATATTTTCAAGAGAGGCAAGAGCCCATTCATGCTTTTGAAAGGCAGAATATTTTTTGTAGTGCTCACTGTTCCATGTATCCCGACTAGAGTCCATTTTGCATCCTTTTGAAAATATATTCAGTCATCGTTTGATCTAATTCGGAGAGTGTAAAACCGCACATTGCAGCAGTTTCTGCCGCACTTCTGCGAAATAGATTAATCGCGTGCTTGAGAGCATCCCAACAGTCAGTTTGATCGAAATGGGCAAAAACATGCTGAACGGCTTCGCGAGTTTCTGGACAAACCCAAGAATGCAGATTTTTTCCGTTCGGATGCAAAAGGACAGTCCAGTTGCTGCGTGCTTGCTCGTTCCATTCAATCATCTTGAGAAGAAAGTGATCTCGAAGCAAGCCCATCCGAAAAAGAGCCGACCACAAATCGTTTCTTTTTAAATATTTAGATACATGATATGCCTCGAACCAAAACTCTTGAATCACTGTATCGAACATCTGCTGTGTGGGTTTGGACGTAAGCGGCTTTGGATGCTTCGGTAGGTTTTGCGTCAGCTTTTCTTTATCGACCAGAATGTTAAATCCCGCCATCAAATCATCCGGCATAGGAGCGCCCTGATTCCATCTTTTGAGAAGATCCGTGGGCCAAAAGGAAAAATCCACTTTGATTCCACCCTCGAAAATTACAAGTCTCGTAGGAAATGATTGGCCCTCCCATTCTTTGTGCTCATGAACGCAGATCCAAACTTTCCCGAATTGGTTAAGCCATTGATCCTCATTTATGATCGATGAAATAGAGTCCGTGAATACAGAAACATCGTAGTCCGACAATTCATCAACCATGTTTTGTTGAGCGCGAGAACCCACCAACAGCAATGCTTTGATTTTCGGATTTGTCTGCACCCAATCGATTATTTTTTGTTCCATACTTTTCATTAAGGGTTCCCCAATGCCACCAGCAGTTCCGGCTAATCTCAATTTTTGCTTTTGATACACAAGGACCTCCTTTTGAAAAGGAATAAGATTTAAACAATGAGCCTCTTCGTAGGACACCCATTTGAAAGCTCGATGTTCATCAGAAAGCATAACAGGAACATCTCGATGTAATTGATAAGAAAACGTATGAAAAATGTATTGCAACCGTTCTAATGAGACAATATAAAAATAACCCGTGTATTTTAATGAATCTTTATCGATTTTAACACCGGTCTCTTCCAAAACTTCTCTTGCCATGGCTTCGGACAATTCTTCTTCTTCGATCTTCCCGCAAGGAATTCCCCATTTTTCAGCGCTCCATTGTCCTTCTGCTTTCTGCAAAAAAAGCATTTTTTTGCCTGAGGTCATATAGCATGCAACAGAAACAAGGGCGGGAGAAAAATTCATTGGCTTTTCGGTATAGATTCCTGGGAACAAGCTCAAAGTCTCTTCGATCATTTTTATGTCTTTTTGATCTTTCTCCCTGTTTAAAAATTTTTTCCAGGATAGAGTATCTTGCAGGGTGACAAAAGGGTATCCAGCGAGCGGTTCTGCAGAATCAATCACATCGTCAATTCGCTCTGTCAAATTGAGAAAATCGCCCCAGATTTCAATATTTCCAATTTTCATATGTTTTGAGTCGTAGGGAACAAAGCGTTTTAACAGCTCTAACCAAAGAGTCTTTTTTACAACGACATCAATATCATTTGCTTCCCTCAAGCCTCGTACTGCCATCGGACCACTGCCAGTGATTGCATACTCGCCAAGAGGTAATTTTAAACATTTCAGTCCTTCTAATTTCTCTAAAAAAGCTTTTCTGTTTTTGATTTTATTGGAACATTCCATGATTTCCCCCGGAGCCCGCCCTTGCGTAACTACGCCCATGTGCGCAACCCGATGATGCCCCAGTATGTAAGATATGCGGTAGCGATCATCAAGGCGACCGTAACAATTGCCGAATATATGCGCACGCGAGGGCGGACTTCCTGCTTGGGAGTACGCCATATGGCTATAACACTGGCGATGGATGCAGCCGCAAACACAATGGTGGCTAAAAATAAAGAAAATGACCAAAAGGTTAAATTTCCGAGACGGGGGATTATATCAGAACCACAGCAGCTTATGATAGAAACAATGCTAATCAGGCTTAGCACAGCAACCAGCGGCCAAATTCGCATCATACGCTCTGTAGGACGACGGCGCTTTTTGCGAAGGCCGCCAAGGGTCCAGAATGGCGCATAAATGAGTATGGAAATGACAGAAAGTAAAACAAACCCCGTGATGACAATCTCGGATATTGCCAACCACGTTGGAATGTGTTTCATGGTTGCCATACCGTAAATCTGCATAAACCGCCCTTCAGCATTGTCAATCAACGCCAGAGTGGGGATTGGTTCGGGGGGATGATCCAAGGGGACATACCGGAATTGGTTGTCCGTGACGGGAAGAAAGGTAGCTTTTCTTTCATTGAGGGAAGTCATGAAAAGCTTGTTGTCGCCAAAATGGATGTAAGCTTTTCCAATCAAGCGTTCAAGAAAGGAAAATAACTCCGCGCGTGGTGAATCGGATTCATACCAACCGGCATATTCATTTGCCTGTGCAGAAAGAGGCGCAATCGAAGGAATAGCTGGTTTAGATAGGGCGTTTGTGATGTATGCCCGAATCATTTTGCCGATTTTACCAAAAGCTTCGCCATTGCCTGTGTTGATGCTATAGAAATAGCCAATGCCAATATCTGGCATGTAGGCCATTTCGGTAAGGCCTCCTTCAAGTCCACCGTTATGTCCGTGATAAACAAAGCCATCTTGTACGGTCCAGTAATTACTGAGTCCATATCCCATTTTCAATCCTTCTTTGGCTGCCCAGGTACTGGCTGGAATTTCCATCCGATCCATATCCATTGCTGGAATGACTTGAATGCCGTTGATGTTGCCGCGATTCAGATAGAAAAGGAGGTAATTGGCCATATCATTAGCTGAAGCATTGATAGAACCCGCAGGACGATAAATCATGTGCCAATAGGGACAGGGTGTGCGGCCATCATCGTGATAAAGCGTTGCGGCAGCCAATTCCGCAGTCGGTTGAAAATAGGTCGCTGTCTTCATTCCAATCGGTTTAAAAAAGTTCTGCTCAACATAATCTTCGAAGCGCTGGCCGGTAATTTTTTCAACGATATAGGCTGCAACGGCAGGGCCGGAATTGCAATAAGCATGGCGCGTGCCCGGTCGCCAACGGGAGATGCGAGAATGGTGATCGTAATCAAACGCTTCAAGTAGGCCGATGGTCGCATCCTCCTTGGCATATTCACGAAAATGCATATCGTCCCAACCAGTAGTATGCTCGAGAAGATGCACAACGCGGATAGGATCGCTTGCTTCCCACTGATTTTCAAACCACACCTCAGGCACCAATTTGTGTACTGGATCATCGAGTGAGAGTTTCCCTTGGTCCGCGAGACGAAGGATCGCAAGTGAAGCAAAGGCTTTCGACGTGGAACCGATGCGAAATAGCGTTTCTGCCGTTGCAGCTCGATTGCTCGCTACATCAGCGAGCCCCAGCCCGGTCACCCAATGAGGACCATCTTGATGCACAATCGCAACAGACATGCCGGGGATGTGCGTTTCTTTGAGAGTTTGTTTGAGCTGTTTTTGTAATTCTTCTATCGATTGCGCAGGCAATATTTTGTCAGAATTCTCTTGGGATGCGCAGACGGAACTAAAGAAACAGAAAAGAAACGAGACTATAACAGTATTTATACTTTTAAATTTATTTTTCATTTTAACCAGAAATTAATTTTTAATTTTCTTTTCGTCTCCTAAAAATACCATGTAAGAATGCACACTTGCAACGATTTTTTCAGGAAGAGGCTGATCCTTCAGTCCCTCGATCAGAGCAGCGACTTTTTCCAGGTGCTGCGCGTCTTGAAATTGCTGCTCTTTAGGAAGTGCGCTTGTATAGAGATAAAGGCGCAAAATTTTTAGGCGGAGTGCGACATCCGTTTTCTGCTCCGAATCTTCAATCAACGCCAGTTCATGAAACAGATCGGCTCCGAGCACACATTTCTGAGTTTCAAGTCGATTGGCATCGTCCTTTATTCGAAAGTTTGGTCGAAAAGTGTTCATTTCCCGACCTAACATCGCTGCTTCTTGAGGTCTATCGCGAAAAAACAAAAAAGGTCACTCCTAAACTTTTGCTGCAGCAATACACGAATAATCGTTTTGTTCTGCCAGCCAAAGCGAATGTTTGCGAAGCAATGAAATTTGACTTATTTGCGGCCGCGCTTCTTCCCAAAGATTTTGAGCGGCAATTTTCCGCGAGATTGTGTGAGAAATACGGGCTAGGAAACAGCGGCTTAAAAAAGAAGGTGGTGATCAGTCCAAAACCAAGCTGTGCGCCAGTCAAAGGGTGGTGCGATACCAAAAGTTTGAACACAGCTCAATTTCAAACAAATCGCATCTTCACCGCAAGCAACTCATTATCAACAGATAATGAATAAAAAAAATTTCTCTTGAACCTCACGTAACGTGAGGTTGTATAATCATAGTCATTTGAAATAGGAGGTCTATATGGAAGTCAGTGTTGAAGAATTGGCTAAACTATCTGGGGTCAGCGTCAGGACTCTTCATTACTATGATGAAATCGGGCTTTTAAAACCCGCGATTCGACTATCAAATGGTCGAAGAACGTACACAACAGAAGAATGCTTACGACTAATGGAAATTCTGTTTTTCAAAAAAAGCAAATTCAGCCTGCGAAAAATTCAAGCCATTCTGGATCTAAAAAATGCAGATAAAATTGCAGCTCTCTTGAAGCAAGAGGAGGTTTTGTTAAAAGAAATTAAAAACATAGAAAATATAACAAAATCTATTGAAAGAATCGTTTATCATTACAAAGGAAATAAAATGACAAAAGTAGAGGTTGTTAATGAGTTTAAAAATATTGAAAATAAAATGAAGGCATTTGAAAAAGAATCCGAAAAAATCCTTGGCAAGGAAAAAATGGATGAGGTTCGAGAAAAATGCAAAGAAATCAGCAAAGATGAGATGGAACAATCCGCTCGATGGAATATTCAATTTTTTGAAAAACTTGTCGATGCCATGAAATCCAACATTTCTGCTCGTGCACCCGAAATCCAAAAGTTGATGAAAGAATATTTTGAGCAATCAAAAAAGTACGATCTGCCGATAACGAAACAGAGCTGTCTACGCATCAGAGATGTTTTGTGCAAAGACCTTTTCGAGACTTATGAGAGAGTTCATCACGGTTTACCGAAATTTCTATCCGTTGCGATAGAAACATATGCCGGTAGTTTAACTGAATAAATCATTTACGCAGTAAAGGGGTGCTGAAAAAACGGTTGTTTCAGCACTCTATTTGGACATCTCCCGAAGGAAAGGTGGAATATGGAGAAACCGTGGAAAATGCCGTAAGAAGAGAAATGAAAGAAGAGGTTAATCTGGAATTGAAGGATCTTCAGCAATTCCACGTTTATTCAGAGCCGTCCCGAGATTTTCGCCACCATTCTGTGGAGGTGACACATTTAGCCAAAGAGTTCCAATGGCCGCATGCCGGAGATGATGCGGCTGCAGCGTTTGTAGTGAGAATTGAGGACAGTCCTTGGAATGAACTTGCTTTTGACCATGCTCAAATTCTCCACGACTACCTGGAATACAAAAACAATAATTTTCCAGCAGCTTGCCTGAATTAGAATACGCCCTTCCGTTTTTTTGAATGGCAAAAATCATGAAAGTAAAGGGAAATAACTGAAGCGACACTCCTGCCGACTGCTTAACTCGCAGTCGGCAGCAGTATACACTCTAGACAGTTCAACATGTGGATGTTAGGTGAGTTCTCTACTAAATGCCTATCTTTCTTGCCAGCTCTCCGATGATTTCTTCATTGTTACAAAAGCGCGTTCCATAAGCAGCCGCCCGTAGACGACCTCCCAGGTCGGAGGGGGTTCCCATCTCTTCTTCCTTCGCCTCAATACGTTGCAAACAATCAGCAAGAGCCGAAATTAGCTTTACTTGTATACTCTCTTTATGGTGCGGATCATCCCTGTATCGCTTAATCTGAGGCATATAGTAGCCCATCGCTGCGCGCGCACTGCCTTTTATCGACTCAATCTCTCCCATGATTTGGAATTTTCTCCCTTCGGAAACACCAGAAGCCATATTCAACCTATATTTTTAATAGTAGTTTTAAAACATTCACAAAGACAAACTAGACGATCTTTAATAACATGTAAATGGCTATTTATTAACAGGGTTATTTAAACACTGTTAAACACTGATATCGGCAGGTCTTCTTTCACAACATGCTTTAGAAATGCAACCTCTTCTTTTTGCCGGGCTTTTTGCATGCAAGTCATGAACTCAACGTCTGATAATTGATCTTATGTTGCAGAAGGAGAGAGAGCGCGCTCTGGGTCGCTGCCGTCGTGATCTTGCGCTCCTTAGTCCAGAAAGAGAGCGCAATCCTCTTAAAATGTTCATAATTCGGGATCTGATGGAGCTGATTGGGCACTTGAGTTTCTGTCCGGCTTAAGCCCTCAAGAGCTTGAAAAAAGTCCTCCAGTTCCGGGATTTGATTCAGCAGCGTCTTTTCTCTAGATTCTCCCCCTTTCCAGATGTAATAAGCCGCCAGAACAGGAATCTGGATGAAGAAAAGATCCGGAGCTCCCTCTGAAAGCTCTTCCTGGCAAACCAGTCCGGTTTGCAGGCCCCATTGCAGGCTATGATAGAGCCATTCGATAAGATGCTCATGCGCACCTTGAGAGAGCGCAAATTGGAAACTTCCGCACATGCTTTTGAATTGCGAGAGCGCGCACGCGAGCTCCTTTTGTTTGTGAATGTCAACGCAAACCATCTCCTCAAGAGGCATCGAACAGATGACTTGTCTTAAGTTTTTTAATGAACTTAAAAGCGTTTGAGCAATCTCAAAGAGAATTATCGAAGGATTTTCGTCTATTTCGAAAGCTTTGCAAACTACTCGTTCTATTTCTGGAATCCGTTCATCTTCTAAGAGTTCCGCTAATCCATCGATCTCAAAGAGGAAGCTTTCAAGCGCCTTTTGGGAAAATTCATCTTGACCGAGACGCTCTTCCGCCTCGCGAGCCTCGAGATAGATTTCCCGACCCTTTTTCATATAGAAACTAGACTCTTCCATGAATTGGGGCTCGAAGCTGCAAATTGCTCGCATCAGATCTTCTCCTCTTTGGAAGAGGCTCATTTCGTCTTCCGGCCTTTCACAGCGTTGCATGCTCTCAAAAAAAAGAGCAGATAGCCGGACCAGTTCGCTTCCCTTTTCTTGAATCCCGGATGAAAATTCAAACTTTCTTCTGTTGATGGTATAGATCCGGCACTTCTGCAGATGCAAGGCGGTTTCTAATGTGGTTGCGACCAGCGGCTCCTCCATGCTGTTTTGGAAAGGCGCACACCCGACGCGATGACTGAAAGAAAACGGAGAGCCTTTTCCCTTAAGCATCTGATTTGCAAGTGAATAAGCTTTACTTGCCTGTGCTTTTTCCTCGATAGCTTCCGGCCAGAAGAGATGACCGACCTCTGCACGAAACCGGTCGCACAGTTTAAGGGTCTGAGAATCAAGGGATTGTGAACCTGACACAGTGTGGCCTCCTTATTTATGGATAATAGCATAGTTTAAAACCGCATGAAATTCAATACTAACAATTTGCTTTAATTGCTTTAAATAATAAATTATTTATTTAAATTTTAAATTAAGTATTGTATAATTGTTTTATAAGCTAATTATTAATTTAATACTACATGACCAAACCTTTTATAGTTAATAATCAACAACATACAAAATCATGGGCTGACTTGCCTTGTACATCTAACGAAAAGAAGCCTTTTCGTCAGACCGTGATAAAGATCTGTAAGTTCATCCAACAAGACCATCCTTTCGGAATGTCTCTGATCGGAATGTCCTCCGATAAGTGTTTTGAAAAGAAAGGCTTACATGATGATTCGGAAAAGAGGGAGCCCGAATTTGATTTGGAAAAGTTGACGCTAGAGGATAACTGGAAAAGAGAAATTACGACTGAGGAAAAAGCACTAATAAAAGATGCGCATCCAGGAGATGCTTGTCTTCTTCTAAACTTTAATCCTCCCCGATTTCCTCCTGAAGAAGAGATGAGAGAAGATTGCACGTTATTTAAAACCATTTTGGCTCCCTGCATGAAGATGACCAAAACCGGTATGAGAACAGCCGAAGAACTCTGCGTTTCCGCACCCTTGGAAAACGTCGATGCCATCATCATCATGGGAAACAACGACTTAAAGCAGGTCACTCATATGTGGCGCCTCTGGACGGAGATGCCGCCGGAGCAAAAAGAAAAAGTCAAATTTTACATCAGCGGAAAAGGGGGCCATGGAACGATAAAAGATCCCATCTTTTCCCATACAGAAGCCGAGACGATGCAAAGATGGCTCGTCTCATTAGGCGTTCCTAACACACAGATTGTCATCGAAACAGAGGCGACCAATTCAGGGGAAAATGTCAAATATTTAGATAAGCTGATCCCTAGGGAATGTCACACTTTTCTCATGTCGGGAACTCCGGCAGGAATCTATCGACAGATCAGAACGTTTGCCAAACAATGGCAACGCGATGGTGAGTTTTTAACTTCTCCTCCTCTTACCTTAGACGAATATTTTTCTCCCGATGAAATGCAGAATTTTCAAACGGAAATTCTTCTCTGTTCCTTCCTTAGGGAACATGCGACTTTTCTGAACTATTTAGTGAATACGAAATTTGTAACGACCCAAATTCCGGTCAATAAGGAAGCGTTTTTTGAGGTGTCAAACCAAAGTTAAAATGTCACCCTAACGGCCAAAGTTAAAATGTCACCCCCCCCACCCAAAAAAATGGGGGAAATAATACTTTTCTTCCTCTGCT
>Ga0209211_10011325_pt1 | contig 11419 bp, 12 predicted proteins | sample RifGroA2_FD_183992 | JGI IMG/M metagenome (GOLD analysis project Ga0209211, IMG submission 183992) | Groundwater microbial communities from Rifle, Colorado, USA - Groundwater A2 (SPAdes) (version 2) | ecosystem: Environmental > Aquatic > Deep subsurface > Groundwater | place: Rifle, Colorado...
TATCCGTCCTTTGAAGCGTTAATATAGAACTGGTGTCTTTCGTTTATTTCAATTAAATTCTTATCTTTGCTAAATTTGACTAAATCACCGGTGCTGGACATATCAACAGTATTGATGATGTAGTTTTTCCCAGAATAGTTCAGCTTCTCGCTTTTTGAAAGATTCTGGTTTCTTCTTTCCCTCTTATCTTTAGTCCTCTTAACAGTAGTGGATATTTTTTCTGCTTCCTCTTCAACTTTATCTATGTCGGGGAACGGATTTTCAGGCGCTTCTTCAATTTCTTTTGTAAATTGTTTCTTAACCTTTGCCGCCAAGTTGCCCAATACTAAAGGATCGTCCAATTTAGAGACAATGTCATTAACCTCTTTCTCCACTTTTTTTACCAAATCTCTGTCTTTCTCTTTTTTTGCGTCTTCGTCTTGTTTAAGCAAAGTATTCTGCACATTGCTCAAGCATTTATGCACAAAATCATAATACTGTTTATATTCTTGGCCATCAATAAAATCATTCTTAGAGAAACTCACGAAATCCTTCAATCCATCCGCTTCCCCGTAGCCATACAATCTCCATCTGTATCTCTGCCCGGAAGTCAGGTTGAGTAGGCCGAACCACTCTTGTTTTTCATTAACTACTCTCCCGTTAACCTTTGTCCATATACCCTGCTTACTAGCGGGAACCGGTTCTTTTGTATAATAAACTATTAGATTAACTTTACCTACGAGCAAGAGATCATCTTATATTCAAACTTCTGGGTATATTCAAAAACGGGTTCTTCTATTTCAATTTCTTTCTTCTCCCCATCCTTAATTAATGTCATTATAATTCTAAAGTTTTGGCTCCGGGGCATTTTAGAAGCGAACCTTTCAATAAGTCTATCAGAATCAATATTCTTATAAGTTAACTCCTCCATATAAACTGCTGTTCCGCGTAAATCTGGACTGCATTTTCTTATAAACACCTTGCTTCTTATATCGCTTACATATTTCGCCCTGTCTAATTGGGCTTTATCCATATTAAAAACGTACTCTTTACCATCTTTGCGGGACACTATCTTGCAGATATTACAGATATTTGTTATCGCTAATTTACCTCCCATCCCGTATTCACCTATGGGCATTCTGCCAAATTTAGGCGATCTGTATTGGGCTGTTTTTTCGCTTTCCCCATATATAACATAATTGGCCAGCGCCTTTTCGTCCATACCGCTACCGTCATCAATAACACTTAATGTTCTTTTGTCAGAATCCAATGTTATCTGAACCAGGGTCGCGTCTGCGTCATAGGCGTTGACAATCAATTCCTCAATATTAGAAGCAAGTTCTTGAAATGTCCGCTTAGCCATTTTCTTTATGCCGGCAGTTGCGAAATCTCCCTTAAGTTCTACTACTCTAACATTATTACCATCCACGCCTGAATCTATTTGGTGCATATAATCTAAAATCGCCGCTCTAACGAATTTAAACCTAGAGCCAACCTTCTTACCGGGAATTTCTCCTTTATCACATAGTTTGTATAATGTTTGCCTTGTTAAGCCCAGCAACTTACATGCTTCCTCGGTAGAAATAATCTTTTCTAAAACTTTAGTCATATTTTTCTCCTGCTTATTAACCTATTTTCCTATTTTGGGGAAATAGGGAAATAGGGACAGCGCCCATTTACTTTTTAATTCACTTTGACCCCTTTTTCTTATTCATTACATAATTTGCCCGGGAATACCAAAAGGAGAAATCGTCATACAAAAACTCTAATGCATTTTCAGCATGCTTACGGCTGGTAATAAATATTCATACTGCCGGTTTGGCAGGTATAGAGAATCCATTCCTGCGACTGGCGGCCCGCGGTTACCCCGTTGATTTCTATTGCTGCGGTATTACTGCGAGGCAGATTCTTTTGCCGGTTGATTTCCGGGTCGCCCTCATTAACGGCTTGCGGCATGACGCCTGCGGCGGAAAAGTTGAGGTCCGGCCCCACACTCTATCGAAAAATTCATGGAATATTAAATCATTTCACATTTCAAGGTCTGACCCCCTAAGCTCCCTATCTAGTACTTATATACTTGTTATGAAGAAATACAAAAACTTTTAGCATGTCTCTTTCAATAACTTCAAAACATTTATTTAAAATATCAAAATCGATATCGAATGTTTTATGTACCAATTCATTCCTTTTTTCACGTAAAAATCTTTGCTGTGTTCCAAAATCAGAAAACCCGTTATTTTTAAGAACGTCTTTTAGCTTTTCGCCAGACAACTTATTAAACAAAGCAACTCTCTTAGGAAATTCAGAATTTGTATCAAGGATGTAATCTATCAATTGCCGTTGTGTATTAACTTTTTCAAGAAAATTTACCAAGAAACTTTCAAAAAGAAAATCAAAAGAAGAACAATAAAAAATCAATTTTATTTTCGTGATATCTTCTTCATGCTCTAAAGTCGTAATATCAAAATCATCTATAAGACTTAAAACATCCCACCTAGGCCATAATTCCCTAACAGATTGATGTCCACAACCCGGAAAAGGATTCTTAGGATTAATCAAAGTAGATCCTTTTGTGTAATCGTTGTTGCTAACGATTGTTTTACAATCTGGACACATAAGATATCCACCCGAAGGTCTATTGATCATAGCAATTCCCCATTCTTCCTTTAATGTCTCACGCCATTCTCTAATCTTGGCTATACACTCATCCGTAAACACCGGCCAATCTTTATAATCGCGCTTGGGCTTAACCCAGCCCCTGCGGATCCAATTGATCATGGTCTGCCGGTGCACGCCCAAAAATCGGGGGACACAATACCTATTTCTCCTTCTTCTTAGTCAAGATAATTAGTATTGTGCGCTGTCCCGGGTTTAACGGACACATTAATTAGAAGACAGGTTCTGATTCGGCCATCTCTGGTGTAACGTAGTTTAATGATTGATGCAATCTTTGTCTGTTGTAAAATATTTCCATAAACTTAAATATCTCTGACTTTGCCTGTTCTCTTGATATGAACCTTTCTCCGTAAAGTAATTCGTTCTTTAACGTACTGAAGAAGCTCTCGGCAACGGCATTGTCATAACAATCGCCTTTGCGACTCATGCTGGGTATCAATCCCGGGGGAAATAGGAAATAGGGACAGCGCCCATTTACTTTTTAATTCACTCTGACCCCTTATTCTTATACGAGTTGTGTAAATCAGCATACACCACCCTAGGACTATAACGATAGTTGTCAGGAAAACCACGCCCTCTACAAACATAGGCAATATCACTCCCATCTACTTCTACATGATAAACAACAACCTCTCCTGCAAAAGGCCCTTGAGAATTTTCTGGAAAATAATGAAAATAAAATGTAATACCATGCGGCGAGTCAAGCAAGCTACTCCGACAATCTTCCGACTCAAACGAGGATCTCAATAACGCATCCTTGTCATTGGTATATCCAAATACTGACATTTCATATGTTCCGTAATATCTCTTTGCTTCTCGCCAGAAAACATCAGATAATACCTCTCTAATAGCATCATCATTTGTTTTCTCGCTGGATAATGTTTTTGCTGTTTTTATTATACGAACTATCTTTTTTTTTGTTTCTTCACATGCAATGTCAAAACCTATTTTAATTACGATAAACAGTATAATAATACTTAGTTCTTTCTTCATTTTTATCTTTGTTCTTTGAAAATCCCTTAATCTTTAGCCGTAGCCAACGGATGCCTGCGGCTGAAAAGTTGAGGTCCGGCCCCCTAAGCTTTTATCCATCGAAAAAATACTGCGATACAAAAAATCGCTATCAACCTAACAAGTATCGCATCTCATATCTTCTTCATCAGAAGGGACATCTATAATAATATTCTTTCTATCTTTTTTCTCAAATATTATAATCATAGAATTGTTGATAGAACCTAATATGGGAGAATCGTTACCGCCATAAAACTGCGTCTTAGGCTTATATAGAATACCATCAAATCCTAATGCATAGATAACATTAGCCACATATAGAGAAAAAAAATAGGCTGAAGCACTCCTTACATTTACTGCGCGGTGAATAATATCTTTAAGAGGATGCTTTAAGAAACGATTCAGTTCTTGGTCTAATTTATTAATTTTTGTATCATCCCCAATATTGAATAATTTTATTCCTCTTTTTAAGGTTATCAAATATAGACACGGCGGTTTTGATATATCATTTCCAAACTGTTCGTTATTATAAAACCGGAAGAAATACAATCTCCGTCTACACTTTTCTTTTGAGCTTGTTTCAAGTAATACTCGCCAAGAAGAGGAAGCTAAATATAAAACTCTCTTTTGAGAATGAGCAAAACGACTTTTCCCACCTATTCTTTTATAAAATAAACTTCGGCGTCTTTCACGAGGTGCGGCAAATACCCATTTTTTTGGAGTAATATTAGATAGACAATACTCAACCAGCTTTCCTTCTCTGTTTAAACTGCAAAAGGCTAAACGAACCTTTTTGGCAAATTTAAAATTATAGTTTATTCCCATAGCATAAATTACCCTTTCTAAATTTTGTCTTTAGCTGCCGCCAACCGGTTTAAGTTTTATTCCAATCGGTAGTAACACAACCAGATATTAATATCATTATCCACCCGTTCTTTCAGCGACAGCGACTTCAAGGAGAAGAATTAATTAACTTTTAGGCATTGGCGGTTAATTTTACGAAAGAGCACTCAAGGGGGTCCACTCAAGGGGGTCGGGTCTATTTTTTAAGCATTCTTCCGTCCCCCTCACGATTCTGCAACTCTAAATTCACCCTGACTTCATTTTCTCATTTTTCTCTTAAGCGCGTTTTTAGCCGCGTTCACAATATCCGTATCTTTAAGCTGATACTTTCTTAATAATTCCTCCGGCTCACCCGATTCCCCAAAAGTGTCCCTGACCGCGACCATTTCCAAAGGAACCGGGTGTCTCTTGCCCAAAACTTCAGCCACGGCACTGCCTAAGCCTCCATACATCTGATGCTCCTCCGCGGTAACGATTGCGCCGGCAGAGCGCGCGGACTGAACAATGGTCTCTTCATCCAGCGGTTTTATGGTATGCATATTGATAACTTCCGTCTCAATCTTTTCCCGGGAAAGTATGTCCGCGGCTTTCAGCGCCTCGGAAACCATCAGACCGCAGGCAATTATGCTCACATCTTTTCCCCGGCGCAAGATATTAGCCTTGCCGATTTCAAAAGGTTGCGCGTCTTGGGTAATTACCGGAAAAGGTATCCGGGCCAGTCGCATATAGACCGGGCCTTCTAAAGAAGCAATTTGACACAGGGCCTTTTTAGTTTCAAGCGCGTCTACCGGACAAATCACCCGGATATTCGGCAGGACCCGGGTAATAGCAAAATCCTCCAGGCTCTGGGCAGTGGCTCCGTCAGGACCTACGGTCAGGCCTCCATGAGAACCAATGAGCTTCACATTTTTATTATTATAGCACACCGAGAGCCTTAAGACCGAATAGGCGCTGGGAAGCAAAAAAGAGGCAAAAGAACAGACAAGCGGTATCCACCCCTCAAAAGTTAAGCCCACCGCCGCGCCCACTAAATCCTGCTCCGCGATGCCTAAATTAAAAAAACGATTAGGGAATTCTTTCTTAAAATACTCACAGCGGGTGGAATCTTCCAGGTCCCCGGATAAAACCACTATTTTATTGTTTTCTCTTCCTAATTCTACCAGGGCCTCGCCAAAGGCCTCGCGGGTGGACTTCATTTCCATTTCGGCTGGATTATCCTCCTAATTCCTCTAAGGCCGCCTGCCGTTCTCGCGGAGTCGGCAGCCGGCTGTGCCACTTGGCCTGGTTCTCCATAAAGGAAACTCCTTTCCCTTTAACCGTATGGGCAATGATAAAAACCGGTTTCCCCTTAATGCGGTCAAGGGCATCCAGGGCCGCGGTCAACTCTGAAAAATTATGGCCGTCAACCTCAATAACCTCCCAGCCAAAACTCCGCCACTTATCCGCCAGGGGCTCTTCATTTTTGATTTTAGAAACCAGGTCATTTTGCTGGATTTTATTCTGGTCAAGAATGGCGCAGAGATTATCCAATTTATGCTGAGAGGCGGTCATCGCGGCTTCCCAATTCTGTCCTTCCTGAATCTCGCCGTCACCCAAGAAGCAATAAACCCTGGAATCAGACTGCCGTAACTTTACACCCAGGGCTATGCCGCAAGAAACGGATAACCCCTGGCCCAGGGCGCCGGTAGAAAACTCAACCCCCGGCACACCGCTATACACATGGCCCTGCAGGCGGCTGTTTAATTTACGAAAGGTCTTTAATTCTTCTTTGGGGAAATATCCGCAGTCGGCCAGCGTTACATACAAAAGCGCGCTGGCGTGGCCTTTGGACATAATAAACCTGTCTCTCTGGCTCCAGGAAGGATTTTGCGGGTTATGCCGCATTTTATAATGATAAAGGCTGACCAATATCTCTACCCCGGAGAAAGCTCCGCCGATATGGCCGCTGCCTGCGTCGCAAACCATAGTTAAAATATCTTCGCGGTAGTGCCGCGCCTTTTCCTGAAAGGCGGTAATATCAAATTTTGGCATCTAAAAGTTTTTCTAACTCCTCTACTGTTGTCACGGGAAACTTACACACATAATTAGCGCAGACATAAGCCGTGGTCTTTCCTTCCAAGGGCAATTGACTGTTAAGAAAAGGAATAAGGCTCAATATCTCTTCCGCCTCTTTAGTTTGTGCCGGACGAAACGCGGCTACTTTATTCGGGATAAAACGCCGATAAATACTCTTAAGCATTTGTTTTGTTTCCGGAGAATCTGTCTCTGCGGCAATTACAATCTCATTAGCCGGACCTAAGGCAAAATCCAGGGCAATAAGCGCTTGGGTATAGGCATTAGGTATCTGTCTAATTTGCCCGGAGAAGGTCTTAAAAATGGTTTCCGCCTTGGCCTCTAATTCCCTGTCCATTAAAAGCCGGCCTAAGCGAATCAAATCCAGGGCGGCAATAGAATTTCCCGAAGGAAGGGCTCCGTCATAAAGTTCCTTCCGGCGAAAAATAAGATTTTGGGTATCAGCGCGCGCGAAGAAAAATCCCCCGTCTTTATCGTCCCAGAAGAGCTGAAGCATCGTTTTCGTCAGTTTTCGCGCTTCCTTAAGATACCTAGGATTAAAGGTAGCCTGGTAAAGGTCAATCAGGCCGTGGATAAAAAAGGCGTAATCATCAATCATGGCCTCAATCGCCGCCTCACCATCGCGAAAGCGGTGTAAAAGCCTCGCGTCTTTTCCTAAGAGATTTTTCAGGATAAACCGCGCCGAATTCTCGGCGGCCAGACAATAACGCGGCTCATTCAGCACCCGGGAGCCAAAGGCCAAAGCCGAAATCATCAGTCCATTCCAATCAACCAGAATCTTGTCATCCAAATGCGGGCGCGGCCTTTGAGAACGGGCGGTAAAAAGCTTCTCCCTGAAATCGCTGATAATTTTTTCTGTCTCGGCCGGAGTCTGGCCAAAATTCCGGGCAGTTTCCTCCAGACTGCGCGCGATATAAAGGATATTTTTCCCTTGGAAATCTCCGGAGGGATCGGCTGAAACATTGCCTGGGGTAAGAACGCCAAAGTAATAATTAAAGATTCCTGCTTCGGTACTGCTTAAAATATTTGAGATTTCCTTTTCACTCCAGGCATAAAATGCCCCTTCTCTTTTTTCTTTAGGATTTTCCGAAGAGGGCGAATCCGCGTCCTCGGCCGAATAAAATCCGCCTTCAGGACGCGCCATATCCCGCAGGATATATTCAAAGATTTCTCTGGCGCTTTGAGCGTATTCTTTCTTGCCGGTGGCCTGGTAAGCCTCTAAATAAGCCCGGGAAAGGATGGCCTGGTCATAGAGCATCTTCTCAAAATGAGGCAGAAACCACTTTTGATCAGTAGAATAACGGTGAAACCCTCCGCCGATGTGGTCGTGAATGCCGCCTTTGGTTATTTCAGTCAGGGTTTTCTCCACCATCTCCAGCGCCTTAGCATCCCCTGTCCGCTTCCAGTATCTTAAAAGAAAAGAGAGCTGATACCCGGAAGGGAATTTGGGGGCCTGGCTAAACCCGCCGTATTCTGAATCAAATGAAGAATAAAAATGCTCATAGGCTTCTTTAAATATCGTTTCATCTAAGGAGGCCGCTCCTTCTGCTTTGGTTTCTAATTGTTTCTCCAGAAACTCAGTCAATTCCCGCGCGGAATCCAATATCTTTTCCTTTTGGTTTTGCCAGTTTTGGGCGATGGAACGCAGAACACTTCTTAAGCCGGGCCGACCCCATTTATCCTCGGCCGGAAAGTAGGTGCCGCCGTAAAAAGGTTTTAAATCCGGCGCCAGGAATACATTAAGCGGCCAGCCGCCGGAGCCGGTCAGAGCGGTTACCGCGTTCATATAAATATTATCTAAATCCGGGCGCTCTTCCCGGTCCACCTTAATAGGAACAAAATATTTATTCAGGATTCCGGCAATTTCCAGATTAGAAAAAGACTCCTCTTCCATTACATGACACCAGTGGCAGGTGGAATAACCGATAGAAAGAAATATCGGCTTATCTTCCTTCGCGGCCTTCTCAAAAGCTTCCCGGCCCCAAGGATACCAGTCTACCGGATTATGGGCGTGCTGCAGCAAATAAGGGCTTTTTTCTTGAAGCAGACGATTAGTAGAAGGGCTATTTAAATTTTGCTCTTTTGAAACCATATTAGAACACCCGGCGGATAGAATAACTAAAAAAGTAAGGAAATATTTTTTATAGGATTCGCGCTTCAACAATTTAATTTATTCAATTTCCCGCGGCCCGGACCGCAGGCGTTTTTTTTCCGAATGGCGGCGCTTGACCTCCAGAACTTTCAGCTTCGCCTTCCGGGAACGCCGGCGCTTCTGGCGGCGCAATTTCTCAATACGCTGTTGTTCTTCGGATAATTTTCCTAAGACCAGGCTTTCAATCTTGCTTACCAGAATCTTGCGGGCGATATAGCGGTTTAAAATCTGGGTCCTTTCTTTCTGGCATTTCACCTCTATACCGGTAGGGATATGTTTCAGGCGGACGCAGGTTGAGGTCTTATTCACATTCTGTCCGCCCGGACCTTTAGAACGGATAAAGCTCTCAACAATATCCTGCTCACGAATGCCTAAACCGGCCATCTTCCGGCTAAGGGCGCTTTCTTTTTCCAGGCTTACCCCAAAATCACTCATCGTTATTCTGCCACCCCAAATTAACTCTAACGCAATTTGCTCTTTTATTAACTTTGACAACAATCAAACCGGGGTACACCTTAGGATAGGCGGGGTTTTCTAACCCCGCCACGACGATGCGAAATAAAAATACCCCGCCCATCCGTAAAAAAAGCATATCGCGACACAGTCTCAATGATATTTAGCAATGATATTTAGCATTAAACAAATCTACAATCTTTAATAATTCCATAAATTTTATAACGGCTATTACCATTTGCCGGTCCTTGTGGTTATTTACTTGATTTCTCTCAACGAGCATTCAAAATCTGCACTGTTTATCTCACTTACTCACCGGATAGGCGGGACATTCCTGTCCCGCCGCGCTGTTATTCAAATATACATTCAAATCGGTTGAATCCGGCCTATAAGCAGACGAATAAAAGTATAATTCCGGCTCTTTGGTTAACCCTTCTTTTACCGGGTTATTTTGGATATATTCAAGCTTTGTTAACAACTTGCCTTGCGTATCAAGGATATAATCATAAAACCCGTCCTGCCAGATAGAGCCGCGATTCCGGATATTTAAGTTTATCAATCTCGCAGAGTAGCCTTTTATAGACTTCATTATCTGTGATATATTTTTAGTTCGAGGGACTATTATCATATGAAGATGCTCGGGCATTATCACAAACGAAAGCAAGAGATACCAACCAACCTTTCTTGCGTGATATATACAAGATAAAAGGATATTCGCTGATTGAGCATCAGAAAAGACCTTTCTGCCGCCTGTTGCGGCTGTAACAAAATACGGGTAACCTTCAATATAAAGGTGCCTTAATCGAGGCATCTTTAACGAAGTGTTGGCGGGATTAGAAAATCCCGCCTATCCGCAAGAAAGCGTTCCAGTCTATGCGCATGAATTAACTTCCTAAACTCGCCGATGATCGTCTTCGTATGTTCTTGAAGGGTTACCGGTGGGACCGGGCGCGACATATTTGCCGATGGACTAAGCGTCTCAATCAAATCAGACTCAATGTTCTGCACTTGCGAATTAGCCAATTGAGGATCTGTAACCCACACGATATGCGCGGCTCCAGTTTTCTTCAGAGCCCGATGCATGTGTTTTTTGTATTGATGCCACATCCTTGGATAGTTTCGCTCGCCCGCAACCTCCATCGTACGCACCGAAACAAACGCACGCCAAATACATGCTCTTTCATCTTTGAGTTCCTCTTTAATCCGGGCGCGGAGATGCGCCGTCCGGCCAAAGCCGGCCTTTCCGAGATAAATATTCCGCCAAAGACCATTCCGCTCATATCGTCCCCAGAGATAGAAGCCCTGTGTCGCTACAATGGTCCGGCAAATCTCGTCCACAACCTTGCCATAGTTTCGCCCCTTCGAGGATTTGCCATATAGACCAGCTTTGTCGTGATCCAATTCCAAAAACTCGTATAGAGGGTGGAGTGACAATATGCCGCTTTTCAAGCTTCTGCCCCCTTCTTTACATAATGGCATCAAGCCTATTTCTTAACATTCGCAACAAGTCAGTAAAACGGGAAAAATATTATTACAAAATCTATGATAGGCGGGGGTTTCCAACCCCGCCGCCCAAATCATCTTCCCGCTCTAACCCAACAGCCATAAGATAACCCTTGGCCCTTTCGGCCAGTTCATAGCGGGAAACAATATCCCGGAATGCCCGGCTGTGGTCAGGCTGAATCAAATGCGCCATCTCATGGACTATCGCATAGTCTCTCACCCAGGACGACATCGCGCTTAAGCGATGCGAGACGCGAATATACCCGCTATGGTAATTACAGCAGCCGAACCGGCTGTTTTGGTTGACAGAATACTCTATCGCTTTAACCTTTAACTTGTTCTCAAAATATTTCTCATTCAGTCTTTGGGCAACAGAAACCAGGCCTTCTTTCTGATTCAATTCCTCTTTCAGCCTTTTACGCCGGAATCTCTCCTTAAGATTCGCGCCATCTTTTCCGGGCACGCCTGCGGCATAAAAACCGGGGCATTCACCTGAAGAATATCTTTCACTAACCTGGCGCTGACCATTCTCCTGCGCCTCAGACTACGGATTATCTTAACTTCCATAAAGACAAAAAACCCTCGCGCGCATTATAAATGCCTCACGAAGGTTTTGTGTGCTTCCTTAGCCATACGATATGCTTCTTTAAAACGTCTTTAACATGCGCGTAATATTCTTTTTCAAAGCAGGAATTTTTTTAGTTACAATATCCCAAACTACCTCCAGAT
>Ga0209211_10011327_pt1 | contig 11419 bp, 8 predicted proteins | sample RifGroA2_FD_183992 | JGI IMG/M metagenome (GOLD analysis project Ga0209211, IMG submission 183992) | Groundwater microbial communities from Rifle, Colorado, USA - Groundwater A2 (SPAdes) (version 2) | ecosystem: Environmental > Aquatic > Deep subsurface > Groundwater | place: Rifle, Colorado...
CAAAAGATTGAACATCTAAGTATTTTCAATCCTAAGAGCAGTATTCATCAAAATGAATTTACTTTTTATAAAGCGGGCAACGTGGTGGAGAAAGAAATTCACAAACAAAAAATATTTCCCTTCGATTTTTATCTTAAACAAATTGAAAAAAGCAATTTTTATATAGTTGATTGTCTGGAAGCATTCGGTTTTAAAAGAGGGAAAGCGGATTCCAAACGAATTCAGTTCATTCTGAAAAAGGTAAGTTTAAATGCTTGAATTTAAAGACGTTGGCTTTAGTTATGCCGGAGACGAAATTCTCCGGTCAGTTTCATTTCAAATAAGGAATGGAGAGTTCGTTTTTCTTATAGGGAAAAGCGGCTCCGGGAAAAGTACTTTATTGCAAATGATCTATTTTAATATTTTACCCGATTCAGGTGAAATGATCTTTGATGCTCATTCAACCTTATCAATAAAACCTTCTTCGTTTCCTCTTTGCCGCAGAAAGATCGGGATTATTTTTCAAGACTTTAAATTAATTGAAGATCGCACGATATATGAAAATCTTGCTTTTGTACTCGAGACGGTTAATACTCCCGGAAAGAAAATAAAGAAAAGAATTACTCAAGTGTTAAATGATGTAGGACTTTCACATAAAATAAAAAGTTTTCCTAGAGAATTATCAGGCGGGGAAAAACAGAGGATCGCGATTGCTAGAGCCATTATTAACGAACCGCTACTTGTGGTCGCTGATGAACCAACTGGTAACTTAGACCCGGAAACTTCGTTGGAAATATTAGAATTGCTTAAAAAAATAAATAATAGGGGAACGGCAATTTTAGTAGCCACTCATAACTATGAACTCCTTAAAAAATCAAATGCTAGAATTCTACAACTAGAAAATAGGATCTTAAAAGAAATTAGAAATTAGTGAAACTACTTTGACGAAAAAGTTTTTTCAAGTCCTTTAATAATTTCATCTGTAACTTCTTCAATGGAATTCAATCCGTTAATTTCTAATAATTTATTCTCATTCCGGTAAAAATTCTTAACCGGTTTTGTAGAAGATTGAAAAACCTCCAGCCTTGTACGTATCACTCCTTCAGTATCATCTTTCCGTTGATAGAAACTATTTTCTGCACCGCATATAGGGCAGTGTATATCATTTTCAATTTCTGATAATGAAAAGATTGCGTGGCAAACTTTACATGCACGTCGCGCCGTAAGTCGTTTTACAACCTCTTCATCATTAGCTTCAAGGCAAATTAACGCGTAATCGGAAATATTTAATCTTTTAAATAATCGGTTTAAAGATTCTGCTTGAGCGGTCGTTCTTGGATAACCATCAAGGATGAACCCGTTCTTACAACGTTCTTCTGCGAGCGTCTCACGGATTATCTCAACCATTATATCATCGGGGACAAGCTGACCCGCGTTCATTAGTTTTTTAGCTTCAAGTCCCATAGGAGTGCCGTTTTTTGCGGCTTCACGTAAGATATCACCGGTTGAGATATGCGGGATGGAAAATTTTTCGCTCAAGATTTTGGCTTGGGTTCCTTTTCCAACACCAGGGGCTCCAAAAAGGATCAGATACATTTAATCTCCAATTATTATTAGTAAAATTATCATTATAAATTTTCTTTTGCAAAACAGTAAGTAAAAACAGTTAAACTTTGGTAGAGTGGTCAACTTGAAGCTCAATCATAATTAAGTGTTTTTTACTTTATGGTAATTTCTTTAATTTTATTTCGCAAATAATCAGTACGAAAACGGTACATTATTAATGATTAGAACATGAGAAAAAAATATATAGTTCATTTTCTATTCTTTCTACACTTTTCGGTAGTCGCACAAATTCCGTTAGTGAAAATGACTCATCTTTCCCTTGAAGAGGGGCTTTCTCAATCAAACGTACGATGTATGCTTCAAGACAAAAATGGTTTTTTATGGATCGGGACACAAGATGGACTGAATCGGTATGACGGATATAATTTTAAAGTTTATAAAAACGATCCAAGCGACACCAATTCACTTTCCGATAACATGATAACTTGTTTACTTGAGGATAAAAATGGATTTCTTTGGATCGGAACGCTTGACGGTTTGAATAAATATGATCAGCGGAATGGAAAGTTTACTCACTATTTCGCAAAAAGGGGGGATGGAGCCTCATTACAAGGAGAATCTATTTTGTCGATTGCGGAGGATCACAGAGGAAACATCTGGGTAGGAACTCATCTTGGCGGGCTTAGTAAATTCGACCTGAAGGCAGGAAAGTTTAAAACATTCCTTCACAATCCTAAAGATGAGAAGAGCATAAGTAATAATAATATTATGTCCTTATTTGTTGATAGCAAAGGGAACATTTGGGTTGGAACTTTCGGCGGTGGATTAAATCTCTATAACGAAAGAACACATGATTTTAGAAAATTTAATTCCATCCCTTCAGATAAGAATACAATCAGCAATGACTTTATCAGCGATATTGAAGAAGTCGACGAAGGAACCCTTTACATCGGAACTGCTGCCGGAATTACGGTTCTTAATATTAATTCGATGAAAATTAACAGATTAGAGATCACCACTGCTGAAAAAAAACTGATTCAGAGTTCAAATATTCAGGCTATTAGTAAGGATAGTAAAGACAATCTTTGGTTTGGCACTGAAACGGATGGTTTGATCTTTTACGATCCGAGTAATAGGCAAATAAAAAGATATTACAACGATAAGAACATCTCTTCACCACTTGGTGAAAATAATATTACGGCTCTTTGTGTTGATGAGAACGATATTATTTGGGCGGGGACTCATTCCGCAGGATTGACCAAGATAAAAAAAGCAAAAAGAAATTTTAATAACATTTTTGCGGGTGATGGCAAAAACTTTGGACTCACGGACGCGAATATTTGGCCGTTGTTTCAAGATTCCAAGGGAAATATTTGGGTTGGGACAAATAATGGTTTAAATGTTTTAGATAAAAACGATCACCTTGTGAAAAAATATTTTCACTCCCCAAATAATACGAACACAATCTCAAACAACCGGATATGGAGCATTAATGAAGACCACAAAGGAAATATTTGGGTCGGAACTCAAGATGGACTAAATCAGATAGACCTCTTAAAGAATAGGGTTACTCGGTTTCAATATTCTCCCAATAAAAAAAGTATTCCATTCAATCTTATTAAATATGTCTATCCGGATAAGGATGGCATTTTGTGGCTTGGAACTTGGGGTAGTGGAATGATCCGGTTTGATCCTTCTACTCAGAATTCTAAAGGTTTTCACCATAATTTGGAGGACAGATCTTCAATCAGCGATGACGTAGTTTTTTATATTACCGAAGATAAAAAAGGGACGATGTGGATTTGTACTTCCAACGGACTGAATAAATTTACTAAGTCTACCGGACGTTTTACCTCTTACGTTCATACTTCAACAGACAAACAAGGCATACCGGCGAACGCTATCTATTTTATTATGGAAGATGAAAACGATAATTATTGGCTAGCATCCCACGGAGGAGGATTAATTCGGTTTAATAATTCTAACGGAAAATTTGAGAATTATACAGAAATTGATGGATTACCGAATAACGTAGTATATGGAATTTTAAGAGACAACAGTAATAATTTTTGGCTCAGTACAAATCGAGGCATTTCGAAATATTCCCCGAAACTGAATAGGTTTAAGAATTACAACACAAAGGATGGTTTGCCGAATAATGAATGTAACGCAGGCGCATTTCTTAAAAGTAATTCCGGTAAATTATATTTTGGTACAATTAACGGTTTAACTTCATTTCATCCTGAAAGTCTTACCGAAAATAAAGATATTCCCAAAATTGCCATCACCGATTTTAAGATTTTCGACAAAAGAGTTGAGAATATTAGCAGCCTTGTGGATGGAGACAAAATAGCTCTAACTTATAACGACAATTATTTTTCTTTTGAATTCGCAGCGCTCGATTTCACAGAACCGGCAAACAATCAATACGCTTATTTTCTTAAAGGATTTGACGAAGATTGGATTTATTCTGGTTCCAGACGATATGCAGCTTATACGCATCTTGACGCCGGATACTATGTTTTTTCTTTACGCGCATCAAACAATGATGGTGTGTGGAATAATAAAGGGATAACTATCGGGATTACTATAGCTCCACCATTTTGGCGTACATGGTGGTTTAATACATTCGTACTGATTTTTATTTTATCACTCGTTACATTTTTTTTCAAAATGAAAATGAAGCAATTAAAACGTGAGTCGAAACTTCAACAAAAATTTTCTAAACAATTAATCGATTTTCAAGAAGCAGAGAAAAAAAGAATCGCTTCTGAGCTTCACGACGGTATTGGTCAAAATTTATTGATAATAACCAATCGGGCGCAAGTGGGATTAATGAATGAAAACGTTGATAAAATAAAAGAACATTTAGCAGCAATAGATGAAACTGCGGCAGATTCGATACAGGAGATAAGGAATATTACTCACCATTTGCACCCTAATCTTTTAGATAAGATTGGACTTACAAAAACGTTGCAAGCGATGATCCATAAGTTCGAAAGTTCTTCATCTCTTTCATGCACAACTTCATTTGATGATATTGATGGTATTTTTAGTCCAGAAAATGAGGTAAATATTTATCGTATTGTTCAAGAGGGATTGAATAATATTATTAAACATGCAAACGCTAAAAAAGTATTAATTTCCATCAGTAAAAACAAAAAAAATGTTTTACTTTTGATACAGGATGACGGAATCGGGATTGATCAAATTAAAATTCAAAATTTCAAAATATCCTCCGAAGGATTTGGATTAAGAAGTTTAAACGAGCGTGTAAAATATCTAAATGGAAATGTTCTCATAAACTCGAAGAGGGGCGAAGGAACCACACTAACAATAACAATTCCTATTAACCACAATGAATAACAAACCTAAATTAATTATTGCTGATGACCATCCTATCTTCAGAAAAGGTCTGGTTGATCTAATAACCTCCACAACCCGCTTCTCTATTTGCGGAGAAGCAGAGAACGGAAATGTTGCTTTTGATCTGATTAAAGAATTGACTCCCGATATTGCAATCTTAGATATTAATATGCCGGGAATGAACGGATTTGATATCGCTAAAAAAGTTAAATCTGAGGCACTCAAGGTTAATATTATTTTTCTAACGATGTATAACGAGGAAGAACTTTTTAATAAGGCGATGGACTTGGGAGTAAAAGGATATATATTAAAAGAATGTGCGGTAAAAGATATTCTTGATTGTATTCAGTCTGTTGCTGACGGAAAATATTATATAAGTCCGGTCATTTCTGATTATTTGGTCAATCGAAGTACGGTATTGAAAATAGATGAGAAACAGAAATCGGCGATTGATAAATTAACTCCAACGGAAAAACAAATACTTCAACTAATAGCAGAAGATAAAACGAGCAAAGAAATAGCTGATAAATTATTTATCAGCGTCCGTACAGTTGAGAATCACCGTATGAACATTTGTAACAAACTTTCCATCCATGGCAGTAACGCACTCTTAAAATTCGCGCTGGAAAATAAACAACTCTTCTAAAAAAATCCAAAATACAAATTCCAAATAACAAATCTTTTTTAATACTGATACGGTAGCTGCTACCTCCAAAATTATTGACTAATATTTTTGAGATTCGCTTTTTGTGTTTTAGAATTATACTTTCCATCAAACCGCACTATTAACGCTCATTCATATCACATCTAAGTATTCCTACTTATAGAGAATGAGTAGTCATCTCTATTTTATTCTTTTTGCTTAATCGGCAAGTTTAACCATGCAGATAGGAGAATTTATGACAGTATTACTCGTCGATGATCATCATGGAATTCGTGAATTAGAAAAATCGATTTTCTCTTCACTGTTTGATACTTTTTACGAATCAACATCCGGTGAAGACGCGATTACAATTTACAAAACATACAAACCCGATTGGGTATTAATGGATTATAAAATGCGCGGCATTTCCGGTATTGAAGCTCTGAAAAAAATAAAAGAAAATGATGCCGGCGCAAAAATAATTATGGTAACTCAGTTTGAAGATGCTGATCTTAAAAAGAAAGCGATTGATTCGGGAGTGGTCGCATTTGTATCAAAAGAAAAATTATCAACGATAAAAAATATAATTTTAACCAATAAGGAGAACTAAGATGGAAAACTCAATACTTTCAACGCTGCTTTACAAATGCAAGAAATTTATGGAAGCATTTGTTTTACTTTTCATGCTACCGGTATGTGTGCATGCGCAGTCAAGTCCCGATTATATTTTCGGAGATGATAACGGTTCCGGTTGGAATTGGACACTAGGGACTCAAGGGATAAGTGGGCTTGGAAGTTCCTATAAATGGCAGTTTCAAGCAACTTCAACTACAAACCAATATTTCAAACTTGGAGAATCAAGTTCAAGCACAGATGGACAAGGATTTTGGAAAAACAATAGCACATCTAATATGCAATATACCGGCGGCGGTGCCATTTGGAATTCCTACTATAACGCTAACATGGGTGCTGACGGATCAATTTATTTTGCAATAAGCAGCGGAAAATATTACGTTCTTAAAGCAAAAAAAGATGACAGCAACTCAAACACAAATTTTTCAATTCAAGAGTTATCGGCAACTCCGGTAACTATAACCGGAGTTACAGATAATTTTCAATCCACCGGTACAAGTATGAATGTATATATCACTTTAAGCGGGAGTAAATCCCCTGAAGAAAGAGTATTCGTAAGATATACGACTGACAACTGGGCAACTTCTATAATCTCATCAGAAGCAACAGGTAGCGGAACTTCTTATATAGCTATCATTCCAGGAGGTGGAGTAACGGCAACAGCAAACAATAAATACTATGTTTTTACAACCACCGTCGCCGCACCTTCTGCTTCAGAAGCTGACTTGCTCGCTATAAATTATAATAATAACAGCGGCAATTACCATCAAGTATTTTCAAAGTATATCACAATTCTTGTGGATGGTTGGCAAACTAAGGGAAGAGGCGGTCCGGTAATGTGGTCATACGCTACAGATACTCCGGGAATAAAAGAATGCGGGTCTTATGCATGTGGAGCGATAAATGGCAGTAGTGTTACAGCTTATGTAAGAACTGAATTTAATGTCATTGGTGGAACGAACGGGAATAACTGTGATTGTTCCATATATACAGGCAGTGGGGTAGTTACGACTACTTCTTCAACTGAAGAGCAGACAAATTTAGTTAGTACTACAAGTGGAATTACATTTTATCTTGGCGCCGGGGGATTGAGTGGCTTCACCAGTGCTTGTCCCGATTCCGATAGTCGAGTTTATACAGGAAGTGACGGCTATCTTAAAGTTGATGACATGAATAAATTGGTCTTTGACTCATATAGAACTGTCATGAGTGTTAATTATCAAACGGGAGTGATTACCTCAACCGGATGGGCAAAAATTAATTCCGCTTCAAGTGATCCGTTGTGGGTAAAAGAATTTGACCCATTTAATACCGGGCAGATTGATTTTGACGCTGTCTCCTCAAGTCCAGTTGTCCAATCCTGCTATGGTGCATACGATATAACAATCAAATTAAAACCGGCTCCATACGTGTCAAACCAATCTTCCGGTTCAGTTGCTACAGAGGGAGGTGGGATCAATGAGACTATCAGTCTGCCAAGTTCTGATGTAGTGTACAATTTTACGTCAACCTCTTTTGGCGGTACTGAGGGGAATGGCGTTTTCGCTAATCAGATCATGACAACTCCTGTTGGTGACCTACCAAGTGGAATTGACGCAATAAGTCAGCTATATTGGAATCTTTCTACAGCGCTTGATACATTTACATGCAGTTTAACTTTTGATTTAGCAGATATTACCGGAATAAGTAACTCAGCAAATTTAAGAATTCTAAAAAGAGTGGACAGTAATCACCCATGGACTACATGGACAGAATACACCCTTGTTGACGCGACACATTTACGAGCAAATAATGTTACAAGTTTAAGCGAATGGGCAATCGGATCGACAGGGGGAAATGCTCTCCCGGTTGAGTTAGTTTCTTTTTCAGGCGCTATCGAAAATAATGCTATTGTACTTAAATGGAAAACCGCAGCGGAACTAAACAGTTATGGTTTCGAAATAGAACGTAGGTTAAAAGATTGTGGTTGTGAATGGGAAAAAATCGGGTTCATGGCTGCCGGTGGTAACTCAAACTCACCTAAGGATTACGAACTGAAAGATTTTGTCCGCCAAACAGGAAGTTACCTCTATCGATTAAAAATTGTGGATAATGACGGCAAATTTGATTACAGCAAAGAGGTTAATATAAACATTGCTACGCCACTCAAATACGAACTCTTACAAAATTATCCCAATCCTTTTAACCCGGTTACCACCCTTAAATTCGCGCTACCTGAAGCGAGTAAAGTTACTCTTAAAATATTTTCCTTACTTGGTGAAGAAGTAGCTGAAGTAGTAAATGAAGAAAAACCGGCAGGTTTCCATCAAGTGGAATTCGATGCGAGTAAACTATCAAGTGGAGTTTATTTCTATAAAATTGAAACAAACAATTTTACTCAGATAAAGAAAATGTCGGTAATTAAATAATAGGAGATTTCAATTATGGATAACAACAGATGTAAAAGTTGGTACTTAGCTGACGGCGATTATATCAACAACGATTTGGATTACGATCTCGGACAAAAATTAGTTAAGAAAAGAGAAAAATTATTAAGTATGATTTACAATGTTGGTTTCGTAGCCGTATCATTAGTTCTTATGCTAATAGTATTACAACTTGCGGCAAAAGTTTGACTATGTGAATATTCAAGACTACTAATCAAATAATTTAGGGATTGATTTGTTACATTAACACCTCGATTTATCGGGGTGTTAATGCAAAAAGATTAGAGTATTTAAACCGTTTTAGCTGTACCCCGCCGGCGTAACGGTTTTGTTCGATATGTATACAGCCTCTAAAGTACATAGACCTCGGAGGACACTCTAGACAGTTTACTTCTTCAAAATCGCAGTAACCTTTTCCGCAGCATCTTTTAAAGTAGTTGCAACTTCAAAGTTTAAACCGGATTCTTTTAAAAGGACTCCGGCTTCTTTCGCGTTTGTTCCTTCAAGCCTTACAACAATTGGGATAGTTACATTAACCGTTTTCGTTGCTTCAATAACTCCTGCAGCAACGCGGTCGCAGCGGACAATTCCACCGAAGATGTTAATCAAAATTGCTTTAACATTCGGGTCGGAAAGGATGATCTTAAAACCATTTGCAACGGTTTCTTTATTTGCTCCACCGCCGACGTCTAAAAAGTTAGCAGGTTCACCACCGGCAAGTTTAATAATATCCATCGTTCCCATTGCAAGTCCGGCGCCGTTAACCATACAGCCAACGTTTCCATCGAGAGCGACAATTCTGTTATCGTTTGTTATTACTAAAGGATTAATTTCAAGAAGGGAAGCGTCGGTTGCCTCGTATGCAGCATAAAGTTGTTTAATGAATTTCTGGAAATTCTTAAAATTATCTCCGCTTAGACCAAGAGCAAATGCTAATTCGCGTGTTTGAAACGGTTGAAGTCCAATTGCCGGATCAACCCAAACTTTAATAATTTTTTCAGGTGTTTCGGCGGCGACTTTTTCAATTTCTACTCCACCTTCGGTAGATGCCATGATAACATTTTGGGAAACGGTTCTATCAAGGAGTATTCCGAGATAAAACTCTTTTACATAATCCAAACCTTCGGCTATAAAAAGAGTTTTAACGATCTTACCTTCACTTCCGGTTTGATGTGTTACCAAGAGATTGCCGAGAATTTTCTCTGCATATTCACGGGCTTTCTCAACAGAGGTTGTGAACTTTACGCCGCCTTCAAGAATAACTTCATTTCGGTTTTCCGGATTATAAACTTTTCCTTTTCCTCTACCACCGGCGTGTATTTGCGATTTAACCACATATTGATTTATTCCCTGGCTTTTCAACTGCTGAATAGCTTTTTCAAATTCATCTAAATGCTTAATTGCAAATCCGTCTTGCACCGGAACGGAGAATTTTTTTAATAATTCTTTTGCTTGATACTCATGAATTTTCATTGTTCTGTTTATTCCTTTATTTAGTTATAAAATTATTATCATTTAAGAGTAGAAAGTTGAAAGTGGAAAGAATGAACTTTTTACTTTCCACTTGTAACTTTAAACTTTATATTTTCTCACTCATCAATTTTGCTTGCATGAAAAGAAGTAAGTAATCTCTTCCGCCGGCTTTTGAATCGGTTCCCGACATATTAAAACCGCCAAACGGATGTCCGCCAACCATAGCGCCGGTACACTTCCGGTTAAAATACAAATTACCGATGAGCAATTCTTTTTTAGCTTTCTCAAGTTTCTGGCGATTGTTGGTATATACTGCACCGGTCAATCCATATCTTGTATTATTTGCAATCTTTAAAGCATCATCAAAATTGTTGGATTTTATAACTGCCAACACCGGACCGAAAATTTCTTCTTGCGAAATAACAGCGAGAGGTTTAATGTCCGTGAAGACAGTTGGTTTGATATAAAATCCGTTACCCGCGGCTTTTTCGCCACCACAAAGAAGTTTCCCTTCTTTTTTACCGATTGCAATGTAACCAAGAATATTTCTTTCAGCAGTTGCGTTTGAGACAGGTCCCATGCGATAATTTTCTTCAGCTGCTCCAACTTCAATTTTGTCCACTTCTGTTTTCAATTTTTCAATAAAAGATTTATAAATTAATTTATCAACCACAACGCGTGAACAAGCGGAACATTTTTGTCCCTGGAATCCGAATGCAGAAGCTACAACACCCTGGACAGCAGTATCAACATTTGTTTCACTATCAACTATGATAGTATCTTTGCCGCCCATTTCCGCAACAACACGTTTAAGCCAAATTTGTTCTGGTTGTACTTTTGCGGCTAACTCATTAATATGTATCCCAACTTCCATCGAACCGGTGAACGAAACGAAACGTGTTTTTGGATGTCCAACTAAAGTATCGCCAACTTCTCCACCGGAGCCGGGTAAGAAGTTCAATACACCTTTCGGTAAACCGGCTTCTTCCATAATATCGCAGAATACTTTTCCCATCATGGGTGTATCACTTGATGGTTTTAATACAACGGTGTTTCCTGAAACGATTGCCGCGGAAGACATTCCGGCTAAAATTGCAAAGGGAAAGTTCCATGGCGGAATGACGACAGCAACTCCGAGAGGAATGTAAACGAGTTCATTTTTTTCTCCGGCAATTGGAGTGATTGGTTGTTTTTCAGCATAACGGAGCATTTCGCGCCCGTAAAAATCAAGGAAATCAATCGCTTCTGCTGTATCAGCATCTGCTTCAGCAAAGTTTTTGCCTATTTCAAGAATCATATAAGCGTTAATTTCAAATCGTTTCTTTCTGGCAAT
>Ga0209211_10011328_pt1 | contig 11417 bp, 12 predicted proteins | sample RifGroA2_FD_183992 | JGI IMG/M metagenome (GOLD analysis project Ga0209211, IMG submission 183992) | Groundwater microbial communities from Rifle, Colorado, USA - Groundwater A2 (SPAdes) (version 2) | ecosystem: Environmental > Aquatic > Deep subsurface > Groundwater | place: Rifle, Colorado...
TCCTCTCTCCAGCTTCGGGCTCATCCTCGCATTGCTTTGTCTGCGTGTGTCGTTGTGTCCACTGGTTTTGGTTTGCGTGCTTCTGTGCCTCGCATTAGCTGGCCTTCGGATTCCGCCACTCGCACAACCCCTCTCCTCGTTTGCATCCTTGCTTTTAGTTTGTCGCTTCCGCTAATAGATTCTGTAACTCCGATTAACGGAGGCGCTCGTCCGTAGGGCGTGGGCGCCCTAGCGGAAATGCTCCCGAGTCGTCTGCGCGTAGCGCAGTTACGACTCGCAGTGCATAGCCCCGAGGCGCTGCCGATGCGCTTGCCCACCCCGTCTACAGGTGCCGATGACAAACCCATCGGCCTGCCCATGCGCGCGCAAAATCTTTCGCCGCGACAGAATCAAAGCGCGGCGAAACTCCCTCGCAACCAAAATTCTAAATCTTAGTGTACACAACCGCGATTCCAGTTTTTCCAACTTGTTTTATCTTTCCTTCTTTCTCTAAATCAGAAAGATACCTCGTCGCTGTCGCGTCCGAGACATGCAAAAGCTTTTCTACTTCGTCGTTGGTGATTCTATCTTTTGCTTTCAGAGCCTCCATAATCTTGTCTATCTTATTTCGCTTCCGGTCTTGAATAGACGCTCGCGCTTTTACTAGCCGGTCGCTTGCATATTGCCGAGAGTCTGTCGGGCTTGCGTTGTTAGTTGCCGGTGATGTTGCGCTTTGCGCCGGAGCGGGTTCAGGGGGTAACGGCTCGTCCACAGATGCCGATGCCGAACCAATCGGCTCATTTACTGGTATTTGAGCCGTTTGCGTTTGGGACTGTAGCACTTCAACCACGGGCTCACTCGCCACAGCTTCCGGCTCCGTTGGAGCCGGTGTCGCTTCTTGCTTCGGCTCGCCAGAGCTTGCAACGTCGGCGGCTGACGGTGTAGCAGGTTCTTCCGCAGGTGAGGGAGCAGGCGATGTCTCTTCGTCGGCCATGGTTTAATTAACGTCCCTTGTTGAATTCGTAGGATTGTCGTATCAATTCAATTGCATACGGAATCTCTTTTTCTTCCCTAATCACAAACTTCCTGAGATTTTTCGCCCACCCAAAAGATTTTGGAACTGCCCTCGAAACTTTCTTTGGGTCGCTAATCTTTGCCGTTGGAACGAGAATGTACACATCGAGTTTCTCTTTGTAGAAGTGGATGGTGACAAAGTTTATTCTGCTGTTGGGAATCCGGTGGGCAACATAAAATTGCAAATATTTTTCTGCGACTTCGCCCAAATCAAATATTCTCTCTTGCAGGATTTTAAATAGTCCCCGTGTTTTATCCGAACCCTTTTTTAGGTGCGTCTCCAGATCGTATCCCTTAACCTCCCTAGTAACTTCTTTAATAAATTTGCTTCCGGTGATGGTCTCGATTTTCTCGGATGTTTCAAGTGGTTCTATCTGCTTGAATTCGATTAACTCGTTACTGTAAAATTTTATCTCCCAAAGTTCTATCGGTAGATTCTTAAAATTGATTGCTGCTTTTTGGTGAGGCGTAAAAAATGGAGAAACAAAAATGACACGTGACTGTTGCCAATTAATATCCTCCCGTCTCAATGGTCTGGTTGTTCGCTCATTGTATTCGATGAGAAATTCAGCTTTGTTATTCAACATCAATGCCAAATAAGAGAAACCTTGATCTATGACGCTAAAACTGCGATCTTTCTTATATTCGATAATAACAAACGACCTATTCTCTGAATCGAAGCAGAGCGTATCTATACGTAAGTTGTTATGTGAAAACTCAGAAGAAATAAACTGCAGACTAAAAAGCTCTTTCAGGTTCGTTTCCGTAAGTTGTTGAATCTCGCGCTCAATGGGAGTGTTCTTTTCCGAAATAGGGCCGAGTTTATTTTTCTGTCGTTTGAATAGTGCCATATTTATTTCAAAAGTTCATTAACAGAAACGGCCAAAGCACCTGAAAGTCTTTCAATTGTTGCGAGGGTCGGATTGTTTTTGGCATTCTCTATATTACTTATGTAACTTTTATCTACTTTGAGTATATTTGCCACAACAATTTGCGACATCCCTCTTTCAATCCTAAGACGTTTGAGATTTTCTCCCAGTTTCTGTGCCACCTTTTTCATAATCGACTTATCCACAGTATATACCTTTTCGAAAGACAACAAGTTGTAGTATAATACAACTATCGGAAATGGCTGAATTATCAAATATTTGACAAAAAAGTAAGATAGAATGAGATTATGGCCTCTTTAGTCCACACAGAGATAACGGCATATTTGCAATCAAATACCGAGACTGATTTCGCTATTCTCGAAAGCGCACTACTGGAGGCCATTTTAAATCTTCATAATATAGTTGATGTAAAAAATATTAAAATTAGAGAGATTTTACAAATAAATTCACCACTTTGTAAAAAAGCACTGGAATGGATAGATTCCAACATACCAGAACTGACAATCCAGCATGTCTTAACTTTTTATGAATTACGTGTATCGCCCGAGGGCAGGAAATTTGATGGTGCTTACTACACGCCACAATCTATCGTTGATGAGATAGTAGATTTGACTCTTCGAGACAGAATCGGCTCAGTATGCGATCCGGCGTGTGGCAGTGGAGCTTTCTTATTGGGTGCAGTAAAAAAACTCCATGCAAATAGAGCAGGAACTATCCAGGAAATACTTTCAAAATACATATGGGGTGTCGATATTGATAGTTCCAATGTTGAATTCACAAAGAGGGTTCTTTCACTTTTTGCAATATTGAATGGAGCGGATCAGAAAGAATTCTCGATCGGGATATTTCAAGGTAACAGTTTGATTTTTGATTGGACTAAGACTAGTCGAGCACAATCAGATTTCGATTTTGTTGTAGGCAATCCACCCTACGTAAGGGGGAAGAATCTTACTTCGCAACTCAAAGCTCAGATTAAAGCATGGCCTTCTGCAAATTCTGGAATTGCTGATTTGTACTTGCCTTTTTTTGAAATTGGCCTTTCATGGGTACATTCAAAAGGCAGGGTTGGATATATTACGCCAAATACATATTTCTCATCGATAAACGGAAGGAATGTAAGAAAAATGATATCCGAGAGGCAAATACTCGATCGAATTATTGATCTTAACGGATTCCCTGCGTTTGAAGGACTGCTTACATATACTTGCGTAACGATACTTGACAAGGCTGGCATAAGAGGCCCCATGGTAGGGGTCGCGGATAATCTTGATCAATTGCAAAACATTCGACAAATAGAGCTTTCAACCATCGACTATAAGGAACTTGAACAAAATGACTGGTATATTCAGCCCAAACACATTGCATTGGAGATGCGAATGATGGAAATGACGGGTATTTCTCTTGATAAATATGTTCCAAAATTTACCACTGGAATAGCCACTCTTCGAAACGATCTTTATATTTTTGATTTGCCTGTTATAGACGGATACCTAACATTTGAGAAGTCTGGGATACAATTCAGTATTGAGGAAGAAATCACAGTGTCAATTATCAAACCCAACAAAATAAAAACAGAAGCAAAACTCATACGTAATCAAGAACGCGTACTATACCCCTACAGAATTCCAGAGCATGGTAGTCGACCCACTTTAATCCCCGAAGAAGAGCTCAAAGATAAATTTCCAGGCGCATATTCGTATTTATTGCATTTTAAACCCGAACTAGAAAAAAGGTCCCTGGATTCAAGGACGGCGTGGTATGCCTATGGTCGTTCGCAGGCGTTAGATGGATTCGGAGAAAAGATTGTCTTTCCAATGATGTCAGATCGACCTGCCTTTTTGCACGTAAAAGATCCAAAAACTCTTATTTATTGTGGCTATGCATTGTATCCCGGGTCCCAGGAGAAAACAGAGATCTTGCTAAAAATTCTCAATTCACCCATCTTTTGGAATTACCTATCAAATACCAGTAAGAATTACGCTGGTGGCTACAAATCGATGGCCAAAAACTACGTGAAAAAATTCTCCATCCCTCATTTTACAACGGAAGAGAAGAAACTTCTCCATTCATTATCGGGCCGGAGTTTGGCAGAATTCCTGAAAGATAAATACTCGCAACAAACAGTTGCCACGGTCCCATTGCGACAGTTAAGTATGGTTTAGTGAAGCGACGATATCATCAAAAAAATGTTCGAGTCGCAATTCACCTTCCACTGGAATGTGCGCCGACAGTTGAGGTGGATTACTGTTGAAATCAATAACACAATATGAGACATGTTGGTACTTACTCAATAATTCTGTTGTTGAATTGCTAACAATAAGTGAGGACAGTTGTCTCGCCGCGTTAGCGTAATTGAAGGACCCAACAGGATTAACAGGAAGTTTCGTGGGTACATCGGCCGCGGGATGTATGTAAACTAAGCCAACGATACAACCAGGGTAAGCAACATGCACGCTCTCCACCTCCCCAGCTTTCATACGAATATAGTTATTGAAATTTTTCCCCAGGGAAGACATTTGGCTCCTTACATCCACAATTAGCGCTGGTTCGTTGGACTTATTAAATACTCCAACATCAGCCTCCACCTTTCCTCTCCCTACAGTTATTTTTTGCTCCACCTCTATGTGAAGTCCATTTGATTCAATTCCACGACTGCGTAACTCTTCTGCACAATAGTTCTGAAATAATGTAATAAAAGATTTGCTTCTAACCGCATAGGTTGGATCGGCGACAAACAATTTTTTCATACCCCGCAATGTCGAAGTCAGATCTGTAGTGTTTAACATGCGCAAACGATACTCTATTTATATAAATACTCAAGAACAACACTAAAAATCCGCCCCGCCGCCCATTCAATTTTCAAAAACCCCCGCGAAATAGATGCGTATGGAGGAGAGTGCGGCGGGGCGGCCGATGGGTTTGGCATCGGCATCTGTAGACGAGGCGGGCGCGTACTCGCGCCCGTGTACAGAACCGAATCGGAAGACAGAGTACAAAGCCACCACGCGCGCGGCGCGTGCGAGTCATTCGGAATGCGTGCTAAAATAGGTACGAGTGAATTCATACAAACGAGCCCAGACTAGGAGAGGGTCTAAAGATTCGGGATTTTGACGCGCGGCGCGAAGCGCCGCGTAGAGAGGATGCGCCGTGCCGAAGAGTTTTTGATGCGGGACGCAAATTCAAGCCGAAGATTTTTTGAAGAAATGCAAATGCGGATTTTTTGGCGGGGAGAGAGGGGCCCCGAACCCATACGTGCTTGCCACCCACCCATGCGCGCACGCAAATCCTTTCGCTATTGCGAAACTCCCTGCCGTTCAGGCATTTGACCAAGATAGTGGTCAATCGCGTTAAGAAACATGTGTGACTCACCGAGTATCGCATCGCAATGAAGAAAAAACTGGAAAATGTTATTGCTCCAGAACACAAACCATTCTTTTCGGTCTTTCGGTCGCCATGTGTCATGTGGCATGAGACCGACAAGCATATTTCTACTTTCGTGATTGTGATGCCCTATAGCATTTGCCTCTTTGTAAATGGTCTCAAAGATATTTATGTTTTGACCTTCTGGAAAAAACTTACGAATCATCTCGTCAGCGCGGGAGTAAAAAACTTTCTGTGATATCTTTGCTCTGAAAGTGAGCCCCGTGCGCGCATCTCTTTCACCCCATGCGATATTCGCCAACTCTTTTCTGATTTCTTGAAAATCGTTGTGCGTATCGAGAATCCAAACCAGATAACCAAGATGCATCGGAATCTCCACCATTGCTTTCACGTGCGTTGCTACGGTGACGGAATTGAACTTCAAACATGCGTCGACAAATGATTCTGTGAGATATAAGAGACGCATAACAGAGGACGTTGCATGCAAATTCACACGTGCTGCGACCCATTTGTTATGAGCTCCTGATTGTGGCAACTGAATGGAAGGTAAGCAGCGTGCTCGCAACTTAGGGTACATTGATTCGATATTTTGCCAGTGTCGTTTTTGGTCATCCGTAAAAAGTCGCCGGTCGTCTTCTGGGTAGGAGAAACGAACAGTAGCCAGTGTCGTTTCCATATTACTCACGGATATCGTGTTTACCGTTGTTGTAGAGTTTCCGACCGTACATAACTGGTATTTCTGCAAGCCGCGCTGCCTCTCCCCGGTGAAGATTATCTAATACATGTTGAAAATCTCTTTGTATTTCTTTCTTCCAGCCAGCCTCCTCATCTTTCCACCAGTACGACACTCCTCCGTCCATTAAATCTTTGCCCATTGAGTTGAGAAGCTTCGCAACGTCGTTAATTAACTCGTACATCCTGTCGCTAGATGGAATAGTGGGCAGTACGTAGTCCTTTTCTCGATGCGCGAAATATGTATCACGCGCGTCCTTCAACATCTCTAATGATTCCTTATGTTTTTCTTTCAACTCTTCAAATTCTTTTTCTCGGTCAATCTTGTACTTCTTTGCCTCGTCTAATAGATATGAGAGGGTTCGCTTTTGTTTGTTTTTCCCGTCCTCAAATAATTGAGTTATAGACAACACGGTCGCATAACAGATGCCGCTTTCGAGTGAGAGAAAAAAATAATTGTATTTTTTAATTATCTCGACATTGTGGTTTGCATCTTGTTCGCCAAGGTAGACTTTGCTTTTTGAAAGCGCACAGCAAAATAACAATTCGCAGTATGTACTGGTCTCATATAGGTGATTAAAGAAACCATCCCACAGCTTTTTAAGTTCTTCTTTGTTGTTCGTACTCATTTTTTCTTTGCGTTTTCACCCATACTTCTTGATATAATACAACTATGCTCTATTTCCTCTACGCACGCAAAAGCACTGACGTTGAAGACAAACAGGTTTTGTCCATTGAAGCGCAGTTGTCGGAGTTGCGCGCGCTCGCGAAGCGCGAGGGGCTAGAGATCGTGAAGGAGTTTGTAGAAAAACGCTCGGCGAAAATGCCGGGCCGTCCTGTATTTATGGACATGATGGCGCGGATACAAAAGGGCGAAGCACAGGGCATCGTATGTTGGAAAATAGACCGACTCGCGCGCAATCCGGTGGATGGCGGACAGATTCAGTGGCTACTCCAAAACAGCGCTATCGCGCATATCCAAACCCACGACCGCGCCTATTATCCCGCCGACAACGTGATGCTCATGTCGGTCGAGTTCGGCATGGCGAATCAGTACATCCGCGACCTTTCCGTAAATACGGCGCGTGGCTTGCGTGCTAAGGCGCGACGGGGCGATTTTCCCGGCACAGCTCCGGCGGGGTATCGCAACGACCCGCGGACAAAAACTATCGCGCTTGACCACAAGAAGTCAAAAGTAATTCGCGCCGCTTTTGAGTTGTATGCAAAAGGCGGTTCGCGTTTTGAGGACATCGGGCAATTTCTTTACGACAACGGCGTGCGCAGTTTATACGGCAATCGCATACACGACGACCGCGCAAAATTCATTCTCGCCAATCCGTTTTACTACGGCCAATTTCTCTACAAAGGCGAATTGTACGAGGGACGGCACACGCCCATAGTGGACAAGCACCTTTTTGATAAAGTACAGAAAGTAATAATTGAACGCGGACATCCGACAGTACTGGGGAAAGAGCCGCAAATATTTTGCGGGCTCATGCGATGCGGCGAGTGCGGAATGAGTATCACGGCAGAAGTGCGCGAGAAACATCAAAAGAACGGCAACACACACCGCTACATTTACTATCGTTGTACCAAAAAATCAGCGGCTCGCTGTTCACAGTCCTACGTTCGCGAAGAAACACTCGCCGCCGATGTTTCCGACCTCCTCGCGCTTTTTGTTCTCCCGCCGGAATGGGCGGAAGACTTCAAGCGCAGAATGCAAAATGACGAGCACGATGTAGGACGCACTACGACAAACGCCGTGGCAAGCTTGCGTGAACAGATGCACGAGATAGAACGCAAGCTTGACCGTCTTACAGATGTCTACATCGCGCAGGATATTGAGCGCGACACATATTTATTAAGGCGTCGCGCGCTGATGTCCGACAAGCGGACACTAGAGGAACAATCGGCCCGTTTGGAGCGGGACGGCTCCGCGTGGCTCGAACCTATGCGCAAGTGGATACATGAGGCAGAAAACCTAGACCAAATCCAAAACGACCCTTCTCTCCCCGCCAAAAAATCCGCAATTCAAAAAATCTTCGGCTCCAACCTGCAACTCACAAATCAAAAACTCTCCGGCACGGCGCATCCTCTCTACGCGGCGCTTCGCGCCGCTCGCCAAAATCCCGAATCTTTAGACTCTCTCCTAGTCTCGGCTCCGCGGCCAGGGCTCGAACCTGGGACATCCTCGTTAACAGCGAGGCGCTCTACCAACTGAGCTACCGCGGAATAATATTGGCAACTTGCCACAGGGCTAGTATATCGAAGCGTAGTATAATTTCCAGCATGAGTCCCGTTAGAGATGGCAAAAGTTGGTATACTTACGTTCTCCGCAGTCTCAAGGATAGCGAGACATACACTGGTTCGACAAACGATTTACGGAAGCGTTTCAAGTAGCATAACGATGGTTTGACAAGCTCAACAAAAGGTCGGCGCCCGCTTGAGTTGATATACTACGAGATGTGTATGAACGAACTAGACGCACGGTCGAGAGAATTATTTCTTAAATCTGGCATGGGTAAGCGCTACCTCAAGAATCGCTTGAAACGCTTCCTATCTCTAACGGGATGAGAACGGCATTTCTTCTCCAAGGGATACTTTTTATCGGACTTATTTTTGTCGCCGTGTACGCAATGGATTCGCGGAAAGCAGAAAATGAATCTGTTATAATACCTTCAACAAGTTCATCTATGGCAAGCACGATGTCAATCACAAGTCCGGAATTTGAACAAGACGGACGCATTCCCTCGAAATTTACTTGCGATGGAGACCGCTCGATAAATCCCGCGCTTATTTTTTCCGGCATTCCAGAAGGGACACAATCGCTCGCGCTTATAATGGACGATCCGGATGTCCCGAAAGCTTTGAAACCCGAAGGCGTTTTCGACCACTGGGTGCTATTTAATATTCCGTCTGACACGAAAGGTATTTCTGAAGCTTCCACAGTAGGAACTCCAGGCGCTAATGGTACGGGAGCTAGTGCGTACACTGGCCCGTGCCCGCCTCCGCAATATGAGCCAAGCGAACACCGATACATTTTTGTTCTCTATGCGCTTGATTCGACACTTGCGTTAAATTCTGGCGCAACGAAGAAGGAGGTCTTGAAGGCGATGCAAGGACACATTCTTGCAGAAGCAAAACTCATAGGAAGATACAAAAGGCAATAGGCAACTCAAAAGTCATTAACCGCAGTAATAGGTTATAATGCGCAATATGATTCTTTATGTCAAAACAGGATGTCCGTGGTGCATAAAGGTTCTCGATTATGCTAAAGATAATGGAATTGAATTTACTGAACTTCGGAACATCGCGACTCCCGGTGTCTCCGAGGAACTTATCGCGCGAGGAGGGAAGCGCCAAGTCCCATATCTCGTGGATGAAAAAAGCGGAACTGAAATGTATGAATCAGCCGATATTATTGAGTACTTAAAGAAATTTTAACAATTAGTAATATATTCATGAATGTACGTATCAAGGCCACAAATTACGCAATTACGCCGGAGGTTGGAAGCTACCTCAGCGAGCGCCTAAAGTCCCTTGAGAAATTCGTCGGGGCAAATCTTAATGTTGTGCGATGCGAGGTGGAGCTTGGGCGCGATGCCGGCCGACCGCGGCACGGAGCCAATATCTGGTTCGCGGAAATCGCCGTCATAATTCCAGGCAGAGACCGTGTCTACGCGCGCAACAATTCGGAGAGCGTGAACGGCGCGATTGACGACGTGAAAGAAGAAGTGGAGCGCAAACTTTTGCGCGAGCGCAAGTTGCACCGCGTGTTTCTCCGAAAAGGAGGCGCAATGCTGAAGAATTTGATGCGGTTTGGAAGAGATAGATTGTAAATGACATGAGGTTTAATCGTTTTAATTCCGGAGTGATTTTTTTCCTAACGCTCCTTCTGATCATTTTCCCCTTGTCTCCGGTATACGCACAAGATAACCCTGCTCAGAAAAACACAGACACTACAGAAGCAAGATCATGGTGGCAAAAAGTGACAGTTGGCGACTTGGCCGGATTTCTGTTTTCAGCAGTTACAGGAGGAATACCCACCGCTGTGAAATGGGCCGTTGGGAATCAAATCGCAGATTCAATTCCACCAATACAGGAAGCTCGGCAGGAAATTATGAAAGGCGCGATTAACGCCATTGTTCCGGTCATCGTGCCTGTCGTCGCACCTGCCGTTGGCTTTGTTGCTGGGGCAGTACCAGGAGGGGATTCCCTGACGCATTCTGCGATTCAGGGGTTACAATTATTGGACAAGCCAGCGTTTGGCAATGACGGGCCTCAGAAAGTGCAAACATCTGATACCGGTATGTTATCCTTTGACTCCAATGGAATGGAGGCGCGTTTTAACGAGTGGCCGAGCATCAGCTATCCTGATCAATCTGTTTTGCAGGATGTTATGCAAAATGGATCTGGACCCATTTTGCTTTTCTCCAACAGCAACCAAACACAAGACTATCCCGCTGGCTTTCAACCTGTGCAAACTACACATGGGGACCAGTTTTGGATTGATAGCTTCGGAACTTATCCGACAAATAATGCAGTCTCAGAACCCGCACAAACTACTTGGAATTTCCAGCCCGATAACTCCGACTATATTGATTTAAGCAATACCTCTAACATATCAGGCAGTCGTTACAATTGGGACTCCACGTTCTATAATCCGCAAGTTAATTTAGGCCAAACACCAACAGAATATCAATTGCCCAATTATAATAGCGACACTTACAACTGGTCTTTCTAAATACCCTGATGCGGTTCGGTCCTGAATAAGTTTCCTTATATGCTTATTCGCGCGAATAAGCATATACATATAGTTAGGGATTACAAGGGCCGTGCGCCAGAGCGCAGGAATTCTGCGTAACTCATCTCGCGCTTGCCTTCGGGTTTAACGCGGTCGATTGCGAGCGAGTCATTCTCGATGTGAGCGTCTAAAATTGCAACACGGATTTTCTTGCCAGCCCGTTCAAAAAACGCGTAAGTGCCTGGCCAGCCTTCGTAGGCGCGGATTTTCAGCAGGTTCTTGTAAGCATTGCCGGAAAGGTCGAGTAACCCATCTTCTTTCTCAATTTTTCCTGAATAAGTTGCGATGTCGTGGTTCTGCTCATGCGCGTCAATTTCACCCTTAACCCATTGCGGGAGGATTTGCGCGAGTAAACGCCCGCTCTCTCGCATGAGTGTTTCTTCCAGTTCTGCCAGATGCGGCGGCCAATCCGAAGTAGCAACACGTTTTTGCGCAACGATTGGCCCGTGGTCAATTTCCTCATCAACGACAAGTATGGAAACCCCAGTTTCTTTCTCGTCATTTAGTATAGCGCTCCTAATTGGAGATGGGCCGCGCAGGCGGGGAAGGAGAGACGG
>Ga0209211_10011331_pt1 | contig 11416 bp, 7 predicted proteins | sample RifGroA2_FD_183992 | JGI IMG/M metagenome (GOLD analysis project Ga0209211, IMG submission 183992) | Groundwater microbial communities from Rifle, Colorado, USA - Groundwater A2 (SPAdes) (version 2) | ecosystem: Environmental > Aquatic > Deep subsurface > Groundwater | place: Rifle, Colorado...
CGTACTCGCGCTGGGGCGCATCGAATGCGCCCCATGCTCATCCCGTGACAAAGAAGTCGAGCAGGGAGATGTCAAAAAGCGTGGGCGCTAACACCCGGCTGACCCTGCCCAACGGGGTCAGCACCGAGTACCAGTACGACCTCGCCTCGCGGCGCACCGCACTGATCTATCGCAATACCACCGGCCTGCTCGGCGACCTGACCTATCAGTACGACGCGGCGGGCAATCGCACTCGGGTGGGCGGCAGCTTAGCCCGCACCCTGCTCCCGGACCCCGTGGCCAGCGCCACCTACGACGCGGCTAACCGCCAGCTCGCCTTCGGTGACAAGACGATGACCTTCGATCCGAACGGCAACCTCACGACCCTCACCGACGCGACCGGGACAACCACGTTCACCTGGGACGCGCGCGATCGCCTGATCGGGATCGACGCGCCCGGCACCGCCGCGGCGTTCGGCTACGCCTTCGGCCGGCGCCTCAGCAAGACCATCAACGATGTGCCGACCCAGTTCCTCTACGACGGCTTCGACATCGCCCAGCAGCTCACCCCCGAGGAGACGACGAGCTATCTCCGCTCGCTAGCGATAGACGAGCTACTCGGTGTCACCACGCTCAACGGCTCCGTTTTCTCGATCGCCGACCCGCTCGGCAGCACGCTTGCGCTGACCGCCGGCTCAGGGAATCCGACAACGGAGTACAGCTACGCCCCCTTCGGCGCCACGCTGGCAACGAATCCGAGTTTCTCGAATCCATTCCAGTTCACGGGCCGGGAGAACGACGGCCTCGCCAGCCTCTACTACTACCGGGCGCGCTACTACCATCCCGGCCTCCAGCGGTTTATCAACGAGGATCCCATCGGCGTCTCGGGCGGGGACATCAATCTCTACGTATACGTCCGCAACTCCCCGCTGGCGTACCTCGACCATCTCGGTCTCCGAATTGACCTAAGCATGAGCAGCCCAGAGCTGAACCGTGCTCTCGAGCTCGTCAAGCGGACCAAGCGCGGCCGAGAGCTATATGACGCGATGGAGCGGGATCCTCGGACGTGTCGCATCGTTTCGTTGAGGGGCTTTCAGAACGCGGCCCGCATCAGGGGCACATGCGACGTAGTCATTGATCCGGACTTTCACCCTGAAATCCCGACACTCGCGGGCAGGAGGGCTGCTTCGACAGCCCGAATCCTGGCCCATGAGATGGGGCACGCCGCAACCGATGTGGGCGACACCGGCCCTGGTAGAATGGATAACATCATCCTTAATGAGAACCCCGTCGCCACCGAACTCGGATTGCTGCCACGCACCGGATATGCTGTGCCGGGGTGGTGGTATCTGCCGTTCATCGGATACCCGGCACCGTCCGGAATTGAGGTCCCACGTCGGTGATACCCAGAGCAATCACGAGAATCCTGTGTTGGTGCTGTCTTGCCTTCGCTTTGACCGAGGCGCCACTCACTGAGCCGCGCGCATTTGCTCAGAGCAAGGAAGCCGAGAAGGCCGATGACGCCATGGCTGCAGCGCTGAGACGGCTTGAGACTTCGGATCCGGCCGCAGATCTAACCGCGGCGATCGGGCGTGGTGATTTCCGGTTCCTTGGGATCGCAGGGTACACCATCACTGTCCCGGGGGTCCTGAGTGTTACCGGGCAGCCGAGCGACAAGGACAACGAGCGCTTGGTCGCCAGGCATGGAGTCCGAGTCATCGAGGGAACCAGCGACGACAACGCGGTCCTCGCATACCAGGTCGCAGCGATCCGTTACGCAGAGCGCTACAACACCTTGCTCCTGCAGCACCTGAAGCAGAACCGTTGATCGACCGAAGGTGTCCCGGTTAGAAACTCTGTTTGGCGTGGATCGAAGTGGTTGCGGCCCACGCGTCCACGCGAGAGCGACGCTCGGGATCTCGGAGACTCCGCCTGATCTCAGTGGCGAAGCCCTCGGTGACACGCGCGAACCGACTGGTCAGTAGCCTGCGGGAGGGCGTGGGAACCCAGCGTCCCTCAGGCGGCGCGCCGGTAGCGGTGATGCAGCCCACCGACCTGCGGCACCGCGACAATCGGCCCCTGCTCTGGGGGCTCGACCGCCCGCGGCCACGGGCTGTTGTCCCCGAGGCTCTGATGGGGCCGCGCCGCGTTGTAGTACCGCTGGTAGCTGCGGAGGCGGCGGAGCAGGTGACGCTCGTTGAGCACGACGACGTGGTCCAGGCACTCGCGCCGGATCGAGCCGATCACGCGCTCGGCGAACGGGTTCTGCCACGGCGCCTGCGGGGCGATGAGGCGCTGCCGGATGCCCTGCGCCGCCAGGCGCTGCTGGAAGACGTCGCCGTAGACACCGTCGCGATCGCGGAGGAGATAGGCCGGCGCCGACGGCGCAGAGAACGCGGCCTCGATCTGCTGGGCGGCCCAGGCCGCCGTCGGATGGTCGGTGACGCTCACGCGGAGGAGCTCCCGGCGATCGTGGCGGAGGATCACGAACGCGAAGAGCAGGCGGAAGGTCAGCGTCGGCACCACGAAGAAGTCGACCGCCGCCAGGTCGCTGAGATGCGCGGCCAGGAACGCTCGCCAGGTCGGCGACGGCCGCCGCGGCCGCCGGCCCATGTACTTGGCGACGGTCAGCCCCGACACCGCGTGGCCCAGCAGCGCCAGTTCAGCCTGGATCCGGCGGCGGCCCCAGTAGGGATTCTCCCGCGCCATGCGCTGGATCAGCGCGCGCAGGGCCCCGTCGAGCGGCGGCCGTCCCTTCCCGCGCGCGCGTGACTGTCGTTTTTCAGGGGCATTCCCCCAGGGGTTTTTCACCCCCATTCCCCCGCCCCCTGAGGGCGCGTCAGCGTTCTCTGCTTACGACATCCTGAGCCCTCGGCGCAAGGCCTTTTCGGGCTGACGCCAGGTTGTGGGCGCCGCGGGCGCGAGCGCGAGGGCCGTAGAGCCTCGTAGCGCCGCGTTCTCGAGTCCAGCCATATCTCGCTATCCCCCCTCAGGCGCGCTGTTCGATGGGCGTCGGCTCTTGGCCGGGCTCGGCGCGCGGGCGGCGCGCAGGCTCGGGCCCTCCATGACGATCTGATGGGCGCGATGGGCGAAGCGATCGAGGGCGCTGTTGGCGAGGATGGGGTCGTCGAAGAGCGCGACCCATTCCTCGACGGCACGATTGCTGGTGATCACCGTCGCCGACCGACGGTCGCGCTCGACGAGGACATCGTAGAGGTCGCTGGACTGCTGGGCAGTGAGCTGCCTGAGGCCGAAGTCGTCCAGCAGGAGGAGATCCCACGCGAGCCAGCCGCGCAGTTCACGCTCGAAGGAGTTGTCGGCGCGCGAGGCGTGCAGGGCCTGCAGCAGCTTGGCGACCTTGGTGTAGCGGACGCGGTGCCCCGCCCGGCAGGCGCTGTGGCCGAGGGCCTGGGCGAACCAGCTCTTGCCCACCCCGACCGGCCCGCAGAAGATCACGTTCTCCTTGGCCGCGAGCCAGTGCAGGGCGAAGAGCTCGCGCACGCGGGCGCGGTCGTAGCTCACCGGGGTATCCCACACGAGCTGCTCGTAGGTCACGACCTCGTCGAAGCTGGCCGCCTCGACGCGGCGGGCCAGGCCCTGGCTGTCGCGACGGTCGATCTCGTCCTGGAGCAGGAGCTCGAGGAACTCGACCGGGCTGAGCTTGGCCTGGCGCGCGTGCGTGGCGCGGTCGGGCAGCGTGGGCACGAGGCCGCCCAGGCGCAGGCGCTTGAGACGGCGGACCAGATCAGGGGCGATCTCCATCGGTGTCCTCCTCGGTGGGGTGATGGGCAAAGCTCTCCGGGGCCCGCGCGAAGCGCGCGGGCAGCGGGCGGAGGGCGCCGCGCTCGGTCGGGCCGGGCTCGCGCTCCAAGGCGGTGCGGAGGATCCGCTCCACGCGGCGCACGTCGAGCAGCTCGAAGGCCAGGGCCCGAGCGCAGGCGGCATTGACGCGCGCGGCGCCGTAGCGCTCCGCCAAGCGCAGGAGCTTCTGGGCTTGCCGCAGCCGCGCCCAGGGGAAGGTCCCGCTCAAGAGCACGCGCGTGAACTGCCCGACGGCGGGGCCCACCTGCTCGGCCTGGCGGACGCAGGCGTCCGGGGCGCGCATGGCGTAGGGGGCGCGCTCGGCCGGGTAGTCGGTGTAGTCGGTCGACCGCCCGCCGGGCGGCTGCGGCGGGTGGACCTTGATGAGGGTGCCGCGATCGTAGATGCGCACGAGGCGAGCATCGCCGCGGACCTCGACGCGGTGGCCGAGGTAGCGGGTGGCCACCGAGTAGAGCGCGTAGCGGAACTGGATATGGTGATCGGGGTGGACGGTGGCCCGCGCCCACGTGGGGCGATCGAAGGGCTCGGGCGCGAGCGGCAGGAGCGTGGGCTGTTCGAGCGTCTCGAACACGACGCGCGGGACCTGGCGCGTGGTGCCGTGCACGCGCGTGCCGGCCAGGTCGCGGGCCCACACGACCGCCCGCGCCCGCATCTCGGCCAGGTCCCGGAAGGTCTCCCCGCGGAAGAAATCCTCGCGGCAGTAGGGAATGCCGCGCTCCACTTTCGGTTTTCCCGTCGCGTGGCGGACGACGGCAGGGTCGACGACGAAGCCGCGGTACTGCGCGTACTCAAGGAACACGCGGTCGATCCCGGGGGCGTAGCGATCGGGGCGGGTGACGACCGGCTTGAGGTTATCCTCGACGAGCCGCTTGACCACGCCGCCGAAAAACGCCCAGGCGGCCTCGAGCCCGTCGAGGACGGCAGGGAGATCCTGGCGCAGGCTGATCCAGAGAAACGCGTAGCGGCTGAAGCAGAGGGTCACCAGCAAGCCGTACACGCGACGCCGGCGGCCCGTGGTGGGATCGAGCCAGAGCCCGAGCAGGCCGAAGTCGACCTCGGCGGCTTCGCCGGGCGGGGGCTCGGCCACCCGGACGGTGAGTGCCGCGTGGCCGAAGTCGCACTGGGCGCGGGCAAAGCGATAGAGCGTGCTGTAGGAGACGCCGACCTGCAGGGCCCGCAGGCGCCGATAGATCTTGGTGAGGCGCAGCTTGTCGTCGGTCAGCCACGCGCGGATCTGCTCGCGGTACGGCGCCAGCGCCTGCATCTCGGCGCTCGGGGGCGGCGCCAGGTCCACCGTGAGGTGGTGCCGCACGGCGGCGAGCTGCTCGTCCGTGGGCAACGGGCCGCCCCGCATCAGGCCCACGGCCAATGCCGCCCGAACGTACCGGGCGACCGTCTTGCGGTCGATCCGCGCCGCGCGCGCGATCGCTCGAAACCCGTCGCCGGCCTGCCAGCGGCGGACCACTTCCCGAAGTTCGATCATCCCCAGCTCCCGATAGGCCATGCGCACCTCCTTGCTGAAGGAGGAGAGCACGCCGGTCGTCAGGACGCGCCAGGGGTGGGGGAATGCTCCTGAAAAAGTGGGGGAATGCCCCTGAAAAACTCAGGGCTCAGTGGGGGAATGCTCCTGAAAAATCACAAGCGGGGCTCGCGACCACCCCCGGTACAATCCGCGGCGCCGTCATTCCGCGCTCGACTATCTGTCGCCGATGGTTTACGAGAGAACCCACGGGATCAGCAAGCGCTCAGTGGCGTCAGGATCGGCGATCGTCTCCGGGGGTGCTATCTCGGTATCCCCCTGGGTGGCGGTGCAGTGAGGCCCAGGGAGTCTCGAAAGCAGTTCACCCTCCACCAAACCGGGGCAACTCCAGTACAGACGTGGCCCTTGCTTCCCGGGTCGCCCTAGCAAGGCGTTGCAATCGCCGGATCTGGACTCGTACCCGCTGGTTTGCCGACCTCAATCCCGATGCCGTCTGCAAGACCGAGTGAGCCCGCACGATCCTTCCTAGCTTCAAATACCCCGCCGCGAGATCGGCCAGCAGCTGGGCGTCACGCCGCACGCGTCTGCGCGCGACTTCAAGGAAGCTCACACCTTCGCGAACAGCGAGGTCCTTGTCGATGAGAATGACGCCCAGCGTGTGTAGGACTTCCAGGTTGGACGGATCAAGCCTCAGAGCACGACGCAATGCCGCAACAGCCTCTCGATATCGACCGATCCTCGTAAGCGTGAATCCCAGATTGGCAAGAGGCCTAGGGTCACGCGGATTCAACCGGGACGCTCTAGCATACGAGCGAACGGCCTTCTGATACTGACCAATCCGACTGTAAGCCACCCCCAGGTTGTTATGACCATCGGCCAGACCTCGGCATCTTCTAATGGCCGCCAGAAAGGTGCGGATGGCGTCATCATATCTTCTGCGTTCGAGCCAGATCGTTCCCAGATTGTGATGAGCCTTATAGTAGTCCGTCGAGCGAATTTCTCGCTTGTACTCCGCGATCGCGCGACGGTATTGACCTACCTCCTGTGCGAGACAACCGAGGTCGTAGTGAGGGTGCTCTGAAACGATCCTGGTCGGTCGTCGAGCTCTCACAATCTGTCAGTCTTCGACGGCAGTCGAGTCTGGGACGTCAAGGGTTGGCGCCTCTGCAGCGGCAGGCGTTGCCAGCTCGCTGAAAACTAGGAGCGCAGCTCCACCGAACCGTGCTAGGACCTTCAGCGCGGCCCGCAGTTGAGCAAGCCGTGCCTTGCTAAAGCTGCTCGCGTTCTCCTTGATCACCTTCCGGAGGTACTTACGAGCTTCATCAACTCGGCCTTTCCGCGCGAGCTCCCGAGCCTTTTGAATATGGGGGTCGTCCGCTTTCAGTGGTCCACCGCGTTCGATGCCGCGGGGACGACCGCCTCCACCAGCTGCGGCTGCCAGGGTGTTCTCTACGAGTCGGTCCTCACGGCTCAGCCCAGATGGATCGACAAACCCGATCGGACTATTGCCTACGTACGCGTAGAAGTGGGTATCACCTGCAGCGAGGCGAAGCGGATCCTCGCTGATGAACCGCTGCAGCGTCGGATGATAGTACCGCGCCCGAAAGTAGTAGAGACCGGCGAAGCCGTCGTTCTCCCGCCCCGTGAATTGGAAGGGATTCGGGAAGCCCGGGTTCGTGGCCGTCGTGGCGCCGAAGGGATCGTAGGTGTACTGGTTCACCGCGCTTCCAGATAGGTCGCTGACGCCGACGGCGCTCCCGAGTGCGTCACCGATGAGGAAGGAGATGCCGTCGGGGGTGGTGAGGCCCAGGGTCTCATCGATCACCAGCGACCGGAGATAGCTCGTCATCCCCTCGGCCGTGACCTGCTGCGCAATGTCGAGGCCATCGTAGAGGAACTGCGTCGTCGTGCCGTTCACGGTCTTGCTGAGCCGCCGCCCGAAGGCGTAGGCGAAGCTCGCCAGGGCCCCGGGCGTCTCGACGCCCACCAGCCGATCGCGCGCGTCCCAGGTGAACGCGGTGGTGCCACCGGGCTCGACGAGGGTCGTGAGGTTGCCGTTGGCATCGAACGTCATCGCCTGGTTGCCAAAGGTGAGCTGGCGGTTGGCCGCGTCGTAGGTGGCGCCGACGGTGGGACCCGGGAACAGTGTCCGTGCGAGGCTACCGCCAATACGGACGCGATTGCCTGCCGAATCGTACTGGTACGTCAGGTCCCCCAAGAGGCCGGCGGCATTGCGATAGATCAGGGCTGTCAGTCGGGAGGCAATGTCGTACTGGTACTCCGTGCTGACCCCGTTGGGCAGGCTCAGGCGCGTGCGCCGGCCGGCGTCGTCGTACTGGATGCCGACGGTCTGCAGGCCCTGGAGGATTTGGGTCAGGCGGGAATTGGCGTCGTAGCTGTACGTCGTCGGCAAGACCCCGGGGACGTCGAGCCGGGTGCGCCGGCCGACGGTGTCGTACTGGTAGCTTACCGTCCCGAGCCCGGTCGCCTGGGCCAGGAGCCGGTCCAGAACATCGTAGCTGTTCGTCAGCGTGCCGCCGACGGAGTCGTCCACGCGGACGAGACGGCCCGCGGCGTCGTAGGCGAAGCTCGTGCTGGTGCCGTCGGCGTAGCTCGAGGTCGTCAGGCGATTCAGTGGGTCGTAGCTGAACGCCCTCACCTGGCCCTTGCGGTCGGTCCGTTGCGTGAGGTTGCCGCCCAGGTCGTAGACGAACGTCTCGCTGGCGCCGAGGGGGTCGGTGCGGGTCGCCAGGCGGTCCATCAGGTCGTAGGTGTGCGTGAGCGTGTTGCCTCGGGCGTCGGTCACCGTCAGGACGTTCCCGCTTGGATCATAGCCGAAGCCGGTCACCCCGCCCAGGGCGTCGGTGATGCTGGTAAGCCGATTCAGCGAGTCGTAGGCGAAAGCGGTCGCCCTGCCGCGGGGATCGAGCTGGCGGAGCAGGCGGCTCATGGCGTCGTACTGGAAGGTCGTCGTGTTTCCGAGGGGATCGGCGGTCGAGGCCAAATTCCCCTGTCCGTCGTAGCTGAAGGTCGTGGTGTTGCCGAGGGGGTCGGTCGTCGCGACCGGCTGGCCGACGGCGTTGTACGCCAGGGCCGTGACCTTGCCGAGGGGGTCGGTGAGCGACGTGAGATTGCCTTGGGCGTCGTAGCCGACCTGCGTGACCTGTCCCAGGGGGTCGGTGATGGACGCGAGCTGGTTGAAGATCGGCTCATAGGTGAAGGTCCGCACGGTCCCCGCCGGGTCGGTCACCGACGTGATGTTGCCCTGCTGATCGTAGCTGAAGCGCGTCGTGCGCCCCAGCGGGTCGGTGGTCGCGAGCAGCAGGTTCGTGCCGATCGCGTACTCGGAGGCGGTGGTCTGGCCGAGGGCATCCGTGGTGGAGAGCGGAAAGCCCGCGCTGCTGAAGCGATGGGTGGTCGCGTTCCCCCGCGGGTCGGTCACGGTGGTCTCGGTGATCGTGTCCCCCGCCGTGACGTAGGCGAACGTGAACACGCCGCCGTCGGCCTGGGTCTGGCGGATCACGCGCCCCTGGGCGTCGTACTCGTTCGTGAGGTACGTGATCCCGCGCGGGTCGGTGATCGAGACGATCCGGTGCTGGGCGTCGTACGTGTACCGGGTCACGCCCCCCGCGGGGTCCGTCACCGTCTCCAGCCGCCCCTCGGCGTCGTAGGCGTACTGGACCGTGCGGCCGATGGGGTCGGTCACCTGCGTGACCCGGCCCGTGGCGTCGTACGTGAGATCGAGCCGGCGCCCCGCGGGTTCGGTCAGGCGCGTGATCAGGCCGAAGAGGCCGGCCGGGATGTTCGAGGTGCGCGTGATCGTGACCGTGTTGCCGGTCCGGTCGGTGAGCGCGGCCAGGCCGGCGGTGTTGGCGAGCCCGGCGATCCGGTCGTAGCGGTGGACGGTCCCGTCCTTGAACCGGATCTGGAAGGTGAAGTCGCCCGGGAGCTGGCTGACCACGGCCCCTCGCAAGGCGGGCTCCGTCGGACTCACCCACTGCCCCGGGCCGGTCGGGGTGAGCTGGAAGGTGTTCTGGTCGGCGGTGATGAAGCTCAGCGTCGCCCCGCCGCTGCTGGTCAGCCGGCTGTCGTAGAGGCCGAGGTTCCAGCCGAGGCCGAAGAGCCCCGCCCGCGTGTCGTCGCTCCGGTAGCTGCGCTGGAGGCTCACCGGCAGCCGCCCCGGCAGGACCAGATCGGTCTTGTCCACGCTGAACCGGCCCGTCGCGAGGTCCACCGGGTCGCCGCCGAAGACCGTCTTCCGGAGCCACTGGAGGCCCGCGCGGATCCTGTCCCAGAAGTGCCAGGCGAAGCGCGGCAGGCCGAAGCCCGGGTCGCTGACGACCTGGGAGCCGTCGGCGCTGACGGTGCCCGTGCCCCACGTCTGCCACTGGCCGGCCGCGAGGTCGAAGAACCAGAGGTTGGCCTGGGTGCCCGGCGCCGCCTCCGTGATGTTCGGGAAGCTGATCGGCAGGGGCTGGCTCGGCACCGCCCCGCCGGGCTGGATGGTGAACAGCATGGGCGGCGTGACCCCGGGCGGGAAGGGCATCGGCGTCCGGTCCACGGGCACCGGGGTGATCGTGATCTGGCTCACCGGGTTGCCGTCGGGGCCGGTGATCTTCGTCCCCTGCGGGATGGTGACCACCAGGCCGGGGATCAGCGGCGTCGTCGCCTGGACCTCCGTGGTCGTGAAGCCCCCGGCGTCGAGCGGCAGCGTGACGGGGTGCGCCGTGTCGAGCACGGGGAGGTAGAGGACGAAGGGCACGCGCGTGGGGCCGCTGGCGGCGACGGCGATCTGGACTTCCACCGGTGGGTACTGGGCGGTTGGGGGTGCCCTAAAGGTAATCGTCAGATCGGGTCTGTGTGATACCTATCATTCCTGAGTCAACTCATAGGTACACGTAAGTTCAACGCCTCCTTGAACTCTAGATCCGTCCTTTAGCGTGAACCCGTTTATACGACGGGCATTCTTTCTCAACCGAGCCAGCCTCTTCGGAGCCCGCTCCGCCAGCCACCAGCGCAGGGCTTCTTCGGCTATCGCTTCAGTTTCGGCTCGAATTGAAACCAAGTTGGAGCCAGTCTCGTCAAGCACCCAAGCCGAGTGGCGGTCCGCGGGAGGTTGCTGTTCCTCCCACACTCGTCGCCCCAATTCGGTTAGCTCATACCAGAGTCCCACCTCATCAATTGCGACATCTTCATCGGAAGCAAGTGGAAGCCATCGCCCGTACGCGCGCCCGTTGCGCTCACGATCAGCCACCGTCGGCTGGCGCCAGCCTCCGCCGTGTGCATCCATCTGTGAGGCACGGACCAGACCCACATCCTCCAATCCTTGAAGTCGAGAGAGCGCCACGCCGACCGGCACGGAAGAGAAGTCGACACGGTGTCGAATCAACGACCGATGCAGTGCAGCAAAAGAAGACGGGCCGTCGATCAGCAAGTCGATAAGTGTTGAGGCCAGTTCGTCGTTCATGCGGTTACTTTAGTCCGAACTTGGCGGTCGCGCGAAAGGTTTCATGGAGGATCGTGCCCTCATTGACTATTGTGTGGCGGACGATCCTTTCTGCTGTTTGTTGGTGGACAAAGATCTCCTCCAAGCTTACTGCTCCCCGATAGCTCCGCCCCACCGCCTCCTCGGCATGTGCCGCTACTCGGCTCCAGGGACCTTTGCCGCTCTCGATAAAGATCTTCAGCGAGCCAACTGCCCTCCCAAAGGCTGTCGTTGCGAGCGGAACGCTCTTGACCATTCCGGTGCCAGGCGTGATCTGTAGGCCTGGGTTGCACGACAGCTGACGTGACAGTTCCGACCAGGCGCTGCGAACGAACTTCAGCAGTCGTTTTCGTCCACTGAGCCCGGCATCCGCTGAAGTGCTACCTTGCCGGCGGCATTCCTCAGGCGGCTGCCAAACAGTTCCCGTAGGATCGGTGAGGTTGATCGGATCCTGAGCAGCGTATCCATCTAGGTTGACTTCGCCCCCAAGAAGGTCGATGGGATCTTCACTCAGAAATCGGTGAAGCGCGGGATGGTAGTACCGCGCCCGTTATTGACTCCTGCATAAATAATGCAATAATGAGGGGTGCGGTAAAAGTGGAGGGCACCCATCATGCGTCCTCTTGGATCGGCGAAGGTGCTCGAAGCGC
>Ga0209211_10011332_pt1 | contig 11415 bp, 10 predicted proteins | sample RifGroA2_FD_183992 | JGI IMG/M metagenome (GOLD analysis project Ga0209211, IMG submission 183992) | Groundwater microbial communities from Rifle, Colorado, USA - Groundwater A2 (SPAdes) (version 2) | ecosystem: Environmental > Aquatic > Deep subsurface > Groundwater | place: Rifle, Colorado...
CTTGTTTTCTTTTTTGAGTTCTCTCTGTACTCCAATCATTCTCTTGCGTGAAGTATGTATGCCAAATTTACCCAAATCAGAACCGATCCATTTTCTACCGAGTTTTTCAGCGACTGCAAGGGTCGTTCCTGAACCACAAAAAAAGTCGGCTACAAGATCACCTTCATTTGAAGAAGCTTCTATAATTCTTTCGAGGAGAGCTTCTGGTTTCTGAGTCGGGTACTCTTTAGAAACGGATGATGAAATATCATCCCAAACATCTTTACACCTCACACCACTCTCATTCATGTATTGTTTTCTGCTCGGTACTTTTCCAGCCTCTACAATCAAGATACCTTCCTTAAGCCATTCATCAGCCGTTGATCTAGGCATACGATATCCATTTGCTGGTGCTTTTTCACCCTTACCGAAACTATACATATATCCACCGCCACCTGGGTTATCAATTGGAACTAAGCGATATATTCCTTTCTCATCTGAATATTTATAAAGTTTATTACTCGCTTCCCCGTAAGCTTGAAAAACATCATTCCAAATATATAAATCAGATTTTGAGTATAGAAAAATGGTGTCATGAGATTTAATATACTTCTTATTTTTTGCTGAGGTATCACCAACAGCACCCTGCCAAATAATTTCATTACGGAAACTCTGAATACCGAAGACCTCATCTAAAGCCAACTTCAAATGAGAGCTTAACCGATAGTCGCAGTGGATATAAATGCTTCCGTCCTCTTTGAGTAAATCATGCATGAGTTTCAAGCGTTCATATATCATCGCTATAAAACTATCCGCACCATTGCCCCAAGTATCGCGATAGGCGATTTCTTCTATCACTGACGGCTTTTTCGTAAAACTCTCCTCATCTTCGCCATCTCCAATTTTTATATCCATTGAAAAATTCGCCCCGACATCAAACGGCGGGTCAATGTAAATCAATTTCAAACCGCCTTGGGCTTCTATTTCTTTGCGAAGCGGTCCATTTTTAAGAGAGGAAAGAATAAGTTTATTATCCCCCCAAATCAATTTATTCGTCCATCCGGTTATTTGTCGTCCTGTTGTATCGAAAAGAGAATTTTGATTGCCAAATTTCGCGTCGCTTCTCGGCTCGTCTATTTGCTCAATAACTTGAAAAGGTAAGACGACATTCGTTACCTCATTTGTCTTTCCATTCCAAAGAAGCTCAACTTCTCTGTCATCATCAAATAGCAAAAAACGATACTTTTCAGGAAGCGGTTTTCCCGCTTCCAAGTATTTAACAACATCTCGTTTTTCGTTATCTGTAAGTTTCATAATGTTATTTTATCATTTTTCTTGGCGATTTCTTGTGGCATAAAGTTTTATTCTACATTCCGATCTTCCAATCGCCTTTATCTATAAATGCCTCTATGGTTTGGCGTTTGGCCTTATTGAGCGCGTTTGAATGGGATAGACGACTATCTTTGGCATATTCGGAAAGTGGAACGATTTTCTTATGTTCCAAATACGCCAACCGCTTGTGATAGCTGTTAGTGAGCGCGCGACCGACTATTTCTTCCATGACCGACGTTTTGTTATTCGTTTCGAACTCTTTGAACGCGTCATAGTATCTGGCGCGATCGATAAATTTTATGTTGATGGGTACGTAGCCTTCACGGATAAGCAAATAATTGTTGATCGCCCGGCCGATCCGGCCGTTGCCGTCAATAAATGGATGCGCCCATTCGAAGGCCAGATGCAGACGGGCGATCCTTCGCACGATATGTTCATGGCTCGAGGCATTGTATTCCGCAATCATCTTTTTCATGAGTTCGGGAATTTCTGATGCGTGAGGCGCGATATGCGTACCTACGCGTACACGTTCCTCGCCTTGGCGGAACCTTCCTGAGATTTCGTCGCGGATATTGGAAATGAGCATTTTGTGCAAAAACAAAATGACCTCTTCGGTAAGTTCCTGCTCTTTCGCTCGTTTGTCGATGTATTCAACCACGCGTGCGAGATTTTTCGCTTCAAAGAGTTCACGCTCGGAAACGAAGCGATCAAGATCGATCTGGAGAAGAATTTTTTCCGTCTCTTCCAGCGAAAGAGTACTGTTCTCGATAGCATTTGAGTTGTACACCTGCTCCGGAATTTCCGCCTCGGAGATCATCTTGAGCAAGGACTCTTTTCCGGGTAAAACTTGATAATAGCGCTCGCGGAGTTCGATTATTTTTTTGTATATATTTAGTGTTCTAGCCATATGAGTTAAGTATAGTAAAGTTAACTCTTATTGTCAAATAACCGTGAATTATACCAAAAAATATCGTTATTTCACGATATTACGTTGCTAAAAGTCCTTTTTTGCATAGTACAGCGTGTAAAATATGCATAATCGGTAGCTATATTCAGCCTTTCGCAAATAGTACAAAAATGTACCATTTAATCTTTAAACCCTCATTCGTGTATGTGGCTACAAAGACCTTTCTTTTTTTGTTACTATTTTTCAATAAAGCCAAAAAATTTAAACACTATAAGCCCACGGAGATGGAATAAACAACATCATCAAAACCGCGCCGAGCAGGGCCATGTTTTTGTAGAAATTGACCGTTTCCATCATCTTCATATTTGGTTCGGTTACCGCCCAAAAATTGTGCATTTTAAAAGTCACAAAGACCAAAAATATCGCCAAAAGCAATACGGAAAGCTGGATATACACCCCCAAAAGTATTCCCAATCCGCCCAATAAAATCATCAATCCGGTGATTGCCACCGCCCAACCGGCCATCGGCACGCCCTTGGAAGAAGCGTAGCCTTTCATCATTCCCATTTTCATAATATGATTATACTCTATTTCAAATATTTTTCCTTGTTCCGCAAATGTTCGCTGAAAGTTTTGGCAAAATGAGTTTTGCCGTCATTGCCGGAAAGATAGTATAGATAAGGAGATTCTTTGGGGTTTCTAGCCGCGTCTATGGCATCCAGGCCCGGGTTGGAAATCGGGCCGGGCGGCAAGCCTTTATGGAGATAGGTGTTGTAAAGAGAGTCAATTTTGAGATCCTCCAACAAAACTTTTTGTTTTCCTGTTATATAAGGGAAAACCGCGTCCACTTGCAAAGCCATTCCCAGTTCCAGCCTTTTCCACAAAATACCGGAAACAATTTTCCGATCATCGCTGTCCGGCACTTCTTTTTCTATCAAAGATGCCATAATGACAATATCTTTCCCGACATCGCCCGCTTTCTTTTTAAAATTATCCGTCATTGTCCCGATAATCTGCTCTGTTTCCGCAAATGGTAAAAACAGATAAGTGTCTGGGAAAAGATATCCTTCCAATTTTTCCGTTTTTTCCAAAAATTCTTTTTTGTCAAAATTTTCAAAACCGCCGAACAATTCGGAAATATCTTTTATCGTCATACCTTCCGTTATTGTAACTTTTATCGGCTTAAACCCGAATTCTCCCTTAGTCAGCCGGTCAGCCAAAGAAAAAACGGAAACGGGCTCATTGAACAAGTATTTGCCGTATTTTATTTTTTTAGATTTGCCCAAAGCTCTCGCGTATAAAGCGAAAGCGTATTTGTTCCTGATAAATCCTTCTTTTTTAAGCTTGCCGGAAATTTCCGCCAAACCCGTTCCTTTTTCAATTACAATCGCCGCGCCTGACGGAAAATCTTTCGGAGCCGGCAGAAAAAAATATCCCGAAAAACCGGCCAAAACAAAAAAAACAATCGCCGCCATCAATATCTTCGCTTTTGAAATCATTATTTTTTAGCTTAATCTAAACAGGCAAGCCGGCCGGCGGTTCGCTCTTCTTGGATTCTATCCTGCCCAGCGACGGCGTCCTAACAACGCTTCCCGGGAAATGATAAATCGTGGCCAATTCTTCGATATTTAAAACAAAAGTTTTTCTTTTATAGGGCTTGTAAAAGGCCGACCTGTTCACATAAGCGTCAAACATTCTTTTTTTCTTCCATCCCTCTCTTGTTTTTTTGAAAAAATAATCAACATAATTGGTGCTGTTGGTCCTTTTAAAACCGTTCAGATTAAGAGAATTGAACTGCTGCATTGAACCCATAATAGCGTTAGAAACGATGTGATTGTATTTATCCGCTTTGGCGACATAGACAAATCTTACGCAGACATCAAACCCGAGCTTGGAAACATTTCTTTCTATGGCTTCCACAATCATCCTTTCGCCCGGAGACAATATCATACTGCCGAAATCAATTATTTCGCCTTCTTTTTTCTTCTTGTCTCTTTTCATTATCTTGTCCACGATCTTAACGCCGGCGCTCTTCCATTCCGTCGGGGTCGCCCGGATAAGCACCTGGTACCACATATTTTCTCCTTCTTTCATCGTGCCCATCAGCTCTATCAGAGAAGCCAGCGGGTCGTTTTTCATCTCTTCTTCCGTTTCCAGTTTGTCTAATTTATAATCAATGTAAGTTTTTATCGGGTAAGCGTCTTCTTTGCTCAATTTATATTCAGCCGCGTGAATATTCCATTTTCCTTTGGACTGGTCGGTGTCTTCACCTATAAATTCTTTGGTATAATCCGCCGCCTCGTGTATTTCCACCTCCGGATAATGGGCGTATATCTGCGACTCCACCAGCCTTCGGTAATATTTCGGAATATAAAAATAAAAGGAAATAACCCCTTCTTTGCTTATAATTTCCAAACTGTACCAGACGCGCAAAAATCCTCCCCAATATTTATCAATCGCCACCCCGCTTCTGGTCTGATGCATGGCGCTTAAAATAATTTCCATCACTTGCGGGCTCTTAGGCATTTCTCTCGGCAACTTAATTTCCAAAAGAACCCAGTCAATTTTGGATACATAACGCAACCTTACGTAATACATCCAAAATTTCCAGGCGAAATAAGCCGTAATGGCCGGCAACCACAAATAAGCGGCGTCTATTACGACGCTGAAAAAATTGTAGAAGAAACTTTGGAGCGATATTGTCCCCATAATTATCCCACCAAGTACCGGCCTTCTTTGTTTCTTTTGAAATAATCGCGATTTTGCAAATTTACCAAGATGGTATTTTCTTTGACATAGCGCTCTTTTAAAACTTTTTTGACTATGTCCTCTTTGGAAGAAGGCCCTTCCGACTTGATGATGTATTTTATTATATCCCGAACCGTGCCGTATTTATAGCCCCAATCAGACAAAGCGTATAAGCCTCGCCCCACCAGCACGAATCGGCCGTCTTTTATAAGCTCGTTGTGAACAGTCGCCGAGTTGGCCGGTTTGCCGAAATAAGAAGAAATCTTTTGGGCCACTTCTGCGAAATGCATCGGCGAGCCTTCTTTTCTTAAAACTAGATATGCCAAATCTCTGACGCCTCTCGGCTTGATGCTCGGAGAAGAAGCTCGTCCCCATTCCCCCATGGCGTTTTGGCCCAGCATTTTTGACAAATTGAGCCAATTTCTGACTGTGTCGCTATCAACGCTTTCTCCCGCTATTTTCTCGCTGTGTTTTTTCAAAGCGGAAATAATATCTTTTTCCGAAATAAGATCGCTTTCGCTTATTTCACTGTGCAAGGCTCTCAACGCTTCATGAACTTTGTCCGCGTGTTCCAAATGAACTGTCCATCTGTGATAAAACTCATCGTCTTCCTTTATCTTGGTGAAATCGTCGCCTAAAACCAGCAAAAAATAAATATGATTCTGCGCCAAAGGATCATTGCCGGCCAAATGAGCAAGCGCGTCTTTTTCTGAAAGAATTTTCCCTTTTCTTTCTATGCTGTTTTTCATCTCCGAAAATATGTCTTGGGCGGATTCAAAGGCCTGGCTTTCTTTCATCAGATTGAAAGCGAAGTTAGTTATTTGTCTGATTCTCTCTCTGGTTATGCCGTATTTGTCTCCTATGGCTTCAAGGGTTTTTTTGTCGGCGTCTTCGGCCAAGCCGTAACGCTGGACGACTATTTCTTTAGTCCTGTCTTTAAGGCAGGAAACAAGCTGTCTAGTAATTATTTTCGGCTTAAAAGTTAGGATTGGCATTTTATATTTGCGTTACAATACTGATAATTTTATTGGGCACATAAATTGTTTTTTCTATGTGTTTATCGCCTATCCATTTTTTAACATTTGCGCGTTTCAATGTCAAGGCTTTTGCCTCATCTTCGGAAATTCCCGCCGGAACTTCAAAAATATCTCTCGCCTTTCCGTTTATCTGAACGATCAATTTGAAACTATTTTCAACAGTTTTAGAAACATCAAAAACAGGCCATTTTTCAAGGTGGATTGACTTTTTACCATTAATGTCAAACCACAATTCTTCAGCAATATGAGGCGCGAACGGACTTAACAATTTAATTAACAATTTATAGTCTTCAATTTTTAGCGAGTCTTGTTTTTCCATTTCATTAAGTAAAATCATCAGCGCGCTTATAGCCGTATTGAAATGAAAATTTTCTATGTCTTCCGAAACCTTTTTTATCGTCTGATGAACCAATCTTTCTAATTTTAGATTTTTATCCTTAATTTTTATTTTTGATTTTTTATTTTTGATTTTGATCGATAGCGAACAGACTCTTTCCAAAAATCTTTTCACGCCGATTATGTTTCTGGTGTCCCACGGTATCGGCTGGTCAAAAGGTCCCATAAACATTTCATACAGACGCAAAGAATCCGCCCCGTATTCTTTTACGACATCATCCGGATTGACAATGTTTCCCCATCTTTTGCTCATCTTTCGGCCATCGCTTCCCATAATCAACCCCTGATTCTTAAGACCCGCGAATGGCTCTTTGCCGCCGACAATTCCGATGTCATATAAAAATTTGTGCCAAAAACGAGCGTAAATAAGATGGCGCGTCGCGTGTTCTGTTCCCCCGACATACATATCCACAGGCATCCATTTGTTCAATAATTTTGAATTTTTAATTTTGAATTTTGAATTTTCCTTAACGATGTATGCAAGGTAGTACCAAGAAGAACCCGCCCACTGTGGCATAGTGTTGGTTTCTCTTTTGCCCTCGCCTCCGCACTTCGGACATTTGACATTGACCCATTTCTCTATTTTCGCCAAAGGCGATTCGCCAGTGTCGGTCGGCTCGTAAAATTTCACCTTCGGCAATTTCACCGGCAAATCTTTTTCCGGCACGGGCACTACTCCGCAATTCTCGCAATGAATAAGCGGTATCGGCTCCCCCCAATATCTTTGTCGCGAAAAAACCCAGTCTTTTAATTTGTAATTAATTTTTCTTGAGCCTAGTTTTTTCTCCTCCAGCCATTTCGTCATTTTTTCTCTGGCTTCGCTTGATTTTATTCCGTTAAATTCGCCTGATCCGACAAGATGCCCTTCTCCTGTGTAAGCGTTTTCCAAAACAGGACATATTGGCTTGGGATAATTAGGGCAAACTACCATTTTCACCGGCAAATTATATTTCTTGGCAAACTCCCAATCTCGCTCATCATGCGCCGGCACCGCCATTACCGCGCCAGTGCCATATCCGCCCAAGACATAATCCGCCACAAAAATAGGCATTTCTTCATTATTGAAAGGGTTTACCGCTTTTATTCCTTTTAATTCCACTCCAGTCTTTCCCTTGGCTAAATCCGTCCTCTGCAATTCTGATTTATTTTTTGCTTCTTCAATATATTTTTCCACCTCCTCCAGATTTGAGATTTTAGATTTGAGATTTGAAATTGCAACATTTTCCGGCGCCAGCACCAAATAAGTAACCCCAAAAATCGTATCAATTCTCGTCGTAAACACTTCAATTGGAAATTGGAAATTGGAAATTGGAAATTTCACCGTTGTTCCCTCCGACTTCCCTATCCAATTTCTCTGGGCTTCTTTGATATGCTCCGGCCATCCTTTTAGTTCCTTCAAATCTTCCAGCATTCTTTCGGCGTAATCGGTAATTTTAAGAACCCACTGTCTCATCGGTTTTTTGATAACAGGCGTTCCGCATCTTTCGCATTTGCCTTCCTCCACATCTTCGTTGGCCAGGCCGGTAAGACACGACGGGCAGAAATTTATCGGCTCATAAGATTCGTAAGCCAAGCCTTTCTCAAACATTTTCAAAAATATCCACTGCGTCCATTTGTAGAAATTCGGGTCGGAAGTGATTATTTCCCTGTCCCAATCATAATCAAAACCGATAAGTTCAAGCTGTTTCTTGAATTTTTTGACATTGTTTTTGACGGCGATTTCCGGATGAATTTTGTTCTTAATGGCGTAATTTTCTGCCGGCAATCCGAACGAATCAAAGCCCATCGGATGCAAGACATTGAAACCGTTCATTCTTTTGAATCGCGAATATACATCGGTGGCGATATATCCTCTCGGATGGCCGACATGGAGTCCTTCGCCCGACAGATACGGAAACATATCCAAGATGTAACATTTTGGCTTCTTCCCACCCTCTTTCGTTTTATAAATTTCCTTATCTTTCCAGTACTTCTGCCACTTGCGTTCTATCTTTTTGTGATCGTATTTTTTCATAAATAATTGGTTTACATCTTCGGATTTTTTAAGATCGGGTACAAATCTTTGTCAATTTTTCGGTCAAAACAAACTGCGCCTTTTTGGTGCCGCCAATTCTCATTGACGGGGAAAAATTCTGAACTTATCGGCATCGGCCTTGTCATATATTTTGAATCAGTTTGCGCGTTGCTGGCCAAACTGAAATCGGCGCAGAGTTTAAAATTCAGGTCTGAAACTTTTTCGTAGCCGTAAGGAACGGCTCTTTCCGGATCAACAGGAATATTAAAACCGGCAATCGGGTCTTTTAATTCATCCAAACTATTCGGCAACTCGCCTTTTCTTTGGTAAAAATTCACAATCTGATATTGGATATTTTGCAAATCATTCACCCGCCTCTCGTCAAACCTCTTCATTCTCAAAGTAAAAGGCGAACCCATTATGAAAAATCCGCCGACAATTGAAGCCAAAACGGCGAAAGACACCGCCCAAGCCAGCAGTTTAATCTGGTTTGACTTTTGCCCGACGTCTCTCTTTAAATCATAAAAATAATAGGCGAAAACCGTTCCGGCGACAATGAGCACTGCCAGAATCTTAAAGGCGAACCGCGCCGTTATCTCTCCGCCAAGGAAAGTGTTGATGAGCAAAATCAAGTCAGTGATAATTGCCACTCCGGCGACAAAAAGCGTCAGATAAGTGAGCCATTTTCTTACGCCCAGATTTTTCTTCAAAAAATTGGCGGCCAAGTCTTTATTTATAAACCGCGACAGAAAAATATAAATTGGGAAAACGATTATAAGCGAAGCGATGGACCAGCGCATTCCGGACGAAAAATTGTCGTAACTGAAGCTAAGCGGGTCTGGAAAAGAAGCGTTGATAATTTCAAACAATAAATTGATAAGACTCACCGCGCTCGCGTAAAGCGCCGCCATTGCCCCGATAAAGACAAAAAAGTCCTTCGGCGCCGTTTTGATTTTAGTTTCAATATTTTCCATAGATATATTTTAGAAAATCATCTGATAATCCTATATCTTAAACTCTATCACATCGCCGTCTTGGACGATATATTCTTTCCCTTCCGTCCGCATTAAGCCTTTTTCGCGGGCTTTGGCGTAGGAGCCGGCGGAAAGCAATTCTTGCCAGTTTATCACCTCGGCGCGGATGAATTTATCTTTGAAGTCAGTGTGTATGGCTATTCCTGCTTCCGGAGCGGTGGAATTTTGCTTGATAGTCCACGCTCTTGTCTCATCCTCGCCAGTGGTAAAATAATTCATCAAACCGAGCAGTTTATACGACTCCACAATCAACTTGTCCATATTACTTCGCAATCCCAATTCTTTTTTGTCCGCCTCGCTCATTTCCATTAAATCTTCTTCCGTCTTAATATCCAAAACGACGTGATTTTTATTTTTAAGCTCCTCAAAAGCGGCGGCAAAATGATTTTTGGAGGAATCCCCCGTTATGTCCGAGACGGAAAAAAGCGTTTTGCCGCCGCCTTCACTATCTGAAATATTATAGATATATAAAATCGGCTTGAGTGTTAGCAAGTGGAGTTCTTTCAAACTTTCCGCCTCGTCTTTTTCCAGCAAACAATCTTTTGCCAGCTTGCCTTGCTCAAGTGCGGATTTTATTTTTTTGACTGTCTCTAGTTTTTTAATAATTTCTTTGCCGCCGGATTTAGATTCTTTTTCCAGCGCGCCGGCTCTCTTACTGACAGTTTCCAAATCAGCCAAAATCAGTTCCGCCTCAACAACCCCCACATCGCCCGACGGATCTATTTTGTTGTGGACGTGAATAATTTTATCGTTGCTGAAAACCCGCACTACTTCGGCGATGGCATCCACCTCCCGTATGTTGGCCAAGAATTTATTGCCCAACCCTTCCCCTTCCGAAGCCCCTTTTACCAGACCGGCGATGTCCACAAACTCCATCACCGCCGGCACGACTTTTTTGGACTTGGAAAATTCGGCCAGTTTATGTAGCCTTTCGTCCGGCACTTCCACCACGCCCACACTCGGGTCAATAGTGCAGAAAGGATAATTGGCGATATCCACCTGCTTTTTGGTCAAAACCTTAAACAGCGTGGACTTCCCCACATTCGGCAACCCGACTATTCCGATAGATAACGACATGGCAAGACTCTAGCATTTTTGGCCAAAAAATAAAGCCGCTCTAATAATAAACATTAGAAACGGCTTTTTTTGATCCACCTAAGTTATTAACTCAACACTCTTTCGGATTTGATAATTATTTCAATAAAAAGATTGACCATAAATTTGCCGACTTCTTTATTGCCAAAATTGGCTTTGGCTTTAGAGTTTTGCATTCCATCAATAAAACTATAATTATCATTAAGACAAAAAAAACTATCGTTTATTGAAACAACCTTGCTTGCGTCCCATATCTCTACCTTGCCTTTTTCTGTGGCGTTAAGAACACTCTTTAAGAATTTTCCCCTTAGAAAATCTTCCTTGGATTCTTTATGCGCAATCTTGAACTTTGCTTCGTGTTTATTTAAAAACTTTATTGCTTCCAGTATTAGGTCTTTGTCATCAAATATGGCCCCGTTGAATCCTAAGGTAAATATGCACACTTCATTCCGCGCGTATTTGAAAAGAGTTTTCAAAATACAAGCGAAATGTTCAGTATTCGCGCAGTAAATCTCAAAATTTTTTTATCACGAGAGGCTTCATCTATAATTCTGTGATATTCTACCTCCAATTCTCGCCTTTTTTCTTCTTCTGTTTTCGGCTTATTTTCTCCTTGATTATGACGTCTAAATAATGCCATCTTTTACTCCTTTCTTTAAGTTAATTTCACTAGGAATTTATATAAAAAATGTAAAACAGCAATCTTTTGTTTATTTTTAGCATAAAAAGTTTAGTTTGTATATCTTATGCATAACCCCACCCATTTTTGCACTCGGCTGGTAATTTAGAAACATAATACTTGGAATCGGTTAACGCCTCAAGCGGTGTCATTTTGTTCTTGAAAGCATAGTGGACTCTTTTGGTGTTGTAGAA
>Ga0209211_10011334_pt1 | contig 11414 bp, 13 predicted proteins | sample RifGroA2_FD_183992 | JGI IMG/M metagenome (GOLD analysis project Ga0209211, IMG submission 183992) | Groundwater microbial communities from Rifle, Colorado, USA - Groundwater A2 (SPAdes) (version 2) | ecosystem: Environmental > Aquatic > Deep subsurface > Groundwater | place: Rifle, Colorado...
GCTTAAAGATTAGGATAGCGCAACATTGACGCCGGCCTTCAACCCAGAATTTACTCAGGTACCGCGACTGCCATACTGCTCTACTACTTCAATACTCTTACAGAATCATTGCCTCAAACCGGGAATCATTTTCCATCCCGTCGATGCCGCGACCCCGCCCCTGCCTGCACTACTTATTACAAAACTTAATTACAAACTTCGAATGACGTATCTCCCGCTGCCTTATCTCAAGCACACATGCGGCATCCTGACACATGTGACATTTTGACGCAGCCTCTTGCGAATAATTACATTAACCAAATGACACATGTTTGACATAGGTCAAAAAATGGAAACAAATTTTGCGGTGGATAGCACTTATCCGGAACTATTCATGATCACCGTAGTCGTCCGCCTTGATGCTGCTAACGATAGCACTGGAATGGCCAACCCAGCATAAGGGCGCGAACGGAAAAATGGCCGTCATGGTTCAACATGCTCACCACGAACGGCCATTCAGAAAACAACGCAAATCACCATGTCCTGCAGAAGCGTTTGTGAGCTATGCCTTGCCAGATTTCTGTCCGCCACGAACTGCACCAATGGCAAACACAGCCGCCCCCAAAACTATGAGCATGAGGAACTCGTAAGCGGGAACCCCGCCGCGCAAGGTCAGCAAGCTGTCCAATACGCCCAGCAGCATTAAGACAAAGCCCAACAATCTGGTCTTTACGCCTCTGGTGCTGAATTCCGCCTCTTCAACCACGATACTCATTGTCAGGATTTGTTGCCAGCGGCGGCAGCCTGGCCGGCGCTACGCGCCCACCAGAGCAAACCACCCAGGAACAACAACGCAATCACCAATGCCATAACGAGCGGCTTGGAACCGGTTGCCGGTTTCAGCAACATCCAGTACCAGGTGGTCATGGTGTGCTTCGAACCCTTTTCGCTGAAGTTGCTGCCATCCCAGGCAGCGAATGCAACAGGGATAAACTTGCCTTCGACGAACTGTATATCCTTGTCGGCTGCGGATGTGGTGAGTGGCCTGGTCATCACCACTCTCCAGGTTCCGTCGCTATAGCTCGCCTTGGACATGAGCCCGACTGCAGCAGCATCGCGCTTCTCGATTTCCTTGAAGCCTTTGCTGTTGAGCAGGTTGACGGTCTCCGCTGCGTCCTTGGTGCCGCTCTTCCAGTGCCAGATATTCACCGGGTTTGCCGCATCACCCATGCCGAAATAAGGCTTCTGCATTTCCTTCGGGATCACGACGGGCAACTGTACCGCGACACCGTCTTCCGCGATAGGCGCATCGGCCAGCTTCTCCGCATCGCCATCCCCGGGAATGCTCTTGGTGCGGTCATCCCACTCCAGCAGCATCGCCACGTTCTTGTCGTTATACATGGCGCGCACGGTGATGGTGTCATTGGACGGCCTGAAGAAACGCTCCTCACCGATAATCTGCGGAACCAGATAAAAGGTGGTGGGCGTAGAGGCTTCCCAGCGCTCATCATCAGGTGTTGCGGGCAATTCGCCCTCCACCATGTCCGCCTTGACTACGGTATTCTCCGCATTGACCGTTTTATCGGTCTTTGCCAGGGAGGCCACATAGTTGGCGACGTGCCAGCGCTCCTCGACAGAAAGTTTCTTTTTGCTGCTTGGGTCGGCGAAAGACGGCATTTCGGTGCCGGGAATACCGGTGGAAATACGCGTGAAAATGTCTTTCGGGTCGTTGCTGCCACGGAACGTCCATGGCTTGGTCAGGTTGCGCGGCCAGGTACGTTCGCCGGCATCGCCCTTGAGCCGCTTGGAGGCGCTCCCCTTGCCGGTCTTGCCGTGACATTCCACACAGCGATCCCCATCTTCAAACAGCTGCTTGCCCTTTTCGATGCTTTCGGCGGAAGTTGCGATCTGGGTGCCATAATCAACTGCCTTGGCAGGCGGCTTGTCGAAGCCGGCAAAAGACTTGACGTAAGCCACCAGATCCCACATGTCCTGCTCATTCAGCAACTCTTTCCAGCTTGGCATCGCGGTTCCGGGCATACCGTCGCGAATCATGCGAAAGACGTCATCGTCGCTCGGCGTCATTTCCTCAAATTCGGAGGTTTTGATTTTGTAGTTGCCGGAGGTAAAGTCCCGCGGTGGCGGGTTGAGCCGGTCCTGGGCTGCCCCATCACCGGCACCCTCATCCCCGTGACACCAGGTACAGCGTTTGTCGTAAATCTCCTTGCCCTTTTCAACACTACCAGGTTTGGCCATTGCCGGCCCCGCCATGAATAATGCCGCACAAAAGGTTAGGAGTGTCAGTTTAGTTATATGAGTCATCTTTATTCCTAAGCGTCGATTATTCATGAGCCCACGACCTCGGTGCTCTGCCGGTATAGTCATACAAGAACAGAATCACCTTCCATATCTCATCTTCGGTCAGGAAGTTCTGCCAGATCGGCATGGACGAAATCCACGGAGCGGCTTCTTCAGGCAATCCCGGGCCACCGGTGGCGATACGCCAGAACAGGAAGGATTCCTGCAACTGTGCGATGGTACCCACGTCCTGGAAGTTAAGCGGCGTGGGGTTCAGGCCCGAAGCATAAGGTCCCTTGCCGTCCAGTCTGTCGCCATGGCAATACTGGCAATTCTGGATATAAACATTGCCGCCCGCCTTGACCAATTCAGCGAACTTTGCCGGATCTTCCTTCTGGAATTTACGATAGGGATTCTCCAGTGTGGCGAGGTTAAAGCTCTTGCCATACGCCTTGAACTTGTTAGGCGGTGCGGGGTGGATGGTGCGCAATTCCACCGGCGCCTCGAAACTGGGCATCATGCTCGAGTAGGTATAGTAACCAGCCAGCAAGGGCACGATGACAAATACCACATTGCGCACCATTTTCCTGGACGGGTCTTCGACCAGCGCCTTGATCGGACCGACCAATTCCTCCGCGCCCTCTTCGGTGAAGGTGAACACCATCACCACGCCGGCTATTACGAAGACCATATACATGGTCAGCAGGCTCTTGGGAATCAACTGGCCCAGCAGTACGTCGAACACCAGGATAAAGCTGAAATAAACCGCCAGAACCACCAGCGCCATTTGCAGCAGGCGGGGGATGCGTCTTTTCTGTGTCATATTCATTTTTTCAACCCCGCCAAGTAGTTCACCAGCATCTCAAGCTCCTTCGCCTTCATTTGCTCACCATACGTCGGTGGCATCATGCCTCCGCTAAATCCTTCGGCGATAACCGCCTCAGGATCGAGAATCGCCTGGCGCAAATAATCCTTGTTCCGCTTTGCACCGATCTTGGTCAGATCCGGTCCCAATGCACCTTCCTGATCCAATACCTTATGGCACATACCGCAGGTAAACTTGGCAATGACCTCTTCGGGCGTTTTCAGCACAGCTTCCTCGACCGGAGCCGCACCGGCACCTTCGGCGGGAGCGGCGTCCATCTGTGGAATCTCGACAGTCACTTCACTGCCACTCGAGTCCTGAAGATACGCGATCACCGCCGCAAGTTCGGCCTCGTTCAACCCGATACCGCCGCCGGTAACATCAGGCATCGGACTTTCGGTATCGTTGCTACCCGACTTGCCAAAACCGGCAACCACATAGGCCGAGGGTTTCACCAGGGACTCATGCAAATACTCCTGGATAGTCTTGGCTTCGCCCTTATAACGTGCATCCTTCATGCGCTCTTCTGAATTGGCACCCACCTTGTCCAGCATCGGCGCCCGGCCCATCGAGTTATGACACAGGGTACAGGTGCCCTTGCCGTTAAAAATCTTGCCTCCCAGCGCGATGAACTGATCCATGGTCATGGCGCCAAGGTCCAGCTTCTCCTCGACGGGTGGCGGTGCAGGCTTTATCTGCGGGATACCAAAATTGGCGAAACCCCAAAATCCACCAACCATCAACAAACTGAAGACGGCAACCTTTAAGAAATTGATCATGCCTGCTCCTTCCAATAACCTTTGGCAACCACATGCTTACCGCTAATCGTGCTCAGCCAGAAGACAAAGATGACCATGGCCATGAACATGATTGTCCCGACTGATACCACGCTGGCCGCATAACCCAAGCCGGGTGTGAAGGCATCGGGAGAGCCATCACGGAAAATATTGGATATATGCCAGTGCTGGCGAATACCGGAACGGACATAGCCCATCAAGCCCATAAGCCAGGTGAAGGACACCGCCAGCAGGAACAGCGCGTATTGCGAGCGGGTTGACATGCGCCCCCAGTGCAGCGGCGCCACATCCTTCGCACCCTTGTACATGAATGCGTCCAGAACCACGCTTGTAATAATAATAGTCAGCGTGGACAAAACCTGGGGTATGGAAGCGGCCACCTTATACACCGTGTTGGTGAAGTAGCCATAATAAACACCCAGTATCACGATATTGATCAGGCCCGCTGCAAACAGCGCAATCTGTGCAGCATTGCCCGCGGCCGCCCACGACACGGTGGCCACCTTGTTGGCGCGCCGGTAGAACAGGAAGCTCATGAACGTAAAGGTGAGCAAGAAGTTCACAGCGGTATTTTTCGCCGGCATGATGCCCAATACTCCCAGGTACTTGTGATAGGGTCCGCCCAAGTCCTTGAGCTCGGAATTGGTGAGCACCAGGGTATGCGGCGTAAACCACACCAGAAAGGCGATTACCAGAACGGCGGCGATATATTTGATCTTGGGGTTGTAGCGATAGGCACCGTCGCTGCGCCCCATGCCGCACCACAGATAATAATTGGCCGACAGGAACAGGGCGCCGATCAGCACCGCCTGAATGATGAATATCCAGGCGAACACGCCGCCCATCAGGGTAATGCCCATCTGCTGGCTGTAGGCATACATTTCAGCGGTCAGGTAATAACCGGCAAAAGGCAGCGGCAGCAGCGCGGAGATGGCAATGAAGTTGGCGTTATAGCCTACCCAGTCATAATGGGCCCGCTCCTCCTTCTTCTGCGCGCTGAGGAACTTGAACGCGGCATAGGCGCCCACAACCGAACCACCATACGCCACGTTGGCGACTACCCGGTGAATGTTGATCGGGTTCCACAGGAAGTTGTGAATCGCCTCCCAGGTATTGCCATTAAATACACCCGCCGCATCCACGGCCGCCGGGCTCATCATGAAGGTCGTCCAGGCGTTGGCCAGGAACATGAGCTGCAAGCCCACCGCGTTAAGCAACAAGCCAAAGGTCAGGTGGATCCATTTCTTGTTGCCGCCCTGCAGCCAGTGCCAGCCGTAATAATAGATATACAGGACCGCGCTTTCGGCAAAGAACAGCAGCGCATAGGCAAACATGCTCTCCTTGAAGATCAAGGCAAGATACTTGAACAAGTCAGGATAGAACAAAATCAGGCCGAAAGACAACAAACCGCCCAGGATCGCGGTCAGCGAATAAGCGGTAATGCTGACCTTGATGAATTCGTAGGCCATGTTGTCATAGCGTTCATCCCGGGTCACCATGCCGATCACCTCGATGATGAACACGAACATCGGCACCGCGACCACAAAGGCTCCGAACCAGAGGTGCAGCTGGGCCACCAGCCACACCATTACCCTGGCATTTACGCCCGGTATGGTGGGGTAGTCCGCTTCAGTCAGCTTCGGCGCGGGCGGGAAGGTTATCGCATTTGCGACAGGTTCTGCAGCTGCGTCCGATGCGGCGGCTGACGCCGGTGCGGCGGCCGACGTTGCTTCAGTCGCCGCTGCCTCGGAAGCATGCACTGCAGGCATGAAATCGGGCAGCATGAACATGGCCAGAATGACCAGCATCAATGCCCCGAAGGTTATTTTCATATTCCGTGTTAGCAAGATCTACTCCTGTTTATGCACGCATGTGCGTTACCCAAGGGAAAATATCCTCAAGGATGGTGATGACAAATTCTTAATGACCATATACCAGCGTCAATCCCTGAAGCTTCATCATAGAGAAATCCAGGGCAAAAAATACCAGGCAAAACACTATAAACGCACCGATGAACGGTAAAAAATAAGCTTTCATGTCGTCACGCCCTCAAGAACCATACAAAGAAAACGGTTACCGCGGCCAGCGTCAGGCCAAAAATAGCCGGTCCCAGCCACGGAAACTTCGAAGTTCCGCATTCTTCTGTTTCACAATTATCATCACTCATACCAACCCTCCCTCAGCGGTTTATCTGCCCGTTACGGCACCCTTTCTCACAAAAAGGGGGAAATCATCCCCCCTTTCGCAAGTCCTGCCTTGCTCAACTATACGACGTAGAAATACAGGATCAGACCAATAAAAATGGCATTCACCAGCAGCCCGGAGAAAATGACTCCGTCAGCAAGATATTTTTTGCTTGGCAAGCTCATTCAGATCGCCCTACTTGGCGGTACATTTGCAAAGCTTGCGGATATGCGCCAGCAACCCGTCCACCTGCGCATCGGTCAAAGTTGCTCCCCAAGGCGGCATCAACGGTGACTTACTAATAGCCGGGCCGCCGTCCTTGATAACAGTTCTGATATCGTCATCGGAACGCTTTTCCATATCCGCGGTAACGGTAAAGTTGCGCGGGTCCGTGGAAAAAGTCTTGGTGACGTTGATACCTTTGCCATCACCCTTTTCACCGTGGCACTGTGCACAGTAAAAATCGTATACCTGCTTGGCGTCGTCTGCCGCCTGCGCCGAACCAGCCACGCCCAGAACCAGGCCAAGCACCATGGCAGTCATTATTGCAAATCTCGACATGAGTCTATCCCTCCGTTAATTCGTTTCTATCACTCAAAAGTGGCTATGTGTGCCGCCAGGCCTTCCATATCCTTCGGGCTCAGCGCCTTAGCAAAGTCCGGCATATCCCGAACCGGCTTGAAGGTATTGACATCCGTCAAGTAAGCGTAAACCCAGTCCGGATTCAGCCTCTTGCCCGCACCGACCAGAGAGGGGCCGCTCAGCCCGCCTGACACATCGCCCTTCGATTCGGTCTGATGACATCCACTACAAGGCATTTTTTTGCTGAAGATGTTGCGCGCCTGCGGGGAGCTTTTTGCTTTAATCTTGCCCGCCGCTACCTTGGTAGAAGTCAGTCCCATCAGGTAATCCGTGATCGCGGCGGCATCGCCGGCCGACGACTTGGGATGATCACCTGCGTTCTTTTCAGTGAGGGAGTTGTATTTCATCGGGCGAATCGGCTTGGGGTCCTGCAACCATGCCGCAAGCCAGGCCTTCTGAAACTTGCTGCCGGCATAAAACAGCTCTGGTCCCTTCTTTGCCAGCTGGTCTGCAATGGTTTTTTCCTTTGCCGGGCCATCGGTGTAATGACAGCTGGCGCAGCTCTTCTTGAAAATTGCATCCCCACCAGCCGCATAGCTGGGCGCTGTCATTGTGACCAGCAAAGCCGCTCCGAGGGAAACGGTAACTGCTAGCAGTTTCATATCGCATTCCTTTCTATTTCTATAGGATTCAAAAAAACAAACTATTACGGATTGGATTTTATTCGGGGGCTTTGAAAATCACTCATTTTCTTCGCCTTCGCAAAGGCACAGATCCAGCTCAACCAGCAAACTGGCAGCCTGTGCGTGAACGACGGATTTCTCGAAGCTCCCCTTATTTGATTATTTATTATTTTTATTAGAAACACCCAATACTTATGAGGCCACTGCCCGCCAAGCCTTATCAAACCTAGCTTTATATTACCCATGGCAACCACATTGGTGCGGAAATATAGCATAACAAAACCCCATTTTATTGATCTAGGTCAACTTGTACGGGGCAATTTGGCAGCGTTACAGGATCGCAATGGCAGCATCCACCGCTCACCGAATGAAGCCATTTCAATGTGTGTCCTGCCGTTCGTCAAACCGTTCAGCAGCATGCACTGCTTCCACTCACAGCTTCACGCTCGAAGGGTAATCCGCCGCCACAGCCTGCAAACAGCCCATAGTGACGGCTGAAGTCACCGATGAACTCGAAGTGCCCGCGGAAACGTGTTTCGTGCAGCATCCGCCAGGTATTGCCGCAGACCTGGAAGACGCGCCCGGCCTCGATATCATGATGCTTGTCCAGTATCAGGCGGTGCGGATGATCGGGTATGGTGCCGCGATAAATGACCGCCTGCCCATAGTCCTCACAGGCGGTTTCCATGCTGTCCAGCTTGAACAGACGATAGGTCGCCGAATAAAAACGGATATTGCCGGCAATCAGCGCAAGCTTCGGGTCAGTAACGTCCAGCGGCCTGTCAGTAACCAGCCGTGGATCGGCAAAGCCCTGACGATGTGCAATCCGCAGAAAATCGTTCCAATACAGCGCGCCGCCCAAACACTCGCCGTACATTACCGGGTCATTGCGAACCTGATCTGGCACGCGCCGGTCGGCGTACACGTCAGAGAAGTAAAATTCGCCGCCCGGCTTGAGCAGGCGATGCACCTCGCGCAATACAGCATCCTTGTCCGGCGACAGGTTGACCACACAGTTCGACACGATGACATCGAAACTGTTTGACTCCAGCCCGAGTTCATCGAGACGCTCAATGTAGCCCTGCCTGAAAGTTACATTGTCAAAGCCAAACAATTCGCTGTGGTAGGCGCGATGTTTTTCGGCAACCGCCAGTTGCTCCCCGGTCATATCTACCCCGACCACATGACCGCGTTCGCCCACCAGTTGCGCCAGCGCATACACATCCCGCCCGGAGCCGCTGCCCAGATCCAGCACGCGGCAGCCCTCAAGCAGGGGCGGGCAAACCAGGCCGCAACCGTAATAGCGGGAAATGACCTCAGGATGGATGCGCGCCAGCAGCGGCTTGAGCCAGCCTGGCACTTGCGACGCATCGCAACAGGCGGAAGTCTTCAGGTCATCGGAATGCTGCAACTGGCGCCCATAGTAATCTTTAACGAGTTCGTGCATGACTTCTCAATCCTTATTATTCACGGTCAATTTTGTGCACAAGGCAACTCAGCGGCTCGCGCAGGGCCGGTCTCTCGAAACAAAATGCAGATCGGCAAAACCGGCCCTGGCCTTCTCCGCAGTATTGTCCGTATCCGATGCCACGGCCAATAGTGTCACCTCACCCCGCTCCGTTGCAAAGCCCAACTTGAAGTCGGAAAGCAAATCCCTGCGTTCTGATACCCAGCTACCCGCCTTTGCAGCGCCCGACTCCACAACGATCATCCGGGTGCGGTCAGTATAGGCATTGGGACGATATGTTTCGATCGGATACCGGTTGTCCCAGACGTAGTTCAGTGCCGCATCCGGCACTGCGTCACCATAGATTGTGCGTGCCAAGCCTAACTTGGCACGCGTGATGAAGTCAATCGTGGAAGCCGGCAATTTGAATGCCACGTAAACGCGTGCCGCATAATCGTCGCCGCTTTTCTTTGCCATGTCCGCGTTGACCAGCGGCGCATCAACACGCCAGCTCCAACACAGGATCGGCGTCCGGTAAAGATCCACTTCGACCGAGCGCGCCAGCAGCGTCATGCTGCCGTCGGCCGTCGCCTCGATAGCCGGGACGCCATCCCACAGCCTGATGCGGTACTGTGTCGGAGGAACGCGTTTATCCAGTTGCAACAAACGCCACGGCGCCGGCACGGCAGTATCGGCTCCGTCGAAGCGGCCAACCCAATTCTCCTCGCCGGCGTAAGCAATCGGCAACATCAGCATCCAACAACAAAAGATCAATCTGGACATGATGCTGCCTGCAGCCAGTTGGCCGGAATGCGCTCCAGGTCGCCCGGCTCGTCAATGTCGTGCAATGGCGAACCCACCTCCAGCGACCAGCCCAATTGCCCGATGCGCGCGACGGTCTCGGCAGCCACGCTATCTGTGCTCCAGGCAATATTGCTGAACAGCGACGAATGAAATTCAGTGAGCCCCAACAGGGCATAGCCACCATCTGCTGCGGGATAAATGACGGCGCCTTTACGCTTGAGCGTGACAGCGGCCTCGCGCAACAGCGGCGCACCCATTTCGACACAATCGGTACCGATCAGCAGTACTGCCTCATCATGTTCAAGCGCACGTTGCGTGGCGCGGGCAAGCCGGGCGCCAAGATCGCCGTCGCCTTGCGCGCTGATTTCGATTACTTGAGCAATATCCACGCCAAACCAGGCAGGTGAAGCGATCTCAGGCGTCACACACAACTCGACCGGACCGATCGCGGCAGACACTGCGCTGTCCAGTGTTCGGTGCAACATCCGGCGCGCAAGGCTCGCCGCACCCGCTGGCCCAAGCACCGGAATAAGCCGCGTCTTGGCAAAGCCGGGCAGGGGCGCCTTGGCAAAAATAATTATTCTGGTCATCGGTATGACCTGGCCAGTTCGCTGGCGGGCACGCCACGCCAGTAAGACCAGCGCAACCGCCACATCAGCCATATCGTTCTCCACACCCCATTCACCTCCCAGCGGCGCCCGGAGGTGACTACCCGATCCATCAGGCAAATCGGTCTGGACAGTGCCAACAGGCGTTTGGACATCTCGATATCCTCCATCAAGGGCTGATCCGGAAAACCGCCCACTGCTTCGAAGGCACGCCTGGTTATAAACATGGCCTGATCGCCGGTTGCGATTCCGGTGAGGCGTGAGCGCCAATTCATCAGCTTGGCAACCACTCGCAGCATGAATGAGCGGCCATCGATGCACACATCAAAATGTCCCCATACAAATTCATCAGCGCGTCCGCCACGCCGGATGGCTGTTTCGATTGCCTGTCCCGCGCACAATGGCAGTATGGTGTCGGCATGCAGAAACAACAGGACCTCTCCGTGTGCGGCAGACGCACCAGCGTTCATTTGCCGCGCCCTGCCGCGCTCGGTGCAAATTACCTGCGCGCCGGCGCATGAAGCTATTTGTTGCGAGCCGTCCCCGCTTCCGCCGTCCACCACAATCACTTCGGCGCCGCATGCACGCAGCGGGATGAGATGATCCAGCAAACTCGGCAACACGCCGGCTTCATTGAACACGGGGACAATGATTGAGAGCTGCATGACCTAGGCTCGCCGCCGTTGAATCGCCTGGCCAATCCGTTTGGCCACTAACGGAAATACGCCCAGCAAAGCAAAGGACAGCAACACCGCAGGAGAGAGAATGCCGGACAAGCTGTCAATGCGCGCCAGTTGCGTGCCCGCATTCACATACACCAGCGTACCCGCCAGCATGCCCAGCTGACTAACCCAATAGAAAGTGGCAGTACGGATATGTGTTAACCCCATCAGCAGGTTAATCAGAAAAAACGGGAATATCGGCATGAGGCGCAGCAGGAAAAGATAGAGGGCGCCATCTTTTGCCATGCCCTCATTGATCCCCTTCAGTTTGTCGCCAAAGCGGCGCTGAACCATGTCACGCAGCATGTAGCGCGAAGCGAGGAACGCCAGAGTTGCGCCGATGGTTGACGCAAAAGACACCAGCAACGCGCCATACCAGAAACCAAACAACGCGCCTATCGCCAGCGTCATGATCGTGGCACCCGGCAACGATAACGCCACTACG
>Ga0209211_10011336_pt1 | contig 11412 bp, 8 predicted proteins | sample RifGroA2_FD_183992 | JGI IMG/M metagenome (GOLD analysis project Ga0209211, IMG submission 183992) | Groundwater microbial communities from Rifle, Colorado, USA - Groundwater A2 (SPAdes) (version 2) | ecosystem: Environmental > Aquatic > Deep subsurface > Groundwater | place: Rifle, Colorado...
ACATTTTGCTGATATATTTCCGCATAGAAATAGTGGTTAATTGTTAGCTGGAGATGAGAATCTCGCTTTCACAGCTAATGTTACCACTATTTTCTATTTATCCACCACACTAATTAGTATAGAGCCCAAAGGATTGACATTTATGCTTTCTTGTGCTATACTGAAACTACAAAATATTTCAACAAGTAGAAATATAGTCGAGTTTCTTCGTTGATATACTTTTGTAGCAAACTTAGCTTATTTCTACAGCATTATGACAGGTGCAATTAAAACCATAATTAGCGACAAAAACTTCGGCTTCATCACCCCGGACGATGGCGGAAATGACGTATTCTTTCATGCCACAGGCTTGAGCGGAGTGGAGTTTACACAGCTAAAAACAGGCGACAAGGTAACTTTTGAGGTTGAACAGTCCGAAAAAGGTCCTCGCGCCGTGAACGTAACTCGCGCGTAACAAGCCGAGTAATAAGCCCCCCTGCATAAGGGGGGTTTATTGTTGACAGAGATGGGATTTTGCTGTATAATGACGCGATGCATCATTTTTATGGACATTCGTAACATCGCCATTATCGCTCACGTTGACCATGGGAAGACTCGTTTGACTGACGCGCTGATGCGGCAGACGGGGATGGTTAATGATGACACTACCAGTATGGATTCCAACGCTCTGGAAAAAGAGCGTGGTATTACGATTTATTCAAAAAATACTTCTGTTTTTTACCCGGCTTCGCCTTCCGAGGCTACGCCGGGCGAGCCCGTTACAAAAATTAATATTGTGGACACGCCGGGGCATGCTGATTTTGGTTCGGAAGTGGAGCGGGTTTTGCGCTCTATTGATTCAGTGCTTCTGATTGTAGACGCGCAGGAAGGGCCGATGCCGCAGACCAAGTTTGTGTTGCGCAAATCCTTGGAATTAGGATTAAAGCCGATTGTGGTAATAAACAAAATTGACAAGTCGGCGGCCAGGCCGGAGTGGACGCATGAGAAGGTGTTGGAGCTGTTTATGGATTTGGGAGCCAATGACGATCAGCTTAACTTTACCACTGTGTACGCCATTGCCAAGGAGGGCATTGCCAAAATGAGTTTACAAGAAGATTCAAAAGATTTAACCCCGTTGCTTAACACGATTTTAGAAAAAGTAGCGCCAGCCCGGGCTGATACCGCGTTGCCGTTCACCTTCCAGCCGTTCAACTTGGCGTACGACAATTACCTTGGTCGCATGGGTATCGGGCGCATTTACAATGGTGTTGTCAAAGTTGGCGATAGGGTGTATGTAAAAAAACATTCAGGTGAGAAAATTGCGGGCACGATCACCAAGCTTTACACGTTTGAAGGCTTAAACAGAAAAGAGGTGGCCGAGGCCGCTGCCGGAGATATTGTGATGATCGCCGGTCTTCCAAGCATCTATATTGGCGATACGATTTGTGCCAATGAGGACCAAGAGCTTTTGCCGGCGATTAAGATTGACGAACCGACAATTTCATTGAATTTTGTGGTTAACAATTCGCCGTTCGCGGGGCGCGAAGGAAAATTTGTGACTATGCGCCAGATCAAAGAGCGGCTGGAGAAAGAATTGGAGGTTAATGTTGGGTTGAAAATTGATTTTTCTTCGGTTGATTCTTACAAAGTATATGGCAGAGGGGAGTTGCACATCGCCATTCTTTTGGAAAACATGCGGCGCGAGGGCTTTGAAGTGCAGGTTTCCCAGCCGCAGGTAATTATAAAAGATGTGGATGGAGCGAAATACGAGCCATATGAAGAGGTAACCATTGATATCCCGGAGTCATGTTGCGGCACGATTATTGAGAAAATGGCCAAACGCAAAGGACAGATGATTGAGATGCGTCCGGAGCGCAACCACACGCGTCTCATGTATCAAATTCCGACCCGCGGACTTTTGGGGTATCGCAGCGAGTTTATCATAGACACTCGCGGAGAGGGAATTTTGTGCAGTGAAGTAATAGGCTTCAAGCCGTTTGCCGGAGAGATTGAAAAGCGCGATGTTGGTTCCATGATATCCGGGGAAACAGGCAAGGCTTTGGGCTATTCACTGTCCAATTTGCAAGAGCGCGGCACGCTGTTCATCGGGCCGAACGCGGAAGTGTACGAAGGGGAAGTGATAGGCAACACCGCCAAAGGCAACGACATGGTTGTCAACCCAATTAAAGGCAAACAGCTTACCAACATGCGATCTTCCAACGCGGATTTTGCCATCCAGCTTACCCCGCCAATTGAGGTAACGCTTGAGCGCGGACTTGAACTCATGGCCGAGGACGAGTACATGGAGTTAACCCCCAAAAGCGTCCGACTGCGCAAACAGCTTCTCACCGAGAACGACAGAATCAGAGCCGGGCGCAAAAAAGAATAATCAAATTTAGCTAATATTGAGCACGGTTGAGTTAAACCGTGCTTTTTGTTAGTATACAATGAAATAAAATCCTTTTTTAGGTTGTAATATAAATATATGGCAGTTTTAGCTAAGCTGACCGATGAACAGATTGTAGAGGCGGTGAGACTTAGGGACAAGGAGCTCTACAGCGAGATTATTCGGCGCTATCAGGCTAAGTTAACACATTACTTGCGTAAATTTATCGGCAATCAGGACGAGCTTGAGGATGTGCTTCAAGTGGTTTTTATAAAGACTTATAGAAATCTTTACGGATTTGACACGGCAAAAAGATTTTCATCATGGATTTACCGCATCGCCCATAACGAGGCGGTAAATCAAATCAAAAAATATTCCAGAAAAGCAATATCCCTTGATGAAAATGAATGGGAGCTGATTGACGACAAGATGGACGTGAACGAAAAAACGGACGCAAGTTTGTTTAAGGCCAAAGTTGAGCGCGGATTAACGATGATCAGTAAAAAATATCGCGACCCGATTGTTTTATATTTTTTTGAGCAAAAAACCTACGAAGAGATAAGTGATATACTGCGCCTCCCGCGCAACACGGTGGGAACATTAATTATGAGGGGGAAAGGTATGTTGAGGGGTATATTGGCGGAAGATTAAAGCTATATTTTTACCCATGTGTCCAACAACGAACTTGAAAAAAAAGTAATGAGTGAAATTACCAGCGGGCGAATCAAGCTTCGTTCCAAGTATATTTTTTTTGCCGAGAAATTGGGGTTGGGTAGCGCCTTTGTTTTAAGCGTACTGCTGGCGGTTTTATTTTTCAATTTGGCGCTTTTTTATCTAAAAGCTTCGGATAATTTGAGCTATTTAAGTTTTGGCAGCCGCGGGGTCCTTGCTTTTTTGGGATCTTTCCCTTACCTTTTGATTGTCAGCATGGTCGTGTTTATTTTTCTGGCCGGTCTGTTGCTAAAAAGAAGCGATGTGTCATATAAGAAACCTTTCGGTTATTTGGCGTTAGGCTTGGTAGGGTTTATTATGCTTTCCGGCAGTGTCATGGCGTTTTCCGGAATTCCGGAAAGGATTGAGCGTGAAAGCTACAGCCAGCGACCGAGCGGACGCATTTTCCGCCCGTTTATGCGGCACGGACTCGGAGAAAGGCGTAGAGGAGTAGCCGGACGTGTTGTGGAGACAGGTGATGGATATATCAATATTCAAACGCCTCGCAGTGTCGTGAAGGTTGTTCTGAGCGCGCTCCAAAATCAACCGAGTGAAATGCCCGCGACGGGCAAATTTGTGACGGCTATCGGAGAAAAAAAAGGAGACGTTTTTATGGCCCTGAATATTCGGGTTATGAATGAGCGGGATTTGCCAATGATTCGGCGCGGTGTGCACAGAAGGTTTGGCGAAGTTCGGTTCCGTAGACCTTAATTTCATATTAATTCCGGAAGTCTATGTTGTCCGGCCTAATCAAGGTTGTCAAAGCAAACAAATTAGCAAGCGGCCTCGGCATAATATTGCTTATTGGCGCCGGTTATTTCGGATTTAAGTATTTTAACAAAGATTTATCCGAAACCCGCTACGCGCTGGCCGCCGTGGAGCGGGGCGCGATTATTGCCTCTATTTCGGGCAGCGGACAGATCGCGGTGACTAATCAAGTGGAGATTAAATCAAGAGCTTCCGGAGATTTGGTGGAAGTTAAAGCTAAAAACGGCCAAGATGTTAATGCCGGAGATATCATAGCAATAGTCAATTCGCGCGACGCTTACAAGACAGTCAGGGACGCGGAAGTGAATTTGCAAAATGCTAGATTGGCGCTTGATAAATTGCGTCGACCGGCAACGTCGTACAACATTTTGCAGGCCGAAAATTTCTTGACAGCGGCGCGCACCAGTCTGGCAAAACTGCGACTATCCCAGCAAACCGCCTATGAGAGAGCTCGGGAATCCAAACAGAGAGCGGAGGATAATATCTCTAAGTCGTATGAGGATGCTTTTAACGCCTTCTCTAACGCTTTCCTCAACTTACCTTCCATTATTACGGAGCTAAATGACATCTTATACAGCCGCGAGATCGGCGCGAGCGAGCCGACGCTTGGAAACCAGCGGGAAAACCATGGCGCGTTAATGGATTCCGTGGAATTGGATGACAGAGATTCAATGCGAATTTTTTTAACCGGCGCTGAAAATGATTACAGAACGGCGCGCTCCAAATATGAAGCCAACTTTGGGCTTTATAAAACCGTTACGCGTTATTCAAGCCGCGCGACCATTGAGTCGCTTCTAACCGAAACTCTGGAAACCACCAAGTCCGTGGCGCAGGCCGCCAAGAGCGAAAGCAATTTTTTGGATGCCTGGGTGGATTACCGTGTCAGATCTTCAAAATCCGTGTTTGCCAAAGTTCGCGAATATCAAGCAAATCTGGGGACGTACATCGGGCAGACCAATAACCATGTATCCAATTTGCTCTCCATACAACGGACAATGCAAGACAATCGCGAAACACTGATCAACAGCGAGCGAGATATCGCGGCCATGGACAGAAATAATCCTCTGGACATTCAAGCGGCCGAAGCCGCGGCGCGCGAACGCGAAGCATCTTTGCAAAATTTAAGGGCGGGAGCCGACCCTCTTGATCTACAGTCCCAGGAGCTGGCAGTGCGCCAGCGTCAGAACGCGTTCGCGGATGCCAGGGAAAAACTCGCGGATTACGCGATTCGAGCGCCGTTTACCGGAGCCATCGCTAAAATTGACGTTAAAAAAGGGGATCCAATTTCAACCGGTGGCATTATAGCCATCCTAATAACCAAACAGCGCCTGGCCGAGATATCTTTAAATGAGGTTGACGCCGCTAAAGTTAGAGCGGATCAGAAAGCGACATTAATTTTTGACGCCATTGAAGGTTTAAATATAACCGGCGAGGTGGCTGAAGTGGATACCCTCGGCGTCGTGGCGCAAGGCGTGGTAACTTATAATGTGAAAATACTGTTTGACACGCAGGACGAGCGGGTAAAGCCGGGTATGAGTGTATCGGCCACCATTGTGACGGACATAAAGCAAAACGTGTTAATCATTCCAAACGCGGCGATTAAATCCGCGGGAGACAGCACGCAGGTGGAAATGCCGAATGAGGATGTGAATTCGGGATCCGCCGGCTTCGGAAATGAGGGAGTAGCTCTAAATAATTCACCGCGGCGCGAGCAGGTGCAAGTTGGATTGGCCAATGATACAATGACGGAGATAATAAGCGGCCTAAACGAGGGGGATATGGTAATTGTTAGAACAATTACCCCATCGACCGGTCAGAATCAGAGCGCCCAAGGGCAAAGCCTGTTCCAAATACCCGGAGGACGAGGAGCGGGAGGAATGCAAGGCGGTTCCATGAGAATCAGAAATTAGCGACTATGAAAGTAGCTGACTTGATTGAGGAAACGAACAAGTCTTTATTGGCAAATAAAACTCGCTCCGTGTTGACGATTCTTGGAATCGTAATCGGTATAGGTTCAGTTATAGCCATGATCGCCATTGGCCGCGGTTCAGAGAACATGATTCAGTCCAACATCCAATCGCTTGGATCAAATCTAGTCATAGTTATGCCCGGCATGCAGAGAGGGCCGGGATTCCAGGTTAGCATGGGCAGAGGATCGGCGCAGACGCTAATCAAAGATGACGCTGACGCGATCCAGCGGGAAATTAACGTGGCAAAAGGGGTGGCTCCGGAAGCTACGGGACGCTATCAAGTTACGGCCAAAGGAACTAACACCAACACTTCGGTCGCGGGCACAACAGCATCTTACCCTTCCGTAAGAAATTTGGAAATATTCGCCGGATCTTTTGTGACCGATCAACATGTCAAGCAAATGTCAAAGGTAGCGGTACTTGGTCCGGCGGCGCGCGATGATCTGTTTGGCGAAGGAATCAATCCCATTGGTCAGTCCGTGCGCGTTAAAAAAGTGGATTTTAAAGTGATAGGCGTTACGAAGGAAAAAGGCGGCAGCGGCTTTGGCAATCAGGATGATATGATTTTTGTGCCCATAACAACCGCCCAGCAATTCCTGTCCGGCAACGACAGGGTAAATACCATCAGTGTTCAAGCGATAGATGCCGATTCCATGACGGAGTTGCAACAGAGGATCAATGCTCTGCTTCTAGACCGCCACAACATATCTGATCCTCAACTTGCCGACTTCAGCACCTTAAATCAGGCCGATATCGTAGAGACGGCCTCATCAGTAACCAAGACGTTTACGCTTCTCCTAGGTTCAGTGGCCGCCATTTCACTCGTGGTCGGCGGAATTGGGATTATGAACATGATGTTAACCACTGTGACAGAGAGAACCAGGGAAATTGGACTCCGAAAAGCTATAGGAGCCAAAGCCACGGATATAAATTTTCAGTTTTTAGCCGAGGCGATTATTCTTACTTTTGTCGGCGGTGTAATCGGCGTAATTCTCGGCTGGGCAATTTCATTCGGAATAATGAAATTTGGCGGCATTGCCACTAAAGTGTCCATAGAATCAGTAGCGCTAGCCTTTGGAGTGTCAGCTCTCATCGGAATAGTGTTCGGTTATTATCCGGCTCGCAGAGCTTCCAGGTTGAATCCGATTGAGGCGTTGAGATATGAATAAATATATTACTCTTAACTCATCTTCTATGAAGAAAATCATTCCAGTTTTAATCGCTCTAATCGCGGTCGGCGGTGTATCGTTTTACGGCGGTATGAAGTACGCTGGAAGCAAAAGAAGCTCCAGATCCGGAGTCACGCGCGGTTTTGGGAATCTTTCGGCAGAGGATCGCGCGCAGAGATTTGTTCAAATGGGAATGGGTGATGGAAGCAGGCGCATGATAAACAGGCAAGGAGGCGTTGATTTTGTGAACGGCGAGGTCATTTCCAAAGATGATGACAGCGTAACGGTCAAACTTCGCGACGGCGGCTCAAGAATAGTCTTCTTTTCTCCCTCCACAACGGTTATGAAAGCGACGTCAGGCGATGGGAGCGATTTGGAGGTCGGCCGCAACGTCATGATAAACGGATCAGCCAACCAAGATGGCAGTATGTCGGCGCAAATGATCCAGATTCGTCCAGCAGGTAATTAATCCCGAGTTATTCTTAAACAAAATACCCCCCCAAGCCATATGAGTGTTTTTAGCCCCACCAATTCGTCTATTAAGTTTTTAAAGGCATATTTTATCATATAGGTGGTGCATTTAGATAAGACTACTGCCAGGTCTTTTAGGGTATCGGGATAAATGGTATACTAAAAATTGATTAACAAATTCAAAAGTCATCTTCTATGCCAACCACCACCGTCCCCCTAACCACAATCGCAAAGAAGGAATTTCCCACACCTCTCTCGTTCAAAAAACTCATTGGCCCCAGTTTCATCATATTAGCTCTAGGGCTAGGTTCGGGCGAGGTTATCCTTTGGCCCTACTTAGTTTCAAATTATGGACTTGGCATTGCGTGGGGCGCAATTTTGGGGATTACGTTTCAGTTTTTTATTAACATGGAAATTGAGCGTTACGCGCTGGTAAAAGGGGAGAGTGTGTTCATGGGGATTAACAAAGTTTTTCCAAAAGCCGCCTACTGGTTTATTCTGTCCACCTTCGTAGGTTTTGGTTTGCCGGGCATAATTGCCGCCGCCGCGAAAGTGTTCTCGCAGATTATCGGAGTCCAAGAATTCAAATGGATGGCGATGGTTATGCTGGTATTTATCGGTTTTATTTTGAGTTCCGGCAAAACCGTTTACGGTCTAATGGAGAGATTAACAAAAACCATTATATTAATTGGAGTGCCTTTTGTTTTTGTACTGGTTATCTGGTTAAGCACGAGTACTGACTGGGTGGCGCTGACAAAGGGGGTCGCGGGCATAGGGGATAACTACAACTTTTTGCCTATTGGCATCGGGCTGGCCACATTTTTCGCGGCCTTTGCTTATTCCGGCGCCGGCGGGAATTTAAACCTGACGCAATCCATTTATGTGAAAGAAAAAGGATACGGAATGGGGAAGTACTCGCAAAAAATTGCCGGATTATTTGTGCGAGGCAAAGACGCGCAAAAAGTAAAATTGACAGGTGAGAGTTTTGAAGTTAACGCGGAAAACATTTCTCGCTTCAGCGGCTGGTGGCGTCGGATCAACTTGGAACATTTTTTTGTATTCTGGTTTATCGGAAGTCTGTCCATGCTTCTCTTGATGCTTTTGGCATACTCTACCGCTTATGGTTTAGGCAGTAATGCCGAAGGGATAAATTTTGTCATTAATGAAGGCGCGGTAATAGGTCAAAAGCTTTATCCTATTTTTGGAATTTTGTTTTTGCTGGCAGTATCTGTAATGCTTTTTCAAACCCAGCTCGGTGTCATGGATTCCACCTCGCGCATTATGGCCGAGAACGTGGCCATAAAAAAGCTCGGCGCCAATCCGGAATCCGCGATAAACCTGTCAAAGATTTATTATTTCTTCGTTTGGGCACAGATCGCTTTTGGGGTAATTTTGTTCTCATTGAATATCTACGAACCCAAGTCTCTTATCGTCCTTGGAGCCATGATAAACGCTTTTGCCATGTTCATTCACACCGGATTAGTGTCATGGACAAACTACAAAACCCTGCCTAAGGAGTTTCATCCGGGTTGGTTGAGAAGGATTGTGCTTCTGGGTATATTTTTGTTTTTTGGGTTTTTTAGTATTTTGACGCTGTGGGAAAAATTGTAATGACACAGATTACACACCTGCCGGCAGGCAGGTGTGTAATCTGTGTATGAGTTTTTAGCGCTGGTAGGCTTTTAGGGGCTACCAACATCTTAATTACTGTCAATGTAGGCAAGAAAAAGTGCCAGAGTACTTTTAACTCATTTCTGCCTACAATATAATTATTACGGGAATAGCGCACCTCAATTTCTTTGAGCGAAATATCAAGGACGCAATTTTTCCTTTTCGAAATTCACACGGCAACATCGCCTAACTAATTATATCCCCGTCAACTCAAACCTGTGGATAACTTAACCCCGCCTCTGGGCGGGGTTTTGGTTGATTTGCGTGGTCAATAAATGGTTTGTTGTTTATTCAAATAGAATATATGACGTTGGTCATCTTGCGCAGGGGTTGGTTTGTGGAAAAAAAGTCGTTCTAGGTTTCCCCTCCTTGCGAAGAAGTAGGTCGGGGGTGGTTTGGTTTTACCCAAACAAAGCTCGAAGTCTTGGGAAATGGGCGCATATTGGCAGTCTTGAACACCAATTGTCCAACCCCCAATATCGGCCCGCGCCAACGACAGCGAAGTAGACTAGAATTAATGAATAAATTATGTGTTCATCAACTAGGAAGCTGTGGGCGTTGGGGTAAGGGAAGTTGAGAGCAGGGAAGTAATACAACAGCATGAGCGCTGCCCCTAAAAAAGAACTTAGACGGACGAATATCCCCAGTATCAGCGATACCCCCAACAATAGTTGTCCCCAGGCGTTTATAAAGTTAATTACCGGCAGTATTTGCGGACCAGCCAGCGTTTGGTAAAACGCCGTAAATGTTTTCGCGTTATTCAAAAAGCCGTACGCCGACCACGACGGGTCCAATACCTTCGTAAGTCCGGAATATATAAATATAATTCCGAATGCAACGCGGAGTAGAAAAATTATGGTTTTTTGGGTTGAGGACATATATTAAAATGATACATATGGATAAAGGGAGCAAAAATCTTGTTGTGTGCGCACAGGTGGGCGGGGCAAACACAACTTCACTTTTTTCTGCGGCGCATTTCGCAAAGCGAAATACGAAATTCGGCGGCGGAAAGCGAGGGTGGGCAAAAATTCCTTCCCCCCAACCCCCTTCCTTTTTGCCCGCCCTCGCGTCAATAGGAGTTTCGTTCAAAAAAGGTTCGAGCTTCGTTCAGTAATTGCGACCAATCAAAACTTAACGATTTTTCAGGACGAGCGAGCAATCCTCTCGTCCTGAAAAATCGTTAAGTTTTGATTGGTCGGGGATGTGGGACTTGAACCCACGACCTCAGCGTCCCGAACGCTGCGCGCTAGCCAACTGCGCTAATCCCCGTTTACAACGGCTGAAACCTCAGATGCAGCCCGTTTGAAAATAGTCTACCACAGTTTTTACCCCTTTTCAAGGGCAAAAATTTGATGTATACTAGTAAACATTGTGAGTACACGTTAGAAGAAGTGAAAAGTGAATAATAACATGATGTGCTGTTCTCTATTCACTTTTCACTCTTCATTTTTTATTTTTTATGCTCAAAATAGCCGTATATTTTAAAGAAACAATTAAGAAAGACGCGTCAGACCTTCATTTAGTTGGCGGGGAATTGCCGATGATAAGGGTTGAAGGCGAGTTGGCGGAGATGGATAAGAAACCGTTGGATAATAAAGAACTCTTGGCGGGGATAATGGATATTTTAAGCAAGGAACAGCAAGAGAGATATAAAGGAGACAAGGAGCTGGATTTTAGCTATGAGATTGATGACACCAGGTTCAGAGTCAATCTTCATCAGCAAGACGGAAAAATCGGCTTGACGGCGCGCCTGATTCCGACGGAAATCCCGACTCCGAATGATTTGCACCTTGAGCCCGTGCTACTCGGAATACCCAATCTTCTTGACGGCATGGTATTAATTACCGGACCCACCGGATGCGGGAAATCAACCACCATCGCCTCGCTCATTGAAGAGATAAATAAAACTAGGCGAGCGCACATAGTGACAGTTGAGGATCCTGTGGAGTTTGTGTTTAAGGATAAAAAGAGTCTTATTGAACAGCGAGAAGTAGGAAGTGATACAAAATCATTCGCCAACGCGCTAAAATATGTTTTGCGGCAGGATCCAAATGTGATTATGGTGGGAGAAATGCGGGATCCGGAAACAATATCAACCGTGCTGACGGCCGCCGAGACCGGGCATCTGGTTTTCTCCACTTTGCACACCCCATCGGCGGCTGAGGCGGTAGAGAGGATTATTGATGTGTTTGAGGGGAGCAAACAAAAACAAGTATTGATCCAACTGTCATCGGTATTGCGCGTGGTCGCGTCTCAACAGCTTTTGCCGGCCAAAGACGGCGGACGT
>Ga0209211_10011339_pt1 | contig 11411 bp, 12 predicted proteins | sample RifGroA2_FD_183992 | JGI IMG/M metagenome (GOLD analysis project Ga0209211, IMG submission 183992) | Groundwater microbial communities from Rifle, Colorado, USA - Groundwater A2 (SPAdes) (version 2) | ecosystem: Environmental > Aquatic > Deep subsurface > Groundwater | place: Rifle, Colorado...
AAAGGACAATATAACCGGCAAATTAACCCCAACAAGAAGGGCAGTAAGCGAAGACCAAAGGCTAAATCTAAAGACCCACATGGATATAATAAGGGCAGTAGCATTTAAATTCCAGCCAACAGCCAAGCCAATAATACCTTATGCAGGCCTGTTTGGCTCTATAAGCTATGACTTTATAGACCAGTTTGAAGACTTGCCGCCAAACAAAGAAGATGTGCTTAAAGATCCGGACTACGAGCTGTATTTCTTGGATAATCTGTTCCTTACAAGCCACAAAGATGGCAAAACATACATAATTGCAAATGCATTAGTCATGAGCAATAACCGGGAAAAAATCTACAAAGGATGCTTGAAAACAATTGAATCTTACGAGAAAGCAGCAGCATCAAAGCCAATAAAGCCAAGAAAATTCAAGCCAGTAAAGCAGCTTATAACAACAGACACGCAAAAAAAGGATTATATTGAAATTGTTGAAAAAATGAAGCAGCACATCCTGGCAGGGGATATTTTCCAGGCAGTGCCGTCAAGGACAATAATAACCAACTATAATACAGAGCCTTTGGATATTTACAAGGCGCTTAGGAACATAAATCCATCCCCTTACATGTTTTTCATAAATAACCAGAATGGCATTTTGCTTGGCTCCTCTCCTGAAATGTTCTTAAGGGTCCAGGGCGAAAACGAAAAGATAGTGGAAATAAGGCCAATAGCAGGAACAAAGCCCCGCGGCTTGGTAAACAACAATATCAACAAAGACCTTGATTCGAGGTATGAAACAGAGCTGAAGATAGATGAAAAGGAGCTTGCAGAGCATACCATGTTAATAGATTTGGCAAGGAATGATATTGCCAGAATCTCAAAGCCAGGCACAAGATATGTTGACGAGCCTTATGTTGTGGAAAAATACTCCCATGTCCAGCATCTGGTTTCAAATGTCAGGGGAATTTTAAAGCCAGGCCTGGACGCTTTGCATGCATATTTAGCCTCAATGAACATGGGCACATTAACTGGCGCTCCAAAAGTAGAGGCAATGAAGCTAATAAGGCAGGTTGAAAAAACCAAAAGGGGCTTTTATGGCGGCGCTGTTGGCTATATAACTCCCTCAAATGACCTTGACTCAGCTATTGTAATAAGAAGCATGCGCTTGAAAGACAGCAAGGCCTACATAAGGGCAGGAGCCGGTATAGTTTATGACTCAATTCCAAAAAACGAGTTTGAGGAAACAGAGAAAAAGGCAAAAGCATGCCTAAGTGCAATATTCCTTGCAGGTGGTCTAAAATGAGCATAAAAGTGCTTTTTATTGACAACTTTGATTCATTTACATACAACCTTGTGGATGAATTTGAAAAGCGCAATTGCGAAGTTTTGGTTTATAGGAATAATGCAGATATGAAAATAATAGATGGCGCAATAAAAAAATTCAAGCCGAATCTTATTGTAATATCTCCTGGCCCGGGAACGCCTGCATTTTTGGCGTTTGCCTTGGCCTTCAGTGCATAGTGGAAGCCATGGGCGGAAAGGTTGGAAAATGCATTGAAACAGTGCATGGAAAGCCGTCTAAAATAACGCATGATGAAAAAACAATATTTGCGGGAATAGAAAACCCATTCCAGGCTGGAAGATATCATTCATTGGCTGCCATTGACGTCCCTTACTGCCTGGAGATCTCTGCAAGGACTATTGATAAAAGTGTTATTATGGCAGTCAGGCATAAGGAAACACTGGTTGAAGGCGTCCAGTTCCATCCCGAAAGCATTTTAACACCAGCAGGCGGCCTTATCATTGAGAATATAATCAGGCTGGTGGGCAAAAAATGATTCAGGAAGCCATAAGCAAATTAATTGAAAAGCAAAATCTCAGCCAGGAAGAAGCAGAAGCAGTTATGAATGAGATAATGTCGGGCAAGGCAACAGATGCCCAGATAGCTGGCTTTTTGGTGGCCTTAAGACTGAAAGGGGAAACAATAGACGAAATAACAGCATGCGCAAAAATCATGAGGGAAAAAGCCTCAAAAATTAAGCCAAAGGCAAAGCCATTGATAGATATTGTCGGCACTGGCGGAGACAAATCAGGAACTTTTAATATCTCAACTTGTGCTGCATTTGTTGTTGCCGGAGCAGGAATTGCAGTAGCAAAGCACGGTAATAAGTCAGTCAGCTCTAAATGCGGCTCTGCAGATGTCTTAACAGCTTTAGGGATAAACATTGGCTTGGAGCCAAAAAAAGTTGAGCAGTGCATAAATGAGATTGGCTTTGGCTATATGTTTGCCCCTTCATTCCATCCTGCAATGAAATATGCAATTGGCCCAAGAAAAGAGCTTGGCATCAGGACTGTTTTTAATATCTTAGGCCCTTTAACAAACCCTGCAGAAGCACCTTACGAACTTATGGGCGTTTTCTCTCCCAGCCTGACAGAGCCATTAGCAGCTGTTCTTGGTAAATTAGGCTGCAGGCATGCCTTTGTTGTACATGGAAACGGCATGGATGAAATAACAGTTGATGGCGCTACAAAAATAACCGAATATCAAGATGGTTATATTAAAACTTTTACAATCAAGCCAACAGATTTTGGCATAAAAACAGCATCCCTGAATGAACTAAAAGGAGGAACTCCGGATGAATGCGCTAAAACAATTATTAACGTGCTAAATGGAAAAGAAAAAGGCGCTAAAAGGGATGTGGTTTTGTTAAATGCCGGTGCAGCCATTTTCATAGCAGGAAAAGCAGACAGCATAAAAAAAGGCATTGAATTGGCAAAAGAATCAGTTGATTCTGGCAAGGCGCTTAAAAAATTAGAGCAATTAAAAGGATGGACAAACAAATAAAATTATTTTCTGTTAGGGCAAAATGATACTGGATAAAATAATTAAAAACAAAAAGAAAGAAATTGAAATTGCGAAAGCAAGGCACCCATTGGATAGTTTCAGGCCTTTTTTATCCATGTCATCAAGAAACTTTAGGAGGGCAGTAACAAAGAAGAAGGGCTTGGCGCTGATTGGCGAGATAAAAAAGGCATCGCCATCTGGCTTGTATGTGAAGGAATTTAATCCTGTAAAAATAGCAAGAATATACAAGGATAACGGCATAGCGGCAATCTCAGTTTTAACAGACGAGGCATATTTCAAGGGAAGCCTTTCTTACCTAAAGCAGATAAGCAGGGAAATCAAGAGAATTCCTTTGCTCAGGAAAGACTTTATCATAGATCAGTATCAGATTTATGAAAGCAGGTATTATGATGCAGATGCTGTTTTGCTGATAGCCAAAATCTTGACCAGGGAGCAGATAGACGATTTTATTGATATTGCCAAGATTTTGAACATGGACTGTATTGTGGAGATTCATGATGAAAAGGATTTAGAGAAAACGCTGAAAACAAAAGCAGCAATAATCGGCATAAACAACAGGAACCTGGATACATTAAGGGTCAATATGAATGCTGTTTCAAAGCTGATAAAGAAAATACCTAAAAACAAGATGGTAATAGCGGAGTCCGGCTATAAAACTAAAAAGGACATTAATAAAATAAAAAATAAAGTTCATGCTGTTTTGATTGGCTCGGCATTAATGCAGGCAAAGGATATAGGCAAAAAGCTCAGGGAATTAAAATGAGGATAAAAATAGCGCCTTCAATCCTGTCTGCAGAGCCAGCAAGGCTTAATGAAGAGGTTAAGGAAATAGAGCCTTACTCTGATTTAATTCATGTTGACATAATGGATGGAAAATTTGTTCCGCCTGTTAGTTTTGCGCCTTCAGAAATAAAGGCAGTAAAGACAAAATTGCCAAAAGACGTCCATTTGATGGTGCAAAACCCGGAAATAAAATTTATTGATGATTTCGCAGATGCTGGTGCCAATATAATAACAATACATGCAGAAGGCTGTAAGGATATAAACAAGGCAATAGAAAAAATAAGAAAAAAAGGCATTAAAGTTGGAATTTCAATTAATCCGCCAACTAGCTTAGGCGTAATAAAGCCTTACCTGAATAAAGTTGATATGGTTTTAATCATGTCAGTCAATCCTGGCTACCCTGGCCAGAAATTTATCCCCGATGTTTTGCCTAAAATAAAAGAGCTGAGGAAATTAAAGCCAAATTTGGATATAGAGATTGACGGCGGTATTAATAAAGAAACAGTAAAGCAGGCAGTAGATGCAGGAGCAAATGTAATTGTAGCTGGCTCATCAATTTTTGGTCAAAAAGACAGGAAAAAAGCAGTTGAAGAGCTCAGAGCAGCAGCAAAATGACTAAGGTAAAAATTTGCGGCGTGACAAACGAAAAAGACGCATTAAATGCCGCAAAGCTTGGAGCAGATTTTATTGGTTTTTTGGTTGAGATAGATTTTTCAGAAGACTCAATAAAAAGAGAGGAAGCAAAAAATATTATTAAAAGGCTGCCTTTGGAAGTTTCACCTGTTTTTGTAACTTACCTGCAAAAAGCAGAGCCAATAATAGAAATAGCAAAGGAAATCAATCCGCAAGTTATTCAGCTGCATAATGCAATTGAGCTAAAGGAGATAGGCAAGATAAGAAAAGCATTGCCTAAGACAAAAATAACAAAATCAATTCCTGTTGCAGATAAATCTGCTGTAAAGGAAGCAAAGAAATACGAAAAATATGTCGATTACATCTTGTTGGATACAAAAGGCAAATATGGCAGAGGCGGCACAGGAAAAACTCATGACTGGAGCATAAGTTCAGAAATTGTTAAGGAACTAAAAAAACCGGTTTTCCTGGCAGGCGGCTTAAATCCAGATAATGTTGAAGAAGCAATAAAAACAGTAAATCCATTCGGTGTTGATGTAAACTCAGGAGTTAAGTCCAAAGCAAGAATAAAAGATTATGAAAAAATAAGGTTATTTATTGAAAGGGCAAAAAAATGAAAGCAGTTAAAAAATTTGAAATAACGTGTGTAGTAGGAAATGACTGTTTTATGGCTCCACTTAAAGCAGCTCATGGTATATCCTATTTAATTAGTGTAAACAATAAAAAAATTTTAATGGATGTCGGTTCATCGGCAGATGTTTTATTACATAATATAAAAATAATGAAAATAGATTTCAAAGACATAAATTTTATCGTTTTGACTCATGGACATTATGACCACGGCAATGCTTTACCAGATTTGATGGACAAGATTAAAGACACTCCATTGATATGCCCAAAAAACGCATTTGGAGAATTTTTTAATCCTTATGTTGAAACTCACAAATTCATTTCAAAAACAAAAGATAAAACTAATGTCGGGATTAGGAATAAAGAAAAAATAAAAAATGCAAAATTTGTAGAAAAATCATTTGAAATTATTGATGGAGTTATGATTTCAAATTCACTAGTTTCAAAACAAACTAATGAGATTGCAATTTATATAAATATAGAGGACAAAGGACTAGTCATTATAATTGGTTGTGCACATCCGGGGATTATTAATATAATTAATGATGCTAAAAAAGTTACAGGAATTAACAAAATATATGGCTTAATCGGTGGTTTTCATTTAAAAGACAAAAGTGATGAAGAAATAAGAGAAATAACAAATAATATTAAAGACGTTAATTTCATTTTAACAGGTCATTGTACAGGTTTTAAGGCTTTAAAAATTTTTGATGATGTTTTTGGTGATAAATTAAAAGGATTAAGCATAACAAAAACATTTAGTACAGGACAAGAGGTAGTTATAGCATGAAACCAGGCTATTTCGGCAAATACGGCGGCATTTTCATTCCGGAAACACTAATGCCTGCTGTTATAGAACTGCAAAAAGCTTTTGCTAGCTACAAGAATGACAAAAAATTCAACAAGGAGTTTAACGGATTGCTTTCTGGCTATGCAGGAAGGCCAACGCAATTAACTTTTTGCAATAATCTATCAAAAAAACTAGGATGTAAACTCTATTTAAAGAGGGAAGATTTGGCTCATACAGGAGCCCATAAAATAAACAATGCTCTCGGGCAAGCGTTACTGGCAAAATACATGGGAAAAACAAGGCTGATAGCTGAAACAGGGGCTGGCCAGCATGGAGTGGCAGTTGCAACAGCAGCAGCAAAGCTGGGCTTAATCTGTGATGTCTATATGGGAGCTACTGACATAGAAAGGCAAAAGCTGAATGTCCATAGAATGAAGCTGTTAGGAGCTAAGGTTATTCCGGTAAATACTGGCAGCAAAACACTAAAAGATGCTATTAACGAAGCCTTAAGAGACTGGACTGCAAATGTACAGACAACCCATTACTTACTGGGCTCTGTTTTAGGACCGCATCCATACCCCACAATGATTGCTCATTTCCAGTCAATAATTGGCAAGGAAACAAAAAAACAGGTTTTAAAGGCAGAAGGAAAACTGCCAGATGTAATTGTTGCATGTGTTGGCGGTGGCTCTAATGCAATCGGCATTTTTAAGGAATTTATCCCTAACAAAGAAGTTAAGCTAATTGGTGTAGAGGCAGCTGGCTTTGGCATAAAATCAGGGAAGCATGCAGCAAGGTTTGCAGATAAAAGAATCGGAAGATTGGGTATAATTCACGGAACAAAAACATTAGTGCTGCAGGACAAATACGGCCAGATACTAAATACGCATTCAATCTCAGCTGGACTGGATTACTGCGCAGTTGGCCCTGAGCATGTTTACTTAAGAGATACCGGGAGAGCAGAATACACCTATGCAACTGACAAAGAATGTTTGGAAGCTTTCAAAATGCTGAGTGAAACAGAAGGAATAATCCCTGCTTTGGAATCAGCGCATGCAGTTGCTTATGTTGTGAAGAACGCTGATAAATTTAAAAACAAATTAGTTGTAATAAACCTAAGTGGGCGTGGAGACAAGGATATGGATACTGCTGTTAAAGCGTTGAGGTTAAAATAGCTTTATAAAAAATGGTTACGAAAGAAGATGCTAAAAATAAGATAAAAGAATTGATTGATGACTTCAAAACAAATTATCAAACCTATAAAATCGGCTCAGAGGCAGACACAGAGACAAAGCTGATAGAACCCTTATTTAAAATATTAGGTTGGGAAAAAGACGATTTCTACAAACAAGAATCTGTAAGCAGGGCCGGAAAGAAAGGCCGTGCTGATTATGCTTTTAAAATGAACGACAAGGTTGTTTTCTTTTTAGAAGTAAAAAAAGTAGGGGTGCCTTTAGAAAAAGAGGCTGACAAACAGGTGATTTCTTATGCTTTGTCTAAGAGGGTTCCTTTTGCAGTTTCTACTAATTTTGAGGAGTTAAAGATATTCTGTGTTGAGCAAGAAGATGCAATAAAAAACAAATTCAGAGTTTTTAACAGCCCTGATGATTATCTTGCTAGTTTTGAAGACTTAATTTTTTTATCAAAAGAGAGTTTTGAACAAGGACTAACATTGAAAAAAGCAGAAAGCGAAGGAAGACTTAAAAGAAGGGCGTCAATTGACAAAGTGCTGCTTGAAGATTTAATGCGCATAAGAAAATTAATTTCTGATGATATCGAAAAAAGATACCATGAAAAGTACCAGATTAATGAAAAGGACGAGATAGTGCAGAGGATTATAGACAGGCTGATATTTATTAGAAGATGTGAAGATATAGGCATCCAGCCAGATGATATTTCTCTAGAAGAATTGAAGCATCTTCCGCACAACAAGATATACCCTAGGCTAAAAGATATTTTTAAGAGATACAATGATATTTATAATTCCGGCTTGTTCGCAATTGCTAAAGACAATGACTGCGATGTTATCAATATAGATGGAGCAATAATACAAAAGCTAACCTACTATTTGTATGAATCAAAAGATGGCTCCTATATCTATAACTTTGACTGGATTGACGCAGATGTTTTGGGCCAGGTTTATGAGCAGTATCTAGGTATCATATTGTCACAAACTAAATCTGGAAGAAGTAAACTAAAAGAAGGCCAAGCACACAGAAAAGAGCAGGGGATTTATTATACGCCTACTTATATTGTAGACTACATTGTTAAGAATACTGTTGGCGAATTATTAAAAGACAAGAAAATTGATGTTTCTAAAATAAAGATATTAGATCCTGCCTGCGGCTCTGGCAGTTTTTTGATTAAGGCTTTTGACTATTTAACTGAGAACTTGTCTAAAAGTTCTGAAGCAAAACAGCACAGGATTGACAGCCAAGGAAATTATTCAATAAAAACAGAAATATTAAAAAATAACATCTATGGTGTTGATCTAGACAATAAGGCAGTTGAAATTACTAAGTTAAATCTTCTTTTGAAGGCTGCTGAAAAAGGAAGAAAATTGCCTGAAGAGTTGGATATGCACATCAGGCATGGAAACTCCCTGATTGATGATGAATCAGTAGCAGGATTAAACGCTTTTAAATGGGTTGGTGATTTTCAGGAAGAAACATTTGACGTTGTGATTGGAAATCCGCCCTATATTAGGATACAAACACTTGAAGGTAATAGTGTAGATTTTTTTAATTCGCACTATAAATCAGCAACTAAAAACTATGACATCTATGCCTTATTTGTTGAGAAAGGGTTTTCCTTACTGAAAGAAAGAGGGATGCTCGGCTTTATTTTACCATCAAAATTTTTTAATGCTGATTATGGAGAAGGATTAAGAAAAGTTATTGCTGAAAACAAAGCATTGAATAAGATTGTAGATTTCAAAGACTTTCAAATTTTCGATGGGGCAACAACTTATACTTGTCTTCTATTTTTGAAAAAAGGAAAAAATAAGCAATTCGAGTATCTTGAGTTAGCAGACCAAGAAAATTTGCCTTTATCTAGAACTATGATGCAGTTTAAATTCAAAAAATCAAAACAGGAGCAACCAAAAGAGGCAGAGCCTTGGAATTTTGTTTCTAGCGATTATAAACCTATCATGGAAAAACTATGTGCTATAAAATTAAAACTAAGAGATATTTCAGATAATATCTATCAAGGCATAATCACAGGAGCAGACAAAATATTTGTTGTTATTAAAAAAGAAGACAATTTATTTTACTCATCAGAAACTAATAGAAATTATAGATTTGAAAAAGATTTGCTGCATCCTTTACTAAAAGGTTCAAAACATATTAGAAGATATAGAATTGATCCCTCAGAAAAATATGTTATCTTCCCGTATAGGATAATAGATAAAAAGGCAATTCCTATTACAGAGGTAGAATTGAAAGAAAAGTACCCGAAGATTTATAATTATTTATTAGAGAATAAGACATCATTACAAAAAAGAGACATGGGAAAAATGAAAGGGTCCTTATGGTATCTCTTTAGTAGAAATCAAAATCTGACTAGATTTGGTCAAGAAAAAATTATGACTCCATGCATTGCAAAAAGCCCATCATTCACTTATGATGCTAAGAGTGATTTCTTCTTTGTTGGAAGTGGAGGGGGTGGAGGAGGCGCTTATGGCATAACACTTAAAGATATAGCACTTCATCACTACATTCTTGCTATTTTAAACAGTAAACCTGCATATTTCTTTATTAAACAAACAAGTTCTAAATTTAGTGGTGGTTTTTTTGCTTTTAACAGACAATATATAGAACATATACCCATTATAATTCCAAATGACCAACTTAAAGATAAACTTAGCGAACTTTCAAAAAAACAATTGGAAAGAAGTAAAGCGCTCAATTCGTTTGGCGACAAAAAAACCTCAGAAACAGCAAAGATTGAGCAAGAAATCAAAGAAACAGACTCCGAAATTGACGAGCTTGTATACAAGATTTATGGAATAACTGAGGAAGAAAAGAAGATTATTGAGGAGAGTTTAAAATGAGCTTTATCAATAAAATTATCATTTATCTTAGAATAGACAGAATTATTGATTCAATCAATAGATGGAGACTAGATTCTCGAAACATGGAGACTAAAGATAATGTATCAAAACATAAAGAAATAGCAAACTATGCCAGAGCAGAAGGTTATGACAAAGTTGCGAATTATTTAGAACAAAAAGCCAAGATTAAAGAAGAAAGCTTGAAATGAACAAAGAAAAATCACTGATAGTATTTCAAGACAAAAAAATAAGGAGAATATGGCATAACAACTAAGGGTATTTCTCTGTTGTAGATGTAGTTGCAGCTCTTACTGATAGCCCTACACCAAGGCAATACTGGGGTAAGGTGAAGGATAGGGAGTTTGTAATGCTTCAGTTGTACCCAAATTGGGGACAACTGAAATTACCTGCGGAAGACAAGAAGCTGAGGGAAACTGATTGCGCCAATGCACCGAAACATACTCACTACTTTCGTAGCTTCGTTTTTTACAAAAACGAAACATTTAAATAGTTCTAAAATATAACATATGTTATATGATAAAACCAGTTGTTCATAAAAAATATCTTAAGTTATATAAAGAAACTGCAGAAAGAAGAATAAGCGAGGTCTTATTCAGATACCCTGAAAAGGAGTTTAGCTTAAGCGATTTAGCAAGGGAAGCAAGTGTGGCAAAGGCGAATATCGGGGATATTTTAGGTGAATTTCGAGAAGCAGGCTTGATAACTATTGAAAAACTAAGCAAAATATGGAGAATAAAGGCAAATCAAATGAATTGCTTCTACATAAGGGGCAAAATAATCTACAATCTGGCAGAGGTATATAACTCCGGACTAATCGAATTTCTTGTTGATTACTTTAATAACCCGAGAGCAATAGTTCTCTTTGGCAGCTTCAGAAAAGGGGAGGATTTATCCAGCTCAGACATAGATATTGCTATAGAATCTGACGAGACCGAAGACTATAAGGCTGTTGGATTAAGGGAGCTGTCTGAGTTTGAGAAAATTTTTGAAAGAAAAATACAGATTCATTTGTTCAGCAGAGAGAATATAGATATCAATGTGTTTAATAATATTGCAAATGGCATTGTTTTATGGGGTTTTTTAGAGGTGAAAAAATGAAAAAAGAGTTTATTGATTTATGGCTCAAAACAGGAATAATAAGAATCAGGCAAAGAGATACTGAAAAAATCAAGTCTATGATACAGTCAGCAGAAATTAATGTGGGGGTAACCAAGTCCGTCCCATTGAATGAAGACAGCGGAACATTGATATTCAGGGAGATATACGAATCCATAAGGCAGCTAGGGGATGCTTATTGGTTGTCATTAGGTTACGAGCCGTCAAACCACGAAATTAGCTTGGATGCTTTAAAGGAATTAAGCATTAAAAATGGGGTGAAATTGAATTTCCTCAGCAGGTTCAAGCAGATAAGGCATGATGCCAATTATAAAGGATTTAGGGTTTCAACTGCTCAGGCTAAGGAGATTATCGAATTTTGGGGCAGCTGCGGCAAAGATATTATTAATGCTATAAAATCAAAACTGCGTGAAGATTTAGAAAAAGAAGATGAAGGAAATTAAATTGCTTCCAGGAAAACACGACTGCGGCAGAGAATTTGATACGAGAATAGTGGATGCCAAGGATGATAATAAAAATTCAGTTGCTTGGATTGTGTA
>Ga0209211_10011341_pt1 | contig 11409 bp, 16 predicted proteins | sample RifGroA2_FD_183992 | JGI IMG/M metagenome (GOLD analysis project Ga0209211, IMG submission 183992) | Groundwater microbial communities from Rifle, Colorado, USA - Groundwater A2 (SPAdes) (version 2) | ecosystem: Environmental > Aquatic > Deep subsurface > Groundwater | place: Rifle, Colorado...
GCGATCGAGGATGGGCGTTTCTGTGCCGGCTGAAGATGCTTTCGCACTTCGGTTTGCCGCATCTTCAAAAACGGAAAAAAGCTGCGAGGTCCCGTACAAAACGGCGCACACGATGATGGCGGCGCTCATCCATAAGAGCGTATTCCAAACGTAGGAGGCCAACAAACGCAGGTACTCCGGTTCATGGCGGTAGCTGTAGGCGGTGCGTATGCGCGTCCATGTGTCGAATTTGAATTTCATGATGAGATATCGGAGGTCGTGAAAAAACGGATCCGCACGCCGAGCTGCCATTTGGCCGCACCGCCCCGTCCCGGCGCGGCTGCGATGCGTTCGAACTGCACTTCCTCGATCAAAGCCGGAAGCGGCAGTGATGCCAGCAGCCGTGCCGCACGCATGACGGCGGCGAACGTTCCTTCCGCTGAAACGAAAAAACTCACGGCGTTGGCGGGATTGGGGGTATCTCCCGAAGGGGCGGAGAGCGCTTGGCCTATTTCAAGGGCGACGCCCGCGTCCCGCCCGGCCCTCTCGATCGTATCGACGATATGCGTAATGTCCGCCCCGGCGATCCGGTCGAGAAGGGCACGCTCTTCCCGCGTGTCCCGCGCGAGAGCGCGCAGACGCAGCGAGGCATCTTGTGCCGCTGACATGTATCCGGTATTGAAGTCGTTCGATGCGCGCGCTTGTTTCTCCACGTAAACGGTCCGCGCGAGAAGTCCAACGGCAAACCATACAAGGACCGCCGTGAGGAGCGCTACGGAAGAGAGATACGCGGAATATTTTTTTAGCATACTGTTAGAATGTTCCCGTCAATGTGATGCTAAAGCGCCCGTCACCGGTACCCGCCAAGTCCCCTATAGGCACGGAAATGCTTTTCCACCGCCGGTCGTCGCGGAGCGCGGCGGCATATGCCTGTATCCCTTCGCGCGAACTCGCGGTACCCCCGATGGTCACTTCGCCTCCGCCACTGCGTGCATAGTTCATGCGGTCGACCGTGACACCGGCGGGCCGCTTATCGAGTGCGGAAATGAGCGCGTCGAGCATGGGCGCACTTGATGAGGCGACGGGTGATAATTGTTCGAGAAGTATCCGGGTACGCAGGATCTGGTCCCGTTCGGAGTCCTTCCCTTTTGGTGCCGCGGCGTTCGCGGAAAGCGCGGGATTGAAAAAAGCGCCATCGGCGCGAAGTGCCGCGTACGCGGGCAGGAGCGCAAGAAGTGCAAGGAGTCCGCATGCGCACAGCGCGACCGCGGCCGCAAAGACCAGGCGTGCGCGATAGAAGCGCCATATGCTTTTTCTTGCTCCTTCCGGCAGAACGTTGACCATATAGTTACATGCCTCTGCGTAGCGCCTCTCCGGCCCGTGCGGGCAGACCGCGGAGCGCGAGGCCGACGGCGGTCGCGAATTGGAGCGATGTCGGCCGGTCGATGGGCGGAATGTACTCATCGAATGAGCAGACATTCTGCCAGATATCGGGGCGTCTGCCAGATATCGGGGCGCACCGTCGGAGCCTGCACCCGCGCCGCGATGTAATCGGCGAGGCCCCGGAGATTCGAGGTCCCGCCGACGAGGAACACACGCGCGATCGGCGTCATGCGCTCTCCGTGCTCATCCCGCCGCGTATCCCAGTAATGGTAGTGGCGCACCACTTCATCGGCGAGCGCGGACGCCGCGCTCGAAAGCGCTTCTATACCCGGCGCTTTCTCGGCGCGTTTGTCGGCCCGGTCCACCAAAAGCCCCTGATTATCCTTGAACGCCTCCGCTTCTTCCGCCGAGAGAGAAAGCTCTTGCATGACCGCGCGCGTCATCACCTCCCCGCCCACCGATACGGTGGACGTGAATATCGGGATCCCGCGCTTCAACACCGCAAAGCCGGTACGCGCACGCCCGAAATCGACGAGTAGCGTGATGGGTTCGTCCTCGCGCCCGCTCGAGATCGCCCGCGCTATAGAGCCGGCCTCGACCTCAAGCGACAGGAGGCGGATGCCCGCCGCGGAAAATGCTTCGACATAACTCTCTGCAAGCTCGCGCGGGAACACCGCGACCCCGATCTCCTCCCCGCCGCCCTCGGCAGACCGGAGGATCACATTAAAATCATACACGGCCGCCGCCGGAGGGATCGGCACTCTCCCTTCGAGTTCGAATTCGATCATGCTCAGTACTTGTTCGCGACTTGAATCTTCGGGGACGTGCATGCTGAAGACGTACGCCGCCTCTTCGGGAAGTGCCGCGTGCGCACAGTCTATTCCTTTCAGAGACTCTCTGGCGCGCGTGAGAGCCGCCGTAAGTCGCGCGGGGTCTTTGACGATACCGTTCACCACAATGCCCGCTTCGAGCAGTTCTTGGCCGTGGGAATGTACGCGCATGCCATCCGGACCTCCGTCGAGCACGAGCCATTTTATGGACGCGTCGGAAATATCGATGCCCGCCGCGCGCGGGAGCAGTGCGCGGGGCATCGGAAACCATCGCGCGAGCGTGTCCGAAACCGCGCGAGTGCTTTTCCCGGGAAAAAAAGATGCGGGAAACAATCCCATTCGATAATTGTACCACCGCGCCGCGGGCGCGAGAACGATTTAGTGCAACTTCGTGCCGCGCGGAACTTCGCGCTCGGGCGCTATGAGCGCGACGCCGCTCTGGTCGCTTGCCGCGAGGAGCATTCCCCGGCTTTCTATCCCCCGAAGCATCCTCGGAGTGAGATTCACGATGTACGGAAACTGTCTGCCCACCAATTCCTCCGGCCTTTTCCACTCGGCAATACCGGAGACGATTGTGCGTTGTCCCATTTCTTCCCCGAAGTCCACGGTGCACTTGATGAGCTTGTCGGTGTCGGGCACGAGTTCCGCCGCAATGACGGTGCCGATACGAATATCGAGCTTCGCAAAATCTTCGTAGGGAATTTCAGGCATATATTGTACAGGTATTCTACTTCGTCCCGTGCGTATCCAAAAATCTCTGCAGGATGATGGCGGCGGCGGACGCGTCGTCGTGAGCCTTTCCTTCCGGCGCGTACCGCGAAGCTTCTATCGAGCTCCACATTTCCCACACGCGTTCAACGGGGACGGCGACCGTCGCCTGAAGTGCCGTAACGAAGGCTTCCGCTGCGGCGGTCACCTGATTCGCTTTGCCGCCGTGAGAGCGCGTGTCCCCGATGACGACTGTCCCTATCTTTTCCGCCTCGATGAGCTCTGCGAGTTGCGATAGGGTCTTCCCGTCATTTGGAAGTGTCGTGCGCGGGAACGCGATGCCTCCCGCATCATCCGAGACCGCCACGCCGATGCGCTTCGCTCCGTAGTCTATGCCGAGATATTTCATATCAGCTTGGATGTTTTATACACCTCCGGCCTGAATGCTGAAAGCCGCACGACCCGCGTATGCATTCCCGCTTCGCGCAGGTCCTTTTCCAGGTCCTTCACGTACTCGCCCCCCTGATCGTATCCGAGGGCGATGATGTCCGGCCCGGCGGTCATGATGTGCGTGATGTATCCGAGCTCATCTCCCGGTACCGCTTCATCAACAAGCGGATGTGCGGCGACCCGTGCGAGGCGCTCGGACTCATGATGTCGCGGAGAAAATCCGCGGTACCGTGCCGCAACGGAATCCCGCGCGATGGAGACGATGAGGTACGGCTCTTCGGCAAGCGCACGTGCCTGCCGGAAAAGGTCCTCGTGTCCCGCGTGGATCATGTCGAACGTGCCGAAGACCATGATTTTTTTCATAGGGGTCACGTGTGGGCTTTCAGAGAAGAAAAATATACGCGCACGCGTGCGACATCATCCGCAATTGCCGCGCGCAAGGCCGTGTCGTCGGAAAACCGCATGCTGTCGCGGATTTTTTTAAGAAGCCGGATGGTGATTTCCTTGCCGTACAGATCGCCGGAGAAATCCAACAGGTGCGCTTCGAGCACTCCCCTCTCTTGGTCGGCGAACGCCCCCGCTCCATATTCCTTTCCTTCAACGAGAACACGGGCAACGTAAATGCCTGATAGTTCCATATATGGAACCGCGATGTTTGCCGTGGGAAACCCGAGCGCAGTTCCGCGCCTGTCTCCTTTTTGGACCCTGCCCGTGTACGACCGCATGGAAATTGAGAATACCACTATAGCTGTGTCACGTCACCGTTTTTGTGCTACAACAACGTCGGAGGGGTGCGTGAGCGGTTCAAACGAGCAGTCTTGAAAACTGCCATGCCGAAAGGCATCGTGGGTTCGAATCCCACCCCCTCCGCTGGGTGTCCGAGTTTTAACCGAGGTAGAATAAGGGCTCTTGGACAAAAGAAAGATTATGTCAAAACTACTTACCAAAAAAGAGGCTGTTGAATTTCTTGGTCTTGATGACAAGACTTTTGATAACTACTTTAAAAATGCGGCTGAATTTCCATGCATCGATAGGAATGGAGGCAGGGGTCGTTTTTACTTTGACGAAGATGTCCTACGAAAATGGAAGGATAGTTTGGCGTGGAGAACTGTTAATCTGAATAAAGACGACTATGCCTTGTGTTTAGATTTTGCACTCGCACAACACTTTCGCAATTATGTGCAGTCAGACTTTGGCACTGGGCGACAAAGAGAGTTTGGACAAAAAATAACAAATTGGATCAAAGGGCAACTTGGAGAAGTTGCCGTAAAGAAATTCTTTAAAAGAGAGTGCAGTAGTATGTATGCTTAAAACAACATCATCACAAATAAAGATATTCGAACGGATTTATAACGGCGTTGAAGAGGCTCTTATTGATGTCGCAAACATAAGGAAAACAAAGAGAGGATTTCTTTGCACAATCACGATTCACGACGATGATTTTTTCAGCAAGACTATCTACCATGAAATTTTGTATCCACTAAAGATTTCAAAACTAATATGAAACAACTGACAGTTCCGACGATATTTGAGATTGGTGAGCATTACTCTAACGACCAGATACATTATGCGTTGGAGGTTGCTAATCTTGGGGGTATTAGGCCAAAGTTAAATTCGCAAAACCAGCTCGATTTTGTTGTCCTTATAACATCTGCTGAAGAGAATAGAAAGGCAGTACGAAACCCTTATGCTGATAGAATTGAGGGTGATGTTCTAACATATACAGGAGCTGGGTTGAAAGGAGAACAAGAGATTTCTGGTGTGAACAAGAGATTATTGGAACAGATAAATAATCCTGTACCAATTTTGGGGTTTGTGAAGGAGGCGGTCAATCAGTATAAGTTTATAGGTTTTTTGTTTCTATTAAGACACTACGAAGATTATCAACTTGATAACGAGGGGGCGATGAGAAAAGTGTGGGTTTTTGAGTTTCAGATTGTTCCTGAAGTTGGAAAGGTTTCTATTGGCCAATTCAGTAATATATTTGCTCCAATTTATAATCGTCTCAAAGATGAGGTTACGGACGATGACACTAAAATTGAGACCGCAGTTAAAATACTTGAGGCGAATGATGAAATTGAAAAGCTGAAAGATGTTGAGGTGCTCAAGGCTAAACTTATGACAGTTGATCCGTATAAATTTGAAGTGGTGGTCAGTAACTTAATCAGCCATGTTGGATTTTCGGACGTTAAGGTTACTAAGAAAAGCGGCGATGAGGGGGTTGATGTAAATGCATTATTGAAAAATCCTGTTTCCGTTGATCTGCGGTACTCTTTCCAAGTTAAACGATGGAAACACTCGGTTGGTAGAAATGAAGTCGCAAATCTTCGCGGAAGCATGGGCTTAAATAATCAAGGCGTCATTATAGCCACTAGCCATTTTACAGAGAGTGCTATTAATGAGGCGAGATCGGAAAACAAAACACCGATAAATCTAGTCGGCATCAAAGAGCTTTACTATGTCATCCGAGCGACAGACTTCAAGATTGAAAAACACTTGCGGGACGGAAAGATACAGGAACGTAATAGTTATGGTAGCGATCCTTTTCCACCAAGAGGCTAAGTCGCCTAATCCTTCCAAGCAACATTTCATTTGCACTCCCAATGTATAATGAGCCGCAATGAAGTTGCACCCGCATCTGCACCTGCGTAAGCGCGTCTCCGGCGGCCTTGAGCCGTATCCGGCCCGGAGCGCATGGAAGCGCGCGCTCGACAAAAGCGTATACGGCGTCGGCGTCATCGGCCCCATCATGACGATACCGCAGATCGCGCTCATATATGTCGGGCAAGACGCGACGGGTGTTTCTCCGATATCGTGGTTTATGTGGGGACTTTTTGATATTCCGTGGATTATGTACGGCGTGGTGCATCGCGAACGTCCCATTGTGATGACGTACACATTGTGGTTGGTGTGCAACAGCGTGGTCTTCATCGGCGCGATACTCTATTGAACGCCCCCACAACCCGCGCCGCCGGTTTTTTCCACTCCGCACCAAATGACGGATGAAGAGGTGTTAGTATGGGGGCAATGGCCGGAGAGTACGCGACGCTCCGTTGGAGCGCACATGAACATGAGCACGTCCCGCGTGACAGTAATTGGTATTGGGCGCTCGGAATCCTCGCGGCTTGTGTCGCGCTCATAAGCGTCCTTTTCGGGAACGTTCTTTTTGCGATACTCATTCTCGTCGCCGCGGCGACCCTCGGCATTCTCGCCACGACCCCGCCGCCCTTGATCGAATTTGAGCTCTCCGACCGCGGCATCCGCGTGGGAGGGACCATGCACCGCTACGAGGAGGTCATCTCATTTTGGGTGGAAGACCACGACGCGGATCCGCCAATTCTCCTTGTCGATACGATAAAGTGGATGTCCCCGAATCTCGTGATCCCGCTCGAACATGTCGACCACCGGCTCGTTCGCGCCTACCTCTCGGAGCGCACGGAAGAAACACCGATGAAAGAACCCGTTGCGCACAAAATATTGGAGTTCTTCGGATTGTAAACCGGCGCATCCCGACACCGCGGGAGCGCTGAAACAAATGTCACCGATTAAAATGTATCGGGAACCCCGATGATGGAGACGGTCGTGCTGGCTTGGCGCGTCCCGCCCCCCACCGTAACGCAGTTGAGAAGGAATCGTGCCGCTGAATTCAGGGGCGGCGTGGTCGCGGTGCCGTTGACACTCGTGTTGCCCGCATTTTGAGCGGTGAACGCCGGAAGGTCGGGGCTTGAGATGACGCACGATTGCATGCCTGCGGTCACCCAGCCGAGCTGGGACGCGGTCGAGGTGGCGACGGTTTTCGGATTCGCCACCAATACGATGAACGGCCTGCCCACCTGCACCGTACATTGCGCGGACGCGGTCTGGCCCGGATTGCTGCCGTTGCATCCGATCCCGTAGACTGCCGTGTTCATCCCGGCGGGAGGATTGGCAACAACGACGGTCGCGGAGCCAGACAAGGCGCCTCCCGTCGAGAATGCCGTGCTTGTGCTCGTGACCGAATTTGTGCAAGCGTATGTAATCGCGAGCGACATGCCGACATCGGCGATCTGCGGCTGGCATGATATTTGTGCGGTGGGCAGGCTCGTCGCCGGCGTCGTTCCGTTGGGGACACATTGCCACCCGTTGACGCAGGCACCGCTGTAGGTCGGTTTCCACGTGCCCGTGGTGCATCCTGACGGGTCGGGCTGTGCGGGTGCCGCGGCGCAGTTCTGTCCTTGGTTCGGGGACTGCGCACAGGTCGTACCCGTACAGCCGTACTGACAATACCGGACGACCGTATCCACGCATTGGTTGTTGCGCGAATAGATCGTGTTGCCTGAGCAGATGGGCTGGCCCGCGGCGCACGTCCCCGGCGCCTGCGGCGTTTGGTTGCCCGGTGCGGGCTGCTGGCCGGGCTGCTGACCGCCACCCAAGAGACCTTTCAGGAAGGAGTTGGGATTGAAGCCCGTCTGCTGTTGTTGCGTGGCCGCGCGCTGAGCTGCCTCTGCCGCGCTCCTCTGTTCCGCCTCTCTTCTTTCGCGCGCCGTCCTTTGTTCGGGAGTCTCGGGCACGGTGGTCCCCGGCGGCGTCAATGCGACTTTCGTAGCGGCAAGTTTCTTATACTCTTCTTGAGCCGCGGCGGCTTTTTCTTGTGCCGCCTTGGCATCGGTCTCGGCTTTTTTCGCATCAGTAGCCAAGCCGCTACAGTCTGAGGACGTAGGATCGCCCTCACAGAACCTGAAGTTGTTGAGTGCCGCGTCTCGCGCGCGACGCGCCTCATCTGCGGCGAGCGTTGTTTCCGCCGCCTTTGTTTTTGCCTGCGTGAGAGCGTCGTCCAGGCCTTTCTGGGTGCTGTCATTGATCCCACTTGTCACTATTTTTTCGAGCTGTTCCGGTTTCAGTCCGGGAAAAGCACTCTCAATGCCGCTCGCCCTTTTCTCGGCAAGCCCCAAGGGTTTCCCTGGGTCGACATCTCCGACATTTTGGCATGCCTTCCCCCCGACACAGTAGGTTATCGAACACTTTGGTGCGGCACCGGATATCGAACAATTCTTTTTCGCCGTCTTACCATCCGTACACTTCGCATCCTTCGCCGCCGTCGGGCAGGCAGTCTCGCTCGTCGGCGTCGGCGTGACGGTTACCGACCCTTTGGTTTCGTTGATGGTGTATGAAAAGCCGGGCTCGCAGTCTTGTTCCAGCTTCTTTATGTCGGCACTGTTGTCTACCTGATAGCAGGCGTAGGTAACCGTGTACGTCTGACTCCCGACCGTTACAGTTGTCGGCCTGTTGCTATCCTTGATAACGCTCACGGCGGCGGCGACCTGTGACCGCGACCCGTATGAACTCGAAGAGCCGACACCGACTACCGCGGCGCCGAGCATCGCCATGAGGACGAGGCCGGAGAGTATGGACGCACCGCGCTCTCCCGCCCGTGCATGGGGAATGGACATGCCCCCATGATGCGGCCAAGAGGCCGCTCGCGCAACGGTCATCGGTGCGTGGAATGTGGAAAAGCGCTACAGATGTCCGTACCACGAGTTATGAACATAGAGGCCATTCTCTAGTAGACATCATATTGTACAATGCGTCTATGGCAGGAAAACGCTACGATTTGGAAGTCAAGAAACAGGTTGAGGCCCTGAGAAAGTCCGGGAAGACGTACAGAGAAATTCGGGAGCAATTTTCGATTCCCAAGAGCACCCTCTCTGTTTGGTTGGGGAAGAAATACAAATCCCTGTTCAGCCGCAAGATCCAGCTCGCTCATCTGCAAAGGATTCGGGTCATCGCGAGAGCCTCGATCCGGAGAGCCCGTCTCAAAAGGGAGCAGGCTAATGCGGACCAGGGAGCAGTCGTGGCAAATAAGATTCCTCTTGCGAACATCGATGTAATGAAAGCTCTGCTTGCCATGATCTACTGGGCGGAAGGGTCAAAATACGCAAAAGTAAACGGTTTGAAATTTGCAAATACCGACCCTCGTTTCGCCCAAGTATATATGTCGTTACTGAGAAAGTCTTTCCTCGTAGATGAAAGGAGGTTCCGAGTCCGACTGCACCTGCATTACTACCACGAAAGGAAAAAGGCTCTTGGGTTTTGGTCAAAGACCTTGGATATTCCCCCTGCACAATTCTGGAAAATATACATAAAGAAGCGGAGTGAGAAGAAGCGGTTCAGACAAAACTCAATGGGTATCTGTTTCATCTACTACCCGGGAAACGCTATCCGGCAAGAGTTGCTCGCGATAGGATTCACACTACATGGTATACTCTCGAATCGTTCCCTCCCGTAGTTTAATGGATAGAATGGCAGCTTGCGGAGTTGCTGATCCAGGTTCGATTCCTGGCGGGGGGACCAGACAGACGGCTATTTCGAAAGTGTAGCGACACGCTTGGAAGCGCGCGATTTCATTCGCGCGGCGGTGTTCGCCTTGACGACACCGCGTTTCGCGGCTTTGTCTATCGCTTTGTAGAGTGCGGGGAGCATCGCTTCCGCCTCCTTCCCCTTCTTGCCCTCGATCAATTTTGATATCCCCTTTACCGTATCCTTCATCGTCTTCTTGCGCCGCGTATTGAAAACGTGCCTGCGAAGCGCGGCGCGCTGTGCTTTTTTGGCTGAAGATGTGTTGGCCATGTCGCGGATACTACACGGGAAATAGGCAGAAGGCAATAGAAAATAGGCGAAGGAAAAGATGGGAGAACTGCTGTTGCCTTCTGCCTAATGCCTAGTGCCTGCTACTATGTATCCATGATCGGGCACATTGAGGGAATCGTGTATGCGGTGCGGGCGGGATTTGCGGTCATTTCCGTCGGCGGCGTGGGGTACAAAGTCGCCGCGACACGCGAAGTCCTCACGACCCTTGTCGAGGAGAAAAGTGCGGCGCTCTGGACACACCTCGCCGTGCGCGAGACCGCCCACGACCTCTACGGATTCAGGACCGAAGAAGAGCTCCGGTTTTTCGAACTTCTGCTCACCGTCTCGGGCATCGGCCCGAAATCCGCGCTTGCCGTGCTCGACATCGCTACGGTAGAGACCCTGCGAAGCGCGGTCGCGGGCGGCAACGCCTCGTACCTCACGAAAGTCTCCGGCATCGGAAGAAAAACGGCCGAAAAGATCGTGCTTGAATTGCGCGATAAGGTCGGCGCATTCAGTGACGGCTCCGCCCGCGCGCTCTCCGGCGACGAAGAGGCGCTGGAGGCTTTGCGCGCCTTGGGGTACACGCCCGCAGAGGCACGTGATGCGGTTCGCAAGGTGGCGCCCGACATCGAGTCCGGGAACGCCCGTCTGCGGGAGGCCCTTAAGATACTCGGCGGTAAACGCTAGGCGGCACGGAGTGAGGCAAAAAATTATTTATGGTCCGCAGGGTCAGAACATTCGTCGAGGCCGCGGTGCCTGATCCGGTCCTCACGGTACTCCTGTCCCTGTACCATTACGGACTCGCGGCGTTGGGCGCGGCACTGTACAACTTCCCCTCGCGCGAACTGCTCGTCATCGGCGTTACCGGCACCAAGGGAAAGACGAGTGTCACGGAACTATTGTCCGCTATTCTTGAAGAGGCGGGGTACACGGTCGCTCTGATGAATTCGATACGCTTTAAGACGGGAGGAGAGTCGGAGCCGAACCGTACGCGCATGTCGATGGCGGGGAGAATGTTCATCCAAAAATTCCTGCGCGGTGCGGTGGATGCGGGATGCGCCGTGGCGATACTTGAGATGACGTCGGAGGGCGCGCGACAGCACCGGCAGCGCTTCATCGACCTCGATGCGCTCGTCTTCACCAATCTCGCGCCCGAACATATCGAATCGCACGGTTCGTACGAAGCGTACCGCGACGCGAAATTTGAGATCGGACGCCAGCTCGCGCGCTCGCGCAAGCGTCCCCGGACTATCGTGGCAAATGCCGATGACCGCGAGAGCGCGCGGTATCTCACGCTCCCCGTCGAGGCCGCTCTCCCCTTCATGCTGTCGTCGCACCAACCGTACAGCGCGGACGAACACGGCGGCTTTTTTACGTTCGACGACACGAAGATATCCGTACACCTTCCCGGCGAGTTCTCCCTCAAAAACGCGCTTGCGGCCGCGGTCGT
>Ga0209211_10011343_pt1 | contig 11408 bp, 11 predicted proteins | sample RifGroA2_FD_183992 | JGI IMG/M metagenome (GOLD analysis project Ga0209211, IMG submission 183992) | Groundwater microbial communities from Rifle, Colorado, USA - Groundwater A2 (SPAdes) (version 2) | ecosystem: Environmental > Aquatic > Deep subsurface > Groundwater | place: Rifle, Colorado...
ACCGGTTGGGCGCAGTTCGTTAGGGTTTTGAAATACCAACAAATAGCGGCGCAGACCCTCCCCGCCAAAAACTTCTTTAATGGTTTTGCCGAGTTCGGATAAATTTTGTAAATCATTTAGGATGGCAGTAAAGAGAATTTTGAAGTCGTTGAACGGCGCTTGATATTCCAGTGGCAACACATCGGATTTGATCGCGCCGAGATTGTTGAGTGCCGACTGATAGTTGGGTAATGCGGCGTCTAGGTGTTTTACTAGCAGATCCAAACGGTCGGTAAGTGTGTTGCTGTTTTGGCTTTGACTTTCGGCCAGGCCTTTGACTAAATAAGTATTGCCGAGGGCGATTTTTTGTCCGGCGATGATGAGCTGTTCGCGACTGATGATTTCGTTGTTGACTATCGGAATGGCCGCTACCATTTTTTGGAGCCACCGGTGTTCGGTCTGCATAGTATCCACTGCGCCGGCGAATTTATTTAAAGCAGTATTCAGTGAATCTTGCGCGCTATTCAAATCGGCATGTAAAAATGCGGTAGTGGATTCTTGTAAAGACATAAAACCGGCGCGGCCGTCCGAAGATATTTTGTCGGTGGTGAGTCTGACATTTTGGTAGTATGAATCTGCTTGAAAAGGGGCAATCAAAACCAACGTCAAGGCGGCGGTGGCAAATGCGAGTTTTTTCCATGGGAGAAAATGGGCTATCCGGTGCGTCAAATCGGAGATTGATTTTTTGGCAACCAAAATCATCCGGTGGAATACGGCTGCGTAGTCGGTGTGTTTTTTGGGAGTGCGAACTTTTGTTGGTTTGGGTGGTAGTAGCGGTGTCGGCGGAATCGGCGTGCTGTCTGCAACATCATCGTTCGGTTCAAAAATTAAATCACTTACTCGGTGAGTAAATTGATTTTCTGTTTCCAAGGGCGCGGCCGGTATGGTGATCTGCTCGTGGTAAGAGTGATAAGTCGAATTATTTTTTGTCGGAGATGATGGTATGATTTGTTCCAAAAGGTTGTCGCGAGTTTTTTTGAGATCCAAAATATGCGGTGATCGCCTGGTCGCGTCCGAAACATGATGGATATAAAAATTGAGCCCGGTGTGTGACGGGGAAAGGGGCGAAGTTTCTTTTTCGGAAGACAAAAATTTATCCGCACAGGTAGAACGATTGTGTCCGGATTTATTACAAATGGAACAAACACGAAGTTGTGCTCGTTTTGACTTGGGCATCGAAAGTAGAAAATGTTTCTTCTACTTATATTATACACCTTTTTCGTAAATCCCCCAAGTAATTTTGGCGGTATTTTCCCAAGAGTAGTTGTGGATAACTTTTTGACCGTTGGCCACGAGTTTTTGCCGTAAATTTTCGTCGGTAAGGGCGCGATGGATCACTTCGGCCATTTGGGGGTAGTTTTTGGGGTCGAAATAGGCGGCGGCGTCATTTAAAATTTCCGGTAAACAAGTAGAATTGGAAGAAACGACCGGTAGTATATGGGCCATCGCTTCAAGTGGGGGCAGACCAAAACCTTCGTACAAACTGGGAAAAACGTAAAGGGAGGCGTTTTGGTATAGGGTGGGCAGGTCGCTGTCGGGGACAAAATCGGTAAATATCACCGCATCGCCGATGGCGTGGGCGATGTTGCTTTTGGTCAGCGTGTCGTAAAAGTAATTTTTTTTGCCAGCTAGCACTAGTTGGTAATCGTGACCGTATTTTTCAACAAAAATTTTCCAGGCGCGCAGGAGGCCGTCGAGATTTTTGTGGGGAAAAGCCATACCGACGTACAGTAGGTATGGCTTGGCGATGTGGTATTTGGTTTTGATGTCAATACTCGCGGTACTGTTGGCTAATTGGGAAATCCCCAAAAGTGAAACGGTGATTTTATTTGCCGGCACGCCCAGCATTTTGACGATATCTTTTTTGGTAAATTCACATGGCGCCAAAATATATTTTGACTGATTGACCGCGTGGCGCAGTACGATTTTGAAAGCGATATTTTTGAACCAATAAGAAATCGGCCCGAGGGTGGAGGCCGCGCGCGTAGGGTAGTGGAGTAATAGCAAATCGTGGATCGTCACCACGAATGGATCATTGTAAAAAAACGGCACGTTCCAATGAGGGAAATGCATCAGGTCGATTTTTTGTTCACGAATAATTTTTTTGAAAAATAATTGTTCGCGCCAACCGTACCACGGGATGTCGGTGAGTATTTTGTGGAAGCGGGGACTCATCGGGGTGTATTCATCCCAATTTTCCTGGCGTAAGAAAATGACAAATTCAAAATCCGGCCGATCGGCGGCTAATTTTTCTAGGTGGATAATTAGTTGTTCGATGTACCGACCCAAACCCCCTTGTCTCGGTCCGTACATACGAGCGTCGATGCCGATGCGCATAATTTATGCTCCCGAATAAATATCGAAATCGTAATAAATTGAATTTTTGTTGGCCTGTTCGGTTTTGTATTTTTCCGCTTCGGCGACGATCTTTTTGGCGACAGAGATGGTGTAGGCGGGTCGGGTTTTATATCCGGTTTCGCGACTGAGGATAATCCCGCGCGCTCCATCCAAAACCAAATTGGTGAGATCTAGAATGTCTGAGCGGGCCGGCGTGTAGTTGTTGATGGTACTTTCTAAAATTTGCGTCGATATAATTAGTGGTTTTTTATGCTGTTTGGCTAAGTAACAAATATTTTTTTGATATATCCCCACCTGTTCATAGGGAATGTTGACACCCAATTCACCACGGTCAAAAACAATTGCTTCGTATTTTGGATTGGCCATAATTTTTTCTATATCATCTAACCCGGCCTGATCTTCTATGCGTAGGAGTATCTCGATATTCAAAGATTCAACCAACTCATTGATTTTTGCGTTCGTTTCAGCGTCAAAATATCCGATAGTTAAGTATTGAAATTGATTAGTATTGAGATGAGAAATGATCTTCTGGTATTCCCCAGGTATGTTGATGAAATCCCGTTCCTTTTCGAGATTAAAAGTACGCATGTATTGTAATGACCCGTTGTTTAAGGCTTTCATGAGAATGGTGGTTGAGTCGATTATGTCTACCACTTGCAAAGCGACTTCGCCATCTCCAACAGTTATTGTTTGGTTTATGTGTACCCTCTCGCCCAATTTCGGTATTTGCACCGGAATGAATTGGTTGCAATCCGGAGAATATGAAGCCGATTTGAAGATGATTTCTTCCTGTTCGCGAATGGTGAAAATTTTCATATCAAAATCGCCCAGACGAGTTTTGCTGATAGGCATGTCCAGTATTACTCTGGTGTTGGCGTGCACATCTTCGATGGTGTGGTTTACACTTCTGACAATCTCCAGATTTTCTTCGATGGAATGTCTAGATAAATTTATTCGGATCGCATCCGCCCCTGCCAAAATGATTTTTCGGGTTTTGGCCTCAGTATTTTCAAAACCTACCGAACCGATAATTGTAAAATGATTAAAATAGTTCATATACGGGAGTGCCTACGGCTAATGGTTTCAAATCAAAATTGTAGCAGATGGTCTGCCCAATATCTGCAAAGGTGTTGCGGGTATCAAGCCAGATTTTTTTATTATTATTTTTATAATAAAACAGTAATGGTACAAATTCCCTGGTATGTCCACGCATGATTTTGGTGGGGTCACAACCGTGGTCGCTGGTGATAATAAGCAAATCGTCACGCAGCATATTTCTTATCAATTTTGGCAAGTAGTCGTCAAATTGTTTCAAGGATTTTCCGTAGCCGATCGGATCTTTGGCGTGTCCAAATTTATCGAAATCTTGTGAGCAGGCAATGATGAGGGAAGGTTTTTTGATCTGTTTCATGCTCCGGTCAATGATTCTCGTCACGTCTTTGTTGGTGGCGCTATTGGAGAAATTTTTTAGAATGGGCGATTTGCCCAGTGTGTTATAGATATGTTCGGTGGTTAGTATCTCCACACCGTGTTTGCGCAGTTCGTTTAGTATTGGCAAAAAAAATAAATTACTGAGTACTGGGAAATATTGGTCGCTTTTAGAACGTACAAAATTGTTGGGCGTACCGGTAAACGATCTGGTAATCACGCGCACCACATTTTCAGTGGCGAGTAAATCGGCTAGTTTTTTACCGAGGGCGTTTAGTTTTTTTGGATCAATAATCTTTGCGTGGGCGGACAATAACACCACGCCATCATCAGCGGTATAAATAATTGGACATCTTTTTTCTGCGTGTTCCTGATAATATTTATTGAACGCTAATTTACTGGCGATGTATTCGTTGCCGACCAAGGGTGTGCCCAGCTCTTTTTCTATGTTTTTTATTAGTGCTTGGCTAAATCCCTTTTTTACACTGCGGAATCGTTTGCTAAATATAATGCCCATGATTTCCCAGGTACTCGATAAAGTGTCGTTGCCGGGGTTGATAGTGCGAATTTTACCGGCGCAGTAATTATTGCTGGGTACAGTATTGAATAGTATTTTACTAATACCCATTTGTTCGAGGTTGGGTAGTTGAAGCTTGGGATTGTTTTTGTATACACTCAAAAGAGTGTTGGCTTTGGTGTTGTGATATCGTTTGTAATCTTCGAGAGCACCACAGCCCACACTGTCCATGATTATTAGAATTATTCTTTTGAATTTTTTCATACAATAACACAGCGCCCTTCTCGAAAGAAGGGCGGTTTGGTTTATTAGTTCTCGTTGATTTTGATGGCCGGACCCATAGTGGAACACAACACGAGGTTTTGAATGTAGGTGCCTTTGGCCGAGTTCGGTTTCGCTTTTTTCAAGGCATCGAGGAAGGCGACCAGATTGTCTTTGAGTTGCGCTTCGGAGAAGCTGACTTTGCCGATCATCTGATGGACATTGGAAGTATCGTCGTTTTTGAAAGTGATTTTACCCCTTTTTAATTCTTCGATGATTTTTTTAATGTTCGGTCCGACGGTTTCGGTCTTGGGGTTGGGCATCAAACCTTTGGGGCCGAGTATTTTGGCAATGGCTGCCAGTTTGGACATCATGTCTGGAGTCGTCACGGCCACTTCGAAGTCGATTTTGCCGGTGTCTTTGATTTTTTTGATATCTTCTTCACCGTAGACCAAGTCGGCGCCGGCTTCTTTCGCGTCCTTTTCTTTTTCTGATGTCACAAAGGCGGCGATTTTTTTGCTCTTACCGGTACCGTGCGGCAGTACGACGGTGGCGCGAATCTGTTGTTCGCCCTTTTTCGGATCAATACCGAGTTTGGCATGGATCTCCACGCTGGCGTCAAATTTGACACCGGCAGTTTCTTTGACGAGCTTGATCGCTTCGTCCAAGGTATAAACCTTGTTTTTCTCCAATTTTGCGGTCGAAGCCGTCATTCGTTTGGACATAAAATAGGTAATTTTCGTGGTACAAACTCCCGAATGGTCGGGATCCCACAATAATTAAAAGTAGTCGAAATATTAGCACAATTGTGCCGGACTGTCAAGTGCTATTTTGTGCCGTAATTATATCACGCTTGGGCTTGCTCGGCAAGGTATTTTTGCAAGTGGTGGCGGCGAGCGACGATATATAGCAAAATGAAGGCGGGGACGGTGACCCAAATTAGTCCTGCCTTCGGAAACCAAAGCCACATAGTGAGGTCGATGACCAGCCATTGGTAGATGTAAAGCGAAAAGGTGTTGTCTCCCAAAAAGCGGATCAAAGCCAAGATTTTGTTCAGTGTTTTGTTTTTTATTTTTTCCAAACCGGTGAATAGATAAGTGAGCAGATAAAGATAAGCAAAGCCGAAAGCGATGAAATATAGTGTGAGGGGGTACATGTAATTGTGGTGGGGAATAAGCGCGAAATTGGTAGTTTTGAACGCCCAGGTACACACGATGGTGATGATACCGAAAAATAATAATCCACGGCCTTTGATTTTTTCCAATCCCAGTAAGGCCAAGTAGAATCCGACGAGAAATACCAGCCCCCACAATGCCACCGGAAACATAATATTATTTTTGGCAAAAATGAAATTGGTAAACCAGTTGGTCGAGTGGTCGATCGCATAATTGTATCCGGAAAGCAAAACGATTAAACATAGAATGGTATTTTGGGGTTGTTTAACCCTCTTTACGATCCAAATCAGCGCGGGTGAGATGATGAGACAAAGACCGATGGTGAGGATGATGGAAAGTGGAGCGGAGAAGGATTGTAAGGTAAAAATATTGGCGATAGTGAATTTGCCATTGGCGATAAATTGATCGTAAAATGGTTCACGGGAAAAATTGAAAATTAAAAATTTGATAAAACTGTACAAAAAATAAACGCCAATCAGCTGGGCGCCGCGAATGACCAGGCGGCGGCTAGCGAGCAAGAGATCATCATAGCGGCTGTAGGCCAAATAGGTGACCGCGCCACTAGTGGCCAAAAATAAAAATACCGAGGGGTAAAAAATTTCTCGAAAACGAAACAAGTTGGGGGTAATAGTAATGTTGGACCATTCGATCAGGTGCATAGAAATTACGTTTTTTTGCGGGGACGGTCGTCATAGTGTATAATAAATAGATATGAAGAAAAAGAAAGGGAAGATTAATAGAAAATTTTCCGGTTGTCATTTCTCCCCGCCCTCCTGTCATTTCGACCCGAAGGGAGAAATCTCTGTCCGTTTTGTAAGAATAATTTATTATTAGTTCGTTAGTGTGAAAACAAAAAGGGTGAAAATTAAGAAAAAATTATTACGTAAGTTATTGATCGGCACCGCGGCCGTATTTTTGGTGGTGATTTTACCGTTATGGTATGTTGGTTGTTTACAAGTATTTTACACGGCGGTGGAATATCCGCCACCAGTCTGGCAATCCAATCTTACCAAAAAAATTTCCGATAAGCAAACCGGCGCTATCCACGTGCCGATTTTGATCTATCATCACATTATCAAAGCGCCGCTTTTGGCCGGTGGTGGGAGTTTTTTGTATGTGCGGCCGGAGATTTTTGCCGAGCAGATGAAATACATCCAAGATAATGGTTATCACGTCATTCCGTATGCGGATTTTTATGCGGCTCTCACCGATGGCGCGCCGCTCGCTCCCAAATCAGTTGTTCTAACTTTTGATGACGGCCATCGTGATCAGTACAAAAATGCTTTGCCAATTTTGAAACAATATCATTATTCGGCGATGTTTTATGTATCCACTCAGGCGATCGGTAATTATCGCGGTTCGATGACTTGGAAAATACTTCATGAGTTGATGTCGTCAGGCATGGAAATTGGAGGGCATACGGTCGCGCACAAACCACTCACCAGTTTGACACCGGAGGTGGTCGATTACGAATTGGCCAAGAGTAAACAATTGCTCGAAGATAATTTATTCGTGCCGATCAACCATTTTGCTTATCCTTACGGGTGGTACAATACCTCTGCGGTGGAGGCGGTGGCAAATATGGGTTATTGGTCGGCGACTTTGGCCGACGGTGGTGGCTGGTATGACCGCCAAAAAAGCGTATTTTTGATACCGCGGATTATTATGACGGAGGATATGAATTATTTTAAGTGGGCGTTGGAGAATTAATCGACAAAATAAAAAACAGATATTGTATTTTTCGTACCGGATAAATCTTCGGATAATTTACGACAATTTTTCGCTTTTGGTCCGAACTCGTCCCCGCCCGCGAGGGCGGGTACTCAAACAACGGACCAAACCCTTCGGGACGCTTAAAATTGTTCGTAAATTATACCCTCAGATTTATAGGTACTCAAAATACAATATCCGTCTTTTATTTTTAGATTATTCCAACCGCCTTTTTTACTTGCAATATTTTTTTGTCGGCGATGGCGCGGGCTTTGGTGGTGCCGGAACGTAAAATTTCTTTGACGTCGGCGTCGGAAATTTTGTTGAATTTTTGTTGAAAGTCCGTGAGGAAACCCACGACCACATCGGCGAGATCTTTTTTGAAATCGCCATAACCCTTGCCGGTGTATTGTTTTTCCAATTCTTTGATGGATTTACCGACGAGCAGAGAATAAATGGTGAGCAAGTTGGTGAGCGCCGGTTTGTCCGCGCCGGATTTTATCTCCGTGCCGGAATCAGTGACCGCGCGCATGATTTTTTTCTTGGCCACTGCCGGATCGTCGAGCAGGGCGATATAGTTGGCCGGGGACGGAGCGGATTTGCTCATTTTTTTACCGGCATCGTCGAGCCCCATGATGCGACAACCTTCTTTTTTGATGAGCGGCGCAGGGACGACAAAAGTATCGCCGTATAATTTGTTAAATCGTTCGGCGAGGTCGCGCGCGAGTTCGACATGTTGTTTTTGATCTTCGCCCACTGGCACCACCGCGGTGTCGTAGAGTAAAATATCTCCGGCCATCAGTACCGGATAATCCATCAGTCCCATGTTGATGTTTTGCGCGTGTTGAGCGGCTTTGTCTTTGTACTGGGTCATGCGTTCGATCTCGGACACTTTGGCGATGGTGTTGAGTACCCAGCCGAGCTCGGCGTGGGCGGAAACGTCCGATTGTTGGAAAATGATCGATTTTTTGGGATCAACCCCGAGCGCGAGATAAGTTTTGACGACGTTGGTAATATTACTACGCAACACTTCCGGTTTTTGATAAACCGTGAGCGCGTGCAAATCCACCACACAGTAAATACATTCGTGGCTGGATTGTAAATCCACCCAATTTTTGATCGCGCCAAAATAGTTGCCGAGGTGTAAATTGTTGGTCGGCTGAACGCCGGAAAATGATCGTTGCATATTTTTGGGGGTAAAAATGAATTATTTATATATTACCACGAATCAAATCAAAAACCAATCAATAACTCAAAAATCAATCTTTGGTAAATTCAGCAAATTTATCTGCCAAAATCGCCTCGCGGGCGCGGCGCATGAGGTCGAGCATGAAGTGGATATTGTGAATGGAGGCGAGGCGCAGGCCGGTGATTTCTTGGGCGGCAAATAAGTGGTGTAAATATGAACGAGTGTAATTTTTGCAAGTCAGGCATTGGCAGTGTGCGTCAATCGGACGGGTGTCGGTGATGTTGGCGGCGTTGTTGATGTTGAGACGATTTTTAGATTCTTCGCTACGCTCAGAATGACAATACACCATGCCGTGGCGCGCGAGCCGAGTAGGGGCGACACAGTCGAACATGTCCACACCGTGAGCAACTACAGTGAGTAGATCGTTTGGATCGAGTCCGACGCCCATGGCGTAATGCGGTTTGTCGGCGGGGATTAGAGGTATCACCCAATCCAGAATTTCGGCGGTCGCTCCCATATTATAGCCGATGCTTTCGCCGCCAATCGCAATACCATCGAATGGCAGTGTAGAAATCGCGCGCGCTGATTCTTCGCGTAGGTCTCTGTGTTTGGCGCCTTGGATAATGCCAAATAAAAATTGTTCATAGCCGTGGTGTTTGGTATTTTTTTGGTGTTCGTCGATACAGCGTTTCGCCCAAGCGTGCGTGCGATCCATGGCGGCGCGAGTGTATGTTTCATCGGCGGTGTCGGGAGTGCATTCGTCGAACGCCATGATAATATCTGCCCCGAGCTGGTGTTGGATTTCAACCGCTTTTTCCGGAGAGAAAAAATGTTTGGACCCGTCGATGTGTGAACGAAATTCCACACCATCGTCGGTGATTTTAGTCAGTCCGCCTTGGCCTTTGGCTTCTTTTTGCGCTCCCAGAGAAAAAACTTGAAAGCCGCCCGAGTCGGTGAGGATGGGGTGGTGCCAATTCATGAAATTGTGCAGGCCGCCGGCTTGGGCAATTAGGTCTTCGCCCGGACGCAAATGTAGATGATAGGTATTGCCGAGAATAATTTGCGCGTCGAGGTTTTCCAGATCGGTGGAGTCGAGGGTTTTCACTGTGGCCTGGGTGCCGACCGGCATAAAACAAGGGGTGAGTATGTCCCCGTGGTCGGTGTGCATGATGCCGGCGCGCGCGCCAGTGGTTTTGTCGATGTGTTGGAGTTCGAAAAATGACATATATATGGGGTGATGATACTACTTTTGGCGAAAAAAATCAAGGGCAATGGTTCCTACACCGAGTTGTTTTGTTGTTGTGTTGGTGGTATAATACCGCCAAGTATTTTTTATTTTGTTGGAAAAATATGAAGGAGAAAAATAAGCTTATTGTTTTATTCGAAAATCAGCCAGTGCGGCGGGTGTGGGACGAAAAAGAGGAGAAATGGTATTTTAGCGTGGTGGACATTGTTGCAGTTTTGACTGATAGTGTCGACCCGAGAAAATATTGGAATCAGTTAGTCCAGAGATTGCGTGATGAAGGTAGTGAGTTGGTGACAAAATGTCACCAACTGAAATTTGTGGCTAGCGATGGTAAATATTACGCCTCTGACGCGGCCGACGTTGAGATTTTGTTTTCACGGGTTATCTTGCCTCTTGTCATTATTGGTGGTATTATATAATCAATATGACTGTAAAATCTTTCATTAAAAGTCGGCCGTATTTGGTTTGGTATGTCAAGGATACAGCGCGGTTGTCGCAGTCTGCAGTTTTGGAAGCCGTATTGAATTACGGCGATTTTAGTGATGTCAAAACTTTGTTAAAAGTCATCGGTACCAAAAAAGCGGCTGGAATTTTTCGTCGTCAAATGAAATCTCGCCGCCACAACTATCGTCCTGAGATTGCCAATTATTTCAAATTATATTTTCAAAAGCATGCATAAAGAGATTTTGACCGCGGAACAAATAAAATTATTGCCATTTTTGAAAAATTTTCGGCGCGGATTTGGTTTGTGTGGTGGTACGGCGATAGCACTTCACATCGGCCACCGGCAATCGGTGGATTTTGATTTGTTTTCTACCAAAGACTTCGATAATCATCGTTTGACACAGAAAATTCGCGATAAGGGCAAGGCAGTTCAGCGAGTATTCGTGGATCATCTAGGTGAATATACCGCAGTGATCGGCGGTTCCAAGTTTACTTTTTTGCATTATCCTTTTGATATTAAATTCAGTGAAGATTTTGAGGGGTATATCAAGACTGCCAACCTGCTTACTTTGGCGGCTTTAAAAGGGTATGCTTTGGGTCGGCGCGCTAAATGGAAGGATTACGTGGATTTATATTTTATAATGCGCGATTATTATTCTTTGGACAAGATCGCCAAACGAGCTTCGGCAATTTTCGGTGATTTATTTAATGAAAAAATTTTTCGCACTCAATTGGCGTATTTTAAAGATATCGATTATTCCGAAGAGGTGATTTGGACGCCGGGATTTGTGGTGAATGGTACAGAGATTAAAAAGAGTTTGTTGGAGTGGAGTGTAAAATAAACATGCTGTGCATAATTTTTCTTGTTTATATAATTTGGGTCTATCCGAAAGTAGTCGAAGCGGTTACTATTATGGTAGGGCTTACGACGAAAGCAATAATAATGTCGCGTCCGAGATTAAAAGTTATTCATATTAGAAATTGTGTATTATTTCCACCTCGCTCTCGCGAGGTGGTTTTGTTTTCTCCCATTGGCTCCAC